>Ga0157374_10006215_pt1 | contig 10126 bp, 9 predicted proteins | sample M25metaG_FD_115308 | JGI IMG/M metagenome (GOLD analysis project Ga0157374, IMG submission 115308) | Miscanthus rhizosphere microbial communities from Kellogg Biological Station, Michigan, USA - M2-5 metaG | ecosystem: Host-associated > Plants > Roots > Rhizosphere > Soil | place: USA: Michigan... | reverse complement strand
GAAATTTATACCTGATTCCCTGGAATTGATGACTTTCATTTTGGTTCGTGAGCTTTTAAAGTCAGAGGTGGGCATCCTTCTCCCTCAAGTACTTCCATCCATTGATTCTCTAAACATCAGCAAAAGTTCAATCTTCATTTTGTTTTCTTGAAAAGAAAATTGCTTTTTCCGCCAGGATTTCTTGCTCAAAGTACTCTTTACAACAAATTCCTTTGACCCAACCGTTGAGTCTTTCGCTTCATGTCTTCGATCCCTCGCTCGATTGAGATGGAAAAGTTCTTAAGAAGTGGGAGGGAAAGGACATTTCCTTGACCCTCGTGCTTCTCAGGCATTTTATCGGCTATAAATCTCTCTCTTGCTTTCTCTGTTGGACTCAAATTATTTCTCGTTATCATCTGTTTTTGCTTTACTCTCTAGTCTCTTGATCGCGGTTCCTGATGACTCACTAATCTCTTGTACTTTTTTCCTCTCCTTCACTCCTACTTATGATACAATTCCTTCTCGGTTTTTGGTCTGTCACCTCAACCACTCTTGTTCATCATCGACTGCTTTTCTTATCATCTTTGTCATCATCATCTCTTACTCATGACAAACACATGACACACTACAATGACGACGACGATCGACCAAATTTCTTCTCCGTCTCTTCGTCACGAACATCTTAAATCCTCTTTCACATCATCTGATGACGGAAATGAAATACAGGGACCCTGAAGGGCACCCACTGATGGAAGATCTTTTTGATAACTCCTTCCAAGCCCTCATCATCGAGTAAGTTCTTATCATGACTAAGTGTTTACCCCACTTTCTCTCTGGTTTTACTTTTGAGGTTCCTTTGCTGGTCTTAGACTGCAATGTCATCAAAATGCAGTGAAAGGAATGCAGTGAAAGGAAAACGTAGTAGAAAAGCACTTTGAAAAGGAAGCAGAAAAAGTAACATCAAAATGAATCTCTTCTTTTTTTGAGCAACATCTTATGTCGTCATCGAACCAAAACCGAGATATCATTTTGTTGATGGCAAAGTGGGTCTTCTTGAGACCAAAAACCTCGCTGTCCCTGTAATAACTCGAGAAAAATGTCACACAACAATGAGGACAATAAGAGGTCGCGTGATTCTTCTCTTGTTATCATTAAAAGGAAAAAATTCTTACTGACAAAGAGACTCAAACGTGAACAGACAAGAAGAGGGAAAGAAAAATATAGCAAGACAATCAAGAGAAATGGCAGACATGATTGACAAGTTAAGAACAATAGCCATCCTTTCCTTGTCATGAGGTCATCTTCAAATGGCCATCAAAAAAGGTAGAATGACAGCAACAAATACAAAAAGAATCTCAACAAAGACTACAGGAATAGGAAGTCAGAACAGACTACAGAAAAATCTCTATTCGATTTGCTTTATTCGAGTCTTGTTCTAACTCGTGAACAAGACTCTTGTTCTTCCCTTCATTTACTTTTCTCTTGTCATGTCACCCTTCATTGTTCTCTACAGGGAATCAGATTCCTTCTGTCTACCTCACTAATTATCGTACTTCCTTATGATTATTTTTCTGTCTTGCCCTCTGATGCCTCGAATCCTCTTCTACTGACTTGTTTCCAACTCTAATTCTTCTCCTTCTCTTGCTGTCTCTTCATTTCATGCATCCTGTCTGCTCACATGACACTTGCTTCTCATGGTTACTCATCATCTCCTAATACTACTCCAACCATTACTAACTCTCCTCCTCCTATACCACTGACTCTTTTCATCGTCTTCATCATCATTTGCTACTCCTACTGATCCCTTCATCATCGCTCACACAAAGGCTACTAATTAACTACTGCAGCGAGGTATTTGGGGAAGCCTTTGAGGAAGAGCCTGTTCAAGAAAAGCAGGTTCAAGAACAAGAACAAGAAACAAAGTTTTCCTTCACATGATTTTTTGTTCGAGAATAAGAGAGACAACACCTGAAACAGACATCAAGACAATAATGAGACACTTCCCTTCACACCCTGTTCCCTAATTCATCCCAGTATTCTATTATCTCTTGAGTTTCGATTTCTTGGCTTTCTATTCTTGGGTTCAAGACCTGAATCACGATTCCCTTGTCATCCTGGTTGTCATTCTCTTTTTACGTGACTACTTAGTTCGTTATTAGTCATACAATCACTCTTATCTTTCCTTTAGTTAACCTCTCGAGACAAGTGTTAGTCCCAGCAAACTTGCCATCTGTCACGTCACTGTCATTACAGGGAGGTTTCAAGAGCAACTCAAGACAAAGAGAACAGTCTCGAATTGAATCCTGAGAATAAGAAGGACAGGATTAGAACAAGAGAACTAAGGCAATTCTCTTGTTCCCTTCAAGGCCTTCAAAGGATGAGGCTTCAACAACAGATCTTCCAAACACGTGAGTCTACATAAGATCTCCTTCATCCTGTATCGTCCAAATAAGATATATGTAGTCAAATAGTCCGGTCATGAGACTTTTCAAGAGAAGCATGATCATGGTCTGTATGACGTAAGGCATGCATGACTGCCCAGACTGAATGAGACCATTCCCTGCAGCAACACAACAAACATACAAATATTAAGAGTAATTGAAACTCACCCACAGCCCTTCCCTGGTCAGGGAATCCATCCAGTATAGCCGTCATTGTCCAGTAGAAATAGAATACAAGTCAATAAAAAGCATGGACTGCATGTTTACGACTGATAACGTCATACATTTGCTTCACTCCTTCCTCTGAATCAATCACGTACATCTTTATGACAGGGATAGTCATAAATTTGAAGGAAATAAAGGAGAGACCATCACCAGGCATAGTCGTGACAGGAATCTAGACTGCATTAGATTTGGCATCATAAGAACAGTTTTATAAAAAGCTTTAAAGAATGAACTCGAAAGGAATTTAAGCTAAAGATAGAGAGTTAGGTTAAGGACCAGTCTTACAACACACTTTGATCGTTTGACTGGTTCCTTGTTGAACATGTGTATAAAGTATTGCAAAATCCATGACCAATTGTCATCGGAAATCCCTCAATCCCTGAGGCAACAGAGCAAGTGATCCTTGACCATCTACTCTCTTGAGAGCCAATTTAGAAGCTTTTCGTGTGAATAGAATGTCAATCCTGTTATCTGTTTTCCTCTACCTTTACATTGTTGTTTTGTTCTGTTGTATTCTGTTCTGATCTATTTTTGTTGATTCGAGTGGGTATAAATCAAAAGCAAGAGATGAACGATGGGTAGAAACTCAAGTCCTAATTAACATCCTTTCTGTTGCGAACAAGTTTCCTACTCTGCTTTCTATTTTGCGCCCTTTTGTTCATGTTCTAGAATATTCTATTATTGTCAGCGGATACAACTCGTACACTTTAGTTCAGATTGGAATCGTTAGCTGCAGAGGCAGGAAGTTACACTGCAGTAGTATAGGAATCAAAATGAAAATTGAAATCATAATGATCAAGAGAAAGAGAGAGACAGGGATGAAAAATCAGAGAACAAGGAAAAGTAGTAAAATACCCTGCAAATGAATCATCACGACTTAGTCTGTGAAATAATTGAAAGAATTGAAGAACAAAAGAACCATTCGAATCGAGTTCTATTCTTGCCTTGTTTCCTTTACAAAGCCATGCAAGTAAAACTCCTTGTATTTGTACTTTACAATAGAAAAGCCATCAGCACGACTTCCGTTTTCTTCTCTATTTGTTTTTCGACGTCAACTTGGAAATCAAACTTCCGCCCAATAAATGTATTTCATGCTTCGATCGACGATAAAAAAGTACCTACACTTGATCATCAAGGAAATTAGCTCACCCACTCGTCCAGGATGTAGCTTTGACTTCAGTTTATTGTGCGGTTTCTGTTTGAGTTCTGATTCATCTCAAAGTTCTCTTTTCGACGGGAATGAGGACTTGGAGGACTAGATAGCTCTGACAAGAATTGCACACCAATCATGGAAAAATTGAAGTCTGAATCTACATATCTGATCGAGTGCAGGTGACAGTCTTCCACTCCAGTCACCACAACAACACGACCGAAATACCACGAGACATTTGGATTTTATTGACTTTGCAAACATGTTTTTCTCTTTTTTCTCTTTAATTTCGACATAACAATGATCGTCAAGTACCTGGTTAGACTCGTGCATGACCTTTTGTAGTTGACAACTATGGATGACAATGGGAATGGATGACAATGAGAATTTGTTGAAATTTTTGTCAAGAAAAAAGCTGGTCTGGTTTTCATTCTCATTCTTTTCAGAATTTAATCCCCATCTTCTTTTATCATTTCAATCATTTGCCCCTTGACTTGGATTACTTGTGTTACTCTAGTGCTCTCTGTCCCCTCATTAAAATCGTCAGGGGAGTCATTAAAATCTGGGAAAACATGTTTCGTGGAAATATTGTGAGAAAAATTAAAGTAACTAAAGCATATAACGATGATCATCATGAAAAACGCTTTTAATCACTTGCATGTCAAACTGAATGACAGACTTGATGATGAACAAAAAGTCATGACATGACATGACACGTTCCTGGAAATCTATACACAATAAATCATTCGCTTAAACAATGAATATTCCATTTTCGGTGCAGCAGCCTCATCAATTTTATTGATGTTGTCTTCATTACCATTCTAAGTCACTGTTATCACTATCAAATCAGCATCACAAATGAATCAAATCTAAACTACAAACATCACTTGTTTTCTAACAGAATGTAAAGTTAAGTGAATAAACGTTAACGTTATTGGAATGAAAAATAACTAGAAATCAATGTCTTGTGTCTTAAGGTCGTTGGTCATGATTGCGTTGGTATTGATTCCATTGGTATTGATTCCATTGGTTTGATTGAATAGATTGCACAAAAGAAAGACTAAAGGAATGATATCTTAAGATTGACATGGATTAGCTTTGATTCCATTGGAATGTTATGTAGTTGTCATTGTATTTTAGGTGGAATATGTTAAGGAACTTATCATGTCGTTGTTGTTGTGTTGAATTATAAGCAAAGTGCTCTGCTCATGGTTATTGTACTCCAAGATTCTGAGCTCCAGGCAAGAAAACATTTCCTAGAACTCGTTTGATTCCCTTCCTTAGAGATCATCAGTTATTCCTTCATCCGATGAATCAATGATGGAGTGGAATTCGTGACATTTCCTGAAAGATTTTCTTCCTACGATTCCTTTGAATCGAATTCACTGCTTCCTCAGCTAAAAATCTGTTTGATTTCAAAGCGAGTTTGGATGAGTTTTGTGAGAAAGTGTTCAGGAAAAGGTGTAGGAGTCAGAGAAAGAATGAATGAAAAGTTCAAGTATCAATCGAATCCAAGACTTGAGATGATAGTCAAGTGACTGTTGAAAAAGAGAGAGATGTTTCCAAGAGAATTGTAAGGAAGAGAAGCAAAGAAAACGAAATGCAAAGGCAAGGCTTCGAAACGAACCAAAGAATGTCATAAGAACAGATAGAACCTCTCCTTCTTCTCTCCCACCTCTTTATCGCACGGATCCATGAAGACACATCATCAAAGACATACCTTGCCATTACTATTCGATTGAATCAAAGAAGAAAGGATGGCAGGGAACGATACTTTTTCAAGAAAAAAGAATATCTTAGAGAATGAATGAAAGAGGGAAAGAGACAGTGAAAGTAAGTGAGAATTGAGTTTTATTCTTCATCCCTTTGTAGGGCACATGTCTTTGGATTTTCCAAGAGCACTGCCTCGAGTGATGCGTTTCAAGGAATCGACATAAACCTTACCTGAACCAGAACAAGGGAAGGGGAGAAGTAGCCAAATGCCAAAGAGCATGGGAATCCAGGCTCGACATCAAGACAGGAGGCAAGTCAACCACTTCCAACAGGAGAGACAACTGACATCCGATTGTTTGAAAAGCAAGAGAAAGAAAGAAATCAAGTCAAACTGTCTCTTTTCATCGATATATTTAGTTCTGGAGCAGCAAGAAAATGTCAACGAAAAGACAGAAAACCGAGGCCAAACGAACACAGACTTCCAGGAAGAAATAGGATCAAAATAATACCGAGAAAAAAGAAACTCAAACACAATGCAATACAAAAAGAAATAGAACAAACATCGAAAGACATACTACTCTGCCCCAGAAGCATCATCACCATTATCATGCCCTGAAGCGGAAGAACAAAGAAATATCGAATAGAAAAGAATGTTTACAATGACAGTCAGGAAAGAATAATGTCAATGAAATGACAAATAAACTCACGTTAAGCCATAGGATGCAGTAGATTCCAGTCCAAACATGTCGAGTTGAATCGCAATCTTTAAGAATCTTCATTTCAACATCATCTACATTCTCTAGATTTTGATTCCTTTTTGATTTCTTGCAGGAAAGAATCCTAAACAGAAACCAAGTCATCCATAGTATGGATCCAGAGATTCCTAGAAAAGAGAAATGATACAGTCAGTGATCGATTTGCTGTTTTGAGAGTAAATGTAAGTGAGATGCATGAGACTGATAGACTTATATTACTCTGCTTCGAGATTGCATACTCATGTCCTTTAATATTTGAGTGAACCAACAGAGTCAAGGGATGCAAAGTGACAGATGATGCAAAGAAACGGTAGAAGAGAAGAAGGGAAGAAGAGAAATCTGTGTGTAATGTGTGTCAATCATTCACTATCCCTTATCCAAGGAATACAGACAACTTACCTGCAACGAGATTGACCCGCATGTTATATCCATAGTCAAAGAATACAAAGGACAAGTGGTAGACGTGGTAGAAGTAAAAAGAAAAGAAAGGAATGGCCAGGGTCAGCATCAAAGAACACGAAACTCTCATTTCTTTTTCGTCTTCCAATTTCACTTCCTTCTCTTGATCACAGTCAGGTCGAACAAGGCTAGCATTTCCATGCAACTTGTTATGTCGCAGTCTTCTCTCTTCCTGAGGCAAACTAGTAGTGAACCAAGACTGAAAAGGGATGGAGAATGGAATGAGAACCGAGAGGAACCCAGTGAACCGTGGAAACCACTCTGAGTAGGGATACAGGATCCAAGGTCTCTCTTGCGGTGATGATATCATCACACCATTGCTCTTCCTCTTGTTGTTGTCTCGCTTCCGGGATATGAGATCCTTAACCAAAGGAAGACCACTACTAAGGAGTTTACTGATATAAACTCCCAGGAATAGGAAGTCCTTCAACAGGAAGTCTTTGAGCATGAAAAAGAGAGCGACGTAGAGGTTGACTAAAACAACAGAAGCGGCCGAGAAGTAGTCAAGTTTCTCAGTCAAAGACAAGTCGTGGACGTGAAAAATAGTGGACCAAATCCTGTCATGTGAGTCATGTGAGAGTAACAAGACAAATGCCAAGTAAGTAAATGCCAAGTAAAAGCGGAAGTGTAATGTAGATAAACATGCCCTCGTTAGAGGTATTACATCTGAGACGACAATCACCATCATCATCAGCAGCAAGAAAAGTAACAAAAAAGAGAAGACTAAGAGCTACTCGAGAGCATGGAGTAAAGAAAATGTCGTAAGAAGTACGTGGTCCGTAAACTCAAACATCATTGTCCATGTCATTTCTTCTTCGGAAAACATTCGAGAAAACATACCAGGCATTGATGGCTGTCAAGGCATAGATTGCGGACAACAAGAGAAACTCTCGTGGACACTTTTCCTCTGGACAGGTTTTCAGGAAAGATTGGATGTCTAGTCGATATCTCCTCCAGGCAATCACAGTGGACACGAGGTTCAGCATCGAAAACAAGGCTGATGCAGGTTCCTAAGGAGGACAGGAAATACAAGAAAAAACATTAAGAAAATCCTCGAAAAAAGTCCAAGTCTTTTATATCTTCTTTCCTTCATCATCAGATATAAAGTCTGGATTCATGTCAGTCTAGCTTTTGTTATCAATAACTTGAGACAATAAGTCCATTCCCAGTCCTTGACTCACCTGAATTCCAAGGATTCTCTTAAACGTCCACTTCCCATAGAATTGAGGAACTTGTTTTGGTCTCCATCCGTGGTCAACAGATAAGAGGTACTCGATTGTCTCCCACTGACATGTGTACTTGCATTCTTCCAGACACGACCATCCAGTCAACCACAGAACAAAGGGCTGCTTCTCTTGAAACAAACGGACATCACTGCAGTTGAAGTGGAAACACTCAGACAGACATCCCTGGTAGAAGTCTATTCAAGAAGTCAAGTCAGAAAAAAAACAAGAAAAGAAAACAAGACCTACCCAGACTGTCTCCGATGGAGGCCATTGTTATCGGACATGTTAACAAGAGAAGCAGTACCCCTGCCTTCATGGTAGTGGTCAACCTTACCCTGGAGACACATATTAACGAGTGACATGGTCTAGAATACTCACCAGACATAACGACCACTCAAACATCAGGAATGTTTTGCTTCTGAAGCTAAACAGCTGATGTCGAGGTCATTCGCTCGAGTTTTTTTGCAAAGAATTTTCTTGAGAACTTTGTCTTCTTCAACTCAACTCTTCATTATTATTTAAATAATTACTGTCATTAGCATTTAAACAATTATTATCATTATTATTTTTACTTTTTCATGGAATCATAGAGACATTTAACCCAGAATCAATTAATATCCTGCATCCTTTCAAGGTCTCTTGTTGTCTCCGTAGTCATCATCATAGTTGTTGTACCTGAAACCATCGTCATCATCATGATCGTAGTTCCTGTAGTCTCCATCTGGATAGTCGGCCTGTTTTCCCTGTCTGTAGACATCACTGCGACCTGCTGTGTTATCGTCCGATGATCCTATTGGTAGTGGTGCTCTCGTTGTAGTTCTCTTCCCTGATAGTTTTTCTTTCCATCCTCTCGATTCAATATCAGCAGACCTGTACCTATTCCTGCGCTTCCTTTCCAAGTATTCCTTGAGCTTTTTCTCTGCCAGTTTTCTTGCCTTTTCCTTCCAACTTGTTCCTTTCCTTTCATTAGGTGTTCTAAAACCATCAAAGTCGCTGTTCTCATCCTCATAATAGTCTGTTTCATCATAATATTCTGGCTCATATTCGTCATAATACTCTGGTTCAGAATAATAATAGTCGTCACCTTCATTACCAAAAACGATTGATCTCTTAGTAGGATTGTATATCGGAGACCTAGTTGTTCGTCTTCTCCTGTTGGTTGACTTCGGGAGAACATTTCCTTTCGGTTCACTAAGATCAACAGGATACAATGTAGTTGCTCGTGTTGTGTGGGGTTCCTTAGGTTTTTTGCCTTTTTTACCTGCTTTACCTCTCCTCCGAACTCCGATACCTCTTGGACCTGGCCATCTATCTTCTCGTATGTCATCTTCATTGTTTGGAGGAGCATAGTTGTAGTTGTAGTTAAAGTTTTTGATAAATAATCCATCTGATCTTCCATCAGTGCCAGGAGGTACGTTATTGTTTCCTTTACTCACGTCGTAGATGGCGATGGCAAGTCGCTGTCCATTTGAGTTGAAGGGAACAATCAATGGATTTGAATCATCTTCTTCGTTGTCCTCTGGCTCTGAAGGAGGGATACTGGTATTTCCTTCATTCCGATCCTCATTCTCTTCTGTGATTCCCGTTGTTGGCCCTCGGGATTCCTGAGGTTGGATGGTTGGTTGACCACTAGAAAGGGTTGTGAGTGAAGCGATAAAAAAGAGTAGAAAGAGATGCTTCCACTCCATTTCCACAGGTAGATTGTCCTGTTGCTCTCTTCTCCAAGGGATTTAAAACTTTCCAAGGGATCATGATGTCTATCAAGACGACAGGAAGCAATGCTTCGAACGTCATTTTAAAAATGATTTTAAGAGATAAAGGATGTGACATATTCCATTACTAATGAACCAATATAGGTAAAGTAAAAAAATATTTGTCTGAATTAGTTGGTAAATAGACAAGTAATGGCACAAATATTATCAAGGTATCATTGATATCTCAATAGATCCTCCACTGAACTTGAATGAATGAATGCATTTATGTTTCGCTCCCTCTTTTCTTGTTGTACTTGGTCTCCATCTGGTTTTATTTGACATGTGATCTTGTTGTGATCCATGGCCTCCAATACCGTCCCTGAGTTTAAGGTGATCTTAGTCGGTGATTCAGGAGTAGGCAAGACCAGTATATTTAGAAGGTTCGCCTCCAATACTTTTATAGACACGACTAGGATGACCAGAG
>Ga0157374_10006214_pt1 | contig 10126 bp, 7 predicted proteins | sample M25metaG_FD_115308 | JGI IMG/M metagenome (GOLD analysis project Ga0157374, IMG submission 115308) | Miscanthus rhizosphere microbial communities from Kellogg Biological Station, Michigan, USA - M2-5 metaG | ecosystem: Host-associated > Plants > Roots > Rhizosphere > Soil | place: USA: Michigan... | reverse complement strand
ATACCACCGGCGAACTGCGCGACTGGTACTCCGTCGCCACCATCGTCTTCATCGGCAAAAGCCTGACGGCCCACGGTGGCCAAAACCCGGTCGAGGCCATCATCGCGAATCGCCCGGTTGTCTTCGGCCCGCACATGGAGAATTTCGCCGCCTTGGCCCACGCTCTTGTCACCGCCGGCGGCGCCCTCCAGCCTGACGACGAACTTGCCCTAACGAACGCCCTGCGCGAGCTGCTGCGCGACGCCCCCGCGCGCGATCAGCTCATCCAGCGAGCTCGCGCAGTCCTCGACGTGCACCGCGGCGCGACCGAGCGGACCGCACAACTAGTGGGCGAGCTGAGCGAGAGCGCGCCACCCCACATTTCTCTTCCAGGTTAGTTTCTCTCTGGCGATGCGGGCCGCTTCCGTGTCGCGAGATCGCCCTTCGGCACGACTGGCGGCGCCAGGTCAGCTATTTCCGCCGGTTGAGCGCGCTCTTTTTCTGCACCCAACTCGACCACAGGATCCTCTGGTCCTTCTCCGGGCGGCTCGGGTTCAGTGGACGCCGAGAGGCTTTGCCGCCCGTGCGGCCCTCCTGCGAAACGGCTCAAAGCTCGCAGTTGCGCGCCGCCGCTTTGATAGGAAGGAGGGGTGACAGCAAAATTCATCGCGCTCGGAAGACTGCCGCCGTCTTCCGCTGCGTCTTTCTCCGCAGCCGCGCCTGCAACGACATTTCGGAGCGAGTCCTCGGCCAACGTCGATGCCTTCGCCGAACCGTTCCCCGCCATCTTTCGATTGATCCCGCTCAAAGCGAGCGCGAGCATGGCCGCCGCGCCTGCCGTCGCGAGAAATGTCATCCCAAGACGCCGCCGTGTTCGGCGCCCCCCGGCACGTTCAGGCCGGCTGGGCGAAAGAGAGTCAGCCAGCATTTCCTCACGATGCACCTCCGAAAGACAGGCTTTCATCTCCTTCTCCAAAGCCATTCGGTCAGGCGGCCGCGCTTCTCGATCCTCCGAGAGCATCCGTCCCAGCAGCTTCCTCACACTCTCTGGCGCGCCCGCAAATTTCGTCGAGGCCTCAACGTCGAGCGCGCGTTTCTTCCCCCCTTGGCCACGCGCAACATCCGGCGCTTTTGCGGAAAGCAGGAACCATAGGATGGCGCCAAGCGAATAGCATTCCGATCGAAAATCGGCCCTTGCGCCGGCGATTTCTTCCGGGCTCGCGAAAGCAGCAGCCGCAGCGGCGAGTTCCGGGTTGGTGATCTTCGGTGCCAGCGCAACCTCGGGACCGCCAAAGAGCGGCAGCATTTTGACCAACGGCCAGCCGTCCTCATTCATTTGTCCGGGAATGATCAACAAATTATCAGGATGAAGCGCGACGTGGTGGATCTCGTAGCGGCCCGCAAAAGCCAGGGCGTTCGCCACCTGCAAGACGACCGCGAGCGCGGTGGCGATCGGCATCGGGCCGCGCGCATCGATCCACGCTCGCACGCTAACCCACGGCACCTGCTCGGTCACATAGACGAACTGTTCTCCCTCCTCTCCAAAATCATGAAGCGCCGGGAGATTGGCGTGCTCGATTTGGCGAATCGCCGCCGCCGTTTTTCGGAGCTGTTCGCGCTCCGTCTCGCCTAACGAAAAGGCGGGGACCAATTCCAGGAGGACCTTGCGGCCATGCCCGATCTCTTCAGCCTGGCACGTGACCCCGATGCGGCTGCGCCGTTCCTCCCACCAACGCGGGCTCTTGGTCGTTGCGACGCGATATTTGCCGAGAAAGACTTTCTCCATAACAGGCCGGCAGGTTGAGGGCGTCCTCGTTCCGGATCACGCAGGCGCCGAGATGCGAAGGGTTCATTTCGGGCGCTGCGATAAAATTCTTGAGGGAAGTTTGTCGCCGATGCAAGGCTTAACTTGATGCGCCGCGCGAATTCCCGGCCGGATCGAAGCGCTCGGCGGACGGGATCGAAAACTTCCCGCAATCGCGCTCGTGCGGCTTCCCAAACGTCGTGCGGAGAGGCATTGCGTTGCCGGGGAAATCCCTTGCCAGAATGGGATGCGCTCGGGATATTGGGCGCTCTTTCCTGACCCTATCGTCCAGTGGCCTAGGACACCGCCCTTTCACGGCGGTAACACGGGTTCGAATCCCGTTAGGGTCGCGTTCTTGAACGCGACACATAATGGGGTTCGAACGCAGTTCGACTGCCCGGCGCGTAAGCGCTTGTCGCCAGAGTGCCGAAGGCTTCCGTTTTGCAGAGCCTTCCGCCCCGGAAGGCAATCCCGTTAGGGTCGCATTGAAAAATGCGATTCGCGCAGCGAAATTCGAACACAGTTCGACTGCCCGGCGCGTGAGCGCCATCGGCTTTCAACGCAGCAGGCCGCTATCTGCAGAGCCTTCCGTCCCGGAAGGCAATCCCGTTAGGGTCGCGTTCTTGAACGCGACACATAATGGGGTTCGAACGCAGTTCGACTGCCCGGCGCGTGAGCGCCATTGCCTTTCAACGCCGCAGGCCGCTATCTGCAGAGCCTTCCCCCCAGAAGGCAATCCCGTTAGGGTGGAGTTCTTGAACGCGACACATGATGGGGTTCGAACGCAGTTCGACTGCCCGGCGCGTCAGCGCCTTGTCGCCAGAGTGCCGAAGGCTTCCGTTTCGCAGAGCCTTCCGCCCCGGAAGGCAATCCCGTTAGGGTCGCCACCTTACTTCATAGGAGGGACAAGCTCGGATTGAAGATTTTTTTGCATTGTCGGACAGTATTCGCGAACTCACGCACTATCCGAGCAGGGTCGGATGCGAGCAGTCTCCTCGGCCTGACGATTTGCCGAATCTCACGGGCCGACGCGCTCTTTCGAGGCGAGCAATTCCTGGAAACCGGGCTCGTCACGAATTGGATCCCACACCGGATCCACTTTCAAACGCTCGATCGAGGCCGCATGTCCCGCCGGGATGGATAACAGACGCTTCAGTATCGCGACTGCCTCCGCGTGTGCCCCGCCGCGACTCGCAATCATTGCTTCGCCGGCGAGGATGTGAAGTCCGGTCAAGAAATCCTTCTCCGGGGGCAGGAGCGCTTCGGACTCCTGGGTGAGTTTCATCGCCTCTCCCTTGCGGTCTTGCGCCAGACAGACCCAACTTAGTTCGGTGCGAGTAAGAATGTCGTCAGGAGCTTGATGCAAGTATTGTTCAAGTAATTGTCTCGCCGTCTCTGCCTCGGCCTGCTCACCAGTAAGGTCACCCGCCAGGACGCGAATCGCCGCGCGCGCGGCTAACTGCCGGCGCGTGTCAGCCGGCGTTGTCGCCGGGTCGGACCAGATTCTAAGCGCTGCCGGGTAGTCTCGCGCCAGGACAAAGAGATAGGCGCGATCACCTGTCACACCGGTGATGTCGCCAACGTTGGAATTCACGATCAGTTTGCTGTCGGAAGGATAACTCGAGAGCGCCTTTTTTGCTTCGGCGACATTGCCAGTTCCATTAATGATGCTGAGGAGGATACCGCGCATACCGAGCACGGCACGCGGATCGATGGTCTGCGCTGCCTGCAACGAGGTCCGGGCTTTGGCCCATTCCCGGGTCTGAAGAAAAATATCAGCGCGATTTTGAGCGAGCGACGCATTGCGTGGATCTTGCTCGAGCGCTCTGGTCAGCTCGGCCAGGCAGAATTCCAGTTGTCCCTGCCGGCGATGGACGTAACCGGAGTACTCCATCGCCTCTGAGTTATTAGGTTGTAACTCCATCGCCTTGGCAAATTCGCGCAGAGCTTCATCGTACTGTCGATGGCCATAATAATAAAAAACCCCGAGCGAAATATGGGCCGGGGCGAGATTTGGAGAAAGACTTAGGGCCCGGTCGGCGAGCGCCTTGATCTCAGCCAGCTGCGCGTCGTTCAACTGACGATTAAACCAGTAGTCTATCATGCGGCATGAGACGAGCTGGGCCATGGCCAGAGCAAAGTGTGGGTCGCGATCTATCGCCTGCTGGTAGAACTCGGCCGCCCGGTGGAATGACTCCGGTTGAAGAGTACTCTTGGCGGATCGCTCTTCGTATTCTGCTTTCAGGAACAGATCATAGGCGGCGAGATCCCTGGTGGGGGCCATCGCCAGCTTATTGGCTTCAGCGGGAGAGAGTCTCGCCTGAAGTGAGTCTGCCACCTCCTGTGCTACTTTGCTTTCCACGGCAAAGATCTCTTTCGCCTCTCCATCGAAAGTCCTGGCCCAAAGGTGCGAGTCTGTTCTGGCGTCGATCAACTGCACGTTGATCCGGACCTTATCCGCAGCCTTCTGTACGGTACCTTCCAGGACTTTGGCGACGCCGAGCTGTGTCGAAACCGTCGCCAGATCCTGCGGATGGCTCTTATACTTCGCGGTCGAAGTGCGCGAGATCACCTTCAGATCCGCGATGCCGGCAAGCTTCGTCAGGATTTCATCCTGGATACCATCCGCGAAATACTCGTTCGCCTTCTCCGCGCTCAGATTTTCGAATGGAAGAACGGCAATGCTTTTCTCTGGAATCGAGGCTGCGCTGGGTGACCCGGAAGTGGCCGCTATTCGCTCTTTCGTCGAACTATGTGATTTCAAAAGCCGCCAGGAAAGGAAAGCAAGACCTGCCGCCGCCAGAGCGATCCCGACCGTCGCGGGCATAAGCCAACTTCGCCGAGGCGTCTTGAGAACGCGACGTGACGGCAGACCTGAGCTTCGTCTGGCTTTGCGCGGCTTTCGCAACTTGTCCGGGAGAGCTGGGTTGCCGGCTTCTTCCGTGTGGAGACTAAAAAGGTGAAGGCGAACACCATGTTTCACTTCGCACTCGCCGAGGTCGTGAAGTTGCGGCGCCCATTGCCGATATTGCGCAAGGTCATCAGCGGCGCGTTGCGAGAGAAGAATGTGCCCAGCGTCACCGCAATCCATAACTCGCTGCGCCATGTTGATGCCGGCGCCGGCGATGTTGATGCGGCCGCTCACGTCGGTCACTTCGCTCACTGGGCCGCTGTGGATCCCCATTCGCACTGCGATTTTGGGATGGGCTTTCAACGCTTCCGCCACCTCCAGAGCACACCGCGCCGGTTCCTCCGAGCTGCGGCGGAAAACCAGCGCCATTCCGTCGCCCGTCGGTAAGCGAATCAGTTGTTCATTGGGCGCGGCCTGCACCTGCGCGGTTTCCAGGACCACTTCGGTGAGCTGATTAAGCCGCTCTCGCTGTTCTTCGATCAGCAGCGCGGAGTAGCCAACCAGATCGATGAACAGGACATGGCCGATCTCGAGGCGCAAATTGCTCTCCGATTCCGAACTCACGCTCCCTTTATTACGATAGGTGGCATCCGCTTGCGATTTTTTTTCCGACGATAAAACGCGGGAGGTCACCCCGGGGGTCAGAGCTTGAATCGCGGCATTTTCGGCTCGACCGAGCAAAAGAGCACCTAGCACCTGAAGCGGGCGACTGACATCGACGCCGAATTCAAGGTGGTGGCGCTTGACGATCCAGACCTAGAGCCGTTGTGGGCTGTGTGAGCCTTCCCTCCAGAAGGCAATCCCGTTAGGGTCTCGTTCTTGAACGCGACACATAATGGGGTTCGAACGCAGTTCGACTGCCGGGCGCGTAAGCGCCGTTGCCGGCCTGCCTGGACGCGTCGACCCAATTCCCGAAGGCCAGCGCGACAACCTAGCGACCGTACGCTTAGGTTTTCAGAAATGGAACCGGACGCCAGCACCAATCAAGTGCTGTCCTAAGTCGCGACTCTCGCTGGTGTCGATCTGGGTGCTCGTGTAATCGAGATAATGATATTCGAGAAAGGTGCTGATTTTCGGGGTGAAATAATAGTCCGCGCCAGCAATAACTTGCCATGCCAAGTCGGAATGACTTTCTCCCCCGCTCGTGTTAAAGGTCCCGCGAGGCGTGCTGAGGTCAACTCCCGCCGATTCCGCGTAGTAAACGCCGACGCCGGCTCCGACATAGGGCTGAAACTGGCCAAAAGCGAACTTGGCGATGAGGTTTGACATAAAGGCCCCAGTGTTAATGTAATCCGTCCCGGTGCTGCTTCTCAGCACTGTTCCGTCCGACAACGTCAGTCTTGTATCAGCGCCTCCTCTAAAGCCGTTATAAAACAAATCGGCTTCAATCGCCGGTCGAAACACACCGGTGCCAAAGACCCAGCCGGCTTTGATCCCGCCGAAGAAACCAACGTCATTTTTTGGGCGGAACTCGAGAGTGTCTCCAAATTCGTTGGTAAAGGTCCTGTCGTCGCCCCGGTCCTGATAGACGTTCGCCCCGGCATCGAGGCCGAGATAAAAGCCGGTCCCAAATACAGGCGGAGGGGGCACAGGCGCGACATTCTTGTAATCACTAGCGGCCAGTGGCCCGGCGTGCAGCGTAGCGGCGGTTAACATTGCCAAGGCGGACACGCCGAGGCAGGATAACATTTTCAACTGTTTCATTGTTAGTTCTTTCGTGTTTGAGGTTCGCATATGATACGGTGAGATATCTTGAGGAGAACGTGTCTAACCATATTGAAATCGAGCAATCCTGCGCGGCGTCGACCAGCCCTGCCAATTCCTCTTTGAGGATGCGCTGACTGTCAACGCCGAAGCCACATAATGACGGATTCGTAACGCGGCGGACTAGGCATCGACATTATTCCGGGCGCACGGGCTGCGAAAGCGAGCTATGCGACCAAGGATGCTTGACTTCGCCGAGCGGGCAATGTTCATACAAGTAGATACGCGCAAACCGATTGCAACGCGGCCTAGGACGACGCCATTCGGGAAGTAAAGCTAGCCTCGACGAAATGCGGAGGGAACACGGTCCGCTGGCGTCACATATTTTCGTCTCCCGTCGCCTTTACCAAGCAACGCTCGTAGACTGGCGCGGGCGTTACCCAGACTTAGACCCCTGGGACGCCAGCAGCTCGGGAGGTTGCACGGCAGGCGGCGCTCCACGCAATCAAGACCGCTGGCGAGTAAGATTGGCGGGCTCTGGCCGAATGGCTCAAGCTGACTTTCGCAGAGCACCGCCAAGGAAGCAACATTAACGTTGCTGCAACCGCTACCACACAGCAGGCGGGATCGTTGCGATGAAACAATGCGGAAGCGGCAAATCAAATTGCGTAAGAAGCTCATTGAGGAGCACGAACGCTCCCGCAAGCGGACAAGACTGGCGACTGATCGGCTCGCGGTCCGGTCTCCCCGGAAATGTATTGACATCGCGTCGGGTGAGACGGCAATTTGGTCAAACCCTAGCCCCACGAGATAATCCCGACTCGCTTCCGAGGACGTTGAGAGCCGGCTTTGTCGAGAGAGGCTCCGGTTAAAGCGGAGATCTCAAATTATGAACAGATTTCTACTCGACTGCCTCCGCTCGCCCGATGATGCTCCGAACCGCGCCGTCGGCATCCGTGGCGAAATCCAGTTTTGCAGCAGGAAAAATCAGGGTTGCAGCCAAATCTTTCTCGCAAGTCAGGAACATCGGCAACTAACACGAGGACAAAACCAAAATGAAAAAGCAGATTAATCGCAACATCAAGACGCACCATACCCGAGTCGCGTTTTATCTCCTTCTACTCCTAGCGCTGTGCGCGATTCCATTCGCATTGGCGCAGCAACCGGGCGCCCAGCCTGGACACGCAACGCGACCTAACGCGGACAGGTCTAGTGCCAGTGCCGATACCATATTGAACCACATGCCGCAGCAGGCGCCACAACAGGCTCCCCTTTCTGTTCCGAAGCCGCCCGCCGGTAACACCGATTGTGACAACGAGCCAGGCATCATCATCCACGATGATGGCGGGATCGAGAATGGCTATAGTGGAAACCCCGGTTTGGTCACTGAAGTGCGATTCACCGACAAGTTTACGCCGGGCAGTTATCCGGCCTCCTTCACCTCGGTATGCCTGGATTTCGTGGTGCTTGCCGGCGGGCCGCCGACGTACCCCATCGATGTGGTGGTTTTTGATGATGACGGGCCCGGTGGGGTTCCGGGGACCTTGCTCGGCGAGCTGAATGGTCAAACGGCTGTCACGCACCCATTTGTCGGGGGAGGGCAAGCCCCGATCTGGAACAGCTACGACATCTCATCGCTGGGAATCAATGTCACCTCCGGCAGTGTGTACATCGGCGCACGTTGGGTGCCACCCAGCAATAACGTTTTCTTATCGGCCGATGAGAGCGGTCCTGTCGGCTTTGCCGGCGGCTACTGGTGGAACAACTTCGACGGCGTCTGGTCGCAGACTCAAAACGCATTCCCGGGTTACACCGCCAACATGATACGCGCAGTCCAATCCGGCGGCGGCACACCGACACCGACACCGACACCGCCGCCGTGCACTTGGTCAGCCGGTCCGGACATGCCAAGCCCAGACGTTCGTTCCGTCGGCGTCTTTTTTCCGGCTAACGGCAAGTTTTACGCCATGGGCGGGCGCGCCTTCGATGGCGGCGGCGGCGAGTTCACCAACCCATTCGAGTACGATCCTGTCAGCAACAGTTGGACGACCAAGTCAGCCGCCTATCCCGACAATCAGGTGAATAACATGGCTTGCGGTGTGCTTAACGACGCGGGAACCGATTATATTTACTGTGTCGGTGGCTCGGAGTCGGCAACCTCGACCACGACGGGTCGTGTCTTCCGCTACGATCCGGTCGCTGATGTTATCACTACGGTTGCTGGTGGTAACTGGCCCCCTGGCGCGAATACCACTCTGCCGGGAGGCTTCGCCGTATTTTCGAATCAGCTCTTTACCCTGGGCGGGTTCGACATCCTGAACGGCGTCGGGATCGACCCGATCTGGCAGTTTACTCCAAGTCCCGCTGGCTGGGTGCAAAAGAATACAGTCCTGCCAGTCCCGCTTGGCTATATACCGACCACCACCATTGGCGGCCTGATCTACACGGGTGGGGGCAGCGATATCACCGCTGGCACGCTCACCGATACTACGAACTCCTTTAAGTATGATCCGGTAGCGGATAGTATCTCCACCATTGCTCCCATACCCAGGGCCACAGGCGAAACCAGAGCGCTCAACTTCAACGGTCAGATGTACGTGATGGGTGGTGGCAGAGTTGCTCCCAACCCGTCCAACGAGGTGGACATCTACGACCCGGGCACTGACACGTGGTCAGTAGGGATTCCGTTTAGCAATGCCCGGCGCAACTTCCCTACCGGCACCAACGGCACAGACCACATCTGGCTCGCAGGCGGCTACGATGTTGATGGCTTGACGCCGCTCGCTTCGATGGAAATCTTCGAATGTACCACCTCTGGCGAACTTACGCTCTCCGCGTTCGCCCGTCGGGAAAGAGACGGCCGTGCCGTGGCCCTTAGCTGGACCCCGGCGGATGGCGGCACCATAAACGTCATTCGTGACGGTGTGATACTCCGGACAGTGGACGACGACGGCCGCGCTCAGGACCACCTCGGCCGCGGACCCAGGGAAGTCCACGTCTATCAAGTCTGCGAGACAGACACGGGCACCTGCTCGAACGAAGTGAAGGTCAAAATCCTCGGGACTGGCGGAGATAAGCCATCTTCGCCAGGAGGCCGTCCGATCCGGCCTCCTAGCAGCCATTGATCTAGGGATAGTTTTGCAGTCGTAACTAGACCTCAACACATCCGGGAGCCGTCCTAACCGGCTCCCGGATCGCTGCTCGACTTTTGGTCGGCAGGGGGGAGAACCATCCGCCTTCTGGCAAATGGCTCTAAACCCAAGACATCAGGCATCGGTTCGGATCAGCGGATATCCAGCGGCCCGCCGGCATCGACGGATGCGCTGAGGACAGCGCACCTACAGCCTCATGCTTCCAACTGCGCCGCCTCACGGAAGTCGCGTAATCCTGCACGCCTCACGCAAGGTCGCCCTTGGCGGTCATTGCCGACAGCTATAGATCCTTAGCATTCAGTCGCGATGCCAACGCTTCCAGTTGCGCTCCTTGCTCTTTCAACGCGGACTTCAACTGGCTGATTTCGCTGGCCTGCTCCTGAACGTGTTTGTGCTCCTTGATGAACTCGTTGAGCAGCATCGCGTTCACCTCTTCGTATCGGACGGTATAAGGTTTGCCTTGGGCATCGCGTGCCACAAGGTCGGGATCTACCTTGGCGACTTCTTCCGCCACCAGTCCAAACTGCGGCGTCCGGTCGGGATCAAAGTCTTTTTGTTAGCGAAAGGAAACGGGCT
>Ga0157374_10006212_pt1 | contig 10127 bp, 9 predicted proteins | sample M25metaG_FD_115308 | JGI IMG/M metagenome (GOLD analysis project Ga0157374, IMG submission 115308) | Miscanthus rhizosphere microbial communities from Kellogg Biological Station, Michigan, USA - M2-5 metaG | ecosystem: Host-associated > Plants > Roots > Rhizosphere > Soil | place: USA: Michigan... | reverse complement strand
TTCTGCGGACCCGCGGTTTCTCCGTTGTCGCTGTACAGAAACATCAAATCGACATCTGAGCTGTAATTCAATTCACGGCCGCCGAGCTTCCCTAATGCCAGCACAGAGAAACTAGCCGGCTCACCACCGTCCTCGACGAGAGGCGCCCCATGCCGCGCCTCCACTTCGGCGCTCACCGTTTCCAATGCGCGAGAGAGAATGGCATCGGCCAGATTGGAAAGCTCTTCGGTAATGGCCGCAAGCGAGCCGAATCGCAGAATATCGCGCAAAACGATCCGCAACAACTCCTGCCGCCGGAACAACGCCAGATCCAATGCCGATGGCGAGAGAGCCTGGCGCTCGTCAAGAAATATGCGTAAACGCTCCCGATAGTCCGCGCGAGACGAATCGCTGTCCATCGGGCCGGCATTAGCGATCCACGCTGGCTGGCGCAGCAATTCATCAGACAGGAAGCGGCTCGCAGCGAAAATGACTTGCAACCAAGCCAGGCGATCGGATGAGAGCGACTGGAGCATAGCAGGATGCCGCTCCCCGAATTCTTTCAGGTAGTGCTCCAGCCTCCTCACATCGGGAGACGTGTCAATCAATTCGCCGCCGCTACCCGGAGGCAACTCGAGTACGTGCGGATCGGTAATCAATTTCGCTTTGATTATATCCCCGGATGGAGCGAGATTGGCTGCCCTTTCCGGCAGGATTCATAGACCGACAGAACAAGTTCCAGAGCGCGATAACCTTCTTCTCCGTTCACAAGCGGTTCCCGGCCAGTCTTAATAGCCTCGGCGAAATCCAGAAATTGCCGCTCGAACGTCGTAACCGAAATGGCCATCGGGTCGGACGAACCGGAGGCGGTCGTCGAAACATCCAGCGGCGCGGGATCGGCGGCACTCGCCTCTTCATCATCGAGGACGTCCCAGGTAGTGAGGCGATCCCCGGAAATGATGGCCGTCCCCTTAGTCCCATGGATTTCGATCCGCTCCGTGTAACCGGGCCAAAACGCCGTAGCGGCCTGAATGACCCCGGTGGCCCCGGATTGGTACGAAAGCAAACCATTCACGACGTCTTCGGATTCAATTTTGTGTCGCGCACCCAGCTGCCAGATACCGCTTACTTGCACCACCGGGCCCATCAAGTGAAGGAGAATGTCGACTTGATGAATGGCCTGGTTAATGAGAGCTCCCCCGCCTTCGGTGTGCCAGCTTCCTTTTATCGGCCGCGAGTAATATTCATCGCTTCGAAACCATTTCACGTACGCATCGGCTTGTAGCAATTTCCCGAGCCGCCCCGCCGGAAGGGCACGCTTGAGAAACAACGTAGCGTCGTCGAAACGATGCTGGCTCATCACGCAAAGCTTGATGCCCGCGTTTCGCGCAACGTCTAACATGCGGCGGGCCGCCTCTAGATTCGTCGCAATCGGCTTCTGCAGTTGCACTGGACGCCCTATCGAAGCGCAAATCTCAACCGGCTCGAGATGCGAGTCTGGAAAACTGCACACGTCGACGAAATTGAGCCCCGGATAGCGGCAGAGGTCACGCGAATCCTGAACGAATTCGGCCGACCAGCGCTCGGCAAATTCCCGTCCGCGTGCCTCGGTCTTGTTCGAACAGGCCACCAGTTCGAATCCGATATTTTTATAAGCAAGCGCGTGTTTGTTGGCAATCGCGCCAGTTCCGATCAGTCCGACTTTCATCGTCTAGAGCCCCGTCTCCGTGCCGCAAACGCTGACGTCGAGGCCCGCCTCACGGAAGAACGCAGCTTTCACGGCCAGCGCCTTTTGTGCGCCCGCCGCGTCCGGTGCGTATGCCACCTGGATGTGATTCGCTTTGTGCCGCCCCATCATCTGATCGCGTGTCACACCACATAGCACCGCATGCATGATAGGCCACTGCGGCGTAGTACTGCGCCAGCGGCGCTCCGTTTCTTCGGGCGGGAGCGAGACCGCTCGCGCCCGCCCGATATCCGCTTTGAGTGTTCCGTCTTCGATGAAGATCCGGCTCCACACGATCTCACCCGGCTTGCTAACCCCCTTGAGCGACCCGCCCCCGAGGCGGAAATACATCGGAGGCTGCCGCTCGCTCACAGTGCCGCGAAATCCATCTACATTGTGCGCCGGAGGCACCGCACCTGAAATCTCGAATACCCAGACGAACTCGCCGTTGTAGTCTTCACCAAACCGCAGATCGTGCAGCGTCGTCTCAGGTGGAAACGCCAGCGCATTCCAGACGCGATTCGTCACCAGCGCATCCAGACCCGCACACTCGTCAACTTCATTGAAATGCGGCAACGGTTGCCCGGCATAGAGTACCCGCCCGTTTTGGTCGGAGACCGGCGGGCGGTCCGAATTGTTGAGCAAGCCTTCAACAAGATCCGACGCCGGCGCCAGATCTTTCAAGCCCTGTTGATACTGAATTCCGATCGCATCGCAGCCGAATTCGGCGGCAATACGCACTGCCGCAATATACATTCGGCACTGGTCTAGAATCTGCGCATCTGTCAAATCGGTTTCGGGATTCGGACCCGTCTTGAATACCAGTCCTTTGCGATCGAGCCACGCCCGCACACCCTGCGCCTCCTCGGTCGAGACTTCACGCATGGCGGCATACAACGACGATTGACTCAAGCGCTCTTTGTACACCCCGGTGGCGTTCAGCAGATGATCGGGCACGATGGCGTTGAACATACCCATGCACCCCTCGTCGAAGACACCCATGATAGCCTTGTCTCGTTTAAGCTGGCTCGCGAGCGATCTGCCGAGATTTCCGGCTTCATCCGGAATTGTGCAGTCTTCAAGGCGCCGAACGTGACTCGCGTCGTGTACGACCGGCTGCCCATTCAACCAGGCGCGCAGCCGGTCCAGAAAGTACTGATCGCTGAAATCCTCCGACCATAAAGTGGAATAGTGGATTCCGGCCTTTGTCAATGAGCCGTTCAGGTTCAACATGCCCACCAATCCCGGCCATTGGCCGCTCCAATTCGCCACCGTCAGGATTGGCCCGCGATGTGTCGCGAGGCCGTGTAAAACGTGGTGGCTGTATTGCCAGACGGCTTCGACCACGATAAGAGGCATTGTGGGCGTGATCTGCCGGAACACATCCATCCCGTATTTTTGCGAGTCGATGAAGCCGTGCTGTTTTGCCGCGTCGACAGGATGACCGCGCTTGAGCTCAAAACCGAAAGATTCAACGGCCCTGGTGATAGCCTCTTCGACCTGCTGTTGCGCGGGCCAGCAAACGCGGTTGGCAGAGAGGCGCAGATCGCCGCTGGCGATCATAACGACACTTTTCGACATTGCCTTTTATTCTGGCAGAGCGCCAAGCGCTTTTATTGGCCGATCTGAATCAGGCCGGGGGTCGCTTGTTGCTCCTGCGCCCACCGAAGGCCTTTGCCCTCGCAGGAAACGCGATTCACGCCGCGACCGACAGCGAGCGAACCGCGAATCAGATGACTGGCCCGCAACGGTCCCATGACGCGCACACCCCCGAGCCAGTGCATGCCCATACTCATGGAGCACCCGCATTCGGTGCAGCTCGGTGTGCCACCGAAAACGCACGGCTCAACGCGCGTGCGCAAGTCAGCGGTATAGTTCACCGAAAGCGTCGAGAACAAGCAATCGGCCGGATTCTTCGGGGGCTCCAAAAACGCCCGCATAAGGCCCGGGTGCATGGTAAGCTTCGAATACTTCCCCCCAATACCATTGAAGTAAGCGGCCAGTTCCGATCGATTTTCCGTCGTCAGTCTCTCCGGCGATTTTTCGCTGTGCTGCGGTGTGTAGACACTGACCCAGATATTCCGGACCTCGGGACGATCGTTCCAAAACGACAAATAACGGTCCATGTACCCCGGCTGTTCGATGTTCTTACACACAACCGTCCAGTGGATATTCACGCGGCGCCCCGCCAATATTTTTAAGAATGTGCTCATATGTCGCCGGCTTCCGGCGGACGTCGTGATCTTCAGGGTTGCCATCGACAGAGACGGCCACGGTCACCTGCGGCAGGTCCGTCCAGGCAAGGGGAATCGGTATGACCCCGCTAGTCACTATCAACGTGTAGACACCACGCCGGCTGAGCTCCGGAACCACCTCCTTCAGTTCGCGGTGCCGCATCAGCGGCTCCCCGCCAACCAGAGAGACCTGCAAAGGTTGGTGTTCATCCAACAGACGATAGATACCCCGTACCAACTCGCTCCCAGGCGAGTCGCTCAGGCTTCGCAGATTTGGACCGCCTTCTCCCAAATGAGAATCGCCATACGCGTAACATCCCGGACAGTGGAGCGGGCATTCGCGCGTGATCTCGATTGAGAGCATGGGTATGTTTCCCACAAGAACCTTTCCCCATGATTGAAAACCTTCGCAACATTCATGCAATATTTTGAAGATGCTGCGAGGTGCGAATCGGTTGCTACGGGATCAATATACCCAGCCGAGTGTAACTCGGTAACTCCGCGGCGTAACCCAATGCGTGCCGCTGAAGGTAGATAGAAAATTGTACAGTGCCGCTTCGTTGGTGAAGTTAAGAACGCTAAATTTCAGGCTCGTCTTAAATCTTTCTTTGTGAAAAAGATTATCCGTTCCGGCGCCGGCGTCGAATAGATTACGCGGGCTGATTCGTGGCGGGTTATGGTCGGGGTTGAACGTTCCGGCCGCCGGGATGGAAAGCCGTGTTGCGCCGTAATCGCTCGCGCACGACGTAATGGGATGGCCTAATGCGGCGAACTGGCTCCCGCAGAAGAAACCGATAGCTGCTTGCTGTGCAGCGGTCAGGGCCAAAGCGTCGTCCAGACCTGTAACGGAGCCCGCTACCTCCCCGCTGTCGTAGCGCCAGGTGAACATAAACCAGATACCATCCTTTCCGTGCTGGTAGCGAAGGTAGCTGGTTTGTTGCAGCGCCTGGTCGTGGTCAATCCGGAAGACGCCAGCATCGAGAGGTGAGTTGAAGATCAGGCCGCCGGTTTCCGGCCCAAAGAAACGTGCACGTGTGTGACCGATGGTCGAATAAGCCTGCAACCCGTGCCAACTCGATGTCGACACGCGTAGGGACACACCGTCGATCTTCGATTGCCTCCAGGAGATCGGAAAAGCAATCGGCGTATTGAAAAGCGCATCGAAGTCAAATGCGTTCTGCGTGTATTTCCAGAAATAGCTGGCATCGATCTGCACGTATTTCTTAATTCCCTGCTGCACACCTACGCTGTATTGATTGCGATGGCCCGGGCGCAGCGCGCGATCGCCAGAGGCGCCGGGCACGTTCGACGCCAACCCCCCCAAGCCGGTAGAGCTTGAGAGTACCAGGTTCTCGTTATACGGCGTCTCCATGGCGCGTGTGTAGGAGGCGCGCAGCACCGTGGACGTCGGCTTCACTAGATAGGACAACCCGATACGCGGCTGTAATAGCTTGTCTGTGCTGATGCCGTCGTAATGATCGAATCGCAGGCCTGCGCTGATTGTAAGATTTTTGAGTGTAATCGCGTCCTGCGCGAAAATCGCCTGCTGGTTGATGTTCGCCGCACCATGGAACAAGAACGGCTGGCCGCCCTGAGTGAGGTTATAAGGAACAAGGCCGGGATTCTCGCTGTCATCAAACTCCGGATCGGTAATCCCCAGCCCGAAGTTTTCGATCAATCGCGTTTGCGTGATCTCGGTTCCGATTTTTACGTTGTGGATCTTGTTCGAGTACGAAACATCGGCACGAGTTCCCCAGTTCGTAAGATGCCGGTCCTGATCAATGGTGGCCGGAAAATCTATTAGCCGATCTGCGCTCGGATAGTAGTTCACGCGATCCTGACGCACAAACGGATCCACGGAAAGCAAGGTGTGCGCGTTGAACGTGTGTTGATAGCCGAGCGCGAAACTGAGCGTCGTCGCCTGCTGTCGCTGGTCCTGCTCCAACTGGTCGTACGTGTTTGGGATCTGAAACCAGTTGCGCGCCGCAAAAATATTCAGATGCAGCGAATCGCGTGGACTCGGTTGAAAATCGATGCGGTCGAAAATCGTCGACGTATTGCCGATATCGTGAAACGGCGTGAATTCTGGCGAATCGAGAAAGCGGCCAGTCCGGCTAAAATCGAGAACCAGAAAATTCCCCCAGCGCGGCCCGCCGATGCCGAACGTCGCATCTTCGCCAACCGTGCCGAAAGAGCCATAATACGGCTCGAAACTGAAGCTCGGCCGTTGGCCTAATCCCGAGCGCGTCACCGTGTTGACGATCAAACTGGTCTTGCCACCGAATTCGGCATCGGGCGCGCTGCTCACTAGTTCCAGCGACTGAAATGCATTGGCCGGAAGCTGAGTGGAAAACGTCTTGTTCTGCTGATCGCCAATAACCTGTTGATCCACCACATAAGTGGTCTCTCCGTGGTCGCCCTGTGGATGAAAGAACCCGTTGGAATCGGCGACCACTCCTCCCGACGTGAGTGTAATCGCGTCACTCAAACCCTGTCCCACGGAGGCGACCGGGAGATTGGCAAGCAGATTTTGGCTTACGTCAACGTGCCCTGCGGGAACGTTCTCCAGCGTCTCGGGCGAAGCCTCTACCGTAATGCTCTCCGTCGCGCCGGCAAGCGCCAGTTTGGCGTTGATCACGATCGGTACCGGTGTGCGGACCGCAATGCCTTCCTGATATTTATGAAACCCAGGTGACGAGATATCGAGAACGTATTGATTCGGCGGCACGTTGGTCAGCCGGTACGCGCCGTCGCTTCCCGTCTTGCTCGTTTGCGTGTAGCCAGTTACACCGTTCGTGAGCGACACGACCGCGTCCGCGACGACTGCGCCAGTCGGATCGCTCACAGTTCCTTGGATAGTTCCGCCCTTTCCGCTTGCTTGAGCGGCATAGACCGGAAGACCGGCGAAAATTAACAAACAAATAGCCGCGCCATCGCGCCAAAAGCGAGAATGCACCTGTTTAAAGTATAGGGTGCGCGCCATAAGGCCGCGTAAGTCTCTGCTACCAGGGGCTTAACAACAAATGCTGGAAAGATTGTTTGCGGCGTTCTAAAATAACTTTATGCAGTCGAACAAATCTTCGAAAAAGCCACGAAAGATAGCGGATTCAGCCGCTTCCGTCACGCTCGAAAGCGCTGGCCCGGCGGAACTCAAATCGAAACCGCGCACTTCTAAATCTTCCGCGCCGAAGACTACGGAGATAGTAAAAGCCGAGTCACCCAGTCATCATCACAAGCTCAGTGCGTCGCCTGTTGCCGAAGCGCTGGCTGTGATGAGTGAGAGCAGTAGCACAGCCTTGAATTTGACCCCGGCGGACTCGCCGCGCCTGGTCACACACCAGCAAATAGCCGAACTCGCGCATTCGTTCTGGACCAGCCGCGGCTACGTGCATGGATCTCCGGAAGACGATTGGTTCCGCGCTGAGCGTCAATTGAGCGGCGCCGCCCATAACTAGAAGCCTCGGCGCACCCACCGAAACCCTAAACCGTTCGTCCAACAAATGGGCGAGCGAAGCGAAAGCACGCTCACTCTTTTCCTTGTAGATTAGAAGTAAGCATCCGGCTATGGAAGAATCGGTTCCCGAGCAGGGCGAAGTTGCTACCTTTCTGGAGCGGCGGCCCCGCGAGAATTCGCGCTCTGCCCTCATCACCACTCTCGCGTGGTTTCGGGATCTGATGCTGTCCGTGCTGATAGCTGTCCTGGTGATCTTGTTCCTCTATCGGCCCGTGAAAGTGGAAGGCACCAGCATGATGCCCAGCCTCTACGACCAGGAGCGGCTGTTTATCAATCAGTTCAGCTACAAGTTCGGGCTCGGCGCCATTGAGCGTGGAGACACAGTTGTATTCTGGTTTCCCGAAGACACGACGAAATCGTACATCAAGCGCGTGATCGGATTGCCCGGCGATGCGGTTGCGGTCAAGGATGGCTGGGTATGGGTAAACGGCCGCAAGCTTCAGGAAAGCTACGTCCCGCGCGAGTATCGTGACGACCGGTCTTACCCCGATCATGTCGTCCCCCCCAACGAATACTTCGTGCTAGGGGATCATCGCAGTTCTTCGAACGACAGTCGCGCCTGGGGCTTCGTCCCGCGCAGCTCCCTTTACGGCAAGGCGGTATTCGTATTTTGGCCGCTCGAACACGCCGGAAGTGTGCACTAAGGTTGCGATCGAATGCCACTTACTAGATTTTGCACGGCCTCCTGGTCCGCGCAGGGCGTACTCGCCCGGCTCACTTCGCTGAACGAATTGCGAGAAGTCGCATTGAATTGGCAATCGGCCTGTTTCGACAAGTACTAGCGCCGGAAGATCCACAGGAGCACTGTGCCGAGAAGGCTTAGCAACAAACAAGTAACCCAGGGGAAATAGAACGTTGTGCTCTTGCCTTGCCACGCGATGTCTCCCGGTAAACGTCCCAGCGGCAGATGGAAGCGTTCGGCAATGAGCGCAAGCAGTCCCAGACCAACCAGAATCAGACCGGCAACAATCAGCAGCCGCGCCACGCCCAGCAGCATAGCATTGTTAAACTGGCCTAGCTGACTCATGAGCGATTCGAAAGTATATTTACCAAGTAGCGAATTTGCGAAACACGCGCAGATCCAAGATTTGTCCGCCTACCACGACCTCCAGGAGCGCGCTGCTAACGATCCGGCGAAATTCTGGGCGGAACTGGCGAGCCGGGAACTGACTTGGTTCGAACCGTTTCATCAGCCTCTCGATTGGCAGCCGCCCTTCGCCCAATGGTTCGTCGGCGGCAAGATCAACGCCTGTTACAACTGCGTGGACAGACATCTTCTCACCGGTCGAAAAGACAAACCGGCGCTGATTTGGGAAGGCGAGCCGGGCGACGAGCGCATCATCACATATCAGGAACTGCATCGCCTGGTCAGCCGCTTCGCCACCATGCTCAAGAACCTCGGCTACCGCGCCGGCGACCGCGCGGTGATCTACATGCCGATGGTTCCGGAACTGCCAATCGCTATGCTCGCCTGCGCTCGTCTGGGAATCATCCATAGCGTTGTATTCGGAGGATTCTCGGCGGAAGCATTGCGTGCGCGTATCGAAGACCTCGACGCCGCGATCGTGATCACGGCCGACGGCGGCTGGCGGCGCGGAAAAGAAGTACGCCTAAAACCTGCCGTGGATGCCGCCGTGAGTGATCTCATCGGAGTGAAGCACGTCATCGTCTATCGGCGCACTGGCTCGCCTATCGACATGAAAGAAGGTCGCGATGTGTGGTGGCACGAACTGGAGCGCCATCTGGATGACCATACCTCGGTCACCCAGGCTGCCGAGCACTGCGAGGCACAGGATCTCGATTCCGATCATGCGCTATTCGTTCTCTACACCTCGGGTACAACTGGCAAACCCAAAGGTATCTTGCACACGACAGCCGGCTATCTTTTGCAAACGCTGATGACCATGAAGTGGGTCTTCGATCTGCGTGACGATGATGTTTTTTGGTGTACTGCGGACATTGGCTGGGTCACTGGCCATAGCTACATCGTGTACGGTCCCATGGCGGCGGGCGCGACCGTTGTAATGTACGAAGGCGCGCCGGATTATCCCGATTTTGGCCGCTTCTGGCAAATCGTCGAGAAGCGAAAGGTGTCCGTCTTCTACACATCGCCGACTGCGATTCGCGCGCTGATCCGTCAAGGCGATCGATGGCCCGAAGCGCACGATCTCTCGAGCCTCCGGCTGCTGGGGTCGGTGGGCGAGCCGATCAATCCGGCCGCTTGGGAGTGGTATCACAAGGTGATCGGAAAAGAGCGTTGCCCGATCGTCGATACGTGGTGGCAGACCGAGACCGGCGCCATACTCATCGCACCGGTGCCAGGCGCTGTACCCCTCAAGCCCGGTTCCGCGACGCTGCCGCTCCCGGGTGTAATCGCCGACATCGTGGACGCCAAAGGCCAGCCGGTTGTAAATAATCGCGAGGGATATTTGATCATCCGTCATCCCTGGCCCAGTATGGTTCGGAACATCTGGGGCGATCCGAAGCGCTTTACGGAACAGTATTGGTCGCGCGTTCCGGGCTGCTATTTCACCGGCGATGCCGCGCGCCGAGATGACGATGGCTACTTCTGGGTGCTTGGACGCGTCGATGACGTCATGAACGTCAGCGGCCACCGCTTGAGCACCATGGAGATCGAATCGGCGCTGGTACATCACCCCGCTGTCGCCGAAGC
>Ga0157374_10006211_pt1 | contig 10127 bp, 12 predicted proteins | sample M25metaG_FD_115308 | JGI IMG/M metagenome (GOLD analysis project Ga0157374, IMG submission 115308) | Miscanthus rhizosphere microbial communities from Kellogg Biological Station, Michigan, USA - M2-5 metaG | ecosystem: Host-associated > Plants > Roots > Rhizosphere > Soil | place: USA: Michigan... | reverse complement strand
CATGAGTCAATGAATTCCTTAAATTCCTTTGAGCGACTAAATTTTGTATTATTCCATACTTTCTTAAATTTTGGGATTGTCATCATCGATTCAGCAGTTGCTTTCCAGCGCATCCAAAGTTGCATATCAATCATTTTATTTTTGTAAAGATTGAAAATTAGTTCAATATTATCAAAATTCGTATTATTATATAATATTGTTAAGGACTATCTACCAAAGAATAATATTGTGAAACAGCAGGACTCTCCATAGTCATCTCAAGATACTCTTTACTATGGAAATTATTATAGAGATTTTGTGTGGTAGTTGTATATGCCTGAGGCATATTTTGATTTAACATGCTTCTTCTCATTGATGAAATTTGAAATATAGTTAAGCCTAATGAAGTTGCGTAAATTATTGCGCTATTTATTTGGACATAGTCTCCAATTTGTACCTTTGTTACTTTCAATTGACTTATGGTTAAAAAGTATTTTTTGTTAAGAAAGAAATTTACAAAATTTTTATTGCTCGTTTATAATTCGTTACAAGTCATAAAAAGGGCTTTAAATAAGATATTCAAATAAGAAATAGATAATCCATTACAAAATTAACATAACCAAAAAGATTAAAAAAATATTGATAAATTATTCCCTTATAAAAAATAAAGCTAGCAGGGTGTCTTTAAGGAAGGAAATAACATTTTTTTACCTAAGGGTCCATCAAAACATAAAATATTACCATTTAAATCCTCCGCTTTCCATTGTGATTGTTATATCTTCAGTATCTGCCGAAAGTCTCTTTTTTTCTTTAGAAATCCAATTTAATAGATCTAGACCATTATATTCAATCGTATAAACTTGCCTTTGTCCATCGTATAATAGTAGCTCATAATCTACTAAATATACAAGAAATTTCCTGAGTAATTTAAAGGAAAATGATTAAGGATAAGACAATCTTTTTTGGATCAGATAAAAGTTTAGAAATAGTAAAATCTTTTAAATATAACAATTCTAGTACATTCTCTACAATTACACTTTTTATTTTAGGCGATTTTTTAATGAAATTATTTTTAATATCTTTTGTTTCATATTTGTAACCTCTTATAAAACGAATCAAACTAGAGGCCCGTCCAACATTGAATTCTTACTTATTCCGATTCTACTTCCTTCCTTTTCTTTACCTTTGTTTATTTTTATATCATAGATGTTTTTGAGGTAGTCATTATACATTTGATTATACTGAATAATCATTTTATCTTGAAAGGCTAAGTAATTATTAACACTATTTTTTATATGCTGGTTCCATGGTAGCTGAAAAGCATTGATACTATCTTTTTATATTTAAGACAATCAAGTGAAATCTCTTTTATTGAGTTGTTGTTTGTCTATAATAATCAATTAAATTATCAGTATTTAGAAATGAATATTGTATTATTTTTGCATTATCCATATGTTTTCCAATATTTTCTTTAGTATTGTCAATAGATCTTTTATTTTACTGTTTTTTGTTCTGCTGAATCTTTTCTAATTTCAATTTTCTATGCCTCTGGAATTGTAATGATGGTGGTGAAGGTAGTGATAATGATAAGAATGATGATTGAAAATCTTGTATTTTGCTATATTGATTAGTTTGGTTGAAAATATCCTTTTTTATCTAAATTGGTTTTTTTGGTATAATTTAATGAATACAATGGTTATAACAATTAATAAACAACATATTTAACTATCCTAAATTATTTGCAATCAAAATCATTAAATAATGTTTTTTTATCTAATGCAATTAATCAAGTGCAAGTTTTAATATCATGTTGATGTAAAATAATGATGCCTAAACCTAAAGACGAAATAAAAGATAAAACTGAAGGTAGTGAAAGCATAACCTTTAGAATTGGAAAAACAGTAATGGGTGAGCTTAGGCAGGAAGCAGAACAAAAAATGGAAAGTGTAAATACCTTGGTAAACCAAATAATAAAGTCTTATTTACAATGGCATAAGCCTGCTAGAAAAGCTGGACTTGGATATGTTTCCAAAGTTTTAATGGCTAAATCAATCAATCATCTTACAGATGAGCAAAGTAATTCAAATGACACAAGAATTCTGCAGTAATGAACTAAAGGATATAACTTTTATGTTAAGGTCTGAAAATACTTTTTCATCATTTATGGATGGTCTTTGCTCTTGGCTAGATGCATCTGGCTATAATTACAGAATTGATACAGTCAATGATATTGATACGTATATAATACAGTTTGATATGGGAAGAAATTGGTCTTTGTATTTTAAAACACAGATGCAATTAGTATTTGAATATTATAATATAAAAAATGCAGAGACAAAGATGACAGACAATACAGTAATTCTAAATATAAAGAGAGAATCATAATAATAAGAAGAAGAAATAGATTTTCTAAAAAATAAATAAGCTTAAGATAATATGGATTGACCAATAAGATAGCAGCCAAGTCATATATTATTTCGTCCTATGATAGAAATGGTTTATCACGATGAACTTTTCTCTTGTATATTGTTTAGTTTAGTATCAAGTAACAACCTCACTGTTGCTGCTACAAAGATGTCATTTCCTACTTGCATCTATAATATGTTTTCATCATTTGAATATTTAATTTCAGTAGTACTTTCTATCTCAGTGAGCATGACCTACTAAATCAACATTGGATTAACACGATCTATATGATAAGTTAAATATTGAGAGGATATCCGGGCTTTAGATTACGATAACTATGTAGTCATAGAAAAGATTATATAAATATATATTAAATTAACTGTAATTAAAATTTTTATGTAAATATTGTAAGTCCAATTACTATCCATACACTTGTGCTAAATGATTTGGTAGTATCTACAAGACCATTTGAGCAAATCATTAAGATACTTTCTAATAATGCTCAACTTGGTGGACTTGATATATCCCATGTATTTTCAAAGGCCGTGGTTTTTCTTGCATCCTATGATAGCATCTATATCACATGAAAAAAATTATTTGTTGATAGGAGTACAGCACGATTATAGTCAATTAATAACAGAAAGGTATGAAGTGAATATAAAGATATAAATAAAATTCTAATGTACCATATGGATCAACGATTTCAAATCAAGGTTTTAGTCAGGATTCAAATACCTCTTTTTAACTTTATCTTCTATCAATAACGCTTATGGGAATAAATATAGCAAAATAGTTAGACAATTACAATGGATCAATTCTTGAAAAATTTATTTTGATTTTTAAGTTTCGATAAATATGATATTATTGCAAGGATATGGATATACAATCGATCAAATCTAGTTTGTAGATTAAATCGATTTATTATTTATATGTAAACACAAATTGGAAAACAAGAAATAGTTAGACATTCTAAAAAAAATAATATGAGTTATGGTGAAAATCGTGGTATTGATGCTGAATATTCTGATGATGATCGTTTTTCTAATTTGGCCGAAATTTTTGTCGAATTAGCAAGCTCTCAGAGATTATCCATAATTTTTATGATCTCTTTCCAGAGATTAAATCTTTCTTTACTTGCAAAAAGCCTTAATCTAACAATGCAGGAAGTACATAGGAATACCAAAAGATTAATCGATGCAGGATTAATAGAAAAGAATTTAGAGGGCATATTTTTATTAACTACTTTTGGGAGTGCAATAATTAAGCAAATTTCAATATTTGATTTTCTATCTAACAATAAGAACTATTTTTCTGATCACGTACTGGGCAATATACCAATAAAATTTATTCAGCGTATTGGAGCATTAAGTGAAGGAAAGTTTATTTCAGGAATTGTACGTGTAATAGAATCTTGGAAACGACTCTATAATGAATCTAACGAATATATATACGGAATTCTACCCCAGATTCCATTAGAATTAATTCAAACAGTAATTCCTAAAATCAAAAATGAAGGAATCAAATTTAATTATATTCTTCCAAAAAATGCGATAGTGCCAAAGATAAGAAGCGATATACAAAAAAGTTCTGGATACACTGAATTATTAAAGCAAGGCATTATAGAGAGAAAGATGATTGATAAAGTAGATGTGGCGGTAATTCTAAACGAAAAACAAGCCACTGTAATGTTCCCTACAATAAAGGGTGAGACGGATATGAATTGCATGTTTCTAAGTAATGATTTAAGATCAAATGATGGTTTATTTCATGAGTGGTGCCTAGATTTTTTTAAATATTGTTGGCATAATTCAAAATCATTTGATGAGCGAAAATTAGTAGAAGTTTAATCTTGTATCTTTATAAATATTAGGATAATATCTATAATATAGATAACTATTGACTTGAAAAACCTATATCTTAAAAATACTCCATTTCTCTATATGTATTCTTGAAGTGAACACCATCTTCACAATATATTGATAATGGTTTATACTTATACTTTTTAGGCTTGTCATTAAGAACCGTCTCTTTATTTTCCTAACATATTACCAAAAGAAATTATATCTCTATATAGAATTGAATACAAAAGTACAAACTTCGAATGATGGAGTCAAATAAAAAGGATTCAGAAAAATTTATTTTCGGCAAAATATAAATAAATGTGATTCTGGAAACATTTGACTTTGAATTGTCATCTAATCGAGAGATAAAGAAATAATTTATTAAGTCAAAATTTCAAATATTATATTTAGCAGATAGTATTAAATATCTATTACTATACTATAGCAACCAAAACAATATTCAATAAAAAGAATTTTGTATATTGTTATTAAAATAGTTAATTTAAAATTAAATCAAGAGGTTTTAATTTATCTATTTTGCTCAAAATATTAAATTTCTATATTAATGTATATATGCTATAAAACTAAAATAAGGCCAATAAAAAAGACAAGAAAAACTGGGATTCAAATACAAAAAAATTTTTGTCATTAATTAGCTACCAATGTTCTGAAAAGTGTATAAAAAATACACTACCAATTAGAAGTATTCCCCCTATCATTCCTATTGGACATAGGTTTGATTTTATTAGGTTTTTTATATTCATATTATTATCATTGTTGTGCTGCTATAACTAGAATTGTCAGTATTAGGTATTATTTCCATTATATTTTATGATTAAAAACATTATGTGTTAGAATGTTAAACAATTATGATTAATCAACAAATTCTTCTAGTTTTATGATTAAATTTTACTATAAAATAAAATGCCCTATTTTGCTCTTTCTATAGTCTCTTCTTTCTTCCTCTTGTTATTAGGCATTTCAAATGTAGAGAAAATATCAAGAGGACGCTCATCAATTGCTACCATTCCCTTTATTTTTTGCTCAAATGGTATATCTTCTTTTAAACTTGATTTCGATTCAACTCAAACAATTGTCACATATAGGTATTACCTTACCATAAATCTGGAAGCCACGAGCAGGTATTCGATGTTGAATTCCTTCTTTGTTGTATCAAATTTTAATAATTTATTCTCCTATTACACAGATGTAACTTTATCTTGAAGCATTATGATTCCAATACAAGTATAATATTAACAATGGCGATTATAGAACACAGATAATGCAGGTTGATTTGCGGAGAAATTGGTCTTTGTATTTTAAAACCTATATGCAATTAGAATTAGAATATTATCATATAATCGATTCACAAAGTGAAATGGTGTACAATTCAGTTATAATTAAAATTAGAAATTAAATGTATTAGTATGTTATACACTTTCTCTAACTTTTGAACTTGTTCGAGGAGACAATATGTATATATATTCTTTTTAAGATTTTACTTTGTTTTAATCAAAATACTTGGTTGTGGAATAATCTTGCATAGATTTGGTCTTTTTCTTCGTTTGATCATCAGCATTATCATAAAGTAGTATGGATAAAATAATAACTAATAAAATTAAATTAAAGGAGATATATTTAGTTATTTAGCAATAGATCATAATCTTTTTCTGCGGATCTAGATATTCTTTCTGACCATATCACTCTTTCAATACCACTGTTTTGTTTGATTTTAAGTATAACATCAAACAGCTCCTTGCTTTCTTTGTATGCAAAATCTGCCAAGATATCTGAATTACCTATATGAATTTCAACTGATGTCACTCCTGCAAACTCAAGCATCTTTTTTGCTGTTTGCTGAATGTTTTTATCTGAACAGTATACGTGAATTAATCCTGTTCGATAACCAAATTTGCAACGGTTTAAATGTGTGGTAGTAATCACCAACTCCTGTTTCAGTATCCTTTTTGTCCGACGCTGGACTGTAGATAGTGGTATATGTAGGTTGGAAGAAATTTCTTTATTGTTGTTTCCTTTAATAAGTAGTTTGATAATTTGAATATCCGATTCATCAATGTTTGATATCAAATTATAATCACAAGATCATCATCTTACTACGTTGTATGTTCATTATAAGATTCATTTTGGAGTCCTATTGTCTCTTTATCTTTGAGGCAAGTCTTATTATATTACACATATGACACTTGCAAACCTGTAATAATAGTATGTAATCTATGATCTTTAGTATATAACTAAATGTTAATAGTGAATCGGTGAAAGAAGTATTAGAATTAAAACCAGACCTTTGTAGATATTTTCTATACCGGTTTGCCATTTCTTTTTCATCGTCCACTACCACCATCAAAAGATGGGATAAGGACATTACTAATATATTATGATAACAAGATATTTAACCATTTTAAAGAACAATACATGATAAGTAGCAAATTCGTATCTCATTTTGCCTTCTTCTAACTTAGTTCTAATACCTTGTGCTCTTGATGCTCTTTCCATCAAACTTTTAACCCTCGTGTCTTTCAGTTTTTTTGGAACTGTCACAATTCCGCGTGCGCCGCCTGATGGAGTTGTTACACCCATAAATTTCTGACTAGCCAGCTTTCGTCAGTAATTTGCTCGCCGCACTTTCTACGATATTCAATCCATTCTTCAATTGCTTGACATGCCTCTTTGGTAATAAAAGATGTATATTGTTCGTCACTTGCTGCATAAATTGCTATTTTTGCCGCAACAACATTATCAATCCATTCATTATCTCTTCTGATAATTGGCTGTATGTGTTTGTACTCGAGATCATTCCATGCTCCAAGTCGCATTCCACAGGAAATCATTGTCAATATGATGACCTTTATTCTTCTATCTGGGTATTCCAATAGCTTTTGAATTTCTTCTATTGTGGGAGCTCTATCCTCAGCATATTTTTTTTCTTTTGGGAGCCCAAGTTTATTTTTTTCCATTTAATTTCTATATCATTCATCTCACAAAACAGCTTTATCGGATTAAGATAATTATAGATGGTAGCTACAACAATTTCCTTTCTGTTCATCCTTTCTTTTAGATGAATTACGAAACGAGATACACAATTTATTGCATACTTTGAGTTGCCATTATCATGACAGTTCTTTACAGATCGCATCTTTCTTCAAGATTTGAATTTGGTATTGAAATATAATCAAAAAAAGTATTCAAACGTGCTTGATATTTTCTTCTGGTCTGTTCTGCTCGTATTGCATTTATGAATAACGAAAAGGGATCCAACTCCATTGAACTTTCAAAATCTTCTGTAATCGCCAGCGCCATTTTTGACATGTTTCCTTCAGTATTATTATGGCTGGGTTCGTATATTAACATCTATATCAATATGGACCGGGTGGGATTCGAACCCACGACCACCTACGTATCCTCTGCAAAGTGCATGCAAGGCAGGTATTCTACCAGGCTAAACTACCGGCCCTTATAATTAAACAATTCAACTAGGTATTATTGTTATATTTTATTGTTTATATTCATATTTTAAATATTATCAAAAAAACATGGTAAATATAATATCTACCATTTATTATTAAATATCCATGGCAAAACAATATGCTAATCAAGATGTACTATGTGAAACAGAGTGGGTAGCAAATAATCTTAATAATCCGAATTTAAAAATACTTGAAGTTGATTATGATGTTGAAAATGCTTACAAAGAAGGACACATACCTGGAGCTCACATGATATGGTGGAAAAAAGATATTAACGACATAGAAACTCGAGATATAATTAATAAAAATCAATTTGAAAATTTAATGTCTAGATTAGGTGTTCTACCAGACACAGAACTATTATTATATGGTGATTTTAATAATTGGTTTGCTGCATTTGCATTTTGGGTATTCAAATATTATGGTCATAAAAAATTAAAGATCATAAATGGGGGTAGAAAAAAATGGGAAAACGAGAATAGAAAATATACAAAAGAGGAACCTAAACCAACTCAAACAAATTATATTGCATCTGCTCCAGATGAAGGCTTAAGGGCATATTTAGATGATGTTAAAAGATCTTTTAAAAAAATTGAAGTTGCATTAGTAGATGTTCGCTCTCAAAAAGAATTTTTAGGAGAAATTGCTGCACCTCCTGAATATCCAATGGAACATGCACAAAGAGCAGGTCATATACCTGGAGCCAAAAATATTCCTTGGATTCAAGCATTAAATGATGACGGAACTTTTAAAACATTTGAAGAATTAGAATCTTTGTATAAAAATCAAGGGATTACACCAGATAAACATATAATATGCTATTGCAGGATTGGCGAGCGATCATCTCATTCATGGTTTGTTTTAAAATACCTATTAGGATATCCTTCTGTTAAAAATTATGACGGTTCTTGGACTGAATGGGGAAATATGATAGGAAATCCAATAGAAAAAAATAGTGAGAAAAGAGTATGAACACCAAAGACTTACAATCTTCTTCAAATTCCACTTTGAATTTAATAAAAAAAGGTAGATTCTATTTTATATATGATGCACCTCAACAATGGATTTTAGAAGATAAAACAAAACGTGGCCTAGAAGTAAGAGAAAAATCAATTGATAAGGAGAAAAATGTTCCTTCTGACAAAGGACTGATTTACGATATTGATGGAAAAGGACATAAAGTAAATATCAGATGGTTTTACGCTAAGGATAAATTTTCTTTAATCGATGTAGAAAAGGATGCACAAATTATGGAAAAAAAATACATAGAACTAAGAGAAATTACTTGTCCAAGTGATTAAGCTCTTTATCAATATTTAAAAATTATATTAAATTTTATATATAATTTAATATGATTATTATCAAAGTAATTTATTTTACACCATCTTTATTTTTTTCAAAATATTTATTTGATCAATTACTTGAGTATAAATAATAATATTTGATTAATTTATTTCAAAAACATTAAAGATATTAATATAATTATAAAACAATACTTTTATCTCTATTTTCAAAGATGAAATATTGTAACATATATTTAAAATAATTAATTTATTATATAATTTTTAAAATGCAATGATAATTGCATACATATATAAATACATTTTAATATGCTTTTCTCAAAAATAATATTATTAATGTCTTTGTTGCTTTCAGATAAAGTTTGGATAATGCTTTCAGAAGTAGCCAAAAGAGGAATATATCCTACACATGCTGGAAAATTAGGAATTTACAGACTTCCAGTTGATATTACTGGTCAAACGGAAATAAACAGTATAATGAATGATTTAAAAAGCTCTGGATTTGCCTTAGATACATTTGCAGACAGAATTTTTATAACATATAAATGGACTGAAAAAGGTTTTGATATTTATACAAAAAAAGAACAAAGTGCAAATTTGGATATTACAGTTGAAATAGTTACAGGAGAGGTTACTGATTTGCTTTATCAAATAAAGTCTTTGGAACAATTTGGTGATTTTTATTGGATAAAAGATTACAAGTTTAAAGCGGACCATTACGCTAAAATCATAATTGATACAATAATTCGAAATACAAAGGTTGGTCAAAAATTAATTAATTATTATCAAAAAATGCAAAAACTATCTGTTGAGGAATCTCAAAAAAAATTAGAAGAATTGACACCTTTTGCAAATGCATTAAAGCAGATGAAAGGAGACGGCAAACAAACAGGCACATCCAAATTATCTTCTCTTGTTCCTCCAACAGATACATCAGCTAATAAATCAGATTTTAACAAAATCACAAATGTTCCTCCTTCTCCTCCAAAGCCTTCCGAAACAATAGCAGCAACAGCAGCACCAGTACCAACAGCTTTATCCATGGATACTTCAATTTCATTAACAGGTTCTGGCACAAGCCATTCTGCAGCAGAAGGCCCCATAGATGTTGGATT
>Ga0157374_10006210_pt1 | contig 10127 bp, 7 predicted proteins | sample M25metaG_FD_115308 | JGI IMG/M metagenome (GOLD analysis project Ga0157374, IMG submission 115308) | Miscanthus rhizosphere microbial communities from Kellogg Biological Station, Michigan, USA - M2-5 metaG | ecosystem: Host-associated > Plants > Roots > Rhizosphere > Soil | place: USA: Michigan... | reverse complement strand
CTTGCCGCTCGAACTGCCCTCGTTCGGGAAGGTGTGCAGCAGGCCCACGCCCCAGTGGTCGAAGCGGCCCGGCTCGTCGGCCATGCCGTACTGGCTCATCACCGGATACTCGCCGCAGCGATAGCTGAAGTCGGTGCCGGCGGGGCTGGTGACACGAACCTCCTTGGTCTTCCGGTAGAGCGACTCGGCGTGCAGGATCGCCTCCTTCAGCCCAGGCGGCGATTGCAGCTGGTGGAGGTCGTCCGGCGCGTCGATGATCATCTGGACCCGCACGCCCTTGCCTTGAACTTCGCGCAGCCACTTCGAGAACAGCGGTACGTGGAAGATGAGGATCATGTCGGCGGCGCCCAGCGCCTCGAGCGTGCCCTTGCACTTGCCGATCGTCGGCACGCCGACGCTGGTCCACCCGGGGATGGCGTTGACGCACATCTCGTAGATGTCGAAGCCCATCTCCTCGGCCGCGGCGAAGGCGGCCTGGATGTACTCGCGGCGGGTGCCGAGGTCGCTGACGACGGCGACGGTCTGGCCGGGGCCCACGCGGCAGAGCTCAAACTGCTTCCTGAACAGGCCCGTCATCCGGGCCGGATTGATTTCCTGGGTGCGAATCGCGGAATGCATGGCGGCGACCCCCTTCGATCGATGACGCTGCACTCTAGGTCGGGCTTGAGGGCGGTGTCAATAGCGAATACCATTCGTTTTTCCATTGCCGGAACAGGGGATTCGATGGCACAGACCAAGAAAGACGGTGTCCGCGAAGCCATCCTGCAGGCCGCGTTCGCGCAGTTTTCCGAGGTCGGCTACAGCGAGACCTCGATCCCCTCGATCGCCGCCGCGGCAGGCATCTCGACGGCGAACGTGTACCGCTATTTCCCCTCGAAGCTGCAGATCCTCTACACGCTGTACGAGCCCTGGCTGGTCGCCCGCCTCGACGAGCTGGGCGCCTCGCTGGCGAGCATCGCCGAGCCGCGCAAGCGCCTGGAAAAGCTCCTGCTCGCGCTCTGGCGCGAGCTGCCCCGGGCGACCAACGGCTTCGCCAACAACGTGATGCAGGCGCTCTCCACCAGCGGCCGAAACGACGCCTACGACCCGCACCTGCGGCAACTGTTCCAGGGGCGCGTCGCCACCTGGATCGCCGGCGCCACCGCGCTTTCGGCGCGCGAGAGCAAGATCGTCGCCGGCGTCGCGCTGATGGCCTTCGACGGCTTCGCGATGAACGTGCACCTGCCGGTCGGCATCGCCTGCGACGCGGCGACCGCGCGCCTGATGGCCCGGACGCTGATCGGCCCCACCGCGCCCTGAGCCGAAGGCCGCTTTCGCCGGCCCGGCGTCGCCGCTCAGACCCAGATCTGCAGCACGTAGTCGAACGAGGCCTGGCTGTTGAAGAGGTCGACGCGCTGCAGCCTGATCTTCAGCGCGCCGGCGGCGTCGCGCACCAGGGTGTGGCTGTAACGGCCGCCGAAGTGGCGGATGACGTCGCGGCGCAGCTCCATCATGTGGAAGCGCGAGCGGACGACGATCTGGTCCGCGCCGGCCGACTCGATCGCCACGTGGCTCACCAGGTGGCTCGTCTCCCACTGCGGCGCCTGCGACCAGGCGTTGGGGTGCGAGACCCGGCCCTTTCGGATCTCCATCATCAGCTTGTCCTCGATGAAGATCGAGGGCGAGCTCTCCCATTCGGTCTGCTCCGGCGCCACCGGCATCCAGTAGACGCCGTCGGCGGCGAACAGGTCGATCCAGGCCTGCCAGTGCTTGGCATCGAGCAGCTCGGCCTGGACGTAGAGGAACTGCTCGACCTCTCGGTGCAGGTCGGGCGAGGTCAGGGCCTCCGGCTTCGGCGCCTCGCGCAGGTGGGTCGGCTGGCCGGCGAGGGTGGCGCGCGGCGAGTGGCTGGGCTCGATCCGCTGCGCGCCGGTGGCCGGCCCCGAGGTCTCGCCGCCGATGACGACGTCCTGCGCGAGCAGGCGGCCCATGTCGGCGCCGGCGCTGGGGATCGCCTTGGTGTCGCCGCTCATGCCGCGTCTCCCTGCATGTACTTGCTCCACGCCTGGAACTGGCTGCGCATCACGACCTCCGAGGTGCCGTGGTTCGAGTAGGCGACGCCGTTCTCGATCCGGTCGTCGCCGTAGTTGCGGTGGAAGCTCACCCAGTCGCCGCCGTCCGACTGCAGGCCCCACTGCGCCTTGGTCCAGTTCTCCAGGTCGTCGGCATTGATCATGGTGGCCGGCGAGTTGACGAGGTTGAAGTACCAGAGGCTCCTCCGGTAGATCGCTTCGGGCGCGCCCTTGAGGCGGAAGTGCCAGATCTCCGAGAGCGTCTTGTCCGGCGAAATCGGCCTGAGGCAGCGCAGTTGCTGCAGCGGCGACTGCACCGAGAGGTAGGGATAGACCAGCACGTGGTGGATGCTGCGCGACAGGTACTCCTCGGTCTTGGCCTCGCCGTACGCCTTCTTCAGCACCCCCTCGTACTCGAGCGTGTCGGGGTCCTGCGGGCGCAGTCCCATGTAGGCCTTGAGGATGCCGTGGCCGCGCGGGAAGTTGATCGTCTGCACCCCGTCCCACTGCTCGAAGCTCGAGGCGAAGGTCGAGAGGTAGTGGTAGTGCAGCGGCGCCGAGCCCTTCTCCTCCTTGATGCGCTTTTCCACCCGGCCGGCGGAGATGCCGGTCGACTGGTGCGTCACCGAAGGATGGAGCGCGTCGAGCTGGTTCTCCATGAAGAACTTCCAGTTCGACTGCTGCACCATGCGGTGGCAGTAGGGCACCACCTCGACCTCGCCGACCGGCGAGCGGTCGCACATGTCGTCGAAGGCGATCCTGGCGTCGCCGAGGAACTCCAGCAAGGTCGGCCCGTCGGCGGCGAGGCTGGCGAAGATGAAGCCGCGGTAGCTGTCGACCCGGGCTGCGTGCTTGACGTTGCAGTCGGGATTCGACTTGTTCATCGCCGTGCCCTCGTAGCCGCGCGCCAGCGGGATGGCGCGCACCTTGCCGTCGAGGTGGAAGCTCCAGGCGTGGTACGAGCAGACGAAGGCGCCGCCGGTGTTGCCCTTGAGGTTGCCGACGAGCTGCACGCCGCGGTGCGGGCAGCGGTTGTGCAGCACGTGCACCGAGCCGTCGCCGGCGCGCACCATCATCATCGGCTGGCGGCCGATCGTCACGGCGTAGTAGTCGCCGGGGTTCGGGATCTGCGAGGCGTGGCCGCAGTAGACCCAGACCTTCTCGAAGATGTTCTCCATCTCCGACGCGAAGATCTGCGGGTCGGTGTAGACCGACTTGTGCACGCGGTCGGGTTGAATGAGGGCAGAGGGGTCCATGGGCAATTTCCGGAACGGCATGAATGAATCTCAAGCGGACTTCGGCTTCTCCTTGCGCGGCCGCAGCAAAGCCCGCGCCTCGTTGGCCACGGTCTCGTCGATGTCCTTGTTCTGCACCAGGTAGTCCACTTGGCCGAGCAGCGCTTCCTTCTTCTCTTCGACGTCATCGGTGAGGATATCCATCTTGAGGCGCCAGCCCTTGCCGCGCTTCGCTTCCCCGCCATGCTGCAGCAGGTTCTTGGCCGCCATGTAGTCGGCCAGCTCCTGGTGCTTCTTGCCCATCGAGAAGTAGTCCTTCACCCCGTCCTTGGCGCCGCCCAGCTTCTGCGACAGCGTCTGCGCGGTCTCGTCGTCGGCGCCGAGCTTGTAGAGGATCTTCTGCCGCATCTCGCGGTTGCTGGCGATCCGCTCGTCGCCTTCGGCGTCGCTGTAGACCTGCTTCGCCTTGATGCCGAACGACTTCAGCACCTGGAATGCCGGGCCGCCCGGCGGACCTTCGCGCTGCGCCTGGTCGAGCAGCACCTGGGCCGCGATCTGCGGGTCGCGCTTGATCAGCTTGCGGGCGTTGCGCTGGTGCGGGTCCTGCGCGTCGGGGCCCTGACCCTGCTCGTCGTCGTCGCCCTCGCCGCTCTCCTTCCAGCTCTCCTTTTCCTGCTTCGCCTGGGCCAGCAGTCGGGTGGCGAACTCGAGCGCCTGCTTCTGCCCGGGGTTGGCTTGTCCGGCGTTGGCCTGCTTCACGGCCTCGGCGCCGGCGATCACGCGCTCCAGTGCCTCGGCGTGATCCTTCGTGCCCTTCTCGGCCTTGACCAGCGCCTGCAGCGCCGCGGTCAGCTCGACGTTCTCCTTGGCGTCGGGCTTTTCCTTGCGCAGCTCCTTCCATTCGCCGGGCGCCTTCAGCGTCGGCTGCAGCTTCTTGCGCCGGTCGTTGGCCTTGTTGGCGTCGAGCAGCCCCTCGGCCGCGTCGATGCCCGACAGCACCAGCTTGCCCGCCGAGCCGACGGTGACCAGGGCGACGCCGATCGGCCCGGTGATGCCGCCGGCGCTCACGCCATGGCCGGCGATCTTGGTGAAGTCGAGCGTCACGCGGGTGATGCCTTTGCCCACCGCCTCGGCGTCGCGGGCGATGAAGCCGGACACCAGGGTATGCAGCGTCGCCTGCGAGGCGTCGCCGGTCTTCATCTGCGCCTCGAGCGCGGCGTGCATCTTCTCCTGCTTGGCCAGGCGCGTCATCGCCGAGCGCAGTTGGTTGATCTCCTTCAGCAGCGTCGGCACCGCCGCGACGATGCCGAGGATGGGCACCGCCGAGCCCGCCTCCAGCGCGCCCGCGTGCGCGGCGACGTTGAGGCTGCCCTTGGTGAGATTCACCAGGTTGCCGAAGGCGCCGCCGAGAGCCTCCATGGCCTTCTTGAGGTGCACCGTGCGCTCGGCGCCGCTGGTGTGGGCGTAGAGCCTGAACTCGCGAAAGGTGTTCATCAGGCTCGTCGCCACGCCGGCCGTGCTGGTGGCGATGGCGCCGGCGGCGCTGGCGATGTCGTCGCCGGTGAGGCCCGGTCCGATCGCCTGGCCGACGCCCGTGGCGAGTCCCTTCTCGGCGATGCCGGCCTTGCCGAGGGCGCCCAAGGGCTTGCCCACGAACTTCCTGATCTCGTCGTCGGTCTTCTTGTTGGCCAGCGCCCGGTCGATGCGGTTCTGCTCCTCCTTCGCCGCCGTGTCGTCCTTGCCGTCCTTCTTGCGTTCGAAGCTGAGGAAGCCGAGCAGGCCCTTGTCGCCCGCTTCCTCCTTCGCCTTGGCCTTCTCTGCCTTCTTCGCGTCCTTGGCTTCCTGCTCCTTCTTCTCCTTCTCCTGCTGCGACGCCGAGACCTTGATCTTCTCGGCCTTCTTGATCGTCTTGCGAAGCTTGAAGGCCTCCTCCTCCTGCGCCAGTCGCTGCTGCGCCGAAGCCACCGAGCTCGCGGGCGCCAGTGCCGCCTTCTTCGCCGCGGGCGAGTCGAGCACCACCTCCTCGCCGGAATCGTCGTCTTCGTCCTCGCTTTCGCCCGACTCGTCGCCTTCGCTCGCCGAGTCCTCGAGCTCCGACAGGATGTCGGCCTTCACCTGCTGCACGGCGGCGACGTTGGCGCGGGTCGGCGGCGTCGGCAGCGGCTTGGCCGACGCCTTGGCGAGCGACTTGCCGGCCAAGGCGTCGAGCACCAGCTCCGCATTGCGGCGCTCGCCGTTCTGCAGAAGCGTGAGCGCCTTCTTCAGCGTCTCGTCCTTCTTCGCCTCCCACTCCGCCACGAGCGTCATCCGCCGGAGGTCCTCGACGCGCTGGATCAGCTCGGGAGGAACCGAGGGCAGCGGCTTGGGCTTGGCCTGCGGCGTCTGGGTCGGCGCGGCCGAAGATTGCGTCGTCGGCTCGGGCCGGGGCTGGGCCTGGGAGGGGATCTTCGGCAGCGGCTTGGGCTTGGCCAGCGCGGCGGCCACGTCCTCGCCGTCGGCTTCGTCCTCGTTGACGTCGGCGTCGTCGTTCGCGACGAACACCGGCTTCATCGTGCCGGGCATGCTCTCGAAGTATTTCTTCAGCTGGATGCGGTTGAGCTTGCCGTGCTTCACTCGAAAGTCGAGCTCGTCCTTCTCGGTCAGGCTCACCAGCCCTGCGGCGGTGGGCTTGATGCCCTTGCCCGCCAGGACCGTCTGGCAGTTGGCGTGGTGGTCGAGCAGCATCAGCGGCTTCTTGTGGGTGCCGAACAGGTAGTCCTTGTAGTACAGGAACTTGGTGCCCGGCTCCGCCCTCACCTTCTTCACCGCCGTCTTCAGGAGGTTCACGTACGCCGTGTGCGTGCCGAAGCTGGATGGATCATCCGAGAAGGTCGACATGCAGGCTTACCTCGTGGTGTGGAGTCCGGGGTCCGGCTCCCTGTTATTGGCGCGGCAGAGCGAACGATCATAGGGTTTCGGATTCGTCTTCGGGAACCGTCCGGCACACTCGACCCATGAGCCGCGACCGCGAATCCGAACGCACCCTCGCCGGCATCGGCCTCGTCGTCCTCGCGGTCGCCTGCTTCGCCGTCCTCGACACCACCGCCAAGCTGTCCACCAGCGCGGTGCCGATCCTGATGGGCGTGTGGTTCCGCTACGCCTTCCAGGCGGTCGCGACGACGCTGGTGCTGCTGCCGCGCTACGGCGTCGCGGTGCTGAGGACCGAGCATCCGCGCTACCAGCTCCTGCGCGGCAGCCTGCTGCTGGTCTCGAGCACGCTCGCCTTCCTGAGCCTGCGCTACATGCCGCTCGCCGAGTTCACCTCCATCGTCCTGATCGCCCCGCTCGTCGTCACCCTGTTCGCCGCCACCGTGCTGAAGGAGGAGGTGTCGCCCCTGCGCTGGGCGCTGGTGGCCGGTGGCTTCGCCGGCACGCTGGTGATCCTGCGGCCGGGCGGCACGGTGTTCAGCTGGGTGATCCTGCTGCCGCTCGGCCTGGTCGTGACCAACGCCTGGTTCCAGGTGCTCACCAGCCGCCTGGCGCGGACCGAGAAGCCGCTGACCATGCACTTCTACAGCGGCTGGGTCGGCACGCTCATCGCCTCCGTCGCCCTGCCTTTCGCCTGGGCGCCGCTGCCCGGCTGGCACTGGTGGGCAATCCTCTGCCTCATGGGCTTCATGGGGACCGTGGGCCACCTCTTCCTGATCCTCGCCTACCAGCGCGCGCCTGCCTCGACGCTCACGCCTTACCTGTACGGGCAGATCGGCTTCGCCATGCTCACCGGCTGGGTGATGTTCGCGCAGGTGCCCGACCTGACGTCGCTGGTCGGCATGGCGCTCATCGCCGTCTGCGGCGCCGCCGGCGCCTGGCTCACCGTGCGCGAGCGCAAGGAGCCGATCGAGCCGGCCGAGTCGTAGCCCCACCTGGAATGTCTCGACCGCCGGATCGCGAGTGAGCATCATGGCGGGCCCTCATCGCCCCGGGAGTCCCATGCCGACCGATCGCCTGCTCGACCTCGCCATCATCGGCGGCGGACTCGGCGGCCTCGTCCACCTGCGCTACGCGCGCGAAGCGAGCCTGGACGCCGTCGTGCTCGAGCGGCGCAGCGGCGTCGGCGGGCTCTGGCGCGAGCTGCCCGCATGGCAGGACATCCAGATCTGCCCGGCCGACTGGCTGGTGGGCGACATGTCGCTCGCCGGCACGAAGCAGCCGCAGATCCTGGCCAACATCGAGTCCTGGGTCGGGCGCTTCGACCTGGTCGAGCGGATCCGCCTCGACTGCCCGGTCCGCATGGCGCGCGACGATGGCACGGCGTGGGAGCTCGAGACGCCCGGGGGCCGCGTTCGCGCGCGCCACCTCGTGGCGGCAACCGGCGCCCACAACATCCCGTTCGTCCCCGACGTGCGGCGCGGCGAAAAGAGCAGCGTGCGCGAGCTGCATTCGAGCGCGCTGCGCGATCCGGCCGAGCTTCGCGCGCGCGCCGTGCTCGTGGTCGGCGGCGGCGCCTCGGCGCTCGACCTGCTCGACCTCTGCCTCGAGCACGAGGCGCGGCGCATCGTCTGGGTGTATCGCGGTTTGCGCTGGTTCTCGCCGACGCGGAAGCCCAAGGCCATCGCCGGCAGCGTGCGCCCGTTCGCGAAGATGCAGGCGAGCGGCATGACCCTGGCCGAGCAGAGCGCCGCGATCGGCGCGGACCTGGCGTCGCGCTACGAGAAGTTCGGCCTCCAGGCGATCCGGCCGACGGAGCCGCTGGACCTGCGCCGCGACCAGCTCATTCCCGGCCGCGTGCGCATGCTCGAAGGCTTCGCCCGGCTCGAGCGCCATCCGGGCACGGTCGAGGCGATCGAGGCCGACGGCGTCACGCTCGCCGACGGGACGCGGCTGGCCGTCGACATCGTTCTCTGGGGCACGGGCTACGCGGTCGACCTCTCCTACTTCGAGCATCCGCGCATCGCCGCGATCCGCAGCGTCGTCGAGCTGGGCTCGCGCTGCGCCTGCATGGTGCGCAGCCTCGATGCGCCCGACCTGTACTTTCCCGGCGTGGCTCTCGACGGCATCGGCGCGGTGTCGTGGGCCTACTCGCTCATGGCCCGCTCGGTCGTCTCGCACATCCGCGGCACGGCGCGGCTCGACATGGAGGCGACGCACAGGCTCAACCACCTCGAGCTCGCCCGGCACTTCGCCGAGCGCGACCCCGGCCTGCGCGACGAGGAGCAGCGCTGGGAGTTCTATCGCGACCTGGCGCTGAACACCCCCGACGACCAGCCGTATCCGTTCCCTGCGCCGCCCCGAGGCGATCGAAGGCCGGGGCCTCCGTCCTGATCAGGCCGCGCTTTCTTCCGCTTCGTCCTCGACGCCTTCGTCGGTGGCGACCTCCTCGCGGATCAGCGCCGCCTCCGCCGTCACCGCGTCGATCAGGCCGGCGAGCTGCTCGCCGCTCAAGCCTTCCATCGGCATGCGGCCCCAGACGACGAGGGTGCCGGCCTTGTCGCAGCCGATGCGAAACGGTGCCAGCGGGCTGTCGTGGAAGTTGCGCCGCATCAGCCAGAGCAGCGTGCCGCGGTCGGCGCCGTCGGGCAGCGCGCCGACCGGTGCCATCAGCATCAGGGTGTACGCATCCTCGGGCACGAGCACGACGCGGCCTTCCTCGCCGACGGTGAGGTGGACGATGCCGTTCGCATCCGCGGGCACGTCGGCCACGCCGAGGGTCTTGGCGAGCTGGGCGTAGAGGGCTTTGGCGGTGGGGGACATGGTGGCTTGCCTCTCGGGTCGTCGTGGTTCGGGGTCGTCGCCGGCGGGCGGCGCTCAGGCCGCGGGCCGCATCCGCCGCTGCGCGAGCTGCAGCGCGAACTTGCGGTGCCCGCGCTTGGGGATGCGGTGGTCGGCCTTGTTCCTGAAGTGCTTCACGCCGAGGTCGATCGCCTGGTTCACGTCGCCCGGCTGCTTCGCGGTGCGCAGCAGCTGCTCGAGGGTGAACAGGGTGAGGATGCCGGCGCCGCCCTTAGGCTCCTGCTTCATCTTCGGATAGACCAGCTGCTTCAGGATGTTGTCGGCGAAGGTGTGGGCGCGCAGGCCCTCGGCCACGGCGTCGGCGGCGTCCATCGTCGGGCTCTTCTTGCCGGCGCCGCTGCGGTTGATGCGCCGCGCCGCCTCGAGCATGAGGTCGAGGTCGGCCTTCTTGTTGAGCTCCCGGCCGACGTAGCCCTGGTACTCCTTCTCGCTGCCGGCGAGCTTGTCGAGCTCGTCGAGGGCTAGCGAGACGTTCTTGTCCTGCAGCGCGTCGGCGGCACGGCCGCCCTTGGCGGCGAGCGCCTTCTTCACGCCCTCCTGCAGCTTGGCGACCCTCTCGGCCACCCCCTCGCGGAAGGTCATGGCCTCCTTGGCGCCGGCGTAGCCGCTCGCCGCCATCGTCTTCAGCTCGTCGAGCGGGATCGAGACGAACATCTGCGCGTCGCTGTCGAACTCGCGGGTGCGCGGCTTGGCGTCCGCGGCGATCTGCTTCTTCGTCGCCGCCTCGGTCATGCCGCGCAGATCGTCGCGCACCTTCTGCGGTGGGCTGAAGTTGAGCGTGCCCTTGCCCGTGCCGCGCATGTCGTACTTCTTCTTCTTGCCGGTCTTCGGGTCGTCGTAGTCGACGACCAGGGGCACGACCACGATCTCGCCCGGCTTGTCCGCCGCCGACTTGTTCTTGGCGTATTCAGCGCCGGCGTTCTTGCTGCCGACGAACCAGTCGGCGATGCGCGCGCCCAGGCCCTGCGCCGGATTCACCTTGCCCTTGAGCAGGTTGGCCGCGTCGCCGGCCTCGTCGTCGAAGACGAAGGTCACGCCGCGCTGCTGCGGCATCGGGTCGAGGTCGCGCTCG
>Ga0157374_10006207_pt1 | contig 10129 bp, 8 predicted proteins | sample M25metaG_FD_115308 | JGI IMG/M metagenome (GOLD analysis project Ga0157374, IMG submission 115308) | Miscanthus rhizosphere microbial communities from Kellogg Biological Station, Michigan, USA - M2-5 metaG | ecosystem: Host-associated > Plants > Roots > Rhizosphere > Soil | place: USA: Michigan... | reverse complement strand
CGCTGGGCACGTCGGACGAGCTGAAGCGGCTGGTCGCGGCCGACACGATCGTGACGGTGACCGCCGACGGCGACCTGGAGCGGCTGGCGCAGGTGCTGCGCGATGACGTGACCGACGTGGACGCCACCACCATCCTGGACGGGATGGTGCAGGTCGCGGTGCGCGGCACCGACCGGGTGCTGGTGCGCGTGATCGGCGCGGCCGAGGACGCCGGCTTCGCGGTGCGCGACGTGCAGGTGGCGCCGCCGTCGTTGGAGACGGTATTCATCGACCTGACAGGGAAGGAGCTGCGCGACTAGATGGCGACGAAGACCGCACCACCGCCACCGCGGCAGATGTACCAGACGCGCTCGGCCGTGCGCTCGAGCCGGATCGCGTTCGGCGCGCTTTTGCTGCGTGACCTGGTGGTGCTGCGCAAGCACCTGCGCGAGTTCATCCCGCGCACGATCGTGCAGCCGCTGCTGCTCTGCTTCGTATTCCTGTACGTGTTCCCGACGATCGGCACCGGCGTGGGCGGGCGCGGCGGTGCGGCAGGCGAGTCGGCGTTCGCGACCACGCTGGTGGCCGGCGTGGTGGGACTGACCATCATGTTCCAGGGCATCCAGGCGGTGGCACTGCCGATGGTGCAGGAGTTCGGGTACACGAAGGAGATCGAGGACCGGGTGCTGGCGCCGCTGCCGGTGTCGCTGGTGGCGCTCGAGAAGGTGGCGTTCGGCGCGATCCAGGGGATGCTGGCGGCGTGCATCGTGTTCCCGATCGCGGCCGTCGTGCACGCGCGCTCGATCCACATCAACCTGTCGGTGCACTGGGCGGTGCTGGTGACGCTGGTGCCGCTGGCCTGTGTGGCCTGCTCGGCGCTGGGGCTCACCTTCGGCACCATCTTCGACCCGCGCAACGTGCCCCTGATGTTCGGCATCATCATCCTGCCGCTGACCTTCCTGGGCGGGACGTACTACGCCTGGACGACGCTGTCGCCGGTGACGCTGTGGGGCGTGCACTGGCTGCAGATCCTGGTGCTGGTGAACCCGCTGGTCTACATCAACGAGGGCTCGCGGGCGGCGCTCACGACCTCCGGGCACATGACGCTGTGGGCGGTGTACCCGGCCCTGATCGCGTTCACGGCGTTCTTCCTGTGGCTGGGCACGGCAAACTTCCGGCGGCGCGTGATCAGCTAGGCCGGCGCCCGGCGCCCGGGCGTTCCTTGCTATCTTCGAGCCGCCCGGCGGGGTGGCGGAGCGGTTGAACGCACCGGTCTTGAAAACCGGCAGTGGTCGTCAAGGTCACTCGTGGGTTCGAATCCCACCCCCGCCGCTCACAGAGCTGAATCACGTATGGTTGAGCTGTTCGCAGGCATCGTCATACGACCTCCACGAACCTCGTTTCAGTCCGCCTGAATCCGCTGGAGTCCGCTGTCTTTACACATGGGGGGCGCAACGGGGGCGCAAAATCCAGTCGAGGGTGGTCCGCCCGACATGATCGGAATTGTGCGACCCACGTCCGCGTCAGGGACGACGACGGTTTCCAAGCAAGCCGAAATGGCTGGAGAGCTGCCGACCTGACCCCGATCGGATTGCACGATGCCGCCATGCCGCTGCCAGTGTGCTCATAGCCGCCGGTGTCAACGTGAAGGCCTTGGCGACCTACATGGAACACGCGTCTATCACGATCACTCTCGATCGCTACGGCCATCTGTTCTCCGGCAACGAGGGCGAGGCCGCAGCGCTTGTCGACGCCTATCTCGAGCGGACAGCGACTCGCCGGGATCCCTTGGCGTAGCCATCGACCGCCAGTGTGTGATCGCGGGTGGCTGTCGGACCGCACCGAGCGGCACTTGGTCGCATGCCCCTGCGTCTGTTTCAGCATGGCTGGAATGGCGGCGGCCCTCGGCCATCAATTCATAGGCCGGGGGCGTCGCACGAGAACGCCGCGTCGCGCTAACTCGCTCCAGACAGTTCTCAACGAGATCGAATACGCGACGGTCTAACAGTCGTGCTCACCGATTAGCCGGCTCGTTTCTCGCAGGCGCGTCGCCGCAAACCCACACAGGAAGCTGGTGGCGAGCAGAAGGGCTGGAAGATACGGGTAAGGCCATCCACCGGGAACGTGGTTCGGAGCCTTGTCGACGATACAAAGGGTCGGCGTGCAGGTGTGACGTGGCACCGTGGACTGGTTCCGTGTCGAAACGCTGGATGCGAGGTGGCTCTCATACGTCTGTGCGGTCAGACTGCCCGCCACCAATAGGGCGATTGCCGAGGCGATGAGGAGGCGACGTAGCGCGCGGGTCGCCGTGAGGTCCGATTGGCGACCGCCCTGAGCGGATATCGCGTCGGCCATCAGACAGCCCTCAGTGCGCCAGGAGCACACGGCGACGACGGCGCACGCGCGGTGGGGCCTTCGCTGATGAACTCGAAGTGCCCGCCCATTGCGCAGAGCGCCGGAACAGGTGCTACTGGGGTGATGGTGTGTCTCGCGTGTGCCGTTGCCGGCGCGGCTGCTCGGACGCCGCTGCCCGCGAGTACCAAGAGAATCGCCAGCGCGGTGTACCGCGCAACACGCCGGAGCTTCTGTCCGATGACCGACGGGCGAACCTGACGAATCGTGGGGCTGGTGATTGTGCGTTTCATGTTCTGCTCCCTGCATGTGGGCTCGCGGGATGCGATCCCTGTGATGAGCAGCATGCGAGGGTGCCCTGAAGGCGGGGCTGCGGCCCGCTGAAGCGCCGCTAAAGCGGTTTCGGCGTTGGATACGCCAAGTCGTCCGGACGGTCGTGGAGCCGCAGATATGGCGTCATCCCGGGTTGGGTTCTTGACAGGAGAGGGTGGAGCGGGGAGGGTTCCTTGCGCGGATGGCTACGAGCATCGATGTCGGGTTGCTCGGCCCGCTTGAGGTGATGCGGGATGGCGAGATCGCGCAGGTTGCAGCTCCGAAGCAGCGCGCGTTGTTGGCGATGCTGGCGTTGGCGGCACCTCGCGTCGTGGCGCTGGACGTGCTCATGGATCAGTTGTGGGATGGGGCTGCGCCGCGCTCGGCGGCGGCGACGGTGCAGGTGTACGTGTCGCAGCTACGGAAAGTGCTCGGTGCGACGGCGATCGTGACGCGGCGTCCGGGCTATGCGCTCGATGTAGGCGAGGGCAGCCTCGATGTGGCGGTTTTCGGCGAGCGGTCCACGCGTGCTCGGGAGCAGATCGCCATGGGGGACTTGAGTGTTGCAGCCAAGACATTGGAACAGGCGTTGGCGTTGTGGCGTGGCGCGGCGTTAGCCGAGTTCGTGTACGAGAGTTGGGCGAGCGGGCCAGCGCAGCTACTGGAGGAGCAGCGGCTGGTCGCTCGTGAGGAACTCGTGGACGCGCAGCTTGGTTTGGGCCGCGCGCGCGACCTGGTTGGCGAGCTAGAGGGCTTGGTCGGGGACCATCCGCTGCGTGAGCGTTTGCGAGGCCAGCTGATGCTTGCGCTGTATCGCTCGGGTCGGCAGGCAGACGCACTTGAGGTCTACCGCGATGGACGACGAGCGTTGGTAGAGCAGTTGGGGATCGATCCCTCGCCGATGCTTGTCGAGTTGGAACGCCGAATCCTCCAACAGGATCCGACGCTCGGCGACGTAGCGGGGCTGTCCGAACATGCCTCCATGCCGTCCGACGAGACGCCGCACACGCCATATGCGCCATCCGCTGCAGTCACCGCCCCGATGGCGCCGCGGCGAGAGCGGCAGGTGGTGAGTGTCTTGTTCTGCGACATGGTGGACTTCACTGCGGCGTCGGCGTCGCGCGACCCCGAAGACGTCGACATCGCGCTGGAGCGGTACTACGCCACGGTTCGCGGCGAGATGGAACGGTTCGGCGGAACGGTCGAGAAGTTCATCGGCGACGCGGTGATGGCGGTGTTCGGCGCGCCTGCAGCGCGCGAGGACGACCCCGAGCGCGCGGTGCGAGCTGCCCTGGCGATTGTGGGGCGCATCGCGGACGACGCGGACCTGGCCGGCGTGCAGGTTCGCGTCGCGGTTACCACCGGGGAGGTCCTTGTGCGGCTCGACCCCGCTGGGGAGCGGGGCGAGGCGATGGTGTCGGGCGACGTCGTTAACACCGCGTCGCGTTTGCAGGCAGCAGCGTCTCCGGGTGGGGTGCTGGTTGACGCGGCGACCTTCGCTGCGACGGCGAATGTCGTGCGATATGAAGCGCGGCAGGAAATTACCGCGAAGGGAAAGCCGAATCCCATTCCGGCGTGGCCCGCGACGGCTGCCGACCGCGACGCTAGGGAACGGGGCGAGCAGCTGATCCCGCTTGTTGGGAGGTCGTTCGAGTTCGGATCCCTCATGCATGCGCTCGATCGCATACGGGTGGAAGACTCAGCGCAGCTGGTGTCCCTAATCGGCGTGCCCGGCATTGGGAAGAGCCGGTTGGTCGCGGAGATGCGCCAACGCGTTGCTGCCGACGGACAAGACGTGAGGTGGCTGCAGGGCAGGTCGCTCGCCTACGGGGAAGGTGTGGCTTTTTGGGCGCTTGGCGAGATCGTGAAGGGCGAGACCGGAATCAATGAGGCGGACTCCGGCGAGGCAGCGATGGCCAAGTTGCAGGGAACCGTGCGCGCCCTCATCGCCGACCCCGATGAGGCAGCGTCGGTAGCCGCGGGGCTCGCGCCTCTCGTCGGCATCGAGTCGTCTCATTCGCGAGGCATCGCACATGAGGGTGTGCCGGCATGGAGGCGTTTCATCGAGGCCATGGCGGACCAACAACCGACAGTGCTGGTCTTCGAGGACTTGCATTGGGCCGATGACGCGCTGCTCGACTTCATCGACGTCGTGATCGACCGCGTGACGAGCCTTCCGCTCCTAGTGGTGACGACCGCACGGCCGGATCTTCTACAACGCCGACCAGAATGGGCAGGCGGAAAGCTGAACGTCACAGCGCTGAACATCCCGCCGCTCAACTCTACCGAGACAGACGAGCTCATCGGTGGCTTCCTCGCGTCCGTACCACTCCCGGACGACCGGCGCACCGCAGTCATTGCACAGTCAGAGGGGAATCCCCTCTTCGTCCGCGAGTACGTGCGGATGTTGCGCGACGCCGATTCCCAAGGCCTCGGAGACGGAGCAGGTGAGCTGCCGAGCACCATCCACGGGCTGATCGCCGCCCGCCTCGATGCTTTGAGCCCGCCGGACAAGCGAATCGCACAGATCGCCTCTGTGTTCGGCAGGATCAGCTGGCTCGGCGCCCTTCAAGCAATGAGTGGAGAATCGGCAGAAAACCTCGACTCAGTACTGCACCAGTTGGTTCAGCGCCAGCTGATGCGCCGGGCTCGCCGGCCTGCGATTCCCGGGGAGACCGAGTTCGCGTTCACGCACGCCCTGATCCAGGACGTCGCATATCGACAGATTCCGCGTGCAGACCGCGCTCGGTACCACGAGGCGGCGGCCGCTTGGATCGAACAGCTGAGCGGCGACCGCGACGATCGCGTAGAGCTCCTCGGCCACCACCTCCTGTCGGCTGCGCGGCTGCGGGCTCAGCAAGGAGAGATCGACGGCGCGCTCGCGGCACGCGCGTGCGCCGCCCTCCGCACCGCGGGAGATAGAGCGATGTCGCTCAGCGCCTACACCGCAGCCGCGAAGCATTATCAAGCCGCAGTCGAAACCTCGCCCGACGGCAACGCGCCCGACGCGGCGCGCGCGGAGCTGGGACTCGGCAAGGCGCTGTTCCAAACCGGCGACACATTCCCCGAGCCGCTGGAACGGGCGACCCGAAAACTGGAACAACTTGGCGACGTACGCGGAGCTGCCGAGGCCCACTCCTATTGGGCCGCCTGGTTTGTCAACACGAATCGCGCCGAGGAGGCGTATCCACACGGTCTCCGCGCGTGCGAGCTTCTCGCCGACCAACCCGACTCGCCCGAGAAGGCGTACGCCACCCTCACAGTTGGACGCATCGGCTCCGAACTCGGCGATCCGGAATGCATGGAGCACATCGTGGCCGGCGCCGAGATGGCAGAACGCTTAGGATCGATCGAACTCCAGACACGCGCCGCCTTCATGCTTGCGCAGGAGCGACTGGACCGCGATGACGTCGCCGGTATCCCAGGCATCGACGAGACGCTGAAGCTGGCACGGCAGCTCAACACGAGCACCGCCGTGCTCAGCAAGTTCGTGATAGTTAGCGACCTGCTTGCACTCGGAGAGGTTGCCGCGGCATGCGACCTCCACGCCGAGGCGCGAGACCAAGCCGAGGATCTGCAGCTCTACACCTACTCGAAGGGACTAGAACAACAAAAGACGTCACTTGCGTTCGTTACTGGAGACTGGGCGTCAGCAAGGACTGGAGCAGAACAGGCACCGCGAACCGGTGACCGCACCGCCTTTGCAAGTGGAGACGTGCTCGGAGACGAGACAAACATCGCGATCCGCGCTGCTCTCAACCTAACGGATGGCGCCATCGACGAGGCGCTCATCGATGCACAGCGAGCCGTGGATGTCATCAGCGCCGGAACCTACGAAGTACCGATCGTCCTTGCGCTTGCGGCATTCGTGTTCGCAGAGTGCTCAAACACAGAACGATCATCGCACTTGATCAACCAGTGGATCGACGTCCTCAAACGACTCCGCCGAGTCTACCCGACAAGCTTCGGATGGCCACTGCTCGCCTGGGCAGCGTATCGAGTAGGTCGCAGGGAAGAAATCGCCCGCCACCTCGACACCCCGCGAGTGCAGACTCCCTGGATCCACTGCGCGCGAACCGTAGCAACGAGAGAACCCAAACCAGCGATCGCGCAACTCGAGGCGATGGGCGCCCTGGGGATCGCCCGAATCATCACATCGGCGATAGCGGCACGAGCATCCGTCGCCGAACAAGGCGGTTGAACCGATCTTCATGAATAGGTTGAGTGCGGTCGGCGCCCTGTCATTCCCTGTAGGACGCACCGCGTCGCAGGAGGACGCCGCGCACAGCGACTGATCCGCCGACAGCTGTCGAAGGCCCTAAGCATCCATAATCCACCTCGTCTTGAGACGGGTGCAGGCCGGTGCGCCTGTAGGGTGCCGGGAGGATCAGACTGCGCCATACTGACCTCTGGAGGATGTGGATGACGACCGGAAGGATGGTGATCGCGCAGTGCCTGCGGTGCCAGGAAACGAAGCCTGGGTCAGCCCCGCGGGGCGCGCTCGGTCGACCAGCCGACCTTTCATCCGCTTCGACCGCCTCAGCTCCAGCGACGCTTCAAAGCCGCCGCCGTTAGAGCCGGCCAGCAGCGGCTCCTGACTCCGCCGCTGACGGCACAGGCCTGTCGATGCTCGTCCTCGAGTCCGAGGGAGCCGCGACGAACGCAGAACGATAGGTGCGGGCGAACATGCCTGGGAGCGGTGCACTTAGGCGGCCCGGCGGGGCCCGCACCGAGCCACTACGGCTTACTCTCCGTCATACCTCTCGTCCCGCCGCCGCCTGAGATTCCGAACTGCACTGCTACGGCCCTTCCCAGGTAAGGCTGGGTCTGATCACCAGGAGGAAGCGTGCCAAGAATAAGGCCAGCGACTCTGTAGCGTCTCGATGCGACGCGGTGGATGCCTAAGATTGACGACAAAACGTTTCGACCGTAGGCGCGTGCACGACGACTGAGGAGCAGGCTTTTAATCGGCGACGTCGACGATGTTCCACGCGTTGACGGGCCGGCCGAACCCCTTCAGGGTTAGCGGTTCGGTGGGAACTGCGCGGACGGATTGTTCGGCGGCGGCGTGGAGTCGCTGGTTGATGAGGATCTCACCCGCTTTCGCAGCGGCGCTGAGTCTAGACGCGAGGATCGTGACCGTGCCGATCGCGGCATAGTCGAAGCGGCCTTCGAAACCGATGCGTCCCAGCGTGGCGTGGCCGCTGGCTATCCCGATGCCGATGGCTAGTTCGATGCCGCGCTTTCGCCAGCCTGAACTGAGGGTTTCCATCCGGTCGCGTATCGCAACCGCCATTCGCGCTGCTTGGATTTCATGGTTTGGCATGGCCACTGGGTCGTTGAAGAAGATCATCAGTCCATCGCCCGCGAAGTGCTCTAACGTCCCACCCCAGATTCCAATTAGTTCGCCAACCGCGCCATGGTAGTCGCGCAAGACTTCGAACAGTTCTTCTGGCTCCGCCGTCTCTGCAAAGGATGTGAACCCGCGCAGATCGGCGAACAAGACGGTCACGTAGGCGCGATGGCCGGCGAGCAGACGACGGCCATCTTCACTCGAGACGAGCTCGGCGATCGCGGGTGACAGAAACCGTGCCAGTTCCTGCCGCTGGCGCTCGACAGCTTGGAACAAACGCGCATCGGTGATCGCAAGCGCGGCCTCGGCCGCGAATGTGGAAACCAGTCGCACCTGGTCGTCGGTAAAGACCTGCGGCTCCGCCCATGAGATCCCAAGCACCCCGAGAAGCTCGTCGTCGGCAAGGATTGGGACGCCGAGAAGCGCCCGGTATCCCTGAATCCGTTGACTCCCCCACTCGTAGCTTGCGTCAGCCCCGACGTCGGGGATGCCGACCACCGCACGCCGCTGAACCACGCGACCCGTCAGTGTGTGGTTCTCGTCGCCTCGGTGAGGGTGGGCACGCTCGTACTCCAATGCCTCCGGCTTGCCCCCGAAGGCACCACGGACGTGCAGCATGTCACCGTCGACCAGCCACAAAAAGCAGTTCTCAGCACCGGAGAGCTGGCCAGCCATCCGAGCGATCAGGTCAAGAACTGGCTGAACGTCTCCCTGCCCGCGAGCGAGTGCGCGCAGAATGTCGACGACAGCGTCATGCTCCTCGCGCAACTCGCGCAGCTCATCGCTCAAATCACGCGAAACCGGGACCACGAGGCACTCTACCCTCCGCACGACCCGGACGAGGCTGACACAGCCGCGGGATGCGACGCCGCGTTCCGCAGACGCGAACACCACGTCGTTCGGCGCCTCGATGCGCTCCCCGAACCCAACGGAACCTCCACGTCGACGTTCGATGTAGTCAGTGTGCCTGGCTGACGAGCAACGATGGTGTACAACGGTGTCTCGAGCGTGACTGAGGACCGGCCAAAGCGGACGTCGCCGAGAACCCGGTAGCCAGCGTCCCGAGACGACGCCGGTTTAAGACCGCGCTTGTTTGGCTCAGACATGCCGCTTGTCGGGGCCTTGAGCGCCAGTCCCACTAATTCAACACGCGGCGACGAGCTCGTGGCGTGTGGGCGAGAAGGGCGCCGAGGGTGTTCGAGCGCGAGGGACGCGTCGTCTTCCTGAACTGCAGATTGCACGAAGATCTGGAGAGTCATCGCGACGCCGTTGCAGTGACGGCCCGCCGGTGACACGATGTCCCATGGCCCTGTGCTCCGAATGCGGCACCGCGAACACCGAGGGGATGAAGTTCTGCGGGGAATGCGGCTCGCCGCTGGGCGAGCGCCGGCCCGCCCGGGAGGAACGGCGGGTGGTGACCGTCCTGTTCGCCGACGTGGTCGGATTCACTAGCCGCTCGGAGTCACTGGATGTCGAGGATGTGGGCGCGTTTCTGGCGCCCTTCCACCGGATCGCGACCGAGCAAGTGGAGCAGTTTGGCGGCGTCATCGCGAAGTTCATCGGCGACGGGGTGATGGCCCTGTTCGGCGCGCCGGTCGCTCACGAGGACGACTCCGAGCGGGCCGTCCGTGCAGCGCCGCGGTCCAGCAGCAGCTGGAAAACCTGCGTGAGCAACGGCCGCGGCTGGCGTTGCACGTGCGTATCGGCATCACCACCGGGCAGGTGCTGTTGCGGTTCGACGACGACGGTCGCGTCGACGGTGTCGGCGATCCTGTCAACACCGCCGCCAGGCTGGAGTCGGCGGCTCCGGTGGACGGCGTGCTGGTCGGCGCGCGCACCCGCAGTGCCACTATCGGCAGCATCGAGTACGACGAGGTCGCGCCGGTGCAGGCCAAGGGCAAGTCGCGTCCGCTGGCGGCGGCCGTCGCCCGCGGCTCCCGGCGGGACGCCCGCGACGCTCCGGCCACCCCGTTCGTGGGTCGCAGCGAGGAGCGCGAGCAGCTGTGGTCCCAATTCACCGGCGTCTGCGATGCACGACGGGCCGCCACGGTCGTGTGGTGGGGCCGCCCGGCGCGGGCAAGAGCCGGCTGGTGCACGAGCTTCGCCGGCGTGTCGAGCAGAGGCGGCATCCGG
>Ga0157374_10006204_pt1 | contig 10131 bp, 10 predicted proteins | sample M25metaG_FD_115308 | JGI IMG/M metagenome (GOLD analysis project Ga0157374, IMG submission 115308) | Miscanthus rhizosphere microbial communities from Kellogg Biological Station, Michigan, USA - M2-5 metaG | ecosystem: Host-associated > Plants > Roots > Rhizosphere > Soil | place: USA: Michigan... | reverse complement strand
GATCCTAAAGTTAGTGGAAGCATGCCTAACACGGCACTCGCACTTCCTGCTCTATGTCCTTGATTTTTCATTGCCAATGTCACCGAGCCTGTGATCGTCATTCCTATAGAGATCATGTAAATAAAAATGGGAATAACAATCGTAGCCAGCGGCCCTTTAAGCATGGTCATGATAAGAAGTACGCTAGTAGCACTTATAGCCGTAATCACGGCAATGCGAAGCAGGCTTCTTTCATGAAGAATTCCGCTAAAGCGCCCAATAATAAAGCTTCCAGTCACAATGGCCAAGCCGTTAATCCCAAACAAAATGCTAAAAACTTGCGGAGAAACATGGTAGATCCCTTGATAGACAAATGGAGTGCCTGATACATAAGCAAAGCTTCCTCCGTGGACCAGTCCGACAATTAAGGCATAACCAATAAAAGAACGGTCTTGTAATAAACTGCCCATTGTGCGAACGGAATGACCAATTGAACTTGGCGTTCTATTTTCAATTGGCAAAGTTTCTTTTAAACGCATTGAGATTGTTAAAACAATTAAAAGACCTATTAAACTTAAAAACAAGAAAATAGTATGCCAACTTGCAAAAGGAAGAAGTAAAATAGCACCTCCGGCCATTGGTGCTATCATTGGTGCAAAGGCATTGATAACCATTAACAGAGCAAAAAACTTCGTAAGCTCTCTTCCACTAAAAACGTCTCTGACAATGGCTCGAGAAAGAACAACTCCTGCCGAAGCCGTAAACCCCTGCAAAAAGCGTGCGATAACTAAAGCCGTGATAGTAGGAGCCAGCGCACAGAGCAATGACGATAGCATAAATAAAGAGATGGAAATGAGTAAAGGTCCTTTTCTTCCCTTCGCATCACTGATTGGACCAATCACGATTTGACCAACGGCAAGGCCTAGTAAACACGATGTTAAACTAAGCTGAACAAGTGAAGCTCGCGCATCTAAATGATCAGCAATAGCAGGAAAACTTGGCAAATACATATCGATATTAAGCGGACCTAATATCGCAAGCGTGCTGAGAAGAAACGCCAATCCTAGACGTTTTTTCCCAGTTGGATTATGAAGCATAATAGCAGAGCACCTTCCTTACCTAAATATTGTATTTTCACAGATAACCTTTAGTCTATTGAAAGGCATCTCTTCTGTCTAGGACATTTGTCTAAAGATGTAGGTAAAGTTCCACTCGCAAAAAAGGATGTATGAGTGATGACATACGGTTGATATTCAAAAAACAACGCTTGAAATATCCTTAAGATACTTCAAGCGTTGTTTTTTTATATACTATCTAATGCCTGCTGTAAATCTCTCATAATATCTTCCCATGCTTCCAGTCCAACTGATAAGCGAAGGAGTTCGTTTGAGATTCCCATTTCTTTTCGAGCTTCTTCCGGCACAACTGCATGCGTCATCGAGGCAGGATGCTGAATAAGTGTTTCAGCATCTCCAAGACTCACCGCAATGGAAATGAGCTTAAGCTGATTAACCACTTTTACGGTTTCTTCATAACCTCCTTTCACTTCAAAGGAGAGAAGCCCCCCTCCTTTTTTCATTTGCTTTTGCATGAGAGAATAAGCAGTGCTCTTTTTATCACCTGGATAATAAACGGCTTTCACCTTGGGATGGAGACTTAATTGTTTTGCGATATGTTCAGCATTTTCACAGTGACGATCCATTCGAACGGCCAGCGTTTTTAAGCCTCGGAGTAACAGCCAAGCATCAAACGGTGAAAGAATGCCTCCGATATCTTTTTGCGTCGTTTTGCGCAGTACGGAAATAACCTCTTCGTTCCCTACTACAATTCCCGCGACAACATCTCCGTGTCCACCAATAAATTTTGTTGCGCTATGAATGACTAAGTCGCATCCAAGCTTCAGCGGCTGCTGCAAATAAGGAGTTGAAAAGGTATTGTCTACTACCACAGGAATTCCTTTTTGTTTGGCGATAGAAGTAACTAACTCTAAATCTACTAAAGTCATAGTCGGGTTAATCGGTGTTTCAATATAAATACATGCTGTATCTTTTCTGATAGCAGCAAGAATTTCTTCCTCAGTTTCCAAGTTGGAGAAAGAATGACGGATTTGATATTTTTCCTCAAGCATTTCTAAGAGACCAAACGTGCATCCATACACTCCTTTAGAACACAAAATATGATCGCCTGCTTTTGTAAGTCCAATCAATACAGCCGATACTGCAGCCATTCCCGATCCAAATGCCAAAGCGGCTTCTCCTTCTTCAAGCTGTGCCATACGCTCTTCTAAAATGGTGATCGTTGGATTAGATAACCGGGAATATACATAACCATCTTCTGCTCCGCTAAACCGGTTTGCACCTTGTTCTAGAGATGAAAATGTAAATGTAGACGTTTGATAAATAGGCGGAGCTAAACTATCAAAATGATGTTTTGATTCATACCCTGCGTGAATGGCTTTTGTTTCAAACTGATATTTCTCTTTTTCGTTCATACGGCTTCCCCCTTATGCAAACAAGCGCTGTGTCATCTTTGAAAATGTAAGCGTTTTCTTTTATTATATTTCTCTTTTCTTTTTTCGTTCCCTTCCTCCTTACTTAGATAATTCTACCGTAGAGAAAGAAGCGACATGCACCCTGCATCTCGCTTTACTTCATCATTTGTTTAATTAGTGTTGAATTACGCTTTTTGAATACTTCATTGTGAGAAGAAACCATAGCTGTCTTAGCCGCAGAAGGCTGAACGAATTGTTTTGCTTTGTTTACGGCATTAGCAGCATCTTGAAAAGCACCCGTAATTAAATGGACTTTCCCTTCGTGCATGAGAATATCTCCCGCTGCATATACGCCTTCTACAGACGTTTCGCTTGCTGCATTACCTGCGATGTAATAGTCATCAATGGTTTTGATATGTAGTTTACTGTTTTTTAACAGCTCTGTATCTCTTTCATAACCGTGATTAATGATAACTTCTTCAACCGGCAAATAAGAAATCTCACCGGTTTGATGATTAGTCAGCTCAACTGTTTCAATAAATTCATGCGTCGCATCAGCCACTAATTTTGTAATAGATGTGTTAAGCAGACAGTGAGCTGAACTGTTTATTAATTGTCTCACCTGTGCTTCATGACCAGTTAGTTCACTGTTTCGATACGTAATATATACCTTTTCAGCAACGGGCTCTAGCTCATTTGCCCAATCAATGGCTGAATTACCCCCTCCGGAAACAATCACCGTTTTATTTTTAAAATGCTGCAGAGATTTAACCGTATAGTTTAAGTTTGTTACTTCAAATCGTTCTGCCCCTTCGATTTTGAGCTTTTGCGGATTTAAAATACCTCCTCCCACAGCAAGGATAATCGTTTTAGAGTAATGATGTTTCCCTGAAGAACTCGTCAGCTGGAAAATACCATCTTCTAAGCGGGAAATGGAGTCAACTTTCTCATTTAAAACAACAGTTGGATCAAACGTCAGCCCTTGTTCAACAAGCTGTTCAATAAGCTTCGCACCAGTAATAGGAGTTTGGCCTCCGACATCCCAAATCATTTTTTCAGGATAAACGTGAAGCTTTCCGCCTAGCTTTGGCTGATATTCAATTAGCTTTGTTTTCATTTCTCTTAGTCCACTATAAAAAGTCGAGTAAAGGCCAGCCGGCCCCCCTCCTATAATTGTCACGTCAAACAGTTCGTTTTTTGTCATAAACATCCACTCCTTGCAATTAATTGTTATTGATTATCATTCTCATTTGAATATACATCTTCTTCACCGTTTTGACAATAAAAATAACTATTGACATCTGAAAACGTTCGAATTATAGTATGTAAAGTAAACGACATTGATAATCATTATCAAGTATCGTTGTATTAAACGTAAACGGAGGGGCAAATATGGTTCGCCTATATACAGAGAAATTACATATTAGTTATGGTGAACGTCTAATAGTTAAGAATTTAAGCGTTAACATTCCAGACAAAAAGATTACCACGATTATTGGTTCAAACGGATGCGGCAAATCAACGCTTTTAAAAGCCATCACCCGCATTATTTCCCATCAATCTGGCTCCGTCATTTTAGATGGCGAAAACATTTCAACAGAACATACAAAATCACTCGCTAAAAAAATGGCGATTCTCCCTCAGACACCAGAAAGTGCCAGCGGCCTAACTGTTGGAGAACTTGTATCTTATGGGCGATTTCCCTATCAAAAAGGTTTTGGGCGTCTATCGAAAGAAGACTATAAAATGATTGACTGGGCGCTTGAAGTAACCGGAACAAAAGATTACAAGTTTCGTCCCGTTGACTCTCTTTCAGGCGGTCAGCGCCAGCGAGTGTGGATTGCGATGGCTTTAGCTCAAGAAACCGATATTATATTCCTCGATGAGCCTACTACCTACTTGGATATGGCTCATCAGTTAGAAGTACTTGAACTCCTGCAAAAACTAAACAAAGAGCAAGAACGTACAGTTGTAATGGTGCTTCATGATCTAAATCAAGCCGCTCGCTTTGCGGATTATATTATCGCTTTAAAAGATGGAGAAATTGTCAAAGCCGGAAAATGTGAAGAAGTCATTACGCAGGACGTTCTAAAAAAAGTGTTTCATATCGACGCTGAAATTGGGCGGGATCCGAGAACAAATAAACCAATGTGCATCACATATAACTTATTAAGAGGAGATAACTAAATGAAAAAATTACTGCTTCCATTCATGCTTATATTCGTACTACTTATTAGTGCCTGCAGCAGCGGTTCAACTGAAAGTAAAAATGATTCTAGCAAAAACAGCGAATCCAAGACGATCACATATCAATCTGAAGACGGCCCTGTAAAAGTTCCGGCTAATCCGAAACGTGTTGTTGTTTTAGGTTCCTATGCAGGTAACGTACTTTCTTTAGGTGTTAACATTGTCGGAGTGGACTCATGGTCTAAAATGAATCCCCGCTTTGAAAAGAAATTAAAAGGCGTCGAAGAAGTATCAGAGGAAAATTTAGAAAAGATCATTGAATTAAAGCCTGACTTAATTATTGGCTTATCTACTACAAAAAACATTGATAAATTGAAAAAAATTGCCCCTACTGTCACGTATACATACGATAAAGTAGATTACCTTACTCAGCATGTAGAAATTGGAAAGCTATTAAATAAAGAAAAAGAAGCACAATCATGGGTAGACGACTTTAAAAAGCGTGCGGCAAAAGCTGGTTCTGACATCAAAGCTAAAATTGGCGAAGATGCCACGGTTTCAGTTATTGAGAACTTTGACAAACAGCTTTATGTGTTTGGGAATAACTGGGGACGCGGAACGGAGATTCTTTATCAAGAAATGAAATTAAAAATGCCGCAGAAGGTAAAAAAAATGGCTTTGAAAGATGGGTACTATGCAATTTCACCGGAAGTTCTTCCTGAATATGCCGGAGATTATTTAATCTTTAGCAAAAACCAAGATGGAGATACATCATTTGAGAAAACAGATACGTACAAAAATATTCCTGCTGTAAAGAACAATCACGTATTTGAAGCAAATGCAAAAGAATTTTATTTTAATGATCCAATCACACTAGATTATCAACTAGATTTCTTTACTCAAAAATTTCTTGGTAAGTAATTCATTCAAGAGGAATTCTTTTTAGGATTCCTCTTGCTTTGTGTTACTAAATTTATTCTCACATGAAAAGATGGGTGTTTTATGAAAAAAGACAATCAGCGTTTCATTCCCTTTTTATATAAATTAATAGGTATGCTGTTCGTATTCATCACAATGTTTGTTTCTTCAATGGTTTTTGGCGCTGCTGATATATCTATAAAAGATGTGTGGTTAGCACTTTCATCAAGCACTGTAAACGAACACATCTCGATCATCCGGGATATTCGTTTACCCCGTGAAATCGCCGCTGTTTTTGTTGGCGCTGCTTTATCCGTATCAGGAGCAATTATGCAAGGTATGACAAGAAACCCTCTTGCAGATCCAGGACTCTTAGGGTTAACGTCTGGCGCAAATGCGGCTTTAGCTGTAACAATTGCCTTGATCCCTTCTATAAATTATTTGGGTATTACGATTGCTTGCTTTATAGGAGCCGGGGTTGGCGCAATCCTGGTGTTTGGAATTGCTGCTATAAAAAGAGGAGGATTTTCTCCGCTTCGAATTGTACTAGCGGGGGCTGCCGTTTCAGCATTTCTATATGCCATTGGAGAAGGCTTCGGTATTTATTTTAAGATTTCAAAAGATGTATCCATGTGGACTGCTGGCGGAATTGTAGGCACTTCTTGGGAACAGCTTCAAATCATCGTTCCTTTTATTGTCGGCGGTATATTCATTGCCCTTTTGCTTTCTCGGCAGCTTACTATTTTGAGCTTAAATGAAGAAGTCGCTGTAGGGTTAGGCCAGCAAACAACAAAAGTCAAAACCATTTTATTTGTCGTCATGATTCTTCTTGCCGGCGCTTCTGTTGCGCTAGTCGGAAACATGGTGTTTATTGGCTTGATGATTCCTCATATTGTACGAGGAATCGTAGGAACCGACTATCGTTATATTATCCCTATGTCCGCTATCACTGGCGCAGCGTTTATGCTGCTTGCTGATACATTGGCTCGAACAGTAAGTGCTCCTTATGAAACACCGATAGCAGCAGTTGTATCGATGATTGGTTTACCTTTCTTTTTAGTCATTGTTCGTAAAGGAGGAAAAGCATTCTCATGATTCACCCAGTGCTTATTAGAAAACAACGAATAATTATGATGCTGCTCACTGTTTTGATTCTTGGAACGGTTGTGATAGGAATGGCGCTCGGTGATGCACCCCTTCCTTATAATAAAGTGTTTCCTACTCTTTTTGGCAAAGGTGATTTTGCAGATGAGTTCGTCCTTTTTTCAATTCGACTTCCGCGCATTATCATCACGCTTCTAGCAGGAATGGCTCTAGCTTTATCAGGAGCTATCTTACAAGGTGTTACGCGCAATGATTTAGCGGAACCTGGGATTATAGGAATTAATTCAGGAGCAGGAGTCGCAATTGCTGTATTCTTTTTATTTGCCCCAATTGAAGCTGGTTCTTTCGTCTATGCCCTTCCGCTAGTAGGGTTCATCGGTGCCTTGTTTACAGCTAGTCTCATCTATCTTTGTGCATATAGTAAAAGCCAAGGACTGCAGCCTGTAAAGCTTATCTTAACAGGCGTAGGTTTTTCGATGGCTCTTTCTGGAATGATGGTGGTGATTATGTCATCAGCTGATCGCGCTAAAGTTGATTTTATTGCTAAATGGATTGCAGGGAACATCTGGGGGACAGACTGGCCTTTTATATGGGCTCTTCTACCTTGGCTTCTTGTCTTGATTCCTTTTATATTGTACAAAGCAAACTCATTAAACATTTTTAATTTAAATGAAGCTGCAGCTATTGGAGTCGGCATTTCTATGGAGAAAGAACGTATAACATTGCTTTTAGCCGCGGTTGCATTAGCGGCAGCGGCAGTTTCAGTGACGGGCGGCGTTGCTTTTATTGGACTTCTTGCTCCTCATATTGCTAAAGGCTTAGTGGGACCGAGAAATCAGCTTTTTATTCCCGTCGCTATTTTACTTGGCGGTTGGCTTTTGCTGATTGCAGACACAATAGGACATAATATTGCCGATCCTAACGGTGTACCAGCAGGAATTGTCGCCGCCGTAATCGGTGCTCCTTATTTTGTTTATTTGCTTTTGAAAAAATAACAAACGAGGCTGAGAGATAACAACATTAATCCAATCTAAAAACGAACAACTAATCAAAATGTTTGATTAGTTGTTCGTTTTTCACTTGGGCCAAAATACTTTTATCCCAGCCTCAGTTATTATTTTTTTGTCTTTCATCTGCAGCGTTCGCTCTAGCCTGTGCTTCTAAATCGGCTTGGTCTGCTAATTCACGAGAAAACTCTTCGTCTACTCCATCTGCTTTAGATGCAGGATAATCCGCTACCTTTTTTAATTGTTTTTTCAACTCTTTTTCATTCATTATAAACACTCCTTTATTCTAGACTGTTATTAGTATGCGTTTGTCATTTCTGCACTATGTGGGGAAAGAAGGAATTTTACTAATAAGACCGAAAGCATACATAACGAGAAAAAGAAAGGATGCTTTAGATGATTGTCATTATTACGCTCTCTATTATCATTGTATTTGTTATTTTACTGCTATGCGTAATTACTACTTCGAAAGCTTATGATTACAAACATACCGTAGATCCTCTTACAAAAAACCAAGACGAAAAAAAGTAGGTGCGCTCGTTTCACACACCTACTTTTTGTATTAGCTCTGCAGTGTTTTTAAATCATGATCATTCAATTGAAATGCTTGTTTAATTTTGTCCTCCAAGTTTTTTGTTACTCTTCGCTTACCCACTTCAACCAGTGCAATTAAAGAAAAACTGCAGTTCACCGCTTGAGCAAAGCTGCGCTGATTCATATTGTAGTTTTTCCGAATGTTTTTTACCATCTCTTTATCCATTTACACTCACTCCGCTTAACTCAATATACTTTTGTCTATTCAAGTTCAAGTCACATGTTCATCTAGCTGCCGACAGAGCGTAAGAAAGTGCTGCTGTTCTTCTTCTTTATAGCATGCAAACAGTTTTTCAACTTCTTGCTGCATGTCTTTCTCAGCAGCTCGAATGACTTGTTTCCCCTTGTTTGTAAGTTCAATCATAACTTTACGCCGATCATCTTTTGAATGGTAGCGCTCCACAAGATTCAGTTCATACAAACGTGTAATTGATGCTGTGATAACGCTTGGACTCGCCTTCATTTCGTCTGCCACTTTGGTAACAGGTATTGTATGTGATCGTTCAACAATCAGTAAAATATGATATTGAAAAGGGGTAATTCCGTAATGCTGTAAAAGACTTTTTACATTTGTCATTACTTTTTTGTTTAAAGATATTGAAATTTTTTGAATTTCTTCACCAAATATCATTGGATCCATCCACCTCACCGCCCCTTTCTCTCTAACATGTCTTATGATGAACGTTAGATTTCTATAGCTCCTTATGAATTTATACTTTTGGGAGCTGGAAGCATACGAATATCTTCCTCTTGAGCTTCTGATTTCTTTTCTTCGACTACTTTATCTTTACGTACGTCACGAAGGAAGAAGCTTAAAATCAAACCGATAACAGAAATCGCTGTTGCCCAGTAGAAGGCATCGTTAATACCTTGAATCGTACCTTGCTGCGTCATTTTTCCAGATAAAATCGTGAGCGCTTGCTGCTGAGCTTGATCTTGTGATAAATGCAAAGTAGCGGCCACTTTTTGGACGAATAAATGAAAGCTATTCATAAAGAATGGATCTGACGTATTCATGGAACTGCTGATTTCATTTACATGATACGTTGTACGGTTCGTAAAAATCGTCGTCATCAAACTAATACCAATTGAACCACTTACTTGACGAAGCGTATTAGACATTGATGTTCCGTGACTGCTTAGTCGCTGCGGAAGCTGATTTAAACCGGCTGTCATAATCGGCATCATTAAAAGTGACATACCAAACGAACGGATAATATAAATCCCTAAAATATGATTAAACGGTGTATCCATCGTCAGCTTCGTAAATTCAAACGTTGAAATAGATGTAATGAGCATACCAACGATTGCTAGCGGACGAGGTCCCACTTTATCAAACAATGTACCTGAAATTGGCGACATAACCAGCATAACAAGTGCTCCAGGAAGTAACAGGAGTCCTGAATCAAAAGCAGAATAGCCGCGGATGTTTTGCAAGTAAATTGGAAGTAAGAACATACCTGCGTACATACTGATTGTAATTGCAATACTAATAATATTCGATAATGAAAAGATATTATATTTAAATACCCGCATATCCAACAGCGGCTTTTCAGATTTAATTTGCTGAAGGACAAATATAATTAACAGCACTGCCCCGCCAATGATTGTAGAAAGAACAACTGGATCCGTCCAGCCGTCATTTCCAGCTTCACTGAATCCATAAAGCAATAACCCCATACCTGCAAGTGATGTCACAACAGAAGGCATGTGTACTTTTACATCTTTTGGAGGCTGAATATCTTTTAATTGAAAGAAAGCAATAATCAGTACAATGGCACCTAATGGCACCATGCCGTTAAAAAGGATGTGCCAATCATAGTTTTGAATAACCCATCCAGATAAAGTTGG
>Ga0157374_10006200_pt1 | contig 10135 bp, 9 predicted proteins | sample M25metaG_FD_115308 | JGI IMG/M metagenome (GOLD analysis project Ga0157374, IMG submission 115308) | Miscanthus rhizosphere microbial communities from Kellogg Biological Station, Michigan, USA - M2-5 metaG | ecosystem: Host-associated > Plants > Roots > Rhizosphere > Soil | place: USA: Michigan... | reverse complement strand
TGTTTTCTGCTTCCGATCCATTATTTTTCTTTGGATCCTTCTTCTTCTTCTTGTGTTGGTAGTGATAGCAGTGACAAAGGAAGAAGTGAAAGTGGAGCTAAAGGTCGGTGAGTTTTCTTGTTCTTATCTTACTAGTTTTCTTTCTCTTTTTCGTTCTTTTTTTTCTGATCAATTTATCTTGTACATGTTGTAGTAGTGGGTGTGATTGTTGATGTTGAAGGTCAGAGGCAACGGAACAGCCTTTTATTTCTATCCTTTTGTCTCTTTTTGACTCCATTTTCCGTCTGAAATTGGAGTCTTCCTTTTTCTTTTACCGACTTCTTTTCAGTCCCGAGAGAAATGAATGAATCTAATAACAAACTGCAGAGAAAGCGAAAACTACTTGTGATTGTTGTTTTGGATGATACTGTAACACAACACAGTGACTGAGTTGCTGAGAAATGTTTCATCTACGCTTTTGTTAGTTCGAAGATAATGATTCTTTTCAACTTCAATCTCGAAAAGATTCCTTTGTTTTCTACTGTAAAAAGAAGAGAATCCTCATGATTCTCTCGAGTGTATGATGACGAAACAACTCCTCCAGTTAGACTGTCCTCGTCTACTTCTTAAAAGCAAAAAGTTATTTCTGTTTAGAAACCGGAAATAAAAATGGACCAGAACAAGTCAGATGAGAAAAATATCGGTCTGCCCTAACATGTACACTCACTCGTCTAGAAATGGTGCTGAATAGCACAGACATCAAAAAGAGATTGAAAAAGTAAGTGAAAGGATTTGCGTTACATCCTCCTCCTTCTCTCGTACAAGTGAAGCAGAACATTTCAAGCATCTTCGCGAAAACACACAGAACGAGAACAAGAAAAAAACAAATGAGTGACATTTGTTCCAGACGTATGAGTGTCAATTTATAAAAAACGAAAGGAAACAAAAGGATCCGTGTCTGAGGAGTCTTTATCGTCATTCTCTCATGAAAAAGTCGAGCAACAATCAATTGTCTAGACTTTTGTCATGTCGTTCTTATCTGTTTGCTTCCTTCTCTTGCACTTGATTTTGTGCAGACTTGCTTCTTCTTCTCGTGTTTCTCTCGAGACAGAATGTCTCTTCATTTCCTGGTTGTCGTCTGTTACTTCTGGTTATGTCTGCCTTTATGACTGTGATCTATCCTCTCATATAGACATCACAAGTATAAAGATGATGATCGTGAGTTTCTTTGCTTGATCTTCGATTTCCTATACTTTTCTTCATGACATTCATTCCTCACGTTCATTCCATTCTTTCTGCTTCGTCTGTTAGACTTGTCTTCTTGTTTGGCTTCTTGTGCTCGAGGCATGAGATTCTTTTTCTTGTTTCTTCATTCCAGACAAATCGAAAGGATTCCTATGGATACCAAATTAGCTTGGTCTACAGCACAAGTACTATCCATTTCTTATACATTAAGTTACGTCATTTGTTTTGTTTTCCTTTCTTTCTTGAAAAGAAAAGCAAAGTATGACCTAAATCTACTTGTTTTTGACAGGTTTCACAGCATGTTTCATAAGATGCAGATATAAAATGCACATCTAGTTACCACCCTCCTGTAATCTTTCTACCTGTCTCTTGACAACTGACGAGAATCTTGTGGGATTCAAATATAAAACACTAAAGGAAGACATAAAAAATTCAAGAATAGGTTGGAAAAAAGACAAAATTGTTGGCAGGAGACATCAAACGTATAAGAAACTAAGGGAAACAGCCATGTCTATGATTATGGATTCACGTTCATCACAAGAACGTGAATCCTTGGCAACCACAACCATATTTTTTGAAGGAAAGAATTGTACTGACGATGTAGAAATTTACCCGTCTAAACTGACATGTGATGACTGACGTGATGGGCGTTTTGTGTCGACTTCTTTTAGCCCTTAGTTTCCTCTTCGTCTTGGTTGTTGCCTGGATTTTCTTGGTGATGAGTTTGACTTTAAGCAGTCTTTCCTTCAACATAAATGTCACTCATCATCATAAACCATAACAATTGAGCTTATTTACATTAAATTACATGAGACAGAGGTATCCAGGGAGAGATATCTCGAATCTTGATTCATTCAACGCAGAAATGGCTTAGTTTTATTCGAAATGACAGGAGTCCACATTTCGATTTTCGATAAAAACTGTCCATCTAACTCGGTCAGACATGGAAAATAAGAGGAGATAGTCATTCTTTATTATCCCTCTAATGTTCTTCTGTCCTCTATTGATGATGTAGACTGTCATGGTCACTTGCTTTTTGTGAATTCAGTCTTTTGTTATCACATTCTTTCTTGGATTGAGTGTCATTCACATACACACACACGGCAGTCTGAGTGAAGTGTAATGTTGCCAGGATTCACATGAGAAGATGTTAAGTGAAAGGACATTGGATTGTCTATCTCTTGCATGTCTGTCATCCTTTGTGTCCCAGACACTTAGCCTTCATTTCTTTCGCATCCACTAAAGCATTCTTTTTTGTTGGCTCAAACTCATGTCATCTTCCCCGTCCAATCTATCGCATCCATCGAAGTAAATGAAGAGAATACTTTTGTCACTTGTTCTTGCGAATCGAGTTCTGTCTCGAGATGATCGAGCAGTTCTCTTTCTCGGTCTTGGCTAACACATGTGAGTGAGAAAGACTGGTTTCTGTCCTTTCTCTCCAGAGATTCTGTTCACAACTTCCTACTTCCTCTTGAAAGGAATAAAAGGAGGACGATTCTATCTACTCTACTCTCTTGCTTTCATTCGATTCTCTTTTCCTCACGAATATCTCTCTCCTTTTATTCTCAACCTCGTTCTTCACATTTTTAGTGTAGTTGCCGTTCCTCCTTTTCTTTTTATTGAAAGCGAAGATGGTACACCTTTGTCTTGGTCTTTTTCTCTCTTGTTCTCACGAAAGAAAACTTGTTCTCCTTGCTTTACCAGTTCAAGTTCTGCTCAAACTCGTATTCTCACGTGAATATGACGTCGAGTTTCTTGACGCAGTCTCTGGTTTTATGAGGATACGATGTTGTTGTCGGTTTCTGTTGGGATCCTTTGGTCCTCTTGTTCTGACAATTCAGTCTCGCACTAGATATCCATGCGAGTTGTATCACTCGACTCAGGAACGTGTGTATTTCATTCACAAGTCAAAGTGGAAGTGAAAGAAAACTCACGAGACTGACCTCCAAATCAACTCTTGTTTCTCATCTTATTTGACTACATTTTCCTTGTTTTTTCCTTGAATTTATTCAAGATTGAAAGACATGTTACTCAAATGACGGGAAGATGACAACATCTCCGACAAAAACTCCAGAGAACAAACTGGTCAGTAAATACGCGGAATTAGATGGCACAGTGACCATCGTTGACCTGGAAAAGGGTCAGACTGGACTTGGTTTATCTCTGGCAGGGAATCGCGATCGAAAGAAGATGAGTGTCTTCGTCTGTGGACTACATCCTCAAGGTTCTGCCTTCAAAGATGGTCGCATTAAAGTCGGGGATGAGATACTCGAGGTAAGAAGAACACGATTTAATGACAGAACAATGAGTGATCTAAGAAGAACCAAGAAAGGGTTTTTTCTTGCAAGAGATTTGTTGAACTGTGTTCTCTTTTCCTGATGATGATGATGAAGCTCGTGTTCCATCTGTCATTTCTTTCTCTCGTTTTGTAACATGAAAGATAGGAATTCGATGATTCTTATCAGACTTGTTCTCTCTTCTCTTGCTATTTTCATTATGAAAGACTCGTGTGTTCTAATGCTCTTGTTTCTCTCCTTCATGACCTCGTGACTGCTTCAGTCTCATCATCATTTTGATTCCTTTTCTGATGATGTCCTTGTTATTCGCTCCTTGATCTCCTCAACTTCTTGTCTAACTGTCTTTATTAGAGTTCTTGTGATGACTTGTCTGACTTGTTTGCTTATGACTTGGTGTTGGTATTGATGTTCTCTTTGTCTAAAAAGGGTCATCCCCTGAGGACATGTCGTCAACCTGCTACTCTTTTTCTCTGTTATTTTGATGCTCTTTTCTTGTTGCCTTGAAGTGCTTCAGACTTGTGTGTAGTTCAAGTTAAACTTGATCTCATCCTCTTGCAGGTCTATTTTGGTTGTCATCATTGCTCTCTTTTTCGTAAGAAGACTGATTGCTTTCCTTTTCCTCCTCCTCCTCTGACTCATTTGGCTTCGTTTCCTGTTCTTGGCTTCTTTGTGTTCATTATCATTTCTTGATTAATCCCTTGGCTTTTGTTTCCCTTCTTTAGAAGTTTCTTAAAAGTTAACTCTTTTCTTATGGATAGTTGCTTTTGTTTCTCTTTTACTACAAATTTAGATTCTTTTCTTGTTCTGGGCTTCCGTTCTTTCTTTACATTTTCTTCATGAAATCCTTCATTGTCTTCTCGTGTCCTGTTTCATCATTTTCTCCTTCTTTTCATCTTCTTTTAGTTTTATTTGTTTCTTTTTGTCTTCATCACGACTCCTCATACATAGACGAACACAACTTCATTATCAGGAGTTTGTTATGCATGCATGCCCTCATCTATTACTTGCCCTCATCAAGAGAATGTGTCTTTCATTCGTGATTCATTCTCTTGAGAAATAACTGCCTTCCTTGAATACCGAGACAGTTATCCCTTTTCTCGAATTTTGTTTCATGTGCACACGATTCGAGCCGAGAATGAGTGCATATAGTCTTTAGAGACCAAGAAGAGGAAGAAAATGAAGGTGGAATAACGAAGTCTTTTTGAGTGAGAATTGTTCTTCTCTTTCATTTCTCATGCTCTTTGCTCTCTTTGTCTTATAAGACAATCATTACACTCTTTCAGTCGCATCTCAATTTGACTCCGTTTGTCTTGAGCAAACTTGTCGATTTTTCCTTTTGATCACAACTTTTTTCTATCCTCCCACGAGTCTTCTACACATTCTTGCCAAAGTTAAGGGAAATAAGCTGACGAGCAATGTACTTGCACTATCTCTCAATGTGTTTGCACGACAGCTTTTTCTGTCAGTCTGAGTGTGACATGTCAAGCAAAGTTACTCAAATGGTTTAATTACAAGACAATAAAGGAAGAGAATGAAGGGAGTTGTCTAAGTCTAAGTGGAAGTGAATGAAAAGACTGCCAGAATCACTCAAATGACACTGTTTCACAACAAACTGCTATTTGTTTTCATCATCAGACTGGAATTATTTTCCTCAGAAGTCTTGTCTTTAGTTGATTGAGTTTACAAGTTGATTTGACGCATTTTGTATGCTTTGTTTTCTCTGCAACATTTCTTATTATTATTATGCCTCTTAATTTAATCCATTTCTCATGACTGGTCCCAAAGATGCACTTCCTGCTGATTCTGTAACTCTTGATGTGCCCTCTTGTTTCCTTGTCTTGTGTCACTGGAGCAGCAGCAGCTGTCAAAATGCTGTCAACCTTCTTTCTTCTTGTCTGGTCGATTCTCTTACTCTTATTTGTGTTTCTTTTCCATCATTTCGTCGGCTGTATTTCCTTGTTTCTCAAGTTTCTCTACAACTTTCTCTCTTGCATTCCTTTATATGATGATGGCAAAGAAATTTCATGGCTCAAAACATGGTGAAGGAATAGGAATGGTTTTTCCTACATCTTTATCATCACAGTTTGCTTTTGATGTCCTTATTCTTGTCTCAATTTTCTCTCGATCTTCCTTCCTCTCCTGCCTTAGATCCCTTGAGAGGGTTGTCTTCTTTCTTTGTCTCCTTCTTACACTTCTTGTTCAAGTTGCACTCTTATTCTTATTATGGTGGCCTTACTTACTTTCTTTCTTTGCTTGTTCTGTCGATTGGGTTCGTGTCGTGAGTGAGTGGGGGTTTTTACACGAGTCTTAGTCTACACGAGTTGCCTCTGAAAAGAAGTGCAAGAATTCCCTCAAGGATTTTGAGACATGAAATAAAACAGACACTGACTAAACCATGTTTTCTTTCTTTCCTTGCTTCCTGCTCATGATTCATCCTTCCGTTGATGATGATGGTTATCATGCGGAATGGCATTATGGATACCTCGGGCGAAATATTTCGTCAATACTCCTACACCTTATGCTTCCTGGCAAATAAAGGTCAACGGATGTGTAGTCTATGGAAGATGTCACTTGAATGCCTCTGCCGTCATCAAGGGTTTGAGTGGACCCCTTTATAAGATTATTCTTCTGAGGTAACTCAATGAATGACTTGAATCTTTTTTATTCTTTTTTGCCTTCAACTTGTTCTTTCTCCGTTGATTTCAAGTCAAGAGTAGTAGTCACGAACAAGAGCAGTGATTCGAGAGCATTAACGGAGGTCCTCCTCCATAATAAACAATCATTTGGTTCTTCCCTTTTGCTCCCGATTCTTTTAATCCTTGCAGTCCTTCCTCCATCTGTTTGGGCATCATTATCATTTCTTTCCCTCCTGCCATGAATGATGACGATGGCAGACTGATGTTATCCATTCACATGTGTTTTTTCTTGGTGTTGTTCTTGTTTTTCATCTCTTTTTTCTTTTTATTTTTGCTAGACATCCTTCTTTCATTCATTCATTCATTCACTTTCTGTGCGTGATCTTCTCGCTTAACATCATCTCTCATTTCTTTTTGTTTGTTGTCTCTTGTTCTCATTTCCATTCATTCTGCTGACGGTAAACAACATCGACCACAAATGGATCCAACCCATCATCATCACTCTTGTGATCGCCATCCTCTTCGATCTCTTGCTACTTCTTCTTCCTACTTTTCCTTCCGGAATCACTCAACGTCGACATTCCGTTGCTTTTCTTACTCATCATTTGTAACCACAACGACCGCCACTTCCATGGTTTCTTTTTATGACTACTATTTCTCTGGCTCTACTTATCATTTCTCTTGTTGTTGTGTTGGAAACAACATGCACAGGAGAGAAAGTGCCTTAAATGAAGTTGCAGTCAAACCTTTGACTCACTTTCCAGATGTCTCTTCATTTATTGATGACGACCACCTTCGAGTCGAAGACCAGACTCATCCGCATCCTTCATGTTCTTTAAGTCGGTCCCCCAGACTTGAGGAGGCCCGAGTCAGAGGGAAGTCTACATCCCCAGGACCCCCTTCGAACACTTCATCTTTAAATCGTACGAGTTTCCCCTCCTTCTCCTCCTCCTCTACCTCTTCCTCCCATCACATGCACCACCAGCACCAACCACTGGTAGTTGTTGACAGTAGTGATTCTGGGGAATCCTTTTCCTCCCCCGGAAGCAGTATCAAGAGCACAAACATCGGCACAAAACCCAGGATCCAAGACCAAGACCTGTTGTTTTCTTGTTCTTCCAGTCCATGTCCTGTTCCTGATGTACCTACACCTACTCCTCCACTTCCTGTCTTGTGTTGCGCTCTTTGTAACGAGTCTTTGTCTCCTTCTCTTTCTTGTCAACATCAACTGCAACCAACTTGTCTTCATTTCCAACAACAATCTATGAAAAAAGAAGCTAATACTGTACCCAACATGAACATGATTCATGCTACATCCTCTGAACCTGTGATCGATCCCAAGACCTGTCCAATCATTCCAGGCAAAGAGACCTTGATAGAGTTGATGAACCGATCAAAAGTAGGATTAGGATGGAGTATCGTAGGAGGATCTGATACGCAAAGAGTGAGTAGAATCCTCTTGACTTGAGAATGTCTTCGTTTATTTTATCCCCATGTCATGTTCAACTACTCTTGAAAGAGACCATCTTTCAATGTGATTGACTGTCGCTAAAGAATTGTGTGCTGACAAGCCAGTTTATTTTCTTCTTGTTTTACTATCCATTTTATCTTGATTCACGGCAATACCGCACAGGGATTTGTGATGGTTCATGAGATTAATCCAAGGGGTGCTATAGCTTTAGACGGGAGACTTCGATCTGGTGATGTTATCTTGAAGGTGAACGACCTCGACTTTACCTCCTTCTCTTTTTCAAGTCACGAGGCCATAACTGCCCTCAGGTCCATCCCTTGGTCTGTGCCTGTGATTCGTCTCCTGGTCTTTCGAGATGAAGAGGCTGAAGATGCTCAACATTACAATCAAACCAAAAGGATGATAAATAAGTCCGGAAACAATACCTTAAGTGACCAACTATTGTTACCAAACAATAATAAATCATCAGCATTATTGCCATCAAATAATTCCAAGACCCCTTCAACGACTAGTGTTACCTGCTCACAGTCTTCAATCCCTGCCTTTCAATTGGACACGATTCACGTCGAGTTGAGCAAGAAGTCTGGGAAGGGACTGGGTCTTTCGATCACATCCTTTATTAACTCATCTGGTGTCTTCGTCTCTCAAGTCATGCCTGGAGGAGTAGCTGACTCTGACGGAGGAATCATTGCAGGAGACCACATCCTCGAGGTCAATGGGAAGGATGTCAGGAACTCGAGCATCAACGAGACTGCCTTGATACTTAAAGTAAGATTTCTTTTTGTTATCCTGAGAGGAAGCAGTTGAAAGATATTATTCGAAAACTTGTATGAGTTTTTCTTGTGTTCCTTCTTTGACTCGTATTCTGTTTCTTCTTTAATCTTATGCGCCATTGAATTCTTTATATGAAACCTTTCTTTATCCCTTTGTAGTTACTGTACCTCTTCTTCTTTCAGTCAATACTTGTATAGTATCACATGCGTGAAAACCCATAGAAAGAGGTAATGCATGTGTGATGAGAGTCATTCTTCCTCGTCTTAAATGCCAGGCCTTAACGAGCATTTTTATCTTCTTTCTCGACCATTTGCTTTCTCTTATCAAAATTTAAGACTGCAAAGGGAAGGATAAGTCTCAAGGTTGGTCGTTTAAAAATGCCCTCCATTTCAACCTCTGGATCTCAACTTCAAAGTAAACGCCATCATCATCGGCATCACAGACACCATCGACATCACCAGACGAAGAACGAGCTTCACTGAAAGAATATTTGTTATTAAGAATGAAGATCAAGAAGAAGAAGAAATATCTGCCAAATCAATGATGATGATGTTGAATAAGAGTCAGTCGAAAGAAAATCTAGAAAAATATATGTAAAGAAATTAATACAAAAATCTTCTTCTACTTCAACATAAAATCTTTTCAATTCTTTTCAATTCATAAATAGAGAGAATTTGTAATTTATTTGTCTTTCATTTCCTTCATTTGCTTTTTTGTTTGACTTTTGTTTCCATTCATTCATGGAAATCTGGTCTGATGCTTTGTTTCTCTGACTAAGGTAATGCTGATGAGAAAGAATAATGAAACTTTTCTACTCTGCTTAGTTATCACTCGTGGAATATTCATGAGAAATTAAAGAAAGGAATGTAATTACATTTGACTCTGATTCAAGAGAAGGTGATGAAGGCGAGAAACAGATGAATCCCTTTCGTTTTCAATTCATTCTTGACAAGAAAGAGAGAATGGTTCTTACACATAATCAGGTCTGTCTCTTTTCACCTGTTCTTGTGCATTTTCAAAGGAAAAATCAGACTGACTGTCAAGGATGGTTTTTGTTCCAAACTAACTGTCTCAATGAATTCCTGCCCGTTTCTCTTGAGTTGTTGTTCTCAGTCCTACTGTATACCCCCTGGTATCGAGAGCATACTTCTGGAAAAGGTTAAGGTAATCATTCCTGTCAAGAACAGTACACATGTGTGAAGCAACTCTGCAGGTGTTGAGAGAGTTGTGTTGAAAAGTTTGGCAGAATTTCCTCCAGTTCTCTCTGTAAGAAATTCAATCACGTTTTCAAAGTCTGTAACAGAAAAGAAGGCTGCCAGCAAATTCCTGTCAAATGTAGTCTTCTTTGTCATCATGAAATTCTTTCCTTTATTCCTGTCACTCTTGTTTGAGGATTTACAGTTTCCTTTCTCGTTACACACATTTCCAAAGGCTAGCCAATCAACCTTAGCAATCTTTTCGAAATCGAACATCAAACAAGTTCTAGATAACAAGAACTGTGATACATCAGAGTAAAGATAAGGCGCTGCTCCAGACATTGATAATTCCAGGCTCAAGAAAGGAACCCGAGTGTTTACTTTTTCCTCGCTTTTTATTTGTGCCACTCGGTGTTGTCCTTGTGGTTTCTTTATTGTGTGGTTCAACATCAATTCAACACAAGAAAGTGGAACACACGAGACAGGGAGCAAAGAAAATCATGTTGAAAAAGTATATGTTGGGTTTGATAGTCGTTG
>Ga0157374_10006197_pt1 | contig 10137 bp, 9 predicted proteins | sample M25metaG_FD_115308 | JGI IMG/M metagenome (GOLD analysis project Ga0157374, IMG submission 115308) | Miscanthus rhizosphere microbial communities from Kellogg Biological Station, Michigan, USA - M2-5 metaG | ecosystem: Host-associated > Plants > Roots > Rhizosphere > Soil | place: USA: Michigan... | reverse complement strand
GATACGGGGGTGGCCCATCTGCCAGTTCTTGTAAATGCGCAGGCCGCCTACGATACCGAATATGCCCGCGATCACGAAGGAGCAATCCAGTGCGGAAAAAAATGAAGACGCCAGTTGCTGCCGCGCCTGCTGCATTTCGTCGATTCCGGGTTGGGCGCTTGCCCCCAATGCGAGCAGGCAACAGCAACAAAAGGTCAATAAGGTCTTCATCTTAAAAGCTGACAGATTGTGTGTAAATGATCGCTTCCTGCTTGGCCAGGCGAAACAGTTCGCTGAAGCCCACGCCGCCCGAAGCCATCACTTCGGGTTCGGCCTTGATCTTCGCGGCATTGTTAAGGTTGCCGCCGTTTACATTTTTGGCGGCCGGGGTATCCTGCTGCAATTGAGCGGGAATTATGCTTTCCGAAAACGTCAGTTCTTTTGCCGCATGGTGATCCACAGGCATACGCCTGCTGCCCGCAAGGTCGATGCAAACGATAGCCAGGTAATACAGCGCGTACAGCCCGGCCACCCATAAGAGAAAATGTGTCCAGTTCATTCGTTTAATTGAGTTAAGAAGTCCATGATGATTGTTTTGATTTCCGGGTGCTGCCGGATCAACTCGCTGACGGAATAGGCGATGACCTGCTGCATTTCGATGCCGGTCGCTATCTTCAGTTGTTTCAGTAACAAGGCTGTCTGCTTATCGAGCCGCACATGCACCAGCGCCCTTTGGTCTTTTTCGTCAAAGTGGCTGATCGCATAGAGGATGTCCGTTTGTGGCGTGTTCTTTTTAGCAAATAATTTCCAGGTCATAACGCAAATTTTTCGAGGTGTTCCTTAATGATCGTTTTAATTTCAGGGTGTGCGTCCAGTAACTGTTTCACCGCGTAGCAAAGCACCCTGTTGACTTCGATGCCGGTCGCCATTTTGAGCTGATGCAGTAAAGCGGCGGTCTGCGCTTCGAATCGCCCATGTACCAGCGTTTTGTGGTTTTTCAGGTCATAGGCGCGTAACGCATCAATAATCGCGGGCGCGTCTTTGGGCTTGACTGCTTTTTTCTTTGGCGCAGTTACCGGCGATATTTCGGCACCAGGTTTGGTCATCCGGTTGCGTAACTGGTCTGCAAGGGTTTTGATCTCGTTCATAAATATGGTTGGATATAGTCCTGGAATATTTTGCCGAACACCGGGACAATGGCAGCATGTACCGCCAGCGGCGTCTGAAAGGTATTTGCCCGCTGAAAATCGATACGGTCAGGGATCGCGGCGGTAACCAGCCCGATCTGGTTGAGCTGTTCGTTCACCTCGGATTTGATCTCGTATTTGACGTTGGCTTTGATCCGGTTCGGAACGAACAACACTTTTACCTCCGGGTTGATCTTTTTGAGCACGAGGCCAAAAGGGACGGTTGAATCGAAACTGAACTCATCATAAGAAAACGGGCATACCGCGATCTCCGCCGCCCTAAATACCCGGATCAAGCCATCGTCATCCAGCTTACCCGGCAGGTCGATCAGCACGATGTCTTTGGGGTTGCGTTTGATGGTATCTTCCATTTCGGGAAAGTCCGACAGGTTATAGGCCAGTACCTCGTAAGGCTCGGCATTCTCCAATATTTTCGCTTTTTCAAACTTCTGCGAAACGGACTGCTGATAATCCATATCCAAAACCGTTACCTTACAGTTCTTCGAGTTTGTCAGATAATTTGCCAGCAAAAGCGTGAGCGTACTTTTTCCCGCGCCGCCTTTCTGGTTGCCTACAATAATGACCATGATGTAATTGATTTTAGTGGTTTTGAATCAGCGTTGATTTGTTCTTGCCATTTTTTTCCGCCTGCGGTTCCTGCCGTTGATGGCTTCATCGTCGATGTCCGGCGCTATATAAGGTTCAGGTACATATACCGGGCGGGATAATTCATCCTCGCTGTACCGGTTAAACTGTTCGACCATATAGCAGTAATCTTTTTCATTGAGCAGATCAGCCGTGTCCATGATGATTCCTTTGCCCGCATCGCCTAAATAAAATTCGTAGCCGTGCCGCCAGATCACCAGCCCCTGGTGATGCAGCCCCTGCATCATATCGGGATAGTTGTACAAAACAGCTTTTAACAAGGCTGCATAGTGCCTGCGTTGTTGCTCATCGACCGCTGAACGGGAAGGCATCTCTTTTTCGGCCGCACTCGTTGTTTCGGCAACCTTGACTTTACTGTTCAATAAGTCCTTTAAAGGCATGATGTCGCCGCCTTTAAATACATTGCCTTTTTCGTGATCGATCACAGTGTAGCCGTAAGGCGGCTTGTCGCCGGACGCGTGAAATAACAGTTCGATGCCAAATTTCTCTTTCATGTAGGCAGAAAATGCCGACTGGTATTTGTCGTGGCTCTTACTTAGTAAGGTATCGTACGATGCTGCATATTTATGAAACCATGCCTGCAACTGTTTTTTGCGGGCTTCTGTTGGAACATTACCCAGGCGCTCATCGATCAAAGCCATAGCAAATTCGCCTTGTCGTTTGCCAAACTTGAACAACAGCAATTTGCCGTTTTCTTCCCTATGGGCATAACCCATGCTTTCCAATACCATTAGGAATTGAGCCTTTGTAGTAAAGTTGTAGGACAGCGCTTTTTTCGCATCCTTACTGGCATTTTGCTTTTCATCAATGCCCAAAATGATATTCATCTGCTGCTGGCCCCTGACCTGTTCAAAACTATCCCTGATCTTTTTGCCGTCCCTGCCCACACGGGTACTCACGATATGTATGTGATTATTACCTGTGTCCTTGTGAAAAATAAGCAGGTAGGGCTGCTGCCCGTAGCCCATCCGCTCCAGCCATTGCACCGCTATGTCAGTCAATTGGTGCTTATCATAAGCCCTGCCGGGAGCGGAAATCGCTACATGCAACTGCGGTTTTTTGACGGCTTTATTTAGCGACGATACGGCTTTGAGGTAATTCCGGTAATCCTGCGGCTTTAGGTTCTCCATTCCCTGCAAGTAACCGAAGTTCCCCACCTTCATCAGTTCGCCTTTATCCTTATCCATTTTCCCTGTGTTGTAACCTACTGCGGGAAAGTGACCGTTCGGCCCTGTGGTATATAAAAATTTGACGATCATAACAGGTTCGGTGAGATCGGGTTCAATGTTCGCGGTGAACTTGTTCTGTGTTCATTGCGAATAAGCTCTGCGGGAACTGATACGCTGCGTACCCGTTCGCTCCGGACAAGTTCTGTTATAACTTGTTTTCTCCGAACCTGCTCACCGGGAACCAGTTCTGTGCGAACAAGTTCTCTGTGAACTACCGCCCTAAAGCCCGAAGGATTTTTCGCAGGACGACGGTCAACTCGCTTTGCCTATCCACATGACCCGCAAACAACCTGTTAAACTCATCCATGACCTGCGACGATAGTACGCTTTGTTTATTCAGCGTATTGGCGTACCGCGCCAGTTGGTTGATGTTGTTGCCGGACCTGCCCAACTCGGTGCCGATCTTGTCCAATCCGGCGGCCAGCTCCCTTGCATTCAGAATAGTAAGCCGGGCACCATGCAGCAACCGCTCACGCACCAGCTCAGTCTTGCTGATGCCCAGCGTTTCTTCCAGCTCCGCGATTGTTCGGTATTCAGCCTCGGTAAAACGCACATCTATCTTTTTCGTGCGTTTATCTTCGGCCTTTTGCGGCCGCCCTGCTTTTTTGCGGTTGTTCTGCATTCAGAGGAAACGAGTTGCGAGTTTTCGATACTCCCCGGTTGTTCCGTTGCGTGATTGAGGGAAAGGCGCGAACTGCGCCATCCCGATTGAACGCGGCGGAACGTCCGAGGCAAGTTTGACGAGTGGCTGACAAGATGCAGTGCAACGGAATTTTGTCGGACACGAGCACAACTTGCACGAGCGATGACCAAAAGAGAGCTGGTTCGCTCCATCGTTGATTTTAGGCTTTATCGGTGGAGTTGATGTTGGTTCAGTTCGGCGACAAGCTTATCGTTGTAATCTTTGTAGCCCTCATATATAGCAGAGCGGTCGACGGCTTGTGGTAATGCCTTTTGAAAGGACAAGCTTGCCTTGCGGCCTGATGGATCGTTGTCAAAATAAAGGGAGATCTGGTTAAAGCCTGCGGCCTTTTTGATCCCTGTCTGAAGCAAAGCGACCGAGTTCAGTACGAGCACGCTCTCCTCAGCGAACGGGTTCTCGGAGAGCCAGCTCAGGTAGTCGATAAAGCCCTCAAAAACGGCCAGTGATTGCTTGTTGCCCGGTATAAAGCTGATGTCCTTGTGGCCCAGGCAGGCTTTGAAATTCAGTGTGCTGCGTATTTCCCAGGAACCATTGGCATTCTGCCAGCCTGCGGCGAAAAAGTTACTGCGCTTCTTTTGCGCATCCTCGATGTAATAATAAACCTCCTTCAAACGCCCCTGCGCAGTCTGCCAGATGCCCCGGCTTTGCAGGTATTGGGTAATGGCATGGTTAAGGCCGACGTCCTGGATTTTCAGGATGTGGTAATGTCGCGCCGTCGCCGCTGGTTGTTTTTGTCTTTTAAGTGTTGCCGGATTATTTAATAAATGCCCGGAATTGGTCACCGCAACGATCTTTTCCAGCACTTCCGGGAAAGACAAATCTTTCCAGTAGCGCAGACCAAGTTCGACGATATTACCGCCGATGCCTTCCCCGTGGTCATGCCAAACGTTTTTTTTCTCATCGACGGAAAAAGACGCGTCCGTATCCGTATCGCGCAGCATACTGATGTATTTGCGCTCCTTGCCCACCGGCTTGGGCGGCTCGAAGCCCAAACCTGTCAACAGGTCGACGATGGAAATATTGTCCTTGACCCAGCGCGCGCTAATCTTGTTTTTCATAAAAATTAAGGCAATAAAAAAGGGGACAAAAATTTGCCCCCTTCGGATATTATATAATAGTTTCGGGATTACCTGCGTAGCGTATCTACATACCTTGCCCAAACGGACTGCCTGTGGTTCATTGCTGCTAATACCTGCCTGCACACGTACAGGCAAAGGGTTAGCCCAACTGCTCTCCAATTCCCGGCTCCTCGCCGGGTAATGCTTCATCCCTCAATTTCAAAGACCTTTCCTCGTTGCACCGATGGCAACGGCACAAAATTTGGAAAGGCCGAAACGGGGATATGACAACTACTTAAGTAGTACCGTCAAATAAATATTTAAACTATTGATAATCAATGAGTAGAAAGCAAGTGCCTGCGCTTTGCGCATGGCAATAAAAAATCCTGCCCGGCGACAGCGCGGCAGGGCTTTTCCGGGGATGGCGGGATGGGGCGCAAGTGGCAGGCTCTTGCAACCGGCAGGAAGCTGGTGAGTGGCTGCCGTGCGCGGTAGCGGCACAGGCAGGTGCGAACCTGCTGCACTGCCCCGTTTACATAAACTGACACTTAATAGCTTACCCCGGATTTTGATTTGACAAGTAATTTTAGTAACTTCGTTAAAAGTCTTTTTATCCGTGCCGTCGTATAAGTCGTTCTCTGATCAGGATTTGCTACCCTTTATCCGCAAGGGAGATGAGGATGCCTACGGTGAATTATATACACGTTATTATCAGCCTTTATATCGCTCGTTACGCAAGTATCTCCGTTCTGATGAGCTTTCCGAAGATGTAGCGCAAAATGTGTTTTTAAAATTCTGGGAACAACGCGCCGAGCCGGTCATTATCCGGGAACCATCTTCCTGGCTCTTTACAATGGCTAAAAGACAGGCTTTTGATTTGCTTCGCCGCGCTTCTGTAGAAGAAGCCGCACTTTCAGTAATTCTTGCGAACTATCCCTCAATTTCCGAATCCGAACCGCAAATTCTTGCCAAAGATTACCTTAATTTTATTGAGCGTATCTTAGCACAAATGCCGGATTTGACAGCAGAAGTGTTTCGCCTTTGTCGCCAGCAACATAAATCTTACGAAGAAGCTGCAACCCTGTTAGGCATCAGCCGGAGTACCGTTAAAAAGCACATGATCCGGTCCATGTCAGTGCTAAAAGATGCGGCAGAAAGCGAATTAGGGATTTCTCTCGCTATTTTGCTTGCCCTCTTGAACATCCGACCTTAAAACTTTTCTCCTTAATAATCAGCAATTTAAAATTTATTGCAGCTTTCTTTGGTATCAACCGTGCCCGAGGCTATAGTACTGTTCGTCACTCCATAAGAACAGTAATAAAACTACATGCAGAACGACCACGACGAACAACACAAGAGACAGCTGATTGAACGTTACACGCAGGGAAAGGCAACCGAAAAGGAACTAATGGCTTTTTTCGGTTTGATCAATCGCCAGGAATTGGATGATTTGCTTTTATCCTATATGGATTCAGACTTTGAAGCCGCCCGATTAGAAGCACATGGAAAAATCCACAGCAAAAAGCAGGGACGTTGGTGGATCGGGGCTGCTGTCGCAGCAGTTGTCATTTGCGTGGGTGGCTACTTATACATTGATAAAAAGCCAATACAACAAACAGCCCAAAATCAAAATGAGATTGTACCCGGCAGTAACAAAGCAATTTTATTGTCTCACGGCAAAAAGTATAGTATTACCGATGCCAAAAACGGTTTGATTGCCACACAAGGTAATACTTTTATACGCAAAACAGCCGATGGTAAACTGGCCTACTCCGGACAATCAAACGAAAGCGTGGTCTATGATACACTTATCGTTCCACGAGGTGGCCAGCATCTATTGAATCTTGCAGATGGTACCATCGCCTACCTGAATGCCGATACTAAAATCCGCTACCCGGAAAGCTTTTCCGGTAAAGTACGTGATATGGAATTAATATCCGGTGAAGTATTCATGCATGTCAATCACAATGCTGCTATCGCGTTCAATTTAAAAGCGAAAGGCCAGCTCATCCATGATATCGGTACCGAGTTTGACGTGACTGCTTACAATGATGAGGCGGGAGTGAAAACGACTTTGATTCAGGGTGTAGTAAAAGTTACGTCGGCTTCAGACAAAACCGGCAAAATATTAAAGCCGGGCCAGCAGGCTGTAAACCAAAACAACTCAGTAATAACGGTCCAGGATGCAGATGTTGATGAAGTAACTGCCTGGAAAAACGGAAAGTTTTTGTTTAATGATAAGACACTTGCTGATATTATGCGACAGGCATCACGGTGGTATGATGTTGATGTGGTGTATGAAAGCGAAAACCTTAAAAGCAAGCGATTTGGTGCTGTAACCGAAAGGTTCGACAATATTTCGCAGCTACTCAATACGCTGGAGATGACAGGCAAGGTGAAATTTACCATTCAAGGCAGAAAAATAATCGTTCAAAGCAAATAATTGACCAATCATCCTTAATTGATTTAACCATGAAAAAAGCAGTAGACTCAACATAGCCGGTTTAACGAACCGAAGGCGGACAGGATAAAAAAATCAGGAACACTTGCAATGCCCCTGATTCATGTATCTGTACAAGCCTAAAATAATGCGCGACACTATTCTTTCACCATAAACAGATATTCAAATGTATAAAATTTATACTAATAACTGGTGTATGCCACCCGGCTGCATCAAAAAGTTCTTGCTTGTCATGAAAATTACTACACTGCTCCTTTTTCTCGGTTTTATGCAGGTAAGTGCTACAGGACTGGCACAAAAGGTAACCTTGGTCAAAAATCCCGTAACGCTAAGGCAGTTATTCCTTGAGATTAATAAACAAACTAATTATAACGTTATCTGGTCATCAGATGAGGTCAACGGAGATATTAAAATAAACGCCCAATTTAAGGATACACCCTTATTGGAGGTCTTAGATAAAGCGCTTCAGAACACCCAACTCACCTATACGATCAGCAATAAAACGATATCCGTAAAACTCAAAGAAAGCGCGCCGCCCGCCGAAAAGAAAACCGGCAGCAATGCGCCGGTCACCATTTCAGGTAAAGTAACCGATTCACTCGGCACACCGTTGATTGGCGCTTCTGTCATGATCGAAGGCTCAAAAAAAGCGGTCATAACCAATGAAAATGGTGAATTTTCACTGTCAGCACAAATTAATGATGTTATTCAGATATCCTACATCGGCTATGATTCATACCGGTTTACCGTAAACGAAAAACTACCGTATTTAAATGTCTCCCTACATCAGGCAACAAACGGGTTAAAGGAAGTTGTAGTAAATACCGGTTTTCAGTCCATCCCGCAAGAAAGGGCGACAGGTTCTTTTGCGACGGTTGACAATGAATTGTTTAATCGTAAAACAAGCCCTGATGTATTAAGCCGCTTAGAGGGGGTAGTGCCAGGATTGCTGGTTAACCGAAACGTGAATACAAGCGGTAATTCTAACGGGATAGATGTTAGCATTCATGGATATAATACGTTGTTCTCTAATGATCAGCCATTGATAGTGGTGGATAACTTCCCATATAGTGGCAATGTTCAAAATATCAATCCAAATGATGTTGAAAGCATAACAATATTAAAAGATGCGGCAGCGGCATCGATATGGGGGGTACAGTCGGGAAATGGGGTGATCGTTATCACGACAAAAAAGGGCCGCCGGGATCAACCGCTTCGGGTTGGTTTTAATGCCAATGTTACCATAGGGAACAAACCTGATCTCTTTTATAATCCCAACTTTTTGGGCTCCAGGGATTTTATAGCCGTTGAGCAGTCACTTTTTAGCCAGGGCTATTACGATGCAGACCTTTCAGATACAAGAAACCATCCGGTGGTTTCCCCGGTTGTGCAGATTCTCGCAAATGAGAGAGCGGGAACGATAAGTTCGGCTGATGCAAATGCACAAATAAATGCATTGGAAGGAAATGATGTTCGTAATGATCTGTCCAAATATTTTTATCGCAAATCGGTTGAACAGCAATACAACCTGAATTTTAGTGGCGGTGGAAAAGGGAACGACTATTATTACTCGGTGGGCTATGATAATTATTTAAGTAACCAGGTTGGTGATCAAAACAATCGGTTAACAATTGATGCCAAAAATAATTTCAATCCATTTAAAAATTTTCAACTAACAAGCGAGATCAATTATGTCCAGTCCGATATTAAAAATAATAGTCAGACGGGAAATATAAATATTGGCGGAAGATATGTCAATAACATTTATCCTTATGCGCAATTAGCCGATAGCCACGGCACGCCATTGGCTATTCCGAAAGACTACAGTTATGCCTGGATTACCGATCCGACGGCGCAAGCAGGATTATTGGATTGGCAATATAGGCCTTTGGCCGAACAGCAATTTGCAGACAACACGGGCAAAATTACCGATATGCGTATCATTACCGGAATTCGTTATACACTGCCTTTGGGACTAAGCGCTGAACTGAGGCATCAATATGAAAGATCAGAAAGCAGTTCCTCAAATTATTTTAGCCAGGATACCTATTATACAAGGAATTTGATCAATAAATTCACGAACCTTGACGGCACTCCTGAAAACCCGATTCCTTTCGGGGGGATATTGCAAACTGGAAACACGATAATCAGTACGAATAATTTTAGGGCGGCGTTAAATTTTAATAGGGATTTTAACCACGATAATAATGTTTCTGCTATAGTTGGCGCCGAGGTTGACCAGACGGTTTCTGACAACTTAACGCCGGCCACTATATATGGCTATAATAAAACAAACGGAAGCGCCCAGGCAGTAGATTTCGTAGATTACTTTATCAATATTCCGGGTCAGTTGCGCGGTCAGATACCTGGAGGAGTAGGATCTTCGGACGAAATTATCAATAGGTATGTTTCTTACTTTGGCAATGCAAGCTACAATTATAAAAATAGGTATACGCTCAGTGTTAGCGGAAGAGTCGATGCCTCAAATCTTTTTGGTGTAAATACCAATCAAAAGGCGGTACCCTTATATTCCGTAGGATTTAAATGGGATGTTACCAAAGAGAACTTTTATCACTTGGACTGGCTGCCGGTATTAACCTTCAGGGCGACTTATGGTTATAATGGTAATCTAAATAAGTCAGCGACTGCGTTAACAACGCTTTCCTACCAAAGCAATTCTGCCTATTTCGGACTCCCTTATGCAACAATTAATAGCGCCGGAAACCCTGACCTTCGCTGGGAAAAAGATCAATTCATCAATTTTGGATTAGATTTTGCTTCAAAAAATAACCTGATTACCGGCACAGCTGATTATTATTTCAAGAAAGGTATAGATCTTTTTGGACAAACACAG
>Ga0157374_10006195_pt1 | contig 10138 bp, 8 predicted proteins | sample M25metaG_FD_115308 | JGI IMG/M metagenome (GOLD analysis project Ga0157374, IMG submission 115308) | Miscanthus rhizosphere microbial communities from Kellogg Biological Station, Michigan, USA - M2-5 metaG | ecosystem: Host-associated > Plants > Roots > Rhizosphere > Soil | place: USA: Michigan... | reverse complement strand
TCAGATTGTCGAAACTGGCCACTCTACCCGTCTGAGTGATATCGACGCTATCGCAGAGCTTGGGATCAAGGCAGTTCGCTATCCGATCCTCTGGGAAACGGTGGCACCGCAAAGTCCAGGCGAGCTCGATTTTTCGTGGCACGACCAGCGGCTCGAACGATTGAAGAAGCACGGGATCCGGGTGATCGCCGGTTTGCTCCATCACGGATCAGGACCACGCTACACGCAGCTACTCGATCCCGAGTTTCCGAAGCTCTTCGCCCGCTACGCTCTTGCGGTCGTCAAGCATTATCCATGGATCGACTGCTGGACGCCGATCAACGAGCCGCTGACGACGGCGCGCATGTCGTTCCTCTATGGTACCTGGTATCCGCACAAGCGGAGCTTCGACCTCACGTTGCGCGCTCTGGTCAACCAGTGCGCCGGGACCGCTGCAGCGATGGAAGCGGTCCGGTCGGTTAATCCTTCGGCACGGCTCCTGCAGACGGAGGACGTTGGAAAGACTTTCGCCACAGAGAGGCTCGGTTACCAGGCCGAGCACGAGAATGAGCGGCGGTGGCTGACATTCGATTTGCTTTCCGGTCGGGTACAGCCAGATCACCCGTTTTACGCTTGGTTCATTCGCGCGGGAATCCCGCAGGAGCAGATCGACTTATTTGCTGACGGATCTTCGACGCCCGATATCCTGGGCTTCGATCATTATCTCACCAGCGAACGCTACCTCGATCACCGCGTCGCCCGCTATCCCGGAGAGCCGATCGGCGCCAACGCGCGCGACACTTATGTCGATGTCGAGGCGGTCCGGATCGCCGCTTTGAAAAAAGAACTCGGCCCGGAAAAGCGTCTCGCTGAGCTTTGGGATCGCTACCGGCTGCCGATCGCGATTACGGAAGTGCATCACGGCTGCACGCGTGAAGAGCAGATACGTTGGCTTCAGGAAATGTGGACTGCGGCCGAACGACAGAGAGCACGGGGGACGGATATCCGTGCGGTCACTTTGTGGGCGCTGTTCGGCGTCGTCGATTGGCGTTCGCTGCTTACCCGTCGCGAGGGTGTTCACGAGTCTGGCGCATTCGATATCCGGTCGCCGGTTCCCCGCGCGACCCTTGTCGCGAAAGCTGCCGCTCGCCTGGGTGCCGGAGAGAAGCTCAATCACCCTGTCCTTCAGCAGCCCGGCTGGTGGCGGCGTCCGGGACGGACCTATGCGCGACGCCGCTTCGACACGCTCCCGCGGGCCGCCTACGGCAAGAGCCGGCCATTGCTGATCGTCGGTGCCACCGGAACCCTCGCTCAGGCTTTCGGGCGAATTTGCGCTCATCGCGGGCTGCCATTCGTGCTGGCGGGCCGCCCCGATCTGGATATTACGGAGCCAGCCTCGATCGCAGCGGCGATCGACAAGCATAAGCCTTGGGCGATCATCAATGCTGCCGGCTTGATCCCCAACGAGCAGTCGGATCCAGACGAGTGTTTCCGGATCAATGTGACTGGACCCGAACTGCTTGGGCGCAGCTGCAAGTTGCACGGAATTCCGCTGGTGACCTTCTCGTCCGATCTGGTTTTCGACGGTTCGCTCGGTCGGTCGTACGTCGAGCAAGACTCTCCCGCCCCGTCCGGCATCTATGGGAAATCCAAAGCGGAGGCCGAAGACCGGCTGTTGAGTCTCGAAGCGGATACGCTCATCATCCGGACCAGCGCCTTCTTCGGCCCGTGGGACAAGAGCAATTTCCTCTTCACCACGCTTGCCGCCTTGCGGCGGGGCGAACGCGTCGCCGCAAGTAGCAAAATCGTGGTTTCGCCGACCTACGTACCCGACCTGGTCCATGCCGCCCTCGATCTTCTCCTCGATGAGGAAAAAGGCATCTGGCATCTCACGAACCAAGGTGCGGTCAGCTGGCACGATCTCGCCGCCCTAATCGCCGATCGCGCGAAGCTCGACAGGCGCCAGATCATCCTTCCGGAGAGTGATTCCGCTGTGGACACGAGCCTTACGAGCGGTCGCGGCCTGTTGCTTCGGCCGCTGGAGCCGGCGCTCGATGACTTCCTTCGCTATGCCGAGCCGCTAGGAGAGTTGCAGTAGCCCTCTGGAAATATTCGCCGGTTCGCGCTTTCTCGCTGCTATGACGAAACGGCTGAACTGGCCCGCGAAGCTTTGGCTCGTCCGGCACGGGCAGAGCCAAGGCAATGTCGCCCGCGATGCGGCGGACGAAGCAGGGCTCCACGAGATCGCGATCACCGTGCGCGACGTCGACGTGCCGTTATCGGAGTTGGGCGAGCGCCAAGCGAAGGCGGCAGGCGAGTGGTTCGCGGCCATGCCGGATGAAGAACGGCCGGAGGTCATTCTATCCTCGCCCTACCTTCGGGCCCGCCAAACCGCGAAGATCATTTGCGAAGCTGGTGCCCTCGCCGCCGGTCCAAACCATACGATCGTAGACGAACGATTGCGCGAACGAGAGTTCGGAATTTTCGACCGGCTGACCGCGGCCGGAATCCGTGCCCGATTTCCAGAGGAAGCCGCCCACCGAAAGATGCTCGGGAAATTCTATCATCGGCCACCGGGCGGAGAGAGCTGGGCAGACGTGATCCTGCGGCTCCGCTCAATGCTGAACACGATCAACCTTCACTATTGCGACAAGCGCGTCCTTATCGTCTGCCATCAGGTGGTGGTGCTGTGCTTCCGCTACATTCTGGAAGAGCTCGATGAAGCGGAAATTCTGCGAATCGACCGACAGGCAGAAATGTTGAACTGCGGGATTTGCGCCTATGAATTTGATCCAAACGCCAAGGGCCTGTGCGTACCAAAGCTCGAGCTCTGGAACCACGGTGCCCCGCTTGAGACTGTCGGGACGGCCAAAACGGCGGAGCCTGATGCGATGACGGGCTCTCGATGAATCTGCCGCGCGAACTCAATCGCGACGAACTTCGAAGTTTTCCGCTGCCGCGCTGGAAAGACACCGACAAGGACGAACATGGACGGCTTCTAATCTGCGCCGGAAGCCGCGACGTTCCCGGCTCCGCAATCTTGAGCGCAAACGCCGCATTTCGCAGCGGTGCCGGAAAGGTCCAACTGGCGACCGCGAAGAGCGTCGCACCCGGCATCGCGCTGCTGATTCCAGAACTGCTGGTGATTGGAATGGACGAGACCGAAGACGGCGGCTTCGACGAAAGCTCTGTGGATGTGCTCTCGAACCGATCTCAAAGAGTGGATGCGATCCTCGCCGGGCCTGGCATGCGGTGGAATGATGCCCTTCAGTCTATCTCATGTGTCTTGCTCGAAACCGGGCGACCCCTAGTGCTCGATGCCGCCGTTCTGCACGCGCTCTCCGCCGTCGAAGACGTCTGCGGGAGTTCGGCAACCCAGCCGGTGCTTCTGCCGCATTCGGGAGAAATGGCAGCGCTGCTCGGTTGCACCGAGGAAGAGGTCGATCGGGATCGCCTATCGGCCGCGCTCGAAGCCGCTGATCGTTACGGCGCAATCGTGCTCGCCAAGGGCAGCACAAGCTTTATCGCCTCACCTGACGGACGTACCTGGGCCTGGCACGGTGGAGTACCGGGGTTGGGGGTTGCGGGAAGTGGCGATGTACTCGCCGGCATCGTCGCTGCTCTCCTCGCGCGAGGCACGGAGCCGCTGACGGCGCTTCTATGGGGTGTGCTGCTCCACGGAGAAGCTGGTGAGCTGCTTTCAAAAGAAATCGGACCGATAGGGTTCCGGGCGAGCGAAATTCCGGATCAGATCCCCAAGCTGCTCGAAACTCAATGACCCGGCGAATAGCGCTCCAGTTCATCACCGACCAGCCGGACCACATGGATCACGTTGGTCGATCCTGAAACACCGAACGGAACGCCTGCCATCAATACCAGCCGGTCCCCGCCGGCCGCTAGCTTGTGGCGAAGCGCCATCCGCTTGCCCTTTTCGACCATCTCTTCGAAATTCGACACATCGCGCGTGTGCACCGCATAGACGCCCCAGATGAGCCCCATTCGCCGGGTGTTCGTCATCGACGCGCTCATTGCCAGGATCGGCACCGACGGGCGTTCGCGCGCGATGCGGCGAGCAGTCGAGCCGGAGCTCGTATAGCAGCCCATTGCGGCCGCCGAGATCGTGCTTGCTATCTGTCGCGCCGATCCGGCGATCGCGTCCGCGATAGTCGGCTCGAGCTTGGTTTCCGTGAAATGGATGCGCGACGAATAGACTGGATCGAGTTCGACACTGGTCGCTATCCGATCCATCATCGTTACGGCCTCGAGTGGATATTGGCCGCTGGCGCTCTCGGCCGACAGCATCACAGCGTCCGCACCGTCGTAAATGGCAGTGGCGACGTCGCTCACTTCCGCCCGGGTCGGTGTCGGCGAGTTGATCATCGATTCGAGCATCTGGGTCGCGACCACCACCGGCTTTCCGAACTGCCGAGCACTGGCGACGATCCTGTTCTGCAAGGGAGGCACGTCTTCCGGCGGCAATTCGACGCCCAGATCGCCGCGAGCGACCATCACTCCATCTGAAAGCGCGATGATGTCGGTAAGCTGATCGATCGCTGCCGGCTTCTCGATTTTGGCCATCAGCAACGCCTTGTCGCGGATCAGGGCTCGCGCTTCGGCCACGTCTTCGGGCCGCTGAACGAAGGAGAGAGCGATCCAGTCGGCCTTCTGCTCGAGGGCAAAGACGAGATCCTCGCGGTCCTTCTCGGTGAGCGCGGGGATTGGAACGACAATATCGGGCACGTTGACGCCCTTGTGATCGGAGACCCGTCCGCCGACCTGGACTTCGGTGACGATGCGTTGTTCTTCCGCTTCGAGCACTTTCAGCCGAATCTTGCCGTCGTCGATCAGCAGACGATCACCACGTCCAATGCTCGCGAATAGCTCCGGATGCGGAAGCTCCACGCGATGCGAATCACCCAGGCGTGGGTCACGATCGAGAGCCAGACGCTGCCCTTTTTGCAGCTCCGCCGAACCGCCTTCGAAGCTACCAACACGCAGCTTGGGCCCCTGTAGATCGAACAGGATTGTGGTTGGCCGCTTCAGTTCCTTTTCGAGTCCGCGGATTGCCTCGACCAGCTTCATCTTCTGTGAGTGAGATCCATGGCTCATGTTGATCCGGAACGCGTCAGCGCCCGCCAGCATCAATCGCCGGATCATCGCCGGACTGCTGCTTGCCGGACCAAGCGTCGCCAGAATTTTCACCTTGCGCGAGCGCGGCCGCGAGGTTTCGCTCATCGAGATCCTTCCCTAACTCGCGCGGCAATAGTGGCAGATCGTTACGGTTCAACCGCTTTGTTAGCGATAACCTGCGCAGTCCGACTTGAGCGTTCAGCGTCGCTCGCTTACAGCGCCGCACAAATCCTAGCATGGAGAAGAAGGAATGGCGGACGGCAGCGTCGCCGCGGATCAGCTGCGGCTATTCATCGAGCGAGTTGAACGGCTCGAGGAAGAAAAGAAGGGAATCGCGGACGACGTTCGCGACGTTTATGCGGAGGCCAAGGCCAACGGCTACGATCCCAAGATCATGCGGATGATCGTTCGGCTGCGCAAAATGGAAACGCATACGCGCCAGGAACAGGACGCGATCCTGGAGACCTATCGCCAGGCGCTCGGGCTGCAGTAAGAGACGGATTGGGTTGGGGGCTCCTCACGGGGGCCCCGGCAAAGTATCACTTTGCGGGGTAAGATGGCGGGTCATAGCAAATTCAAGAACATCATGTACCGGAAGGGCGCCCAAGATAAGAAGCGCTCTGCCCTTTTTTCCAAGTTGAGCCGTGAAATCACCGTCGCGGCGAAGATGGGCCTGCCCGATCCGGAGGCCAACGCGCGACTCCGCGCTGCAGTCATCGCCGCCCGCGCGCAATCGATGCCCAAGGACAACATCCAGCGCGCGATCGACAAGGCCTCGGGCGGGGACGCGGACAATTACGAGGAAATCCGCTACGAGGGCTTCGGACCCGGCGGGGTGGCGCTCATCGTCGAGGCGCTGACCGACAACCGCAATCGCACCGCCACCAACGTGCGCACCGCCTTTTCGAAAAATGGCGGAAATCTCGGCGCCAGCGGAAGCGTCAGTCATGGCTTCGAGCGGCTTGGGTTGATCGAATATTCTGCCGATGCGGGTGACGCAGAGAAGGTGCTCGAGGCGGCGATCGAGGCCGGAGCGGAGGACGTCGAGTCTGACGAGGACGGCCATCGGATCTGGACCACGATCGAGGATTTGCACGACGTGGCAAAATCGCTCGAAACCCATCTCGGCGAAGCGCAAGGCACCAAGCTGGCCTGGCGCCCGCAGACCGAAGTCGAGGTGAGCGGTCATGACGCCGAGCAGCTGGTGAAGCTGATGGACGCGCTTGAGGAAGACGACGACGTCCAGACCGTCTGGGGCAACGAAAGCATCTCCGACGAGGAGCTGGCGAAGATCGCCTGACCCGCAATCGGAAAACTTTGGTGGATCAATGCGTTGACGGACTATGCCGTCGACCGCGATCCGCGCTTTTCATTACCACTCGCAAGACCGTGAGCTTGAAATCACGTTCATAACCGGACGCCGTTACATCTACTTCGATGTGCCGCAGGAGACTGTGCACGCCTTCCGCGGTGCATCATCGAAGGGTGCATTCTTCAACACCCAGATCCGCCCATATTTCGACTACCGTGAGATCGCCTCCGCCTAGCCAAGCGGCGGTGACATGCTATCCCGGCGCTGGGAGGGCAGCTTGCCGACGATTCTTGGTCTCGATCCCGGACTTGGAACCACCGGCTGGGGGTTGATCAAGGCAGAAGGCAACCGCCTCTCTCACATCGCCAATGGCGAGTTGAAGACCAGCGCGTCGGCGCCGCTCGCGGAGCGGCTAGCCAAGCTCGCCGACCAGCTGGAGGCGTTGCTGGCTCAGCACCGGCCAGATTGCGCTGCGGTCGAGGAAGTGTTCGTCAACAAGAACCCACAATCGACGCTGAAGCTCGGCCAGGCGCGCGGGGTCGTGCTGATGATCGCGGCTCGCTCGGGGATCCCGGTCGAGGAATATGCAGCACGGCTGGTCAAGAAGGCAATCGTCGGCACTGGCTCGGCGGAAAAGCTGCAGGTCCACGCGATGGTCCAGCGGCTGCTGCCGGGCGCAATGATCGCCGGTTCCGATGCAGCCGATGCGCTCGCGGTGGCAATCACCCATGCGCACCACGCAGCTACCGCGAAGGCTCTGCGCTAGCGCGGGAATGCGTTGTTGGCGCGATCCCTGTCGGGAATCTTGTGATCGGGGTCCAGCTCGGCCCGAACCACTGGTGAATCCGAGACGACCGGCACATCTGTTGCCGCCTGCCTAATCCATGTCTCGGCAGGCAGCCGGATATCGCGCTTCGATCCATTCGCGAACGTCACTCGCAGATTCACCGGCATCACCAGTTTGTCCAATGAGGCGACGGTGACCAGCGATCCCTTGAATGCGCTGTCGCCCGGAAACAGCTTGATCCCGGTCACTGCCAAGTCGAGTTGCCAATTATTCTCGAACCAGCCGCGCCAGAAATAGCTCAGATCCTCGCCCGCTTCGCTGTCCATCGCTCGGAAGAAGTCGGCCGACGTCGGATGTTTGAACGCCCACACGCTGGTAAACCGTCGAAAAGACGGATCGAACCGCTCAGGGCCGAGGATTTGCTCGCGGAGCAGAACGAGCCCCAAGGCCGTTTTGAAGTAAGTGATCGGGTGCCGGTATTTCTCGAGCACGGTGTCGGCGCGAGACATGATCGGCGGTGCACTGGGATCAGCGAGGATCGGCAGTATTTGATCGACCGGATTGCCACCGCCCGGTGCAAATTCGCTGTCGCGTTTCGGCCCGTAGATGCCCCCTTCGAACTCGTCCGATTCATAGGTGTCAATGAACGTATTGAAGCCCTCATCCATCCACGCGTTACGACGCTCGTTAAAGCCGACAGTCATGGGGAACCAGCTGTGCCCAATCTCATGGGCGGTTATCCAGAACAGCGATTTCGGATCAGCGTTGATATCATCGAACGCCATCGCCGGATATTCCATGCCCGCGGCCGGACCGGCGACATTGAGTGCAACGGGCCACGGGAACGGGTACCATTTGGCTGAAAAACGCTCGACTGCATCCTTGAGATATTCGGTCGAGCGGTTCCATGCCTTCGCTTCGGGCGGATAGACTGACTCTGCGAGCGCCGTTTTCCCGCCCGGAAGGCGAATTCGCGCCGCGTCCCAGTTGAACGCGGGCGACGCGCCGAACGCGGCATCGCGCGAATGCTGAATGACGAATTGCCAAGTGCGCGTGCCGGTCGCTGGCCCGGTTGGCTCGTTCCAGCGGTGGATCATGACAGTCTTGTCGCTCTGGCGCGCCTCCGCCAGCCTGGAGCGCTCCACCGGCGTCAACACGTCGTCGGGGTTCGCCAATTCGCCCGACCCCTGGACGATCCAGTTGGCGGGAACCGTTACCGAATAATCGAAATCGCCATATTCGAGGTAGAATTCCTGCTCGAGGAACGGGAGGGTGTCCCAACCACGCAGATCGTCAAAGACCGCCACCCGCGGATACCATTGCGCGACAGAATAGATCGGCCCCTGCGGGCTATCCATCCAGCCGGTCCGGCCGCCCCACGGCTCCTTGGGAACGGTGTAGTGGTAGCGGATATCGACGATCGCTTGCGAATGCGGCGACACGGACGTCGGCAACCTGATCTGCGCGCGCGTGTCGCTGATGAGCGGAGTCACGGCGGAAGAGTGACCGCCGGAATTCACGCTCACGCTGTCAAGGATCATGCCTTGAGTGAACCCGCCGGGCACGGTGCCTTCGGATAGGTTCTGACGGGAGTCCGGCTTGTAGGAATTCTGCTCGAGCTGAAGCCACAGGACGTCGAGAGTGTCCGGGCTGTTGTTGGTGTAGCGGATCTGGGTGGTGCCGCTGATCGAGCGGCTGGCCGGATCAAGCGTCGCGTGAATCGTATAGTCGGCGCGGTTCTGCCAGTAATCCGGTCCCGGCGTTCCATCGCTTGAACGATAGCGATTGGCCGGTGGATCAAGGTGTAGCGGCGCGAACGTCTCGAGCGGATTGTATTTTGTGGGTGCTGGAGCCGCCGCAGCGGCGAAGAGCGTGATTATCGGCGCCAGTGCGCGGGCCCATCCGGCTTTGGTCATACCTTCCCCTAGCCGCGACTCTCCAAGGCAGCCGCCGCTTCATCGACCAACTCGCGGATGATTTCTGCAACCGGCTCTTCGCGCGAAACCATGCCGACCGACTGGCCGGCCATTACCGAGCCCGCTTCCACATCGCCGTCGATCACCGCCCGGCGTAGCGCGCCCGCCCAATAATGCTCGATCTGCAGCTGAGCCTCCGCCATCTCGATCTCGCCCTTGTCGAGCAAGTCTGCGACTTCGCGCTGCTTGGCCGCGAAGCGCTCCATTTCGCGGTTCTTGAGCGCGCGGACAGGGATCACGGGAAGGCGCGGGTCGATCTGCACCGAGGGGATCGCATCGCGCGCCGAGCCACGAATGAAGGCTTTCTTGAAATTCTCGTGCGCAATGCACTCGGTCGCACAAACGAAGCGGGTGCCGAGCTGAACCCCGACCGCGCCCATTTCCAGGTAAGCGGCGATGGCCTCTCCCCGTCCGATCCCGCCGGCGACGAATACCGGAATGTCGGACGAAACGTGGGGCAGAATTTCCTGGGCCAAAACTGAGGTGGAAACGGGGCCAATGTGGCCGCCTGCCTCCATGCCCTCGATCACCAAGGCGTCAACGTTCGACCGTATCAGCTTCTTCGCCAGCGCGAGAGCCGGAGCGAAAGCCATCAGCTTGGCACCATAGCCTTTGATCTTCTCCATCGCGAAGCCGGGCGGAAGGCCGCCCGCGAGGACGACGTGACCGACCTCATGCTTTGCGCAAACGTCGATCAGCTCGCTCAGCTGCGGATGCATCGTGATCAGGTTAACCCCGAACGGCCGCTCCGTCCGCTTCCTGGTCTCGGCGATTTCGGTGTCGAGAAGCTCGGGGCCCATTGCCCCGCAAGCGATCACACCGAAGCCGCCCGCGTTCGAGATCGCCGAGACGAGGTGGCGCTCGGAGATCCAGCTCATCGCTCCGCCCATGATCGCGACGTCGCAGCCGAGGAACTCGGTGCCGCGGTGCATCCGCTCCTTGAGGCGCTGGTGG
>Ga0157374_10006194_pt1 | contig 10138 bp, 6 predicted proteins | sample M25metaG_FD_115308 | JGI IMG/M metagenome (GOLD analysis project Ga0157374, IMG submission 115308) | Miscanthus rhizosphere microbial communities from Kellogg Biological Station, Michigan, USA - M2-5 metaG | ecosystem: Host-associated > Plants > Roots > Rhizosphere > Soil | place: USA: Michigan... | reverse complement strand
TACTCGCTGTGGCAAACGGAGAAGAATGTTCTTCCGATCTTCAGCGAGGGAGTGTTTATGCATAAGGTCAACTACATTCACAACAATCCCGTGAGAGCCGGATTTGTTGAGAGAGCGATTGATTATCGTTGGTCCAGCGCAAGAATTTGGCGCGGGTGTGCTGGTGAAGATGAGCCACTGTTGGTAGATATCGATCGCATTAATTGGCGTCAGTAGAGATAAGGGCGGAGCCCAAGATTTTTGAGAGCCGGTGACGGAAAGGCGGAGCCATTCCTCACATCAGGCGGCGAAGCCGTGTCAAAAGTAAATCTTGGCAAGAAATCAAGAAATGATTTGTAACACCCGGTAGATTTCATGTACCGACCTATCCCCGAGATGACCCTGACCAGTATCTTTTGTAAACTGAAACTGATCTCTTAAGCAGCGCTCGGTACGGAGAAACTAGAAACGTGTCTTTTGAAACTGAATCGACTGAGACTTCACCTGACTCCCGAACAAATGATGATGGGCCGTCGAATTTTATTCGAAACATCATGATCGAGGACATCAGGAGTGGCAAACATGAGGGCCGTATACAAACCCGATTTCCTCCAGAACCAAACGGCTACTTGCATATCGGCCACGCCAAAGCCATATGCCTCGATTTTGGTTTGGCGTCCGAGTTTGGTGGTAAGTGCAACTTGCGTTTCGACGATACTAATCCGTCAAAAGAAGAAACGGAGTACGTTAACGCGATCATGGAGGACGTGCAGTGGTTGGGCTTCCAATGGGACAACCTGTTTTATGCCTCTGATTACTTTCAACAACTGTACGACTGGGCCATTCAATTGATTAAGGATGGGAAAGCTTACGTGTGCGATCTTAGCGCTGACGAGATTCGCGTGTATCGTGGCACGTTAACCGAGCCTGGCAGAGAAAGCCCGTATCGCAACCGTTCTATCGAAGAGAGTCTCGACCTATTCGAGCGCATGAAAAATGGAGAGTTCCCGGATGGCTCGCGAACCTTGCGTGCAAAAATCGATATGAGCTCTCCAAACCTTAGTCTGCGCGACCCCGTCATGTATCGAATTCTCCACATGGACCATCATCGTACCGGTAGTCAGTGGTGTATCTACCCGATGTACGATTACGCGCATGGGCAGTCGGATTCTATTGAGCGCGTGACACACTCGATGTGTACTTTGGAGTTCGACAATAATCGGTCTTTGTATAACTGGTTTATCGAACAGCTTGGCATTTTCGCTTCGCGACAATACGAGTTCGACCGTCTTGCCCTCACCCATACACTGCTTAGCAAACGCAAGCTGCTGAAGTTGGTTGAAGAAGGACATGTCGAAGGTTGGGATGATCCACGTATGCCAAGCCTCTCGGGCATGCGCCGCCGCGGTTACACTCCCACAGCCATCCGCAACTTCATCGCAAGTGTTGGCGTCTCGAAGACAAATGGCATTACGCAGTTACAGCAGCTCGAATACTTCCTGCGCCAGGACTTGAATCGACTTGTTCCCCGCGTCATGTGCGTGCAGAAACCACTACGCGTTGTCATCGAAAACTATCCCGACGGCCAGGTGGAGGAAATGGATGCTATCAACAACCCGGAGGATAGTTCCGCGGGATCGAGAAAGATTCCTTTTTCAAAGACGATTTATATTGAAGACGATGATTTTCGCGAAGACCCGCCGAGCAAGTTTTACCGGCTCTCTCCCGGTCGTGAGGTGCGTCTCCGATACGCTTATCTAATTACCTGCAAAGAAGTCATTAAAGATAGTGACGGCAGGATTGTAGAACTAGTTTGCACTTACGATCCGGCCACGCGCGGCGGTAACACGCCTGATGGGCGCAAGGTAAAGTCGACTATTCACTGGGTCTCGGCGGATCACGCTCTACCGGCAGAGGTTCGTCTGTACGACAACCTGTTTGTTAAGGAAGATCCGAACGAGGTTGAGGAAGGTCACGATTTTACCGAAAATCTAAATCCTGATTCATTACAGGTATTACAGGATTGCAAAGTAGAACCGAGCGTGGGAGACGCACAGCGAGGGACGAAATATCAGTTTGAGCGCCTTGGTTATTATTGTGTGGATCGCAACTCGGAGCACAATTTAGTGTTCAATCGGACCATTGGCCTGCGTGATACGTGGGCCAAGATCGAAAAACGCGCAACGACCGGTGGATGACTGAGTGTCGCTGTGTTGAATTCTGAAGCGTCCGTTGTTTTATTTCGTGTCCATTCGAGTGAATTCGTGGATCTTCGATGACCGCAGAAACACGATCCACGAAACCATACGAAATAACACCAAAACCAAACGCTACAAAATCATACGTTGGACTTATCGGTGGGTCGCATACTTAATTATGAAAGTAGGTCACTAACGGCCATAGGAAATGGTCGTTTCAATTCTTCCCAATAGTTTAAGCCGAGCGGTGTAAATAGTTACAGCGTGAGGTTGCCAGCAACTCAATGATCGCGTGTTCTCTGGGCTTTAGCTTGCTTGCTGCTGCGAGATTTCGTGAACAATCTCTGGTCGTTTTGTCCGACAAGTTTCTAAGTCATTCTGAGTCATTCGACCTGAAACTACGTCCATGTAACCAAGCGCACTTATTGCATTTTCCGTTTTCCACCAGACTACTTCATCCAAGTCGCTAACCTGGTACTCTTCTGGTCCGGTCCTCGTTTGTAAAATAATCCATGACATTAAATTGTCCCCTCTTTCTGTAAACAATCTAGTGCCCGCTTTAAGCAACTTGGCCGAGAGTCTAGCACTTCAGGGAGCCTCCTACGAATCGTAATCTGCTGCGATGAAAGTCAAGCAGCTCTTTTGATGGCCCATGTTAAAGTTGCGCTTCAAAGTTGAATTCACGTATCACACAACAGACACATCAGTTTCCTCCCTTTTCCCCTGATCTGCCAAATGGTAAGCAGCGAAAGGACCTGTATGCGGGCTTGGGCGTCATCGCCTTCGATGGCCCACAGGGGCCATGGCTTTTACAAGGGTGGACACTACGGGCAAACTGCAAACTCAATGGTATGCATTGAGAGCCGGAAGCGTTGCGTCGTCATCTTGTCGAACGATGTTCGTTCTAAGGCAGGGTTTGCCGCTCTGGTTAAGTTCATCCTTGGCGAGACCGGCGTGCCGTATGAGTGGGAATACGGCGACCGCGCTATAAAGTCGTAAAACTATGGAGTTCGAAGGACTGAATGCTCGCCGTCCGAATCTCTGAGATACAGGAGTGCCGTCCAACTGCAGGGCAAAACGACTTACTTAAGAGTAAGACATGAATCATGTGCGTCTCCGGAGAAGCAGAATTAAGACGGCTAATACGACAAAGATCAATAATGACCCGGGCCACAAAAACCAACCTCTTCCACTGCTATAGCCCCCGACGACTACGCAACCGGGTGACAGGACAGTAAGGACTAATACTGGAACCACTCGTTTCAGTAGCGATGCCATTTTCGAGTCTTTACCTGTGTCTTTGTTTGAATTGGATACTTGTTGCATTCTTCTAGTCCTTGTTGATAGCACATCGCGGCGCTGAAGGGATCGAGGGACCACTACCAGCGGCAACAGATCACTGGCGGGCTAAGGTGGAGTTGCCCGCCAGCGCTCGAACGATAGTCAGCGGCATCTGGTTTTTCTGACGCAGACCTTCATGCGTCAGCTCCTCATTATTTCTTAGAAGACTTTTTTGATGATCGCTTTTTTGAAGATTTCTTCCCCGAGGAAGATTTTTTCTTGGGAACCTTCGCACCCTCTTTGCGCGCTTCCGAAAGACCGATAGCGATCGCCTGTTTCTTACTTGTCACCTTCTTTCCCGATCGACCGCTTTTAAGCGTCCCCTCTTTCCTTTCGTGCATCGCCTTTTCGACCTTCTCACCTGCCTTTTTTCCGTATGTAGCCATTGGACTAGTGCTCCTTATGTCTTGCGAATGGTAAACGCTCCAGAACTGCGTTCACCTTATGTCAAGCTCCGTGCCATGAATAATTCCGCTATAACCTCCAAAGAGAAATAGGTCGCGCTGATTAGCTGACCTTAGATCACATCGCCTGACTCAGTTCCAATTGAGTCTTTGCCTTCACTTGCGGTCCGTACGACATCCTTTATGAAACGCTAACGCACAAAACAACTTCGTATCGAAATGGGCCAAGACTTGACTCAAACAGGTACGGCACAAACGCCAGTCACGGCACCACCCAATTCTCGTTAACGATCAATTCTCATGTAGGACACAGCAGCACTAGATTGTGAATCCGGCTTTGGTTAGGTCTGGCGATTGCTTTTTTTTAAGTCGAGTTAGTAGTCGATAAGTCGCACAAACAAATTGGCGCAACGTCGTCAGCAGAAAGCCGCGGGGATTATTTAACGAAAGCCCGCTCGAGGAAACTCGAGCGGGCTGTTCCTATCTTAGAATTGAGATAGACCCTTCGGTGGCGAGGGCGCGCCTGCAATTGCCAGAGCTTTCGACTCTAATTAATCCAAACTCCTGCCCAATTTATTGGGTTGTGAAATGGATTACGCTGACGATTTGCCTGCCGCTTACCTCCAGAGCCAGTAGCTTAAGTTCGTATTGCGTTTTAGGTTCAAGAAACTTGCCGGGAACCGTTAATGACGTCACCGAAGGCCGAACGTGAACGTTGAACGTGGGCCGGGAAGATCTCTGCGCGTCATCCGGCACCGCCTTGCTAATTATTATCTCGTACCCGGTTCTGTTGAGTGGAGCTCCCGTCGACGTTTTTGACACATGGTTCCACTTAACCACCATGCCTGAGTTCGATACCACTGCACCATCCACAGGAGAGGTAAGCCCGGGGTCGTCAGGAATGTTTAGCGTAAACCTTCCGGTGCCCGTCGTGCGCTCTCCAGCTGATGTCAGAACCACGTTCGTATCCTGCCCGCCCGCGTCAGTGTCCGTTTTCACCGAAGAAACTTCTGCCTTCATTTTGGTTTTCGAACCTTTGAACGTAGGAGCTAGCCCAGCTTGAGCAATTCTTGCGAGGTCAATCAACATCTGCCCCTGGTCTAATGAAATGCGTCCACTATTGATGAGAGCTTTAACCTCATTAGTGAATGCCCCCAGCTGATTCAATGCGGCGGTTGTATTCCCCCTGCTTATCGATGCTTGAGCCGCTTCAAGTTTCGCGAGCAATGAGTTCCCCTCGCCATGATTCAATATCCCCGCACTGACAAGGCCCAGAACTTTATCGATCAGCTCTGCAATTACGTCCTCAGGACTGCGCACAGGATCGATGGAGTTAAGGAATCTAATAAGGTCGGCACGCTGCTGCGCGTTGGCCACGAAGTGATGGCGGACACCCCCGTTCCCGTCTTGCGATCCGTTAAGTACATCCTCCAGCGTTTGTGCCAAACCGCTGTAAAAGTACGGTGCAGTTTCGAAGACGCTGAACAACGAGGGGATATTGAAACCATTTGCTCCCAACGGAGTGGCTGCCGCTCCGATGTCGGCAAGATTCGATCGAATCTCATTCGTACGGCCGCCGCCGAGTGTGAATGTGCCGACGTTTAACAGGACACCCGGAAACTGCGGTGCTGCGATAGGCCCTGGGGTATTCGGCTGAGTGTTGGTCCGTCGCAATTCGGCTCCGATCACCTGCTCGTTACCCAGACCGAGACCTATGTCCGGAGAGGGCGGTGTAGTGTAGTCAACTATTGAACGAGTTAACTTGGGCCCGCCATGACAGGTCTGACAACTGAAGCCTGGCACTACCAAACCCACTTGTTGGAATAATTGTTTTCCTGCCACCGCTCCAGGATCATCCATACTCACGGGAGCTCGAGCGGAACGAACGTTGGCTGCGATATAAGCCAGGATGGCATCCTGTAGCGCATCTCGATCGGAACTTCTGAACGGTAGAAAGTTGGTGACACCTGGCGGGGTGGTAACCTGAAGTCCCCTCTTCGCTGCTGATAGATTTCCACGCGTTACCCATGCACCACTCGGTGTTCCTGCTGGTCCAGGAACGGGCCCATTTGTGCCGATGCTGTATTCAAAGATTGTGGCCTGATCTGCTCCAGTACTATCAACGCCGCCTATTACATAGATCTGGTTTGATGTAAGTGTGCTACCGATCCCAAAACGAGCGCGACCAGCGGGCAGTGGAGTATGCGGCGTTGCTACCAGAGTAACGCTTTGAGCCTGGTATTCATCAACGCTTGTAAGGACATTCCCTCCAGCGTCCTGACCACCAATGACGAAGACACGAGACGCTACAACGCGAATTCCGGTTGCAGCTCCATGGTTGCGCCTTAGTGTCAGACCTGCCGGGTTGAACCCGCTCCAGACTCCCGGGCCGGCAGGATCCGCCTGGAAGCGTTGAACAGGATTTGGATTGGCGACCGAAGGAGCGCCTTCTGACGCGGTATTACCGGACACCACATGCACCAACTGAAGCGGCTCGGCAGTATTGACCCCGCCAGCTACGGTAATACCGAATTGCGCGACCGCCGTTGGCAGACTGGCAACTGGACGCCATGTGTTTGTTGTTGGATTAAATTCTTCAACCGTTGCTGCTGGAGCGTCAGTTGCCAATGTGCTTGCGTAACCTCCTACCGCGTAGATCCGTAATCCACCACTTGTACGCACAGCGGCGGCGCCCAGCGAGTGCCTGGGTGTGAAACCGACATTGCTCCGAGGGGTGATTGTGTTTGTTCGAGGATTGAATTCAAGGACTGTGTTCGCGCCTGTTACGAGAACGCCTTGCCCTGATCCAGAACGGCCGCCAATGATGAAGACACGATCATCAGCCGCAGTAGCGACCGCGAAGTCGCGGCGACTACCGAGAAGTGGCGGCAGTGCAGCGCCATTGGCCAGATCATTCGTAGTTCCGACAGCGCCGGTGAATTGCTGAAATTGCTCAACCAGAGACGAGTCAGTCGGAGTAGAACCGTTTGCACCACCTAAGGCGAGGAAGAGTCTGTCGTCATCGATTAGTCCGCGACCGCCAAATACATTTCTCGTGTTGAGTTCAAAATCCTGATTCTCATCCCGCACAGCGCTCCAGTTCAGAATTCTCTGGTCATGAAAATCGGTCTTGTTGATCATGCCATCAAGAGCAATTGTTTGCCGTGGTCCAGCGTCGAAATGCCAGGTAACATTGTCGGTGCGACCTTTCGGGTGACACACAACGCATGCTCCCCAAGCCTCTTGTGACATTCGACCCTCTGGACCGCGCCCAGAAAAGAACAGTTCCTCGCCCAGATGCGCAGTGGCTGCGACGCTGCCCGGAGCTGGCAGGGCTGTTGACTGAGCGGTGGCCAGAATAGCGGGGGCAGTCGGAGTCGAGATATCAACGCTTGTTACTGAGCGACTAACAAAATTGCTAACAAACGCACGTGTGCCATCACTGCTGATCACAATTCCGCGAGGTGCCTTACCTTGGATCTGGCTTCCCGAGGTGTCTTGCAGGTCGAGCCGCACGATCTGACTCGGTCCAGCAACTAGTGGAGCGCCTATCGTGGGGATACCGTTGGCATCAATGGTCAGACGCAGGATCAGATCAGCATGTTGCACCACAATCCAGGCGTCAGATCCGTCCGGACGCCAAGTCATCGCGACAGGGTTAGTATGAAAGAGCCTTGGCGCTGGAGTCGTGGCGAGGTTTACCCCTTGATTCAAATTGAGTGGGGCTGTCTGGCGCACGCTCGCACCTACCTGGGCGCTCGAGACCTCTAACTTCGTTCCGGTGTTATAGACCGAAACCATTCCCTGGGCCATAACATTGAACCGTTGTGGACCATTAGGAGAAGCTCCGGTGCTCACTACGTATGCGAGCGAGCGTGTCGGATGGATGGCGATCGACGCCAGCTGGTTCGGGTAAGAACCCGTGGGCGTGGTGAAAGTCTGCGGATTGGTCGACGGTACATTCGGAACCTGGCCCGGACCAGGGGATAGCCGACCGTTGGCATTGAAACCGGTGTTTGAGATTGGCTGCAGCGTTGTGGTCGGACCGAGCACACTGTTGGTTGCCGCCGAAATAGCAACAACACGACCTTCTCGCTGATCGTCCTCTGTCTCGTTCTGTGCGGTCTTCCCCGGACGGAGCTGGGCATAGAAGAGTGCAACAAAAACCGTCTCATCTGTATCGTCCGTATCTCCGTCGTTAGTGATCGCGATTGCCCTCGGCGCGGTACCAAAAGAACTCAGGTCAACGCTGCTGATGAACGTCGGTTTCTTTTTGGTAACGTCGAAGACCATCAAGTTGTTTGACGACGAATTGGCGACATAGAGTCTTGTTCCATTTGGCGACAGCGCGACAGCTGACGGTTCGGCGCCCACTTTAATCACATCTTTGACCTTCCGGTTTTTTAGACTCACGACTGAAACCGTGCCGTCAAACGAATTGGCTACATAGGCCAATGCTCCATCACGTTGTCCATCCTCATCTTCATCGTCGTCATCACCATGGCGGTCCACATTAGGTTGCACAGCAACACTCTCGGGATCGCGGCCCACCTTGACTTCGCCTAGTTTGACAAGCGTGGAACTCGAGCTGTCGAAAACGCTGATGGTATTTGCCTCAGGGTTAACATTCACGAGCGTGCTGTCGTCAGCCGTAAGGGCTATCGGACCAGACTGCCGAGGACCGATCGCCGTCGCTGATGGAGCTGAAACCGCGGGAATCGTTAGCCAATAGAGTACACCGAGGACAGCTAAGAATGAGATGAGCTTGAAGTGAATCGAGCGCATAGGAGGGACTCCTTTCAGGTGGGTTACCGACTTTGTCAGTAAGGGCTAGAATCGCTCTTATGGCACCTCTTTAGAGGACGGGGCCAGAAGACAAATCCGCTCATGGAGCAAAGCCCATTGAAGTAACTCGAACAGTTCACATTGTTTTGGGGGAGGCTTACTCTACACCTCCAGGGTCCGACGTACAAGAGTTAATGAATCTTCCTTAGACAGCTGCTACTCGGCTGGTAGGTGCTATCGAAGATGCGTCCACATGTATTGTTCGGTTACCAGCGGAAGATGTAATCAGGCTGTTCATTCGCCGATACGCAGTTCACTACATAATCCCGGCGGACGAATCTATACGATTCTGCTGACCGTCACAGACTTAATTACAAAGGCTATTTATTCTGTTCTCCCGAGAGCAGATTGGTGGTGCGTTCAGTGACACTTGGTGGGATGTTGAGTGCTTGCTGATTGAGGAGTCTTGTAGATGTCTCATTCGAGTCGAGCGCCGTTTGACTAGCGGTTGAAGTTTCGGCCTTTAGTTGTGCCAGACCAAGGAAGATAAAACCGAATGTAATCCCGAGCAGGAGCAATAATCCAATTAGTCCAAACGAGACTGGTATTCCACCGACGACCATGGCCCAGATGATTGCGCCGCAGACTCCGAAAAGCGCCAGACTAATCGTGCTCATTACTACAATGCTGCCGATGCGTCTGAGTTTGAATTGAGCAAGGTTTTGATCGACGACCTGGACCGATTGGGGCTCAAGGAGTTCCACTACCTGGTCGAGCTGAAACCCGCAGGCACGGCAGAATTTCTGTTCTAAAGAGCCATCTTTTCCACACCGCGGACAGTACATTCTCACTCCCAAAGAGGGCTATAAACAACTTTCCCAAAGAAGACGATTCAGTTTCGGAGTATGGTATCGTCAACTTAGCTGATTAAGGAACAAAAACGGCGACGTGTGTGATAGAAATTCGCGTTTCGTCATCGAAGCCATTATTCACTCGCAGAATAAATATCTACGCCAACAATGTTTCTTCCCCTCGACTACCGCTCGAAGGGTTCCAGCATTGATTCCCCAACGCCAGGCAATCGATCCTTCTGCAACTCGCTGAACAAGCGCGCCGGATAGTGTGTAAGATTCAGTGCCTTCGATATGCCGGAATATGTGACTTCAGTAGCTCAAAGGAGTAGGTTAGAAGGATCGGAACAAATCCACCAACTGCCTTTGGTGGAATTCAGGACTTTTTGCGCAAAGCCCAGGGAAGATCTGGACAGCATTGTCTGTTGTAACGCGAACTTTAGACCCAGAACACTAACATGCAACTTTTTCGGCTCAATACTGACCCAGGAAACTCATGAAGAACGTCTTCATCTCGTCAGTAATTGCTGTCGCATTGCTGGGCGCAATCACAACACATGGGCAGCAGCCGACTCCCTGG
>Ga0157374_10006193_pt1 | contig 10139 bp, 8 predicted proteins | sample M25metaG_FD_115308 | JGI IMG/M metagenome (GOLD analysis project Ga0157374, IMG submission 115308) | Miscanthus rhizosphere microbial communities from Kellogg Biological Station, Michigan, USA - M2-5 metaG | ecosystem: Host-associated > Plants > Roots > Rhizosphere > Soil | place: USA: Michigan... | reverse complement strand
GAGTGCGCGTGCCATTCATTCCGCTTACCCCCGATCGCGTGCTCGAAGCGCTGAGCGCCGATTCCACCGCCAAGGGAGGTGCGTAATGCGACCTTTCGAATATGTGAGTCCTGAGACTTCTCAACAGGCAGTCAGCCTCCTCGGCGCCAGTTGGGGACAAACAGAAATTCTGGCGGGCGGGACGGATGTACTCGCCTTAATGAAAGACGATGTGATCGCGCCCAAGCGGCTGGTGAATATCAAGGACGTGAAAGAGCTGCGAGGCGTAAGTGCCACCCCGCAAGGATTGCGCATTGGCGCGCTGACAACGCTCGGGCAACTAGCCGACGATGCGACCGTGACGAAGGACTATCCCGCTTTTGCGGAAGCGCTGATCGAAGCGGCAAGCCCCCAAATCCGCAACATGGCGACGATTGGCGGCAACTTATGCCAGCGCCCACGTTGCTGGTACTTTCGCAGCGGTCTGGGCCTGCTTCCGAAGGTTGAATCAGGGAAGGATGTCGTCGCTGCCGGGGACAACCGTTACCACGCCATTCTTGGGAACGACGGTCCGGCGAAATTTGTCAGCCCTTCCACGCTTGCTCCGGTGTTGATCGCTTACAACGCTAAGGTGCGCCTTGAAGGTCCGAAAGGGAAGCGCGAGCTTCCACTCGAAAAGTTTTTTATTACCCCGAAAACGGCGAACGAGCGCGAACACGATCTGCGTCCCAACGAAATTGTGACTGAGATTGTGATTCCATCTGCCGCGGGCTGGCGCGTAGCTCACTACGAGTTGCGTCAGAAGGCGGCCTTCGATTGGCCGCTGGCCGTAGCCGCGGTTGCTTTGAAGGGTGACGCCGCGAAAGCTGATTCAGCGCGGATCGTTCTCGGATACGTTGCGCCTGTCCCCTGGATTTCCTCTGAGGCCGAAAAAGTGCTCACCGGAAAAGCGGTGAACGAGCAGTCCGCGCAAGCTGCGGCGCAGGCCGCCCTTGCGTCCGCAAAGCCTCTTTCGCGCAACGCATACAAGGTGCAACTGGCGCGCGTTGCTCTGAGACGCGCAATTTTGAAGGCCGCCGGAGGTGCCGCATGATTGGGATCAAGCCGGTTTCCGAGCACGAACGCTTCAATACCAATCGCCCCGATCTCTGCCCGGCTCTACGCTGGAAGGGTCAATTCATTCTGGCGGACGATGACCCCACGGTGCCGCATTCCAACGAGGGATTGTTTTGGTGCCTGCACACGCAAACCTGTATTGGTCCGGACGGTGAACTCGCCGAGCCCGGCAACTGCTGCTCGGCAGGACGGGTGTGCCACAAGACAGGAAACTGCGGCTGACGCATCGTGACTTACTAGACGCGTCGCCGAATGACGACGGCCGCATCTCTCTGCTAGCATTTTGTGGGGCGTTCAGGGGTGATCCTGTGTTGCGTCGCTTCGTCTTGGCTCTGTGCAGCCTTCTACTCATCCAACGCTGTCTCAACCCGTTCAGTCTGGCCCAGAACACGCAGTCCCCGACCGATCGCTTGATCTCGGTTCCCACGAATCAGCCTTGGACGGACGCGGGCATCGATTTGAAAGCCGGTGACGTGGTTAATCTTTCCGTCGCCACTGGCAGCGAATCAGGGAGTTGTAATCCTGTAGGCGAGGGGGAACCGTCTGCCAAACTCCCCGTGCCCTCCGCCGCGCCGGGGGCATTGATTGCCAAACTTTCTGCGGAAGATCCCGCTCCGGTTCTGGTCGGTGCCATAAAACTCGTGCCTGTCACCCAACCTGGACATCTGTTTCTCGGCGTGAATGCTAGTGGGAATGCACCTTGCAAGGGCGCCTTCAATGTGAAGGTGCGTCTTGGCGGAGTAACGGATGCTTCAGGTTCGGTGAAGTCGAAGCTCGCGAACGCCGCGCAAATCTGGATGTCGGGCCAGTTCGGAGGCGCAAATTCTCAGCCAGCCGCGACGTCACAGGGTGGAAGCTCGGCGGCGATGAGCGAATCCGGCGCTTCTACGGCGACTCCCAATGCAGGTACCACCACCACGCCGGTGAAACCGCTTGTGGTCTCCACCGATCCGATCGACACGAAATTGGCCGACGGCATCAACACCCTGCCACGCCGCGTCAACGACGAGTTTAAGAACCTCGGCGACATGACGAACTTCGTGATCGTAGGATCCGAGCAGGCGTTGAAGAGCGCGTTCGAAGCGGCCAAGTGGCATATCGCCGACCTTGATACGCGGCAATCGGTCGCCAAGGCAGTCCTTTTAACGATCCAGAAGCAGGACTACATGACGATGCCCATGAGCCAACTCTACCTGTTCGATCGCGTGCAGGATTTTGGCTACGAACAGGGCGAGGCGTTCGCGGTGGTCGCATCGCGACATCATTTTCGCGTGTGGAAAGCGCCATTCCAGTGGAACGGACAGGATGTCTGGATCGGCGCCGGCACGCATGACATCGGCTTCGAAAAAGACCAGCGCAACGGCAAGGTCACGCACAAGATTGATCCGGCCGTGGACGGCGAGCGCGACCACATCGGATCGACACTGCAGGAAGCCGGAAAAGCGAAGTCGCTCTTCTACTACACGCCTGCGAACTCAATACAGGAAGCGCACAATGCGACTGGCGGCGGTTACCATTCCGACGGGCGGACGCTGGTGATTGTTCTGGAGTAGTGGCTGCAGGCCGAGGCACGGCCCGCCTGACTATTTAATCTTCTCGTACTCCGCTTTTGCTTCCTTCAGCAGAGGAACATCAGGGTCGGCATCTTTCCAGAGAGCGAGGAAGTTCTGATACTCGATGCGTGCGTGTGCTTCATCACCTTGTTGGGCGTAGGCACGTGCCAGCCCGAGACGCGCTACGGCGGCCACCGAATCCGGTTGCAGCAATTTGACGTCGAGTACGCGTTGGAAGGCCTGCACAGCCTCGGCTGGCTTCTTCTCCTGCATGTATGCTAAGCCCCGCGCGTAAAGAATTCCGGTATCGGCGCGAGCATAGACGGTGGCGCCATCCAGCAGGTCCATCGCTTTTGCGGGCTGGTTCCTCTTCAATTCGACGATCGCTTTTACCAGAGGTACTTGCACATATTGGACGATGGTGTCGAATGGCCGCTGCAGAGCGACGTCGCTGGCAAGCTTCAGGGCTCTCGGTTCATCCCCGACCAACGCGAGCACAGACGCGGATTGCAGAACGACACGCGGCGAGCGCGATTCCTGCATGGCCTGTTCGGCAGCGGCACGCCCTTCTTTCTGAAATCCGATCACGGCCTCGTAGACCGCTTGTTGCGCTTCAATCGAGGCCGCTACTTCTTTCAAGCCTACCCGCCGCGCGCTTTCCTGCACGCGCTTGGTTGACTCCCGGGTTTGGCGCGCCTTTCCATGAAAAGCGTCGAGCGATGCACGCATGGCCTGGGCGCTGAACTCGCCCTCGCCGCCGCCGCTCTCGGCCGCTTTCAACTCGGTCTCCATTGTGGCCGGATCGTTCTGGTTCCACGCGATGCCGGCAAGGAGCGCATGCATTGAGCTATTGCCAGGAACTCGTTTCATCGCGTCGAGGACGACTGCCTTTGACTCATCCAGTCGACCCAAGCCGGCGTAGGCAGCGGCAACATTGGTATAGCTGCTGATGCTGTCCGGATCGAGTTCGAGCGATTTTCTTGCGGGCTCGAGCGCTTTGTCGAACTCTCCCAGCTGGCTATAGATGTTTGCCATGTTGTTGTACGGGATCGAGTCGTGCGGATAGGTTTGCTTGTACAACTCGAGCGCGGTCAAACCTTTTTCTAGCTGGCCGGAATCGGCATAGTAGTGCGATGTGATGTACAACTTCTCGCGTTCGCTCGCGCGATCCCGCAGTTCAAAAGCTTTTTTCCGGTTCGCCTCGGACAGCTCGCCCTGCCCGAGATTCAGGTACGCGGTTCCGAGTCGCGCGTAGGCCATCGCGAAGTTGGGGTCGAGTTCAATGGCTTGCTGGTAGTGCGGGACGGCGCCCAGTTCCTCGCCCGCCATATGTTTCATATCGCCCAGCGTCAGCGCCTTAAGCGCGTCCATGGACGACGTAGTGGCCTGCGCGAGCGGCTTGTCAAATTTCTGGACCGACGAAATTGATTCGCCAAGCTTGCTCCGGAGGTCGGTGCCAGCCTTGTGCAGCGCGTTTAAGACTTCTTCTTTGCTGTTGGCCTCAACCTGTTCGCGGGCAAGCGATTCGCCCATCGCATTCACCGCTTCGAGCGTGATCACGTACTGTCGTCCGAGATTGGCGATCGTGCCGGTCAACATCGCCTTGATCCCGTTACGGAGGCAGATTTCGCGACCTACGTCAGTTGTGACTCGGTCTTCCGGCGAGCGTCCCATGAACTGCAACGTCTGCCGTACCTTCTGATCTGGAAAGACGTTTAGAAACGGCGACTGTCCGAGATCGACCGCAATCGCCTTCTTCAAAGTGCCGTCGAATACAGGATCTGCCGTGGTGTTTACAAAGTCCGTCACCAGGATCGCGTCCCGTTCCCCGATCAACGGTTTCGCGCGGTGCGAATAAAGCCCAATGCCGCCCGCAATCGCGAGCACGGCCAACGCAACGCCTGCCGCTATCTTTCCCCAATTGCTTCTGGGAGGTTTCAAGTTCGGCGCGCGCAGCTGGGTCGACGAAGTCATCGCCGGGATCGCGCCAGACTCGGTGTCTCGCTTCAGCCTTTTCAGATCGGACCGTACTTCAGTAGCGCTCTGGTAGCGCAGATCACGGTCTTTCTCGAGCAACTTGTCGATCACTTCCTCGAGTTTGGTTGGAACCTCCGGATTCAGCCGCACCACTGCGACCGGCTCACGGTTCAGGATCGCATCGAAAATTACCGCGGAGGTGTCTCCGCGAAATGGTAGGGCACCAGTGGCCATCTCGTAAAGCACAGCGCCGAACGAGAAAAGGTCGGTCCGCGAATCCAGTTCCTTGCCGCGGGCCTGTTCAGGAGACATATAAGCCACCGTGCCGACGGTCGAGCCAGGGCTGGTGAGGAAATTGGTGTCCACGGTCGCGGCCGTGCCCATCGTCGTTCCGCTCAAGACGGATTGGGTCTGCAACACGTGTTTGGCCAGACCGAAGTCGAGAATCTTCGCCTGGTTGCGGTTCGTAACCAGAATGTTGGCCGGCTTAATATCGCGGTGAACGATGCCCTTGGAGTGTGCCGCTTCGAGCGCGTCCGCGATCTGGATCCCCAATTCGAGCATACGGTCCAATTCGAGGGGCTTGCCGTCGATGCGCCTTTTCAGCGTTTCGCCTTCCAGCAACTCCATGGCAAGAAAATGCCGCCCGTCGGCCTGCGCGATTTCATAAATCGTGCAGATATTCGGATGGTTCAGGGCGGACGCCGCTCGGGCTTCGCGTTGGAACCTCTCTAGCGTAGCGGGGTCTTTTTCGGTTTCCGGAGGAAGAAATTTGAGTGCTACATGACGGCCGAGGCTCAAGTCTTCCGCTTCGTACACGACTCCCATACCACCGCCGCCCAACTGCTTCAATACGCGGTAGTGAGAGATGGTTTCGCCAATCATGAGAAATCCCGGGCAGACCTCTTGCGATGGTAGAGGGCGTTGTTTGGCAAGTCAAACGACAGCGCCTATATCGATCAAATCAAATTGGATCGGGTCAAATAATGCCATTCATCTCAAAACCACTTAGACGAAACGCTCGGTGGGTGTCTGTGCCTGAGCCACACTCCGAGACCGTTTCCTCTAGATACGGACGGCAGGTCCGCGAAGTTCAGGATTGTGATGGAAAGCGCCAGCCGGAACTCCAGAGAGCTTCCCCGCAGTCTGGAGTTCACGGCCACGCACAGGTCCTCCACCGGGGGGACTCTGAGGGGGTCCAGTCCCGGAACCAAGCCTGTCGGGAAGCAGAATAACGAATCTGGTGTGAAATTTCTGTTAAAAAAATACAGTCGATCCGTTTTTTGCAACACTGCAGACCTATCTGTTGCACGCGCGAAGGTTAACAAAAGTTGATTGCGACCCTTCCCTCCGCTGCGCATCTGTTTAACAATAGAGGTAAGCATTTCCGGGTGAGGTGTTCTTATGTTGACCCTGCGCAAACTTTCCAGCCTTATTCTTCTTTTGTTGGCGATGGTGCTGCCGATGGCGGCCCAGCAGATTTCTGGCGATTACATCGAGTCGCGCTCCGCCGACGTGTACACGGGACAATGTTTCGCTAATGGCGAAGTCAACCTGGTGGGCAACGAAGCCATCCTGGCTTGGCGCGTGCAGAATGGATCGTGGGACGGTGTTCCCCTTGAAGGACTAACCGTGGCCGCTGCCGTAAGGGCGAACGCGACATTGGGTGATCCGTACGGCGATCCGTATCCTGCCGCCGCCGTTCTGTTGGTGGACGATCAGGCAACCGACCGCCAGCGAGCTGCGCTCGTCAGCTTTGCCAAGCACATGGGAGGCGAACTGCTTCGCGATGCAGATCGCGTCATCCCGACTCCCATGGAACTTGTCGTCAGCCGGGAGCATCACGGCACAGCGTCATTTCGCGCGGGCCGTTTCGCTACGGTCCAGACCCGCGGCATTGGAGACAAAGATCATCTCTGCGGCAACGAAGAAACCTTTTACCCGCCGCTCACGGAACTGGCGCACTCGATGCCAGCAGTAGCGTTGACCGATTCTTATCGCGGGCCGGGCCTGGATACATCCTGGGACCTGCACGGGAAACGCAGCGCCTTTGTGGGGACCTTCACGCGGTAGAATTGTCATTGGCAACGCGAAAGGGCGAGAGAGCAGCGCGAGCCTCTCGCCCTTTCATTCATGCGTCGGACTAGCCGCACTAGTTTGCTCCCATTGGCGCTCTTCCTTGGCGGGCGGATGTAGCCCTCGGACAATCTTTTTTCAACTCGTGTACCGCTGCAAACATTTGCACCCCGCCGCTGTTTTTCCCGCTAAAATCGCTGCATCCGTTGTTCGAGGAGCGTTATGCGTCTCGTATTCTTAGACATCGTTCTCGCCCTTTGCTGTTGTAATTTTTCCACCGCTCAACTGGACGAGATTCTCAAGAAAGCCGGCGAGTCGATTTCACACACGAATGCGGCGGGACTGAGCGACGACAAGATCGTCGCCGGACTCAAGCAGGCCCTTCAGGTCAGTACCAGCAAGGCTGTCTCGCTTACCGGACGGCCTGACGGGTTTCTGAAAAACGAGGCCATCAAGATTCTGCTACCTCCCAAACTTCAGACCGTCGGCCGAGGGATGCGGATGCTCGGGATGGGCGCGAAAGTGGACGAACTTGAGGTCGGCATGAACCGCGCCGCCGAACAAGCAGCGCCCCAAGCCAAACAGATCTTTCTTGCTGCACTTAAGAAGATGTCCATCGACGACGCTCGCCACATTCTCACCGGCGGCGATACCGCTGCCACGGAATACTTCGAGCGCACCAGCACGGCCGATCTTACTGCCGCCTTTTCTCCTATCGTCCATCGCTCGATGGAGAACGTCGGAGTCGTCAAGCAATACGATCAGGTAATAGCCAGTGCGCCCGGCGGCGCGGCGTTCGCCGGGCAATTCGATCTCACCAAATATGTGGTTGGCAAAACCCTGGACGGGCTCTTCCACATGCTTGGCGAAGAAGAGAAACAGATCAGGAAGAATCCCGCCGCTCGCACGACCGCTCTGCTGAAAGAAGTTTTCGGGAGAAAGTGAAGACGATGTTCTTTGTTGCCGAGTCGGCATTTGTCGGCGAGGTCTAAAATCACAATCTGCAGCAGCTTTGACGAATCGCCTTTGCCGCATGCTCCGTCTCGATGGGCAAACCTCATGACGTTCTCTGTTGGCCGGTGCCTGATTCCGCTGTGCCTCGCCTTGTCTGCTCTTTCGTTTGCGTCAAATGCGTTACCTCCAATTGAAATCAACGAAAATCACGTGCCTGCAGGGATTCTTCGCGACGGAGTATTGACGGTCCAATTGGACATTGCAAAAGGCGAGTGGCATCCGGAAGCGGAGGATGGTGTGGCCCTGTCGGTGTATGCGTTCGGCGAGACGGGACATCCGCTCCAAAACCCAGGCCCTCTCATTCGCGTGGTGCAGGGCACGGAGATCCACGCTTCAATCCGAAACACATTGGAAGTACCTATTTCCGTCCGTGGTCTAAGCGAGCCCAATACCACTGATGCGCGCGTGCGGGTTGCTCCCGGAGAGATCAAGGAAATCAAGTTCAGGGCAACTACGCCCGGCTTGTATTTTTACTGGGGCTCATCGGAGGTCGAAGACGTTAAGTCGCGCCACGGCATCGACTCGGAGCTGACCGGGGCGCTCGTCGTGGATCCGATCGGCGTCCGCGCCGACGATGAAGTTTTCGTCCTCGAAATGATGTCCGAACGCGCCGGGCCGGGGGCCCGGGAAACCCTCGCCACGATTAACGGAAAATCGTGGCCGTACTCACAACACTTTCAATATCACGTCGGACAGCCTGTCCGCTGGCGCTGGATTAACGCCACGAATGAACCTCATTCCCTTCATCTGCACGGTTTTTATTACCGAGTGGATGCGATTAATCGCGGCGGCCGTACAGAAACTTACGAACCAGATACCCGCCCCTTGGTTGTAACGCAGCGAATCGCGCAAGGCGAAACTCTCGATATGAGTTGGTCGCCCGACCGTCCGGGCCAGTGGCTCTTTCACTGTCACATGGTGATTCACATGACGCCGCCCATCGTGCCCAAGCTTGCAGGCCTAGTGAAGAGAGAAGGCGACAATCATTCGGACGAACACTCGAACATGCACGATGCCGGCGGCATGGGACAACTCGTGGTTGGCATCACGGTGCGCGACAGTAACCCTGCGCGTCCTATCGCCGCGTGGCACGCTGATCGCAAATTAAAGCTTGAGATCAGCGAACGGCCCGGCTTGCCTCGTTACGCATTGCGCGTCCATGATCTGGCACAAGCCGAATCGCCTCTCGACAAACCTGGATTGATCGGCCCTCCGATCATCCTGACTCGGGGCCAACCAACTGAAATCGAAGTCGTCAACCAGCTGAAAGACCCCACCGCGATTCACTGGCACGGCATCGAACTGGAAAGTTACTACGATGGAGTCCCCGGATGGAGTGGTTCGGAAAAGCAGATCACTCCTCCGATTCCGCCGGGGAACTCGTTTATTGCGCGAATGACCCCGCCGCGAGCGGGAACTTTCATCTATCACACGCATTGGCACGATCCGTCCCAGCTCACCAATGGTGTGTACGGTCCACTGATCGTTTTACCTCCAGGTGACAAATACGATCCGGCTTCCGATCTCGCATTCGTGTTCAGCATTGGTGATTTCGGCGCGCTGCGCGAGATCGCGCTCATCAATGGAACGCCACAAAACAAAACGCTGCAATTGCAAGTGGGGAAAAAATATCGTTTTCGGCTGATCAACATCTCGACCAACAATCAAGCGATGCAGATCGCGCTCCGCAACTCGCAAGGTCCAGTCGAATGGCGAATCCTCGCGAAAGACGGCGCGGACTTACCGCCGACCGCCGTGCGAACAACCAGTGCGCAACTTCCCGTCACAGTTGGCGAAACTTATGACGTTGATTTTGCAAGTGCGGCGGCGCAGGACCTGCAACTCGACTTGCTGCTACCGGCTGCAAAGGTTCATGTTACGCAGACGCTGTCATTCACGCAGCCTGTTCCCGAAAGCACTGCCAAGTAGGCTTGAAATAATCTGGCGTGCTGAATGGCAGGTGTGACGCACCCGAGTCCCGTGTTTCTATGTAAACTTACCGTTCACGGAGGTGCCTGTGCAGCGACAAATCTTTTTCGGCCTGATGATTGCAGTTGTTTTGTCGTGCGCGGCTCTGGATGTCCGCGCTCAGTCGGGCAAGGTTGAGAGCCTTCCTGCGCTGGCCGACTCGTCGGTGCCGGAGGCGGTCCGCGCGACTCTCGAGCCCAATGGCCACCGCATCATTCTCGACGATGGTTCGGCGGTCTGCGAGGTCTGGTTAGTTAAATCAATTTCGGCGCAGCCCAAGAAAGATGTTCCCGGCGCTGCTTATCCCGCCCTCGCCGAGTCGACGTTAGTGGGGGTTCTCCATTTCGCACAGCCCGGCAGTGACTATCGTGGACAATCGATTGCGGCCGGTTACTACACGCTGCGCTACGAACTTCTTCCGAACGACGGCAATCATCTGGGAGCGGCACCGAATCG
>Ga0157374_10006192_pt1 | contig 10139 bp, 8 predicted proteins | sample M25metaG_FD_115308 | JGI IMG/M metagenome (GOLD analysis project Ga0157374, IMG submission 115308) | Miscanthus rhizosphere microbial communities from Kellogg Biological Station, Michigan, USA - M2-5 metaG | ecosystem: Host-associated > Plants > Roots > Rhizosphere > Soil | place: USA: Michigan... | reverse complement strand
TGCCGGTGCTATCCGTGTGCCCCTCGATGTTGAACCGCAAGCCGGGATAGGACGCCACGATGCCCGAGAATTTCGCGAGGTTCTCGCGCGCCGACGCGTTGATGTCTGCGGTGCCCGTTGCGAACTGCACGCCGCCGATCTCGGAGATCAGCCCGCGATCGGATTCGCGCGTAGGGAGCGCTGCGTTCAGCCGGCCGAGCAAGTCGCGGCGTGCGTCCACAGCGGATTTCTGGTGCTCCGTCTCCGTGGCAAGTTGCGTCGCAGCCAGCGTCGTCGCCGCAGCGGTTTGGGCAGCCACAGCCGTCGCTTCGGCCGAAGCGTTCGCGGCGGCAACCGTCGCCTGGGCTGAAGCGTTTGCGGCGGCAACCGTCGCTTCGGCCGAAGCGGATGCGGCTTCGCGTGACGCCTTGTCCGCGGCGTCAGCCGCGGCTTGGCGCTGTGCCTCAGTGGCGGCCGCGGCGGATGCGAGCATTCCTGCGCGGCGCGCGTCCTCACCCGCGGTCACGGCCTCGCGAGCGAGCTCGGGGGCGGCTTTGCGTTGCGAGTTGTTGCCCTTGAAAGCGGCCTCGGCTTCCGTCAGCTTCAACGTGGCCGTCGTATAGGACTGCGAGGCGAAGCGATCGGCCCCCACGCTCTTTGCAATGGCGACTGCGTAGCGCGCTTGCACGACCTCGACCGGAGTGGTCTTGTCGATCGCGATACCCGTGAGCTTGGAGTAGTCGGCGCGCTCGGTCAGCGTCGTAACCTTCGACTGCGCGGCGCCCTCTACGTTGTCGGCAATGTTGTACATCGCAATCATCGTGCTCGGCACCGAGACTGCAAAGTGCGGCTCGGCCGTGACGATCAGTGCAAACTGCGATGCGTTGTACTGCGTCTTCATCTCGCCCTTGCCGCCCTCGGCTCCTGCCAGCACGCCCATGTTCGATGCGCGGCCGTCCGGTGTCAGCGCCCAAAGCACGTAGGTCGTATAGGGGCCGAGCGATGCGGGCTTCGGTAGGTCTTTCACTTTTGCGGAGATCTGCGCGTTGCCTTTCTGGTACTCCACCCGCGCGCTGCCTTGCGCGTTTTCGGCGATCGGCGTGCCGCGAAGGAACAAGTCCGACTTGTGTCCGTCGCGGTAGCCGAACATCGAGATTTGACTCAGCACGCCTGAGCTCGCGATGTCTTCGGACCGCTCGACGCCCTGTGCCTGCGTGGCCGCCGGTGCAAACCCGAGCGCCGCCCACGCCGCCGCGGTAAGTATCACCGCTCGGTTCGTGCGCATTCTCTTTACGATGCCGACCGCGCGGGCGTCGGTGCTGAATACATCTTTGAATATCGTTTTCATTGCGAAATCTTCCTTTAGTTGACCAAATTCAAATCGCCGCGAGCGCCGAAGTCACTGAGGGCAGGGCGCCGATAGGCGCGCCGGAACGTCAGCCGATGGTGTTAGCGCTACGCTTTCGGTGCAGGCCGTAACAATAGGGACGACTCCTGTCCGGAGTCTGTACGCTGTCGTACGGATCGCACGGCAGAGGCGAGCTAATCTGCTTAGCACCTTAAAGGAGGTCCCAGTCATGTTTCGACGTAACTTACTCATCGGCGCGTTCGCGCTCGCTCTCATCAGTTCCGGACCCGCGTTTGCACAAGACACGCAGAAGATGGAGAAGCAGAAGGCGGAAATGCGCACCCGCGCCGACGCAGCGCTGCAGAAACTCTTCAAACAGGTCGAGGGCTCGAAGCAGCTCTATTCCAAGGCGGCCGGCTATGCCGTCATCAGCGTGACCAAGGCGGGCTTCTTCGTCAGCGGAAGCGGTGGGTCAGGCATCGCGGTCGACAAGGCTACGAAACAGACCACCTATATGAAGATGGGCGCGGCCGGCGCGGGTCTCAGTTTCGGCGCCGAGAAATTCGACATGATCTTCTTGTTCCAAACGAAGGATCGGCTCAAAGAGTTCACCTCGGGCGGCTGGGATAGTGCAGCGGCTGCCAAAGCCACGGCTGGCAAGGACTCGGCCGGCGCCGCGTCGGATTTCTTCGACGATCAGATCATTTACACGCTCAGCGACAAGGGCTTGATGGCTTCCGCCGACGTCTCGGGCACGAAGTACTGGGCGGATGAAGACTTGAACAAGAAGTAGCGCTGAGATGCAGCGGGCGCGCGCGCTTGGGTTTCGAGGACGCAACGTGCCGTCGAGGCCGACGCCGCGCGGCTCGCGCGTCGGGGTTCATCGGGAGCGTCGCCGTTTCGGATTTACTCCAAGCCCTGTCGTCTAGCGGGGCTTCGTTGCCGCGCGCGACTCGTTTGAGCGGCTCGTGGTTCGCTCGGCGTAGTCCAAGGCATCCGTGAGATTCGAGTACCGGAAACCCGCGTAGTGGTAGACCGACTGCTGCTCGGTGGTGATGCCGTAGTGCTCCATGAGCTTTTGCTTCTCGTCTTCGGTCATGTTCATCTCCGTGCGTTAGTGCCTTTGCGAGAACGATGGCGCGAACGATGCTGAGCTCGAGGACAACCACAGCCGGAAATTCGCGGCCGTTGCAACTCTGGCGCCGCCGGACAATCCGCTCCGTTCGCTATCGCACATAAGTCGTCACGCCGGTCGTGACCGCCTCGATCTCGAGCGAGGGGGCAGCGGGGCATAGCAGGGACTGGGTGCAACAGCGCACAGACGGCGTTAGTGCGGCGCACTAGGTTGCAACAGCCGCATTGTTTCAACGAGTTTGGAATGACAACATCCTTGCGCACCAATCTCTTGCTGAGCGCGCTGCCTGCCAGCGCCCTGCGCAAGCTATTGTCCGGGGAGGATCCAGTCCCGCTCGTTCTGTCGGATCGGCTCTTTGAGCGCGGACAGCGTGCTCGCCACGTCTACTTCCCGATCGACGCCTTTGTGTCGCTCTTGACTCCGGGCGCCACCCAAGGAAGCGCGGCGCTCGAGGTGGCTCTCGTCGGAAACGAAGGGATGGTTGGTAGCTGGCTGCTACTTGGCGTCGATGCTGCGCCGCTCCGGGCCTTGGTCCAGGGTGGCGGGTTCGCCTGGCGCGTCGACGCGAAGACGTTCGGCCGCGAAGTCGCTGCGAACCGAATCCTGCGCGAGGTGTTCGATCATTACCTCTATGTTCAGCTCGTGCAGCTCGCCCAAACTGCCTGGTGCACGCGTTTTCACGTCGTGGAATCCCGCCTCGCTCGTTGGTTGCTGATGACCAAGGATCGAGCGCATTCACGCGAATTCTGCATCACCCACCAGTTCCTCGCGCAAATGCTGGGCGTGCGCCGTGCAGGCGTCACAAGAGCGGCCGCGTCGTTGAAACGGCGCAAGCTCATCCGTTACTCGCGCGGCGATCTCGAGATCGTCGACGTGCTCGGGCTCGAGAAGGCGGCTTGCAGCTGCTACGCAACGGATCGAGAGACGTACGACCGTGTGCTCGGTCGACACCGGAAATGAGCGGGCCACTGCGCACGCAATGTTAGCCGCCGAGGCCTTGCTGGTTCTCCTACTCGTCGCGCTGAACGGGTTCTTCGCGATGTCGGAGCTCGCGATCTTATGCGCGAGGCGAGCCAGGCTACAGCGGCGAGCCGATTCCGGCTCCAAGGGAGCGCGTATCGCTCTCTCGCTTGCCGACAGCCCGACGCGTTTCTTATCGACGGTTCAGATAGGCATCACGCTGATTGGAATTCTCGCCGGGGCGTTCGGCGGCGCGACCGTCGCGGCCCCGGTCGCCGCTCGGCTAGTCGACGCCGGCGTGGAAGAGCGCGTCGCCCAGCCATTGTCGTTCGGCGGTGTCGTGGTCGTGCTCACGTTCTTGTCTCTCGTACTGGGCGAGCTCGTGCCGAAGCGAATCGCGCTGATCGATCCCGAAAGAATCGCTAGCGCGGTGGCTCCGACAGTCGCGGCGTTGTCGCGTGCGGCGCACCCGATCGTGTCGTTCCTCCAGATCTGCACGGAAGCAATCTTGCGCGTATTCGGAGTGCGGTCGCTTGCGCGAGCATTGGTGACCGACGAGGAAATCAACGCGTTGGTCGAGGAGGGCGCAGACCAGGGTTCGATTGACCCGGCCGAGCGACATATGGTCGAGCAGGTCCTTCGGTTGGCGGATCGGCCCGTGCGCACGATCATGACCCGTCGGCGCGACATCGTGTGGTTGGACGTGCTTGATACCGAGGAAACGGTGCGGAAACGGGTGGTGAACAACGGCTACAGCCGCCTGTTGGTCTGCGAACAGACCTTGGACGACTGCCTCGGCTACGTGCGCGCGCGCACTCTCGTCGACGGTTTGCTCGAGAGCGCACCCCTCGATCTGCGCTCCTTGGTCCGCGAGCCTCTGCGCGTGAACCCCGAGCTCAAGACGCTGGAGCTCATGGCGCGATTTCTGCGCGCGCGGCCGCACCTCGCGATCGTTACGGACGAGTACGGGACGACGCTCGGTCTCGTGACGCCGGCCGACATCATGGAAGCGATCGCGGGGCGCCTGCCCACCGATGTCATCACACTCCCCCGGGTCGTTCGACGCGACGGCGATTCTTGGCTCGTCGATGCGAGAATCGAGCTGCACGACTTGGAGCGCGCTATCGGTGCAGAGGGGCTCGCCGGTGGACATCCATTCATGACGCTGGCACGACTCGTCCTCGACGACGTCAAGCGCATCCCGCTCGTCGGCGAAGTCGTGGTGGCGCGCGGTTGGCGGATTGAGGTCCTCGAGATCGCCGGCAATCGCATCGAGAGACTGCTCGTGAGTCGCACTCGCGACATGACTCGTGTTCAGGCGAGCGAGCACGTGATCGGCGTTGGGACCGCCGGCAGTGCGGCGCCTGGTAGCGGCGAGCGCCCGTCCCGGGAAAGCTGACTGCCTGCGGGAGGGAGGGCTGGGCTCCCGGCGCTAAAGTGCGGGAGCGCACGGTCGTCCCGGGGCGCTGCGCGTACCGTGGGCCGAGTCACAAACATGCCCGGACCCATGCGCTCCCGAAACTCCAATACCGCGGCCGTTGCGCAACAAGCGAAATGCTCAGGATAGCAGCGGCTCGCCGGCGTAGAACGCAGCGGCGCCGTGCCATCGCCGCAGAACTCGCTCGAGCCTTTCAGCGCCAACGCGCGAGGCACTTTGACCCCGATAAGCGCAGGAAGGCGCCCGCGTTGCGCGTGGAGGTGCGCGACGAGCGGTTGGCGAGCGACGGCGCATCGTGGCCAGTCGCGGCAGCGGGTTCCTCGTCACCGCGCAACTTCGACCGCTGAGTGCGCTAGCGTACAGAACCGCTGCGAACCCGCATTTATCCTCCTCGCGACACCCCAGGGTACGCGGGAGTCCTCGTTGCAAGGTTATCGGATGACCGAGAGAGAGCGCTCAGCGCCGCGCGATGCGCAACGTTCACGGCTCGAAGCCGTTGCGTGGGGTCGCGCTCTCAGACCTTATAGGAAGGCAAACGGCATGCGCGGTGCGCGCGAGCTCGCGGTGACGGTGATGGGATTCGCGTCGATCGTGTATTCGATGGTCTGGGCGATCGAGATCGAGCTTTTCCCGTTGTATGCGCTACTGATCTTGCCCGCGGCGGGCTTCCTCGTTCGTTTGTTCATGATTCAGCACGACTGTGCGCATCGCTCGTTCTTTCCGAGCCGGCGCGCTAACGACTATGTCGGCCGCCTGATTGGAATTGCGACGCTTACGCCGCACGATCACTGGCGCGCGAGCCACGCCTTTCATCATGCGAGTTCCGGAGACCTCGACCGGCGCGGCATCGGGGACGTGATTACGCTCACCGTGGCCGAATACTTGGCTCGATCTCCGTGGGGCCGTCTTCGTTATCGCCTTTACCGACATCCAGCCGTTATGTTCGGCATCGGGCCGGCGTTCTTGTTCCTGCTGAACAATCGACTGCCGATGGGCTTCATGAAGAAGGGGTGGCGGCCGTGGCTCAGCACGATGGCCACGAATTTCGGAATCGTTGCCACGCTGGCATTGCTGATCGCGACCATAGGACTGCGCGCGTTCCTCTGGGTCTACCCGCCGACCGTGCTGCTAGCGGCGGCCGCGGGTGTTTGGTTGTTTTACGTGCAGCATCAATTCGAGGATACGTACTGGGCCAGGGGCGCAGACTGGAACGCCCACGACGCTGCGCTGTACGGAAGCTCGCACTACCACCTGCCCACAGTTGTCCGCTGGTTCACGGCCAACATCGGTATGCACAACGTGCATCACCTCTCGAGCCGGATCCCGTTCTATCGTCTGCCCGAGGTTCTGAAGGATCACCGGGAGCTTGGGGACGTCGGGCGCGTGACACTCCTCGAGAGTCTCAGAAGCGTTCGCCTCGTGCTCTGGGACGAAGAGCGACGGCGACTGGTTTCGCTGGAGCAATTGCGTTCTCTCGCCTGTGTCGACTCGAATCGAATCACGTCCTCGCGCGGTGTTGCCACAGCCGACGGTCGGTTGCAGGGCCAGGCAGACGCCAGCTAGTTCGCGACGAGCGCCCGTCATTCGCCGAATACGACCGCATGCATGATGCGCCCGGGCACGAAAGCAAGAGCTCCAACAGCGTAGCCTCGTCGCTCGTTCTGTGCGGCATCGGACGCTGCATTCGAAAAAGAGGCCCGCTGAAGCGCGCCAGATGGTGCTTGGGGGATAACGCTCAGGTACGCCACACCACTCATCGCCTCGAGCGCGCTCCGGCGGTGAGCGTCATGACGCGCTCCTGCCATGGGCAGGCTCTCTATTCGAGGCGTCGCCGCGCGCAGCCTGCGCTCCGCGCCCTTATCGATTGCCTGCTGGACCGAGACGAGAGCTCAGTGAAGGGGCGAGCTGCAACTTAGTCCGGATACCAATGGCGCTCGAGCGGGCTGTGTATTCGCTGATAGCGCGAAAGCGCTAGTATCGGGCGTAGCGACAGAAAGGAGGAGCTACTCATGGCAGTGCGGTGTCGCCATCTGCAGTTCATCCGTGCCGACCGGCCGCGCACGAACGGCTGTGAAGAGTGTCTGAAGCTCGGTGACACTTGGGTGCACCTGCGGCTCTGTCGCACCTGTGGGCACGTCGGATGTTGTGACAGCTCGAAGAACAAGCACGCGACGAAGCACTTCCACGCGACGCAGCACCCGGTCATCACGTCGCTCGAGCCCGGTGAGACCTGGAGCTGGTGCTACGTGGATGAAATCGCGATGGAGCTCGACGAATGAGCGTGGCCGCCGCGGAACGGATCATCGTTTCCGAGCTTGTCGAGAAAAGGCGCGCGCAGATGTTTCCGAAGCTCACGCGCGCGCAGGTCGCGCGCCTGGAGCGACACGGCGAGCCGCGCGCGACGACGGCGGGCGAAGTTCTGCTCGACATTGGGGCAGAGCCGCGCGGGATTTTCGTCGTAGTCGACGGGAGCGTGGAAATCTTGCTGCCGTTCGCGTCCGACGTGCGCTCGAAAGCGTGCGAGTTTGCGCTCTTGACTCTGCTTGCCCCCGGCGATTTTAGCGGCGAGGTGAGCACGCTGCGCGGAGCGGCCGGCCTCGTCCGGCTCCGCGTCCGAGACCCGGGCAGCGTGCTGCAGATGAGTCTCGAGGGTCTCCGCCGAGTAGTGCAAAACGACTCCGAGCTCAGCGAGCTCTTCATGCGCGCCTTCATTCTGCGCCGCATGGGCATTCTAGAATCCGGGCTTAGCGACGTGATCGTGCTCGGTTCCAGTAACGCAGGCGACACGCTGCGCATTCGCGAATTTCTGACTCGCAACGGCAGGCCCTACGTGAACCTCGACATCGATCGCGATGCCGACGCACACGCACTGCTCGAGCGATTCCAGCTGGCGCCCGAGGAGATTCCGGTCGTGATTTGCCGCGGCGGCGAGGTTCTCAAGAACCCCGACAACCGCGGGCTCGCCGAATGTCTCGGCATCAACGCCCCTCGCGACGATGACGCCGTGCATGACTTAGTCGTGATCGGAGCGGGTCCTGCGGGGCTCGCCGCCGCCGTATACGCCGCGTCCGAAGGGCTCGACACGTGCGTCGTCGAGGCGTTCGGCCCGGGCGGTCAGGCCGGAACGAGCTCGAAGATCGAGAACTACCTAGGTTTTCCGACGGGCATCTCTGGCGCGGCCCTCGCCGGGCGCGCGTTCTCGCAGGCACAGAAGTTCGGCGCGCAGATCAACGTCGCGTGGGAGGCTGTTCGACTCCAGTGCGATGCATGGCCGTACAGCATCGAAACTTCGAGCGGCCGGCCTGTGCGTGCGCGCACCGTGTTGATCGCAAGCGGCGCGCAATACCGCGCGCTCGACGTCGTAGATTTGCCGCGCTTTCTCGGTAGCGGCGTTTACTATGCCGCGACCCATCTCGAGGCAAAGCTCTGCGACGGCGAGGACGTGATCGTCGTCGGCGGTGGTAATTCCGCCGGACAGGCCGCGGTGTTCCTGTCGGGGTACTGCGGACACGTGCACATCCTCGTGCGCGCTCCAGGCCTCGCGGAGAGCATGTCGAGCTATTTGATCGGGCGCATCGAGAGCACGCCGAACATCTCGCTCCACGTTCGCACGCAAATCACAGCGCTCGAGGGCGTGGGCCATCTCGAGCGCGTGACATGGACCACCGGCGATGGCTCGCGCGAGTCGCGCGATCTGCGGCACGTGTTCCTGATGTTGGGCGCCTTGCCGAACACGCGCTGGCTCGATGGTTGCGTCGCGTTGGACGTACCCGGATTCGTGAAGACCGGGCCGGACTTGGGCGCCGACGAGCTCGCGCGCTGGACTCTGTCACGCAGCCCATACTTGCTCGAGACCAGCATTCCAGGAGTGTTCGCTGCGGGCGACGCGCGCGCGGGCAGCGTCAAGCGAATCGCCGCGGCCGTCGGCGAGGGCTCCGCGGTGGTGCAGTTCGTGCACCGTGCGCTTCACGAGTTCGCAGACGTCCAACGGCTTCCCGCCATCACCGTCGCAAGCTGACGCAACTCGCAGCCGCAGGCGATTGACGAAGCCGCCAAGCATTCGTGGCTGCGATAGGCAGCCAAGCATTCGTGGCTGTGATAGCCCGTCATCGCCATTGGGACCGCCAGACTGATCCGCCCTCGGTCTAGAGCCGTCAGCCCTTCTTGGTGTGGGTCTATCCGCGGCATGGCGCTTGCAAAGGGAAGGGCCGTTTCAAAGTGAATGGGGGACAAAAAATGCTGGACAAAAAGCAACTGCAGGAGTTGCTGCTGCAATCGCTCGAGCACGAGCGCGGTGGCGTCAAGGTTTACCAGACCGCGCTGGAGTCAGCGAGCTGTGAAGATCTGAAGAAGGAATGGACGAAATACCTCTCACAGACACGGAAACACGTTCAGATTCTGGAAGGCGTGCTGCAAAAATTTGAGATCGACCCGGAGCAGGAGACCGCCGGACGCGAGGTCGTCCGGTCGCTCGGCGAAGCGCTTGTCAGGGCTATGAAAAAGGCGCAGGGAGCCGGCGATCCGGCCGCGGCTCAGCTCGTCGCATGCGAGTGCGTCGTCATAGCGGAAACCAAGGACCACGCGGATTGGGAGCTTCTGGGCAAATGCGCCGAGTGGCTCAAAGGATCGCAAAAGGATGTGCTGGAGGAGGCCTGTGAGATCGTGGAGGAAGAGGAGGACGAACATCTCTATCACAGCACTGGATGGGCTCGGGAGCTTTGGCTCGACAGTCTCGGACTAACAGCTGTCTTGCCGCCGCCAGAAGAGCAGAAGGACGTCAAGACCGCGATGGGGGCTGCCCGGGCGAAGCAGCAGAGCGAGCAAAAGCGGTAGCAGCACGAGCCAGACGCCAGAGAGTGGGTGCCGATTTTGTCCGTCGAACGTACCAGGGTCACCGAAGGCAGCGCGGAAGCGCACGGCGCCATCTGGGACGGACGCGGTACGAACTTCACACTGTTTTCGGCCAACGCGACCCGAGTAGAAGTCTGCCTATTCGACTCGAACGGCAACCGCGAACGGGAACGGCTCGCGCTGCCGGAGTACACCGACGGCTTCTGGCACGGCTATATTCCAGACGTGCATCCTGGTTCGGTTTACGGCCTACGCGTGCACGGACCTTACAATCCGGAGTCGGGGCACAGGTTCAATCCTAATAAGCTGCTGCTCGATCCGTACGCTCGCGCGCACATCGGCGCCCTCAAATGGGCGCCGGAGTGTTTCGGCTACACCATCGGCGCCGAGGGAGACGATCTCTCTTTTGACGAGCGTGACAGCGCGCC
>Ga0157374_10006191_pt1 | contig 10140 bp, 13 predicted proteins | sample M25metaG_FD_115308 | JGI IMG/M metagenome (GOLD analysis project Ga0157374, IMG submission 115308) | Miscanthus rhizosphere microbial communities from Kellogg Biological Station, Michigan, USA - M2-5 metaG | ecosystem: Host-associated > Plants > Roots > Rhizosphere > Soil | place: USA: Michigan... | reverse complement strand
CTCGGCATGTCGGCGCTGTTCACAGTCTTATCCCTAGGACTAATTGCGTTTCGTGCACAACCGACGGAGCGTCGATCTGATGGTGGATGTTTGAATCTTCACTACGGCTACCCATTTGAATATCCATGAAGGTAGCACCCCCACCGAACGGCGAGGAAGAGCTGACTGAAACCTGGACGCTACCGTCTGACGCGACACTCGGCTCGTCGGTAAGGAAGAAGGGGATCTTTCTCGAAGTTCGTGCCCGTCTGCCGACGGCAGCGAAAAAGTCTCTGCATCTAGCGGCTGACGGACTCACCTTGCGAATGCCGATAGACAGTGGGGATGGGTTTCAGACTACCTCGGCGGTTATCTCCAAGGCGCTTGAGGGCATTGAGAGCTTGCCGGTGATACCGCGGGAAATCGAGGACATTCTTGCAATCTCCACAACCGAGAGACATCGGTGGCTTAAGGACGGTCGGTTACCCAGTGCCGGAACACGTTCAGTGAAACTCCGCGGGCGCGCAAGGAAGGTAACTTTTCATGTCTTCGACCCGCTCATTGTGGAAGACGTACTAGATCGAGACTTGGTCGCGAATTGGCGCGAAGAGGATGCGGCAAAAGCTAGGGACAACAGGCGGCGGGCAGCGTGGAAGGCCAGACTAATCCGTTCACCTAAGAGTGCCGGCGAGGCTGAACTGGAGTCGGAAAGTACGCCGGATGAGGATTCCCATCCCAAATTGCTCGGATGGGACGAGTTCGAGCGAGACGGCCCGTTGCGCTAAAGGGTCAGGACCAGGGGCCTCCCAATAGTCTGAACCTCAGATAGCCCCCTAGCTGCCACAATCGGTTTCAATGAGTATTGAGAACGAGAATGCGTTAGCACCGCGGCTCGCGTGCCGTAGCGTTGGCCTTCAAGCTTGCCCGGTTGGGTCACATTTGTGCGCATTACGAGATAAACCGACATGAACTTATGGGTGATAAAGCGAAAGGTGCCTTATCCGGCTTCGAAAGACTCGACGCCGCGCCTTGGTAGCCCAATAATTATTGGGAGTGACCTTAACGCCGTCAAATCCAGCGACATCTTGGTCGCTCCTACGGCTCCCGTCGAGCGAAGGCGGCGTGGTCGTCGGCCGAACGAACAGCGCAACGCCTACGGCGCTCATTCGCACTAATCGTACGACTGACGATTCTGTGCCTTTTTACTCCATGCCAATACTAAAGCGGCGGGTAGGGCTAGAACGAGTGCGCCAACTGACAATCGACGGGGACGTCGCTCCCCCTTTCTAGCTGAGGGGTCGCGGTCTGTGAGAGAAGGAGGCTGATCCCGCCCTTTGCCATCGGGTCTCGCACCGGGTCCAACGATAGCGACATGATCGGCCATTTGGGCTCCGCGGTCTCCCAACGGCCGAGGCGCGCCGGTCGTGGAGTCTCGCGCGGTTTGATGTTCGACCTCGGAGTTCAACTCGGCGCCGATCAGTAGAATGGTGATTGACAGCCACATCCAGGTCAGCATGCCAACTAATCCTCCCAGCGAGCCGTAGGTGGCGTTATAGTTGCCAAAGTTGGCGGCGTACCAAGAGAAGAGGACCGAGACGAGAGCCGTAATGACGACAGTCAGGATGGCACCGGGTGTAAGCCAACGCCACTTTGCCTGCTGACGACTTGGCCCCCACCGATAAATCGCGCCCACGCCGGCGAACATCAGCACGATCATCAACAGGTAGCTGAGGCCCTGGATGAGCCATTCAAACCCCTTGCCGATATAAAGCGCGTTCAACACCGCAGGCATGACGACGACAACACTCAGAAAAACGATCGCCGCGAAGGCGGCCCCGATGGTGAATGCCAACGCCAACAGGTTCAGGGCGAAGAAATTGCGCTTTTCCGTTTCGTCATAGGCAATGTTCATCGCATCGAAGAGTGCCTTAATCCCGGAACTTGCGCTCCAGAGAGCCACCACTAGGGAGATCACCAGAGTAAGGCTGAGAGTCGTGTTGGGCGTTGAAGTCAGTCGCGTCAACTGATCCTTCAGAATGTCGATGCCACCCGATGGCATCACCCCCATCAGCAGAGTGAGATGAGCCCCTATAGTTGATCGGTCGTTGAAGAGGCCATAGAGCGAAACGAAGACCGAAAGGGCAGGCACCAATGCGAGTAGCATGTAGTAGGTGACGCCTGCCGCCACGAGGAAGGTTCGATCGTCGTTGATCTCGTGATACAGCCGCCACAGGATGTCCTTCCATCCTGTGGCCGGGATCTCTGTTGGGCTGTTGGCGTGCCGCCCGTGGTCGACACTCACCCAGGTGGAATCGGGCTTCATGTCGCAGAGAACGTAGAGCTGTTGTCCGCGGCCTTGGATACACCTTCTTTTGCCTGCTGGTAGATTTCGGCCGCCTTATCGGCCACTTGGTCGTAGGCTTCCGTCACCTGATCTTTGCCCTTATCGTAGGCGTCGCTAGCGATCGAAGCAGCCTGCTGTTTCACTTTGTCGGCCGCTTCCCCGAAGACCTGGTCTTCCTGTTTCGTGTGAGGGAAGGCCGACGCGATCGCGGCACCGGCTGCAAAAGCCAAGGCACCTGCAACGAGCGGTTGATCGTGAAGGGCGTTCATTAAACTGCGGCTCATCTGGTCGGCTTGGTGCTGTACTGCCCCGCCGGCATCAGCGACACGGGCCTTGAGTTGATCTCGACCTTCAGCGAGCTTGTCGCCGGCGCTATTCACGGCATCTCCAGCCTTTTGCCAAGTATCGGACGCCCAACCAGTGGCGGCATCGAGCAGATTGCCAGCCTCATCGCGGAAATCGTCAACGCGGTTTCCGGCAATGTCCTTGAAACCGGAAAAGGTGCGGCCAGCCTCGTCTATAAAGTGGCCCGCCCGGTTGCCAGCAGCGTCCGTCGCGGCTTTGTACTTCTTGCCCAATTCGTCGGTAAATTCGCTATGCCGTCCCTCGGTAGTTTCGTGCACTCGCAGACGCTTCATGCCGCCAGTTACGGTCGCGTAGTCGTAGGTCCGGTTGTCGAATTTCGAAGCGTCAGTTCGTCTGCTCTGATCGGTCGTCGACGCCGCCCCATAGGCGGATTGAAGGGTCACCGGTTTGGCCATCAGCCATAGGAGACTAACTCCCAAGAGCGCCACCGGCAGAGGATTGCCCGTAACATTGCGCCCCAAGTTAGCAACGAATTCGCCTCCGCCCTTGTTCTTCGCGTAGTTAAGCAGTTCATCGACCATTTGGCCGGGAGACAGCTTGTCCTGGATGTCGCTGATGCGGTCCTGAACACGGTCTCGCTGCGCTTCAACCTCGCGCTCAAGCTGGGCGGAGGTCTTTTCTTCGGTATAATCAGCCATCACAATCTCTCCTTCACCACCGACGCGTCCCGCTGCAGCGACGCAGTCGTACGATCCAATTTCAAGTTGCTGACCTTTAGGCCGTTAAGGCCGCGCGAGATCAGCAGCCACGCCACAACCGCAACAATGATGCCGACAATCGCGGCTGCAAGGGTGTTGGCCGCCGTGGCTCCAATGCCGCGGTCGATAAAGAAAGCCATCAAAGCCGCTACGATTGCCGCCAGGATCACGCCAAGCGCTCCCAGGGCGAGCACCGCTCCGGCCCCAATGAACACGAGAGCATGTGAGGTCTGGTTGAGCTTTTCGGAAGCTTCGGTCTTGGCGAGTTCGATCTCTTTGCGGAAGAGACTAGAAATGTCGCTGGCCAACCCGCCAATCAGTTCGGGAAGGGATTTATTCTCAGGGAGGGGAGCCATCAGAATTCTCCCTCATGCCTGCTGGGTTGCCAGTCGGGACGACCATCTTGCCGTCCTGAACTAGGGGAGGCGGGGTGCGTCAGGGACGACTGCCGGCGCTGTGCCGAACTCAGTACAAATCGACTGGCGACGAAGCCGGCGAGTGCCGCTGCCCCTAGAAAGGCTACTGGCTGCGTACGGCCAAAATCCTCCGCCATGGCCAGCAGTTCATCGACATTGCGGGTCTTCATCGTGTCAGAGACACGCTTGATCCCCCCCGCTAGATCGTTTGCGTAACCGGCAATGACCGGCTGATCTTGGAGTTCGTTGGCGACTTTGGAAATCGCGTCGGCGACGGCGCCCAATTGATCGCCGGCGACATCCTTCTGATCGGCTGCGAAGGATTTTGCCTTGTCCGTAACCTCGGTCAGCTGTTCACCAGCCTGGTCCTTCAAGTGCGCGAACTGATCGACTGCTTCGTCCTTGATCGACGAAACGGTCTCTTTTGCCGTGTTTGCGATGTCGCTCGCGTCACCGAGAACTTTATCGTGGGCGTCACTCGGAAGCAGGCTGGCCGCGGCAGTGGCCAGGCCAGGAAGGGGAGTTCCCGAATGGGAAGCAGAGGTGTCGTCGCTCATTTTCATTCCTCCGTTTACAGCTTGAAAGAACCTACGCGGCCTTGAGGTTTTCCAATTGGGTGGCGAGCTGGGAAAGCTTTTGGTCGGTCGCCAATTCTTCTCCAAGGGTCGCTTGGAGTAAGGCGCCCGCATCCGTCATGTCTAAGAGCGCGGCCCACGTACGCAGTGTGCCGTAGCGCGCGATTTCGTAGTGCTCGACCGCCTGTGCCGCCGAGATAAGGCCAGCATCAAGAGCAAGTGTGCCTTTGTATTCCTCCATAATCTCCTTGCCCTCTTCGAGGATGCCGAGGATCGCATCGCACTGCTTGCCGCGAGGCGGCTGATCGAGCAGTTCAAAAATCTGCTCGAGGCGGGTTACGTGCCCCTCCGTCTCGTAACGGTGCGTTTCAAAACCGGCCTTCAGCTGGGGATCTTGCGCGGCCTTGGCCATTTTTTTCAGCGCCCGCAGAATCTGCTTCTCGGCGAAATAGATGTCCTTGAGCGTGTCGAGGAATAGGTCGTCGAGGGTTTGGTGGGTCATCGTCTATCTCCGGAACTCAGTGTGATGCAGAACGCCACGGTGGGCGCCAGCAACAAACGTTCCGACGAACAATAAGATGCGATACGGGCGAAATATTATCCGAGAGTTGGAGGTAGTTCGTCCCTCGTCCCGCGGTAAATCGCTCCCACAAAAAGAATCTGGCGCTAGGCGGGAACTAAGTGGCCAAAAGTTCCTTCTAACTTGAGCGCTCTGACATCTGCTGATGGCATCGTTATTATGGGTGCGGAGGGCAACACTTGCGTCATAGTCAGCAAGAGTGGGTATTTGTGTCGCTTATGTTAGGTCCTCCACCCCTCGTTCCAGACAACGATAGCTCCTCCAACCGCCGGCCGGCCCCCGCTCTTTCGAGGCAGGCCAGCTATTCCACGGACGAGACGTTATTGTGGAGATTGTCCTGATCGTCGGTTTGTTCCATTCCGGCCGGCCCACCGCCTATCGGCGTGCTCTTGCCGGTCTGCTCTCGGTATGTGCTCGCCGGTTGATCGCCGTCGGCCGCCTTGAGCCAAAACTCGTCGGCTCGGCCATCAGGTCGGCCCGCTGCCTCCCAAAGCCGATAGGCGCGGCGACGCCGCTCCTCAATTTCTCCCGCATGCTTTGCACCATCGAGCATTTCATCGCTCCCATCGGACTTCACCTGGGCCTTGGTGCCTTGTTTCAACTTCCGGCCAGTTTGCATCTTTGCTCTCCTCCAGCTCTCAAATGAAGGGTTTGCCGCCCGTTACGGCGACCGTGGCCCCCGACACGTAACTGGCTTCATTACTGGCAAGCATGACGTAGATGGGCGCCAGTTCCACGGGTTGGGCAGGTCGCCCCATGGGCACCTGCTTGCCAAAATTCTTCACTTTGTCGGGCGGCATCGTGGAGGGTATGAGGGGGGTCCATACTGGCCCCGGGGCCACCGCATTGGCGCGGATGCCCTTGTCGGCGAGAAGCTGGGCGAGCCCACCGGTGAAATTCTGAATAGCTCCCTTGGTCGTCGCATAAGGCAGTAGGTTGGGGCTTGGACTATCCGCGTTGACAGAGGCGGTATTAATGATCGCGCTTCCCGGCCGCATGTGGGGCAGCGCGGCCTTGGTAAGGTAGAACATCGCGGAAATGTTGGTGGCGAAGGTGAGGTCCCACTCCTCATCGCTAACGTCCTCGATGGAGTCGAAACTCATCTGATGGGCAGCATTATTGACAAGGACGTCGATGCGCCCGAAGGCGCTGGCTGTCTTCTCGATCAACTCACGGCAATGGGCAGCCTTTGAGATATCGCCTTCGAGCAGAAGGCATTTGCGACCGGCCTTCGTCACCCAACGCTCGGTCTCCCGCGCATCTTTTCTCTCACTTTGGTAGCCTATCGCGACGTCTGCGCCTTCGCGGGCAAACGCAATGGCCACAGCCCGGCCAATGCCGGAGTCACCGCCACTGATGAAGGCCTTCTTTCCCTTCAGCCTGTCGGAGCCTCGGTAGGTCTCCTCGCCGTGGTCAGGGCGGGGCCACATTGCCTCAGTCTCGCCCGGCGGCTGTTGTTGTGGCGTGTCGAAAGGGGGCGCGGGATAGTGGAATGGATTGCTGCTGTCGTCGTCCATGGTTCACCTCGTGTTGCTGCTTGGCGACTTGACCGATTGCGAAGCAAACGAAGCTTTGAACGCGGGGTTCCCGAAGATTTAGTCCCCGTCGCTGGAAGACAACTAGGTTTACGACGAAGCTGGCCGCGGTACCGGTACGGCCGCGAGATCAGCTGCGGTGATTGGGCATGGTTGCCCGGAGGACGGGTAACCCAAGCCGCTAGCGGAAGGACGCTTTGACCACTCGCATCGCAGTCTTGGCGCCGCGACGTCGTAGTGACCTGAACTCCTTGCCTTGCTGTCTGTCATAGTCGCTGAAAAAGGCCTCGACCTCGTTAAGCGTGCTTTCGGGCAATTGAGAAATGTCAACCATTGGCGCGTCTTCATTGGTGTGAACCGCGATCGCCAACAGTCGGTCGTTGCGGACCGATACGCCGTCCTTTTCTCGCTGTTCCGCCTCAATCACCCCGATCAACCGCGCCTTGACTATCGTCCCCGTGATGACCGGAACATCGAGCAGCAGCAAGACGTCAAGGGGATCACCGTCCTCCCCTTTTGTCGACGGTATGAAACCGAAATCGTACGGAAAGGCAAAGCCCAGCGGCAGCACTTTGTGGAGAAGGAAGGCGCCCAGATCGTCGTCGTACTTGAACTTGCCGCGCGAAGTTTTAGGTGTTTCCACTACAATGTTGATGCAGCTGCTCGCCTTGTCGATCGCCGGAATGCGGGTCAAGTTGCGCGTTTTCACGAGAGTTCGTCTCCGAGTTGGCTAGCCCGCCAAAAAAAACGCCCAGCGCTGATAAAGGTTCGATGAACAATCGGGGCGCCAAATGCCGTTGAAAGATCGGGTTCAGGATGCCCTTGACGAAGCGAGAACGCTGGTGCTCGGAACTCAGGTGCTCCTCGGCTTTCAATACCAAAGCACATTCGAGCCGGGGTTCGCCAAGTTCAGTCAGGCACAACAGCAGCTGTCGTTGCTGTCGCTGCTGCTCCTGATCGAGAACTTCATGCTGCTCTTGGTCCCGGTGGCTCATCAGATCATCGGAGACCGCGGAAACGATACTCCCTTCGAGTATCGTTTAGCATCGCGATGCGTCGCCGCTGCATTACCGATGTTCGCACTGTCGATCGGTGTCGACTGCTATTTGTCTGCGATACCCATCGCGGGCGACGCTGTAGCGGCAGCGACGGGAACTGTGGTCGCCATGGTTGCCCTTGGTGCGTGGTTCGGTATCCGACCGTCAGGCCGCGCAAGCGAAGCAGAGGAGGCCCCGATGGCGCGCCAAGCCACACCACTCGATGACAGAATCCGTCGCGTACTGACCGAAACGCGAGTGGTCTTGCCCGGCGCGCAGACGCTTCTTGGTTTTGCGTGCATCACAACATTGCTTGATGGCTTCTCGGCCTTGGCGCCCACTGCAAAGGCCATTCACCTCGCAAGCCTAATCGCTGTCGCCATTTCAACTATTCTGCTCATGACCCCCGCAGCGATCCACCGAATTGCAGAACACGGAAAGGCAACGGAGCGATTCCATCGGCTTGCCAGTGCCCTCGTGATTGCTGCGCTCATACCCTTAGGTCTTTCACTGTCGGGCGAGATTTTCGTGGTCGTCTACAAGGTATCCGAGTCGACTTTCATTGCCTGCGGGCTGGCGTTTTTTGCAGCGGCGAGCTTTGCCGGTGGATGGTTCGTCTTCCCGGCCGTTCTTCGGTATCATTATCGCAGCTGACTATTGTTGACGTGTCGAATTCCCGGGCCCTCGCCGGAAGGGCGTCGGGATACTCGATGGCTTTTAGGTCACATCCTTCCAGAGTCTGCCGGCGGCTGGCGAGGCCCGGGAACCGAATCGGTTTGTGTAGGTTTGTGGGAGGTCCCGCATTAGAAGGAAATCTCAGCTTGCAGAGCCATTCCACCGCCGAAGAAACCCCCATCCGCCCGCCAACCAACCCACTGGCCCCGACGCCAAATTCGGACGTTGGGACCCATCCCGGAGAGGTAGAGGGCGCAGGAGCCCAGTCCCGGCTGGAGCTGAGGGATTTCCGCTTGGCGGTGGAGGCGCACTTTGCGGCGCTCCGGGCGGCGCGTAGCGGCAACGCGCTCGACAGCAGACTCATAAGGGAGGCAGAAGCCACCCGGGAGGCACTCGACCGCGAAGTATCGCGCATCGAGGCAGCAATCCATGACGCCGAACCCTCAAGCACCACTGCCGAGCTCAACGTCATCGCCGAGGGACTGCGCAGCCTTCGACTGGCGCAGCTGAAGATCCTCGACCTGATGCGTTCGTTCGGTGATGGGACCCCGGCGAGCCAGTGATGCTCCGCCGGGAGAGGCTAGAACACCATCCTGCCGATCGCGAGGGCAACCACGACCACTATCACTGTTATGGCGATGAAGAGGAAGAACAGGATTTTTGCGACGCCGGCCGTCGCCGCCGACACGCCGGAGAAACCTAGGAAACCGCTCAGAATCGATATCACGAGAAAAATCAGCGCCCATCTAAGCATTTGCGTCCTCCTTATCGGCTGGCCAGCCCGTTGAGCCGAGTGCCGGTGTTAACGAGCAGATGGTTAGTTCGTTGCAGCCGAAGGCGCGCTAGCGTCTCGCCTCAAACTTTCGCCAGCCGGGTCGACGATTTTGCCGCAGCCGGCTTTCGTCCCTCAGCCAAGGCCAACAATCGCGCGAATGAAAGCTCAGCGAGAAAACCATTAAGCACTAAATGACCAACCCGATGACTTTCAGTCGCTCGAAGCCGTCCGGCAGGCGATCGATGAATGTCGCCGGTGCGACCTTTTCGAGCATGCAACACAGGCGGTATTCGGCGAGGGTCCGGCTCCGACCTCGATCATGCTCGTAGGCGAACAGCCGGGCGATCGAGAGGATATGGCCGGACGGCCGTTCGTCGGACCGGCGGGGCGCCTGCTTAATGAAGCAATGCGGGAGGCCGGCATTGACCGCGATACGGCCTATGTCACCAACGCAGTCAAGCACTTCAAATTCACCGAGCGCGGCAAACGCCGGCTGCACCAGAGGCCCAATGCCGGCGAAGTCGCGGCCTGCCGCTTTTGGATCAAGCTCGAACAACAATTCGTCCAACCCGAGGTGATCGTGGCGCTCGGCGCCACCGCGGCCCAGAGCCTCCTGGGCAAAACCGTCATAATCAATAAGTTGCGGTATAGTCCCTTGCGACTGGGCCCCTCCTGGCTCGTCGTCACGATACACCCCTCTTATCTGCTGCGTTTGCGGGACAAAGGCGACGTCGAGAGAGAGCGGAGCCTGTTTGTCGAGGACCTCCGGCGTGCGAGGGCCTTGCTTATCCGTACCTAGCTTTAGTTGGACAGACCAGCTTGGCCATGCACTGCCGCCGATGGGCACTGATACGCAAATCACCGCCATGGACCGTGGGCCATGCTCCAGCTGAAGCGGAGAACGCCGTTGCCCCCTAACGCCCCTCAGGCCACCAGAGGGTTTTCTAAGGCATATCGAAGGGCGGTTTGCAGATCCGTAGGGGCGAATGGCTTCATCACCACAGATTGCTCATCGATAGCATGTGTCTGTGGTGCATCGAAATCGCCGGTAACAAAGATCGACCGAATGCCGCGATGGGCAAGTAATTCGGCGACCGGCAAAGTGATCCCATCCGACACGTGCAGGTCAAGGACAGCGATGTCCGGTGGACGGTCCTGTG
>Ga0157374_10006190_pt1 | contig 10141 bp, 12 predicted proteins | sample M25metaG_FD_115308 | JGI IMG/M metagenome (GOLD analysis project Ga0157374, IMG submission 115308) | Miscanthus rhizosphere microbial communities from Kellogg Biological Station, Michigan, USA - M2-5 metaG | ecosystem: Host-associated > Plants > Roots > Rhizosphere > Soil | place: USA: Michigan... | reverse complement strand
TGCGTAGTCATCCCGATAATTATTTTCTAACGCAATGGGAAAAGCATTTCAAGAACATAAAAGATTTTATACCAGCCTGCAGACAATTAGGTTATAAAGGAATTATTATGACATCATGGTCAACGTCAGGTCAATACTCTACAGTTTGGGAAACTTCTGATGATATAATTGATCTCTATGCAATAAGACATGTGTATCCGATCACCGGTTTCAACATGTTGCTGAGCGCATATACTAAAAGTTTACAGGCACAAAAAGATTTGAATATTCCTGAGTTTATTAAAACGTATGGTAAAGAACAGTACGGGTTCAATAATGAGCAATCTGTTTCTTTTTGGCAAGCTTTAACAACATGTCCCTATGAAATAAAGCAGGGAAAAGTAGTTGCTTCACAAAATATCACAATGTCGCAGTTGGCAGACAGCCAGGCACTCGCTGTAAAAATTTTATATCGACTGCAACCGCTGAAAAATAAAGAAGAGTTTGAACATTACCGGTTAATGGCTGATATAAGAATGCTTTATCTTACTTATCAAAAAATTGAAGCGGAAGTAAATGACTCAAGCTTCAGTAATTTGAAAGTGTCTCCAATTTTAATGCAATTGAAAAAACTTATAAATGATTCAAAATTGATTGATCAACGATTTATAAGTTTAAATAAAGCCACACTTTACACTGAAGGATTACAAGAGGAAAATAATCTTCGTAACAGTAAAATTATTTTGCTTTATCAGCGACTGGCAAAAGAAAGGATGTAAGAATATCTGAATTATATTTTCTCCTTTCAGGTAATCGTAAAATTAAAAAACGCTATAGTCTTGAATCAGAGTAATAAAAGGAAAAGCTAAACTTTGTCCGGTATTCTGCTCTTATACAAATGCTCATTCATATTATATCAATCTCTATTGATTTTACTTTAACCTATTACATTCGCTCATGGTATAAATGTTGAGGCCATACATTTATTGTTCACCTTAAATAAAGCCTTATGCAAATACCAAACACAAGCGGAAAACTGTGTAAGCTCTCCACATTTTTGAATCATGCATCAAAAGAATTTGATGATGCAGCGTCGCATATAGAGCAGAAAAAAATAAAAATGAGTGTAAGAAATCTTGCTTTAAAGATTAAGCAATATGAACATGAGCTAAATTCTCAAATTGCTATGTTAAACCTGAAGTGTTCTTTCAGAAGTAATAGTGAAGCGGTAAGTAACTCTATTGAGAAGAAAAAACTTTCAGATAAAAAGTTAATTGGGTTGTGTTGTAACAGTGAAGTATTTTTTTCAAAAGCGTATAACAGTATTCTAAATGGGTTCGTTCCCTTCAAACCGTTAAAAGATATGTTGAGATACCAGCTTACCGGAATTCTCAGTGCTTTCAGGCAATTGAAATTGCTTCATTCTGTGATGACGCCGCAAGTTACAGAGGTGACAGTATATTAAGTGTTGAGAGAGATAAAAGCCCATGTTGGTGCATGAGCTTTATAATTGATTGCATATTTTATCTAAAGAAAAAAATACAAGGAAAAGACAATTGCAGTAAGCTCTATTGACCAGATCCTCCATATTTTGTTCCCCCTGTGATAGTTCCACAACACAAAATCTATTAGCATCGCATTTATTTCTGTAAAAAGAAACAAAAACAAAAGCATCACTGTATGGGCAGGATCTTTAAATATTAAATACATGGATAAAACAGGCAAGCAAACTTCAGCAATAAGAAAAGGTGATATCCTTTTCAGGGCGTCAATTTGTATTGACAAATTCTTGCTGCTGCCTGACTCATTTTCTTGCAAAAAGGACTGTACATCCGCATTAGTGTGGTGGTTTTGCAGAATGTAATCTTTTTCACTCTTGCCTCTTTTTTGGATGGACGTGTGGAGCATTGTCATAGCTTACTTATTATTCCGGTTAATTGTTCTTCAACTTGTGTTCTTTTAAGACGCATTAAATTGTCACCTGCACTTTTATTTAAAGTACACGAGATCATTAATTAACTTCTAAAAAACTATAACGGGTAAAGGCGGTTTTTGACTTTCTATTCTTAGAATGCTTATTGGATAAATTGGATTTGTTATAAAGGGATTGGAGGTATTTAAATGCCATTCGTTGGATCTGTTGATTTCAGGAATTGCGTAACGAATGTAAAGACATAAAGGGCAATGTTTGTTTTAAAATACCGTTTAAATTCAATTAAAAAACAGGATGTTAAAGAGGAGATTCTCCCTTCAAAGAAAAATTATTGAATAATAATGGCAAGTGATTAATACAGCACGCCACTCATCCAACGTTCTTCAACATCTCTTAGTTCATTTATTTATATTCGAAATATGAAAAGAATAATAACAAGTGCTCTTATAATCCTTTTCTTTTTTTGTCAGCAATGCTTTATTTTTCAAAAAGCGATTGCTCAAAAAAATAACAGCGACTCCTTATATACTTATGGTGCAGCTTCGCCTGGCGGAACAGGAAAATTTTACATGGGAAGGGAAATAGCGCATGTAATGGGCGCATCTAATGCTGCATGGTTGGACAGGAGCAGCAGACCACAGGAAGAGCATACTCAATTAGCAATTGATAAAATTGAAGTACCGGAAAATGGAGTGATTGCAGATATAGGCGCAGGAACGGGTTACTATACTTTTAAGCTCGCGCCAAAGGTGCCACAAGGAAAAGTGTATGCAGTAGAAATACAGGATGAAATGATCACTGCGTTGAAGGAAAGAAAAAAGAAATTGAATGTAACAAATGTTGAGGTTATAAAAGGAAGTACTACCTCGGTAAACGTTCCTGAAAATTCAATTGATCTTGCTATAATGGTAGACGTTTATCATGAATTGGAATATCCTGTTGAAATGTTAACCTCTATTAAGAAATCGCTTAAAAAGGATGGCAAAATTTTATTGATAGAGTATAAAGGAGAGGACCCTGCAGTTGCTATACGTCCATTACATAAAACAACAGTGGAACAATTAAATAAAGAATTAAGTGCAAACGGCTTTAAGCTTACCTATGAAGGAAAATTTATGCCCATTCAACATTTCCTGGTATATAAAAAAGAGGATTAAATCTTATCGTCACAAAATATCAGCGCAGAGCAATTGTATGGTCAAGACGTAAGAATTGATAATTTATGATTGATCGATTAAAATTAAAAACTCACTGCCACAGGCATGCAATCATCAACACTTAATCACATACCTGTGACAGTAAGATAAATTAATCATCCACCACAGAATAATAATTTCTTTTCCGGAATGCCTCTATTATTTCAGCGCTTTCTTAATAGCTTTTGCGGAATCAAGATGCATTTTTAATGTGGGCAACATTTTGTTGACAAAAGCCTTTACATCAGCATCTTTATTATCATTATTTTTCTCGAAATCTTTTACAGTGGATTCATGACCATCTTCCATCATATCCATATAGGCCTTGTCAAAATCCTTCCCGGTTTTTTTATTCAAATCATCAATTTTCTTTTGATGTTCTTCACTTATTGAACCGGGCAGTGTTACATTTTTATTTGCGGCTAATGTTTTCAGCTCATCGTTTGCAGCTGAGTGGTCTTTCACCATCATGCTGCCAAAATCTTTTACCCGTTGGTTTGAAGCTTTCTCTGCTGCTATTTGTCCCAGTTGTACCTCAGTCATGCTAACATCGGCAACATTTACTAAAAACTTTGCAGTAGATTCATCCACAGCAAGCACACCATTACTTTTTGTTGTTGTATCCATAGTGTTACTTGTACTTGTGGAATCGCTTTTTGCCTCATTTGAAGAATCGGCTTTATCAACGCTGTCTTTGTTTGTACCACCATTGCAGGCTAAAAGTGAAAGGGGCATCATTAGGTACAGAAATATTTTCTTTTTCATAAAACTCCTTTTTTATTTTAAGAATATTATACATTATATAAGCTTGTATAAATTTTTATGCCAGAAGATTTTTTAGTTGTTGCTATTCTTAATTCCACAACTATATCGTGTAAACTGTTTTTGGGAAGACCAATGTCGGTACAAAAGCAGAATGATAACGGCTGATTTTTACCCAATAACATTATAAGCTCATTTAATTTTTTATTTCGACCTTCATAACTAATACAATTCATCATGGCCTCTATAAAAGTGATCATTACCGGTGCTACAGGAATGGTTGGCGAAGGTGTTTTATTTGAGTGTTTGCAAAATTCAACGGTATCCGAAGTTCTGATCATTAATCGCAGGCATTATGATCTTGATCATCCCAAGCTGAAAGAACTCATCGTTTCTGACTTCTTTCAATTAGATCAATTTGCACAAAAAATAAAAGGTTACGATGCCTGCTTTTTCTGCGCCGGAGTAAGTTCAGTTGGCATGAAGGAAGATAAGTACACTTATATTACGTACGATACCACAATTGCTTTTGCAAGAACGCTGCTTAATTATAATAATGATATGAGCTTTTGTTATGTATCCGGCAGTCATACAGACAGCAACGAGAAGGGAAGAATGATGTGGGCGCGTGTAAAAGGCAAAACAGAAAATGACCTGATGAAGCTGCCGTTTAAAGCTGAATATAATTTTCGTCCCGGTATCATGTTACCATTTAGAGGGCAGAAGAACTGGAAGTCCATTTACAAGATCCTTGCGAAAATATTCAAAACTGTTTCACCAAAAAATGTATTGACCATGCAGGAAGTAGGACAGGCAATGATCAATGCTGTAACAATTGGTTACCCTAAATCAATCCTGGAAATAGCAGACATTAAACAACTGGCAAAAGCTCAATCATAATGCTTCAAGTCAATTACCTTGCATTTCCGAATCATTGATCTTTTTATATTCAATATAAGAGTAAACAACAGGTATCATTACCATAAAGAACAATCCGCAAAACATTACAACAACAGCGGCAGTTTGCGGTAAAAAGAAAACAATAACTGCTAAAACTATACCTGTATAAAACCAGATCTTGCCACCCAATTCATGTGTTTTTCGCCATACAACATCATTTGATAATGTCCATGGTGTTCTAATGCCCACAAAAAAATTTGAACGTACTGTTCGCATATAATTTCCCAGCAGTGCAAAAAATATAAGCATGAGTGAAAGAAACGCATTTAGCTTCAAAGGCTGACCACCTGAGGTTGTTTGAGTAATGAAAACAAAAACACCGGCAAAGAACAAATGGATCAGCAAACGAATATTCTGGTAAGAGCTCCCGAAAAAGGCATAATTCTTTTTACGCGGATCAATGCGTGGTATAAAAAAAAGAATGAAATAAATAATTACGTTCATAAAGGGAAGCATCAATAAAGCAAAAGCTTTGCCTGAATAATCATCAGGCTCGCCTTTCACGTTGAAATGTGTGGGTACCTGTTCCGGAATTTTATTCCATACGATCAAAGAATAAATAAATGGCAGTAAAAGAATAAGCCAAATGATGGCTTCTTTTCTCATGTTAACCTGTTTCATAGTTCGAATCTTTTATTAATAATTTATTTTTTCTTTTTACCTCCAAGCTGATACATCCATTTTATAAGTTCATCCAACTCAGTTGTATTGATGGAGTAAGTAATAAATTGTCCCTGCTTTTCAGATACTACAAGGTTTGCACGTTTTAAGATATCAAGATGATGAGAAATGCTGGGCTTGGATATATCAAAAGCATCAGCAATTTCACCTGCGGTAAGATCTTTTTTCTTCAGCATATCCAAAATTTTTCTTCTTGTAGGATCGCTCAGTGCCTGGAAAAGATGGTTCATTGAATTAATTAGATATTTCTACAATTATCTAAATACAAAAATAAAAAATTTTTTCTTTTACCAATATTAATTATGAAATATAGGCAATAAAAAAAGCCTTGATAAGACATCAAGACTTTTCATGTTAAACCTAAGGTTTGAGGATTCTTTACTGAATTGAGACTAAATCTGGGTTTGTTTAGTTCAGAGAAACATTATCAGTTCCGGGGAAATAGTATCTTCTCCAGTTATTTACTAACCATCTGTATACCTCCTTTTTTATAATAACGCCCGAAGGCAATTTTTCCTGGATAAGAAATTCTATTCTTTTGCAGTTGTAAAAAGTTATTTCATCCCATTTCCATTCGTTAGCTGTTACAAATTGATTGATGAAATCTGTCATCTGAAACGGATCTTTCTTGTCTAAATGATCAGAGAAGGTTTTTGTTACAGACCTTTTTACAGAAAAGTTATACTCATATTTATTATTAAGGTCAGACACACGAAACATACAATGAGGGTTTAGGTATCGACAGCAGGGTAAAAACAATCTAATTTCCTTCATTTTCAGTAAACCATAAACTCAAATCGATGAAACACAGATGATGGTCGGTGAGTGAAAAATAATGATAATGTTTCTTCAACAATAGTATTAAACAGCCATAAAATTTATTTCTACAATTTGTCCGATTTCAAAAGCCTCGCTCGTCGTTTAGCGGGTTAAGAAGACTTGAAAAGCGCGATTCAAATTCGTTAACTTTAAAGACAGCTTATGTAAGTTGTTATCCCAATCTGTTCATCATCAAAATAAAAATTTATGAAAAAACTATCCATTCTGTTTGCAGCAATCATTTTGTTTGCATTTAAAACCAAAGACAGTTCACTTACGGATCAGGAAAGAAAAGTTGCTACTGATCTGTTGCAACAAACCGAGCAAGGTGTTATAGATGCGGTTGCCGGTTTGAGCGACGCTCAATTAAATTTTAAACCCGCTCCCGACAGATGGAGTGTGCTTGAGTGCGTAAAGCATATTGCTATTTCTGAACAGGCATTATGGCATGTAGCTGATAGTACAATTCACGGAACCGCTAACCCCGAAAAACGAAGTGAAATAAAAGCCACTGATGAACAAGTGGTGCAGATGGTAGAAAGCCGTGAAAAGAAGGTAAAAACAATTCCACCCTTTGAACCACAAAACACACCGTATAACTCTTTGAGTGATGCCCTTGAATCTTTTAAAACCAATCGCGATAAACTGATCACATATGTAAAAACTACAGATGATGATCTGCGTAATCATGTAGTAACATTGCCACCCGGTTCTTTTGATAGCTACCAGATGATTTTATTTATAGGGGCGCACAGTAACCGCCACACACAACAAATTGAAGAAGTAAAGTCAGATCCTAATTTCCCTAAAAATTAAATATAGAGTTCATTAAAGAAGCCGTCTCAAAAGTTGAGGCGGTTTTTTATTTCACGAAGCAGATTGCGCAAACAATCAGCCCGTTAACAAAAAATTTTACCTTGCGCTGTAACATTAAAAAATCTTCAACGTATAACAGGTGTATTTTTTAATGCACGGACATAGAAACACTGTTTATGACAGAACGGGAATATAACGAATGTGTGAATCAGTATGCTGACAATGTTTTTCGCTTTATTGTGAAAAATTTGCGGCATGAGGAAGATGCGAAAGACATTGTGCAAAGCGCATTCGAAAAGCTTTGGCGAAACAAAGACATAGTCGATAATGCTAAAAGCAAATCGTATTTATTTACGGTTGCTTACAACCAAATGATAGATCATTTAAGAAAGGCAAAACGTATAACGCTGAAAGATGAATTTCATGCGGAAGCAAAAGTGCACAACCAACCTGTCAATAATATGAAGAAAGCTTTGCAGGAAGCTTTGAACCGTTTGAGCGAAGTGCAAAAAAGTTTGGTGATGCTGAAAGACTATGAAGGCTATAGCTATGAAGAGATCGGGCAAATTACAGGTTTAAATGAAGGGCAGGTAAAAGTGTACCTGCATCGTGCAAGACTGGCTTTGAGAAATTATTTGGTAAGCCCGGAAAATGTTATGTGAGTTACAGGTTGCAAGTTGCAGGGAACATGGAATTAGGAATTGGGGTTTGAATTAGAAATGTAAGTAAATCAGAACTTTTTGTTTTATGAATAAACTGCGAAACTGAATTAACATGATTATTAACAGAAATAATTACGAAGAGTTTTTCCTAATGTATGTTGATGATGAGCTAAACACTCAGCAACGTGCAGAAGTGGAAATGTTTGTTCAGCAGAATGCGGATCTAGGAAATGAATTTGACATGCTGAAGCAAACAAAACTTGAAGCTGAGGAGATAGAGTTTGGTCATAAAACAGAGCTGCTAAAAATAAAAGACAGCATTGGAATTGATAACTACCAGGAATATTTTTTACTGTATATCGATAATGAATTGAATGAAAGCAGCAGGGACGCCGTAGAAAAATTTGTATTACAACATCCGCAGTTGCAGGATGAATTCAGTTTGCTGAAACAAACAGTATTGCCGCAGGAAAAGATCGTATTTCATAATAAAAAATCATTGTACAGGAAAGAAGAAAGAAGAGTGGTTTATTTGAATTGGACAAGAATTGCAGTAGCTGCAGCAATGGTGGGTGTTGCGGCAGTAGTTTGGTGGATCGCACCGCACAATAATAAAAACACTCCTGATGTAGCAACTGTACAACAAAACAAACCAACAACGAAACCTGCACAAAATGAAAAGAAAGACACAGCACAACAGTTTGTACAGCCTTTACAAAATACAAACGAAGAAACTGCTTCTGCAAAACCTACTCAACGGGAAAAGAAAGAAGTTGCAGTGAAGACTGAAAAGAAAAAAACAACAACGCCTGTTGGTAACACTGAAAAAGATAATAATGTCATTGCCTTGAGCAATGATAAAAAAGATAAAAAAACAGAAGATGCAACAAACGAAACAAACGGGCAGGTAATAATTGATATTGGAAATGATGTTAATAAATCAAATCCCATCATTGCAAATGTTGATGAAGGAAATGCATCAAAGCAAAACGAAGATCCTTTGGAAAGAGCAAAGTCAACAAATGCGGTGAATACAAAAACGCCGAAAGATATTGTTCAACCGGCAATCTATAAAGAACTTAATACGGATGAGGACGTAAGCGACAATAATGGTTTATATATCGGTAACATGGAACTAAATAAAAACCAGGTGCGCGGCATCATAAAAAAAATTGGAGGAATGTTTTCCGGAAAATCAAAAAACTCATCCAACGAAAAAGGCAAACTGCAGGTTGCCAATTTTGAACTACATACGAATTGATATTTTACCGTGAGGTGACAAACGATGAACGTGAGAATCTCTCATATCTCACGCTCATATCTTACGAATAGTATAACATTAATTAATCGACTAATTAACATTAATCAAAGAATATGAAGAGCGTTATTTATACGGTGGCAGCAGTAATGCTGGCGGTATCAGGATTTGCCCAGACGGACACAACAAAACCTAATCAACCCGATACCATAAAAGTTGGAAACTTTATCATCATCAAAAAGGAAAAAAAGACAAACAGCTATGATACAACAAATTCAAATGTGCTCGTAGATATTGGCGGCAACGATAATGGCGAAGGAAATCATCATTATCATGAAAAATTGATCACTACAAACTGGCTGATATTCGATCTTGGTTTTGCTAATTGGAGAGATCATACAGCATATGGTTCACCCGAAGCAAATGATTATTTAAGAGCAGGGCAGGGTCAACCATTCACCAGCGCCGACCTTAATTTAAAAAACAATAAAACTTCCAATGTAAACATCTGGTTGTTCATGCAAAAGTTGAATGTAATAAACCATGTGATCAATCTCAAATATGGTATTGGTCTCGAAATGTATAACTGGCGATACGAAACAAACATCACGTATAATAAAAATCCTGCTTACATCTCCAGAGACACAATACAATTTTCAAAGAACAAGCTTGCCACAGATTATATAACTATTCCCTTCATGATAAACATTAATCCCTTTCCGCATAAACGGCAGGGTTTAAGTTTCAGTGTTGGCATAAGTGCCGGTTATCTTTACAACAGCCGCAACAAACAGGTAAGCGATGAGCGTGGCAAACAAAAACTTCATGGTGATTTTGATCTTGATCCATGGCGCATTGCATACGTTGGCGAAATTGGTCTCGGTCCTGTTCGTGTGTACGGAAGTTACAGCATCAACAATCTTTACCAGCATGGCGTAGTACAATATCCGTACGCAGTGGGTTTGCGTTTCAGTAATTGGTAACTCAACGGTTTCTCGTTTTGTGCATAAGAGGCTTCCGGTTTTTTCCGGTGGCCTTTTTTGTTAGTTATCAATACGCCAATTTCTTTAATCGC
>Ga0157374_10006186_pt1 | contig 10144 bp, 9 predicted proteins | sample M25metaG_FD_115308 | JGI IMG/M metagenome (GOLD analysis project Ga0157374, IMG submission 115308) | Miscanthus rhizosphere microbial communities from Kellogg Biological Station, Michigan, USA - M2-5 metaG | ecosystem: Host-associated > Plants > Roots > Rhizosphere > Soil | place: USA: Michigan... | reverse complement strand
GGCCCCTCCACGCGCCTCAACGATCTGGAAAGCACCATCGCCGACGAACTCCTAAAGCTGCACCGCAGTTATCTGAAACCCCTGCGCGCCCTCGACGACGCCGGCATCCTCAAGGGAGCAGCACACATAACCGGCGGTGGCATCACCGACAACACCCCGCGCATTCTGCCAAAAGGTCTCGGAGTGCGCATCGACCTAGGCACCTGGCCCGTCCTCCCCATCTTCGAGCTGCTAAGAAAAATCGGCCGCATCCCCGAACAAGACTGGCGCCGCACCTTCAACCTGGGCATCGGCATGATCTTCGTAATCTCCCCGCGCAAACTGGCGGAGGCGGGCAAGATCCTAGACAAGATGAAGGAAGAGTGGTTCCCCATAGGCGCCGTCATCCCCGCAAGGGCTGAACGAGTTATCTACGAGTGAAGCGTCTAGGCATCCTAATCTCCGGCCGCGGCTCGAATTTTGTAGCCATAGCCGACGCCCACCTGGACGCCCAAATCGCCATAGTAATATCCAATCGCGAAGATGCCCCAGGCATCGCCATAGCCCGCAACCGCGGATTAAAGGCGGTGGTGCTGCCCTCCAGCGGAGTCGACCGCGAAACCTACGACGCAAAACTTTCCGCCGCCCTCGACGCAGCCAGCGTCGACCTGATCTGCCTGGCAGGCTACATGCGCCTGCTAAGCCCCGCCTTCATCCGCCGCTACCCCCAGCGCATCCTAAACATCCACCCGTCGTTGCTGCCATCTTTCCCCGGTTTACACGCCCACCGCGACGCCCTAGCCCACGGCGCAAAAATCTCCGGCTGCACCGTCCACTTCGTCGACGAAGGCCTGGACTCCGGACCGATCATCCAACAGGCCGCCGTGCCCGTCCTCGATGACGACACCGAAGCGTCCCTAGCCGCCCGCATTCTTAAAGAAGAACACCGCATCTACAGCGAAGCGATCGCGCTAGTGTTGTCAGGAAAATATCGCATCGAAGGACGGAGGGTCCTAGGAGCCCAGTCATGAAAGTGCGAGCATGGGGCCTGCTTCTTTCGCTGAGTCTGCAGACCGCCGCATTTTGTGCTCCTCGCACCAGCGGGAAAGCGGAGGTCAACGGCGGCCACTTGTACTACGAAGTCGACGGCCATGGCCCGCCGCTAATATTCCTGCACGCCGGAATCGCGGACAGCCGCATGTGGGATAGTCAAGTCAAATACTTTTCGGACAAATTCACAGTCGTCCGCTACGATCTACGCGGCTACGGGAAATCGGACCCGCCCACCGCGCCGTATATCCCCGCCGAAGATCTCTATGCGCTACTCCAATTCCTAAAAATGGATCGAGCATCGATCGTCGGCTCCTCGATCGGCGGTACGCAAGCGATCGATCTGGCCGCCGCCCACCCACAAGCGGTCACGGCGCTGGTTGTAGTAGGAGGCAGTCCCGGCTGGCTGCCGTATTCCGACGAAGCGGACCGGCGAACCACGGCGATCATGGCTGGCCTTAAAGAAAAAGGCCCCGCTTCTGTGGTCGAAGGCTGGCTGGCGGACCCGATGCTGACGATCGCGAGAACCCGGCCACCAGTCGCGCAACAGATGCGAATGTTCCTAAGTCAAAACTTGCCGGGACTCCTCGGCGTCCCCTTCATGCGCCCGCCCAACATCCCCCTACCCAAACTGTCCGACTTCAAAATGCCGACGCTAGTGATAGTGGGAGACCGTGACGATCCCGAAGTCGTCCAACGCGCGCACCTGATCACCCGCCAAATCCCCGCCGCCAAGGAAGTGGTCATCAAAGACGCTGACCACATGGTGAACCTCGAAAAACCACGCGAATTCAATCACGCGTTAGATGACTTCCTGCGTGGCCTGCAGTAGCACCGCGACTGCCCCACGCTTGGAATTTAATTCACCCTCACATGATTAAATAGGGTTCCATTCCCATTAATAATGCTGTAAACTGTGATTCACTGGGGTGAAATGTGAGCATAAAACCAATCCCTATGATCCCAATTCAACAGTTCAACTCCGCATTAACCGAACTGGAGTTCCAATCTGCGGAGTGGTATCGCGCGCGCTACAGAGATTCCTGCCAGCTCTGCATCGAGTCGCCTGCCAGCCGCCAGCTCCTGCTGACCATGCTGGATTATCAAATGGCGCTGCAGCGGATGGGAGCAGATTTTTCCGTCCCCCTGGTTCTGCTGGCCGCCACCATGCTCCAGACCGGTTACGCCATCGGCCGCCGGCGCGCTGAGGCCGAAGTCCTGGAAGGCTGGATGCGGCTCTAGGCTTGCGATATCGGGGACACTCCTGCTTGCCTGTAGCGAACTCGTGAAGCAGCTCGCAAGAGCGTTCCCCGATATTCTCAGAAACGCGCTACCAGGCTCCCGCGAGAACTGGCGGCCGGTGGAAAGCTCCCGGCGCGAACCCGCCCGGTCCGAATGCGTAAATTCCAGGTTGAGCATACGAACCGAAAAAGTACGGAGCGTTGGCAAAAGGCATCCACGGGCCACCCTGCGAACCATACGAGCCCATGGGTCCCCAGAATCCAGGATTCCAACCGCCGCCTGCGCTTAACGGGACGAACGTCTGGGGCGAGGCCGCATTCGCCCGCGCTGCTCCTGCTGTAGCCGGCCAAGGTGCCAGACTCAACGCGGCGAGTACATCCGGCAGCCCGAATCCCGTGCGGCGCGGATCGCCCAAATTGACGGGTTGCGCGCTGCCTTTCAGGATCTGGAACAGCCGGTCCACGCGATCGGAATTGCGCGCGCGGAAAGGACCTTGGAATTCCGCATGATGCGCCAGCACCAGAGCGGCTAAGCCCGTCACGTGCGCCGCGGCCATCGATGTTCCATCCCACACCGAATAATTGTTTGGCGGCACGCACGAAAGTATGGCGACGCCCGGCCCGCACACGCCGATCTCGGGACCGAAGCAGGTGAACTTCGGCGAATAGAGGCCCGCCCCCTCAATGGCGGTCACGGTTTCGGCATGATAACTGTCAGGCGGAAATTCGCCCAGTTTGCCGATTGCCGCGACCGCCAGGACGTAGGGGGAGGAAGCCGGGTACTGCACCGCTCCGCCGGTATTGCCGGCTGCAGCAATGCAGGCGACGCCCAGGCGCTTGGCCCGCAGAATCTGCTGCTCCAGCGCCTCCGAAGGTTCGCTTCCGTCCAGGCTGAGATTCACCAGATCGATCTGCTTCTCGATGCAGTATTCGAGCGCATCGATCAGCTGACTGATCTGTCCGCCCGGAAATAGTTTACAAGCGTGTACTTCCGCATCCGGCGCAAAACCGCGGATCCCGATCGCATTGTCGGCGCCGGCAATGATGCCCGCGCAATGCGAGCCGTGCGAAACCGTGTCCTGATTCCACGTAGACGGGTCGGTCTTTTTGTTCAGGATGTCGAAACCGAAGCGGATGCCTTGCAGGTCCTGACAGGTGGTGGCGGCGCCTGAGTCGACCACCGCAATTCTCACACCCTGGCCACGGTAGTGTCCGGGAAGCTGATCCAGGCGCATGGCCCTCTGCCCCCAGCCCGTTACTTGTTGCCGCGGGAAGTCCGGAAATGAATCCGAGAGTGCGCGCAGGTATACGATATTCGGCTGATGGATGTCGAGCGCCGGTTCGGCCTGATAAAACGTCCAGTAATCCGACTTCGGCTTCACATACAAGCCGCGTACGGACTGGGCGGTTTCGCCGGCGAGCGATAGCGTCACTTGCCCGCGCTGATCCGTCAAGCCGCTCGAAGTCAGCAGACTTCCAAAGAGAAATACCTCGGCATCTTTCACCGGGCTGTTGTTGTGGCCGAGCACCGTAATCACCGTCGATACTTCCGGCGAGCCCGCCAGCACCGCACCGGTCACCATCTCCGGCGGGTGCGTATCCGTGAGCGAGAGACGCAACGGTTGATCGCGTTCAACGATCAGCTGTCCGCGGCCCTGCTGCCTGAGTATTTCCGCTTTGTCGTCCGCCATTCTGACAACCAGAATGTTGGGCGCGCCCCCCATGCCATCGGCTAGCGTTCCCACCAGGCCTTTGGGTCCAATGCGATCCACGATCTCGATATCCGGACTGGAACGCACGGCCTGCTCGAAATAATCAAAGGCCATGGGCTGAAACGCCATCGCCTGCATCATGCCATCCATTCGGCGTGGCGCGATGACGAATTGTCTCTTGTTGATCCCTAGCACTTTCCCGGGTGGAGTTGTTCCCGAAGTGCCGCGCGTCGTGCTGGACGTGGTTCCTGGCCGGTTCGCGCCCGGCTGGTTGGTACTTTGTTGTTCGGCTTTGTCTGACATCTCGGTTTCATCCTTTTGAGGTCCTGTCAAATGGTTGTTAAAGAAAGACGCGAGCGCGCCCTCGACCTAAGGAACCGGATCGCTCGCGTCTCCGTTTTCTCAGTAGACCGGGAGGCCCTGCCAGGGCGATCCGAACCCGCCTCGGCCTAATTGCCCACCGAATTGGCCGCCCGCATGCCCCAACAGCCCGTGCTGAAGCAATTGCGCCTGTTGGGCCTGTTGCGCCAATTGTATAATCTGCACCTGTTGCGCCAGTTGCTGAACTAGCTGTGCCAATTGCGCCAGTTGTTGCGCCTGCTGCGCGATGGGATCAGCGCCAAAGCGATGGAAGGGATTTATCTGGCCGCCCATCTGACCAGCGAACGGAGCCAACTGAGCTTGCTGTGCCAGTTGAGCTTGCTGCAGTTGAGCTTGCTGAAGATAAGCCGCTGTTGCCGGATCGACAGCATTGTAGGGCGAGAACGCTCCCCCATTCGCGCCTTGCCCCATTTGCCGTCCAATATTTTGTTGACCGAATAGTCCCGGGATGCCGCTGCCGATCATGCCGCCCAAGGGGGCGCCTGCTAGATTACCGAAGAGTCCCTGCGGTGCGAACTGTGCTGCACCCGGATAGCCCTGTTGAATTCCCTGTTGAATTCCATCCATGTCAGTCGAATCTCCTTTGCGATTAAATTAGGCGAGATGCCTGAGGGATTAGTTCGCTACACGGTGAGAATATCAAACGGGAAATCAAAGTCAAGAAAAAACTAAGTGATTTTTCATTAAGTATTCCGGGCCGGTTTGCTGTCGAAAGTAAAAGCAACAAGCCCAGCACGCGAGCAGCCAGTCAGCGCTTGTTTCGCAACTGCCACCGCTAGAATCATCAAGACTCCGTGGCTCCAAGTAATGAACGAAACATCTGGCCTGACTGAATGAAACGCAACGCTATCTGCGAACGTGCGTGCGCATAGACGCGCCCACCGAGAGCGCTAGCTGCAGGATTGGAGGAGCTTTACTAGATCCAGCGGGCACCCGCGTGAATCTTCGCGAGTGCGTACTTTTTAGCGGAGGATTCGCTACGCGGGAAAACCGCCATACTCATTTCCTGCGATCCCGGAAAATTGAACAACTCTCCATAACCACCCGCTGCCGGTAAAGATTTACCAAACCGCCTCCGTGAGAATATGCAGCAGCGCGAATAGCAAAGCATCGCGCGGCGTGACCTCATCCATTTTGCGCTCCCCGCAAAGTCCACGGCCACGGCCCACCGCGCACACGCTGCTAGCGCCCGCTCACTCGTAGCGCAGCGCTTCCACGGGGTCGAGCCGTGCGGCTTTGCTCGCGGGCCAGATGCCGAAGAACAGGCCGATGCCGACGGAAACTCCAATGCCCAGCAGCACGGCCCACAGCGGAACCAACGTCGGCAGATTGGGGAACGCCAAGCGGCTCGCGATGGACACGATCCAGCCGAGCGTCATGCCCAGCAGGCCGCCTACGCTGGTAAGCACCACCGCCTCCGTCAAAAACTGGCGCACGATGTCGCGGCGGCGGGCGCCGATGGCTTTGCGCACTCCGATTTCTCGAGTTCGTTCTGTCACCGAGACCAGCATGATGTTCATCACGCCGATGCCGCCCACCAGCAAGCCCATCGAACTGAGCACCACCATCACTAGCGCCGTTACCGACGTGAGTTGCCGGAACTGTTCAATCATCTGATCGGCGGTCGAGATCGCGAAATTATCGGGCGCGGAGAACGCCACATGGCGGCGCTGGCGCAGTACCACCGTCAGTTCATCGATGGCAGCGGCCATGCGCCCCTCACGCGGCTGCACGAAGAAGAGATTCTCGCTGGCCTGCGGGAACATCTTGCGCATGGTGAAGTAGGGCAGCAGGATGCGGTTGTCGGTCTGGCCGGGCAGCGACGTTGCGGGACGCTTGAGGACTCCCACCACTTCCACTTCGCGGCCGTCCACCAGAATCTTTTTTCCTTCGGCGATCTGGGTTCCGAAGAGCGACCCATAGACATCCTCGCCGATCACCGCCACCGGGATGCGGTGCTGGTTTTCGGCGTCGCTGAAGAAACGGCCGGTTTTGATGTCGCCCTGGCCGCTGGCGGTGTAGAATTCATCCGTCGCCGCCAAGTTAATCTGATACGCGTCGTTGCCTTTGTAACGCGCGCGATCGAGACTGACGCCGCGGAAATTAATCTGCATCAGGTACGGACTCACGTGTGCCACCGAGGGGCAACGCTCGGCGATCGCCACAGCGTCTTCATAGGTGAGGGGCTTGCGCAGCAGTTCTTCGGGAGTGCGTCCGCCGAACGCCGGGCCCAGGCGGAATTTGAAAACCAGGATGGAATTGGTGCCGAGGTTGCGGATCAATCCGGCGACGGAATTGTCGAGGCCTGCAAGGATGGAACCTACGCCGATGATGGCTCCAGTGCCGATGATGACGCCGAGCAGTGTGAGGAACGAGCGCAATTTGTTGGCGCGCAGGGTGTCGAGAGCTAGAGCGATTACGGAGAGGAGGAGTCTCATTGCGGGTCCGCTCCCTGCGGTCGCGGTTCTGTACCGGGGGCGGGTGGTGGCACCGAACCGCGCGCGCTAGCAAGCGGACCCATGTTAGCTCTCCGCCCGCATGGCGACGATGGGATCCAGGCGCGCGGCTTTGCGGGCTGGGTAGATACCGAAGAACAGTCCGACAATAGTCGACAGACTCACGCCCAGCAGCACGGAATACGCCGGCACTTCCATCGGCACGGGAGTTAGCGTGCGCACCAACACGGCCGCGCTCCACGCTAGTAAGACGCCCAACACTCCGCCGGCGCCTGAAAGCATCGACGATTCGCACAGAAACTGCGTGAGGATATCGCGATGGCGCGCGCCTACGCTCTTGCGCACGCCGATTTCGCGGGTGCGCTCCGAGACCACCGCCAGCATGATGTTCATGATCACCACGCCGCCCACCACCATGAACACGCTGACCACCGCCACGGCCATGGCGGCGATGGAGCCGGTGAGCGAATCCCACAGAGTCACCAGCGAATCGGAAGAGAGCACGGAAAAATTGTCGTCCTGCTGCGGCTTCAGGTGGCGGTGGGCGCGGATCAGGGTGCGCACTTCGTCGACGGTCTGCTGCAGCGAATCGCGGTTGCGCGCCTGGAAGTTGTAGCCGATGCCGGAGCGGTCTCCGTAAATCTTGAAATAGGTGCCGACGGGGATCGAGACGTAGTTGTCCTGCGACTGGCCGAACAGGCTGCCTTTGGGCTGCGCGGTGCCGATCACTTGAAACGGCAATCCGTCGATCGCGATGGTCTTGCCGGCGGGGTCGACGTTCGGGAAAAATCGCTCTTTGAGGTCGGAGCCGATGAAGGCCACGGCCAGGTGGCGCTGATCGTCGATGTCGGTGAAGAAGCGGCCGAGGTCGATTTGCGTGTTGCTCATCACGGCGGCGTTCGGGGTCACGCCTTGAATCGCGACCCCAGGCACTGCGTCGGAGACATAGGTTATGGTGCCCAGGCGCGTGCCGGAGATGCCGGCTTCTCCTACCAGAGTCAAGCGGGTTTTGACGAACTCGTATTCTTCTTGCGTGAGCTGCGGATTTTTTTGCTGGGCTTCAAAAAACTTTTTGGCGTCCTGGTAGCCGCCAAACGCCGCGCGCAGGACGCGGAAGCCGTCGGTGCCCATGGTGGAGGCGCTGCTGGCGACGTAGACGTCCATGCCGTGGATGATCGCCATCACGGCAATCAGCGTGGCGGTCGAGAGCATCACGCCGACCAGGGTGAGGGCGCTGCGGAGTTTGCTGGCGCGCAGGGATTCGAAGGCGAGCCGGACAGCTTCGAAGAGCGACACACCCATGTGCTTAGGATACGTGGACGGAGGCGAAGTTGTTCCAGCTGGGCGGCTACACTTGTAGCATGCAGGGGATCGCGTCTAGCAGATCCGAGCAAGTTGCCCGCGGCGTCTGGCTTGAATGGTTCACCGTAGGCTACAACAGTCTGGAAGGTCTGGTTGCTCTTATTGCTGGATTCCTGGCCGGAAGCATCGCGCTGGTGGGGTTCGGTCTCGATAGCGTGATCGAAGTTGCTTCGGGCGGCGCGCTGTTATGGCGCCTTCGCGGCGACGCGGAAGAGAGTCAGCGGGAAAACATGGAAGCCACATCCCTCAGAATTGTCGGGATCAGCTTTCTCGCGCTGGCTGTGTATGTGGGTTACGAGGGGATCACATCGCTCTTAGGCAAGAAAACTCCCGAACAGAGCCTTACCGGGATCGTCCTGGCCATGGTGTCGTTGGTGGTGATGCCGCTCTTAGCCCGAGCCAAACGCCGCGTGGCTGCTCGCATTGCGAGCGCCGCCCTGACGGCGGATGCCAAGCAGACTGAGTTCTGTACGTATTTGTCGGCCATCCTGCTCGGTGGGTTGCTGCTGAATGTGCTCTTCGGCTGGTGGTGGGCCGATCCCATCGCAGGTTTGCTCATGGTTCCGATCATCGCTAAGGAAGGGGTTGACGCCCTGCGCGGAAAGACATGCTGCGCGTCTCCGCCAGCCAGTCCGTGATCAATGTGTCTAGCCAGAGGCGTGGGGGATGGCGGTCCAGGAAACCCAGGTGGCCGCCGTGGTCTACGGCTACCAGTTTGAGGTGGGGATTTTTGGTTAGCGCGGGGTGGGAATACATGGCAAACGGGACCATCGGGTCGTCTTTAGCTTGAATCAGCAGAGTGGGGATGCGGATGTGTTCCAGAAACTGGTTGGAGGATTGGGTGGAGTAATAGTTGTCGGCGGTGCCGAAGCCGAAGATTTTGGCGGTGTAGAGGTCGTCGAAATCGTAGATGGTGCGGACTTGGGCTAGCGGTCCGAGAGGGAACAGGTCGGGGGCCAGGGGGTTGCGGCGGCGGACTCGTTCTTTCAATTTTGCGACGAAACGGCGGCGGTAAAGAATGTTTTGGGGTTTTCCGGTGGCTTCGACCGAGGCGGCCAGGTCTATGGGGGCGGAGACGGCGCAGACTCCAGCGAACAGATCCGGGCCGTCGCTTGCCAGCTCGCCGGCGAGTTTCAAGACAATGTTACCGCCCAGCGAGTAGCCGACGGCGAAGATTGGCAGGCCGCTGGCGCGTTTGCGTTCGCGGACTAGGTGCAGCAGATCGCCTGTTTGTCCAGAATGATAGTTGGCCTTGGGATGCCAGGGCGAGGCGCCGCAGCCGCGCATGTTATAGCGATGCGTGGCGAAGCCTGCCGCCAGCGCCGCGGCGGCCATGCTCCGGGCGTAGCCCGATTCGCTCGATCCTTCCAGACCATGGATCAGAATTAATTCGGCGTGGGGACGCTCCGGCGCCTGCGCACGGATCAAAAGTTGCACACCGGGCTCGGGCTCATAGAGGACGTCGGTCACCGGCCAGCGCTGTTCGCTTTGGGGGCGCGGCCAGAAATTACCGGCAATGGTTGCCAGGTGGGAATTTTTGAATAGGGGTTCGAACGGACGCAAACCTTATTATGGCTTGCGCTGGCGAGGCGCTTGAGGGCGTTAGCGGCGGTCGCCGCCGTCGCCCGTCTCAAACGAGATGGGGATACGACGGAAGCATCTACGGCATTGATAATAACCGTGAATCGGCAGCATCACGCGGCGGTGAAACAGGCGGCACCAGATGCCTCCGAACCAGGCAGCGAAGCCGTGCCGGTGCGGGTAGAGGCCGTGGTCGGTGGAATCCAATTCACTCATGGGTCCTAATAGATGAGCACTTGGAAGGCCAGACGGAACTAGAATAACAGCTTGAGTGCGAACTGAAGTTGCCGGGAGTCTTGGGCGCTGGAGATGCTGCCGAAATTCGCCGTGAAAGCGGTGCGGTTGGGGATGTTGAAATTGGGGTGATTGAAAAGGTTGTAGG
>Ga0157374_10006185_pt1 | contig 10145 bp, 11 predicted proteins | sample M25metaG_FD_115308 | JGI IMG/M metagenome (GOLD analysis project Ga0157374, IMG submission 115308) | Miscanthus rhizosphere microbial communities from Kellogg Biological Station, Michigan, USA - M2-5 metaG | ecosystem: Host-associated > Plants > Roots > Rhizosphere > Soil | place: USA: Michigan... | reverse complement strand
GACGTACATCGACCTAACGAGCTCGAGCTTACCGAACCACCTGGAAAGAGTAATGGCCGCAGATAGGCAAGCCTGGATTAATTATTGTCCTGATAGTTATTCTGCCGAGGTAATTCTTATTCAGGCGCGGCTTCAAGATTCGCATAGGAAGACAGGTTCAATACTAGGATGGGAGAGGTTACTGCCCAACCTGACGGTTATACAAACACCTGGAACACATCACACGATGCTAGAGGAACCGTGCGTGAATATTGCCGCCAGGCACGTTCGTAAAATCCTTGACGAGCGCTCGATAGCAAAATAAATCATAACCATAGTCCTTAATGTGTAGGGCGAGACTTTAGTTGTGTCATGATAAGGGGGTGAACACACTTAAAGAAACTAACCCAGCGAACACTATAGCCGGCACTGAACTAATTACGCGACTGACTGCAGCGCTAGATGCGCGTTCCGGATGCTTTGAAGCGCGGCACGAATCCGCATTTCGATTATTTAACGGATTTTATGAAGGGTATCCCGACCTGGTTGTCGACCTCTACGGGCGCACGCTTGTCTTACATAGCTATGCAAAGCCGCCCGAATTGGCCGCAGAGACAATTAAAGCTGTCGCGGAATTCTATCAGGAAAAGATGTACTGGATTACGTCTGTACTGCTGAAGACGCGCTATGGCAAGACCGTGGAAGAAAAGCGCGGAGTCGTAATCGAAGGAGATGTTCCAGATAGATTTATTCGCGAAAACGGCGTGTGGTATGCCGTTGATTTGCAGCTAAACCAGGATGCAAGTCTGTACCTGGACACGCGAACGCTGCGTGAATGGGCAAAAGCTAATCTTGCGGGCAAGTCCGTTTTGAACACATTTGCGTATACAGGAAGTCTTGGCGTGGCTGCGCGTGCCGCCGGAGCGTCGCGGGTGCTTCAAATTGATTTGAAGCGTTCATTCCTGAATGTGGCGAAGGACTCATACGTACGAAACGGTTTTAAGATGGAAAAGGGCGACTTCGTTGCCAGTGACTTTTGGCCGCAGATCAGTCATCTCAAGCAGACGGGGGCGCGATTTGACTGCGTCTTTGTCGATCCGCCGATATTCTCCAAAACTAAGCATGGCACGGTTGACATGGTTGAGTCGTGCGAACGCGTGATCAATAAAGTTCGGCCACTGATAAACGATGGCGGTTATTTGGTTGCCGTGAACAATTCTCTGTTTCTTGAAGGTTCGAAGTACCTTGAAACGTTGGAGAAGCTCTGCGCGGATGGGTACTTATCGATAGAAGAGAAGATACCGGTGCCGCAGGACTTTATTGGCTACGGCACGGATGCTATACCTGCACTGCCGGCAGACCCTGCGCCGTTTAATCACCCTACGAAAATCGTCGTCCTCAGAGTGCGGCGCAAAGACGCTTTAAGTTAAAGTTCGATCAGTTTCACTGCAAACTTACCCAGCAGTTCGACCTCATCCATGTCTTTGGGCTGTCGGTCTGAAAACGATTTTAACGTATCGTAGGCCTGTTCAGCTTTGTTTCTGGGGAGTAGAACTTCGACGGTGTCGCCGTCGCGAAGAAAGTAGTTGTCGCGCACGGTGTGTTCGTCCAATATAGTTATAGAGCACCCGGATAGATATTCGCCCTCTGGCGGCTCTGGTATTTCTTCGGAGCTGGAGAGTGTAATAGATTCTTGCGCGGGGCACTCGACTGCCATAAACCAGAATGCCCAAACCAGCGATGCCAGGGCCGGCCTATTGACGACAATTATTACCTTACAATCGACTAGATATACGTGGAGGAAGTCCAGGGATTCGTCTTCTGAAATCGGCGGCTGGGGGCGATATATGTTGGTCATTTACGGGTCCTGAATTAGTGCGCATTTTCTTAATGTGTGTTTGCTCCATTTGTGAAGTCAATTCAACGCACACTTATACATTGTAAGCTACAAATACTTAAAGCTAACCTGGTAGTTTAGCTTATTTTAAAATGGTTTATTTGTGGAGAATTTGTTGCCGCCGTATTTGACAAGGCGGTCGTCAGACTCCTGCCTGCAATTGCTTTGGAGGCTCATCTATTTGGCAAGACCCGCAGACCGTATCCGAGATAGAATATCAGCGATAAAGCAATCGAGATCGCGTATAGCACGATCCCCCAAAGGGCCCAGTTCCTTTGAGCGCTGAAGAAGTGCTCAATCGAATCCCATCGTTTGTTCTGCCAGGCCCACTCGTTGCCCTTGACGCCTAATACGATGCACATGATCAGACTTACGCCTGGCAGCAGGGCGAGAAGTCCTATCCAGGTATTGTTAAAAATCGCCCAGATCGGCCCGAAGAGGAATGCTCCCCAGTTAAAACCTCTTAAGCCAATCGGCAGGACCGACTGTCCTCCACTGCCGCTATCATTCACATTGGCAGTGTTGGATGAACCCCCGGCTATTCGATTGCCAAGCGGCTGCCCGCAGCGCGGGCAAGCAATTGCCTGAGAGCTTACCGTCGTTTTACAGGCGGGGCAGGGGACTAACTTTATATTTGCCATTGCGTTGATTATAGCCTGAGCTCGATCTAGTTGCTCGCTTTATCCGGTGGGGCTTCCGAGTTAGTGGCTAGGTCCGGGCTTGTTGGCGCTGTAAAGGCGGCGATATCGAGTTTTATGATGTCCAGGCCAAGGTTGTCGGATGAGGCGGCTATGTAGTGTCCGTCCGGGGATATGGCTCCGAAGTCGTCCGGAAATTGCAGGTCCACGACTTTTTTGCCGGTTTTTCCATCGAAAACAGCCCAGCCATCCTGACTGCTTCCTCCAACAAGATAGCTACCATTGGCCGTGAATGCAATGGTGTTAAGTGATCCTAGCGCGCATTGCTGAATGGTTTGTGTCTTCAAGTCATATATGCCGCCATTAACCGTCATGGCGACATATCGGCCATTCGGCGAAATCGCTGAGGGGTAGTCCCCTTTATTTAGTAGTACCTGGATGAGCTTGTTGCGGGGAACGTCCCAAACTGTCGGGTTGTCGCCGCCAGCTATAAGGCGGGATGAGTCGCTTGAGAACTGCACATTTCTTGGGTCCTGAGTCCTTGTATAGAAGTGGCAGACTCTAATGCCCGATTTAATAGACCACACGCTTACCTCTCCACGCGGCGTGGAAAAATCTCCTGGATCTGCTTCAGCGCAGGCTGCCAGCAGCAAGCCGTCTGGTGAAAAAGCGACGCCAAGGACGCCGTCCGCATCGTTCGTTCCGATTGGAAATGTTTTGACATCCTGAAATGTTTTGGCGTTGATCAACTGCACAAACTGGTTGGATGTACCGATGGCTATTAAGTTTCCATTGGGAGATATATCGATCGCTTCTATTCCGCTGGGATTAAAGGAATCGGACCAGGTGCTGAATATGTGCTTTCCCAGGCTGAAGAAACCGATACGGCCGTCTTTTAGGCCGACCACAACATGATCGCTCGTGCGGGAGAAGGCAAGGGCTGAAATGTAGGTTGGCGTTTGGTAGAACTGGTCGTCGATCTTTGTTGGCTGTAAATCTGGATTGCTATCGGATGCACCAGGATCAGCAGGCAACGTATCGGGTGTTGGAACTGCTGGATCGGCAAGACAAGACACACTATGGATGCCGATCATCGCAATAAGTACGCAGGCCAGGCGCAATTTGTTCAATAACGATCTCCTAGGACACGAGGCATTAGATTAACGAGAGCTTCGACACCGCAGCGAGCATCCACATTATTGTACAGCATCATCGTTAAATTGCAAGGCTATGGTTTTATCTCCAATCCAGTAACAGTTGGCGATGGCTGAGTGTGTTGTTTTATGGACGGGCCTTAACCGGTTGGGGTGCCACTCCAGTAGCTCTGGACTGGAGTGTCTTATTCTTCAGTGGATGTAAATATCAAGGTGTTGTCCGGAGCACTCCAGTCCAAGGCTACTGGAGTGGCACCCGGTCAGGATAAATACCTCTCGACTGGTATAAAGGCTGCTGCAGCAAGGTTTATGGCGTGTTGGGATCCGCGAGCGGAATTTGGTTTGTCCAAATCAGGGTGGAAAACTAGAACTAGTTGAACGCCTGAAAAGATCATTCGCTCGTTCAAGCCTTTCCAGGCTTCGCCGGGATGTCGTTCTTCGTCGTGAATAGTCTTTCGCATCGTGTCGACTCGATATCCATTTTCCGAGCCAAACTGTACTACTAGCGCGTCAATTCCAGGTGTATCCCCCGTAACGAAAACTGTCTCTTTTGGATACCGTAGCAGAACTTTGTCTAGCGAAGCAATGTCAGTCCACGTGGTCGACCCGGTCACAAGCACTCTCATGCAGAATTGTTCACTATGCAGGCTGAGTAATCCTCCAATGGTATCGCGAGGGTATACTTTCGAATATCTATAGAGGAAGTATTCGTACGTCTCAAAACGTAGACCAGGGGAAGTAAAGTCGATTAATGCAGGAGAAGACTACAAAGCTCCCAGCTTATGGTGTCGTGATCGGCACTTACGATCACTCGGATTCTCATGTTGGTACCTGGCTGCACGAACTGATTTATTTGAGGGCTAACGGCACGATTTACCAGTGTGCTGTAGATGTCAACGAACCCAACGGCGCCTTTCAGTATATGCTTCTCAACTCAATCGATCCGACAATGTTTGCCAATATCTCATCGCTTGCAGACGGATATCATGACCTCGTACGAAACTCCACGACCGGGGCCGTTGACTATATACGCAGCCCTTTCATTCAAAAATCTGAAGGCTGTCTGTCTGTAATCTTCGGCTTCATGAACGGGATCTTCGGGACAAATGAGAAGGTTTGGAAGGATGTCACGGGAGATGAAGCTGGAAACGCGCTTGCTGCTATGATGCCCTCTTCAAGCCGCGTGTTCGTATTTGGCGCGCCATACGCAGATCCAAACCCATATCCGGGAATGCATGATGTGCATATGAACCAGGGGGATCCGATCGCCGGGCCGTTTCACCATCTGGATGGTACTTGGCAAGACGGATGCGTGATTATTCTAAAAACTGACAACACGCTGGCCGGATATTTCGGAAAGTTCACCACTCAATCGTTGAACACCGATTCGAATGGATTCCCAGTGTAGGAAACCTCTCATTCCTTCGGAACTCTATTGCATCGGTGTAGCGTATAAAGGTATACTAGGGACACATTTTCAGATTCAGATCTTCTGAAAAGAGCGGGCGCAAGCCCGCTCTTTGTTGCTGTTACGCGGCATGGCCGACGACAGGGAATGGTGGAAGCGCAACATGACCGGAGATTTTATCGAGGCTTTAAGGCAAATTGAGAAAGAGAAGGATATACCTTTCGCTACTCTTCTCAAGACCCTTGAGATCGCCCTCGGCAAAGCCTATAAAAAGCATTATGGAATAGCAGGTGACGTCACCGTCCATATCGATACCACCAAGAATTCATTTAAATTTTCAGCAGAAAAGCTGGTTGTGGAAGAGGTTGGAAACGAGCATTCTGAGATGTCGCTCGCTACTGCCCGAAAGTACAATCCGAATGCAGTTCTTGGCGACATGATCGCCATCGAGGTGACTCCCGAGAACTTTGGACGCATCGCTGCGCAAACGGCTCGCCAGGTCATGATGCAGGAGTTCCGCGAAACCGAGCGCGAGAAGATCTTCGATGAGTTTAATGCGAAGATTGGTGAAGTGGCTACCGGAGTAGTGCAGCGCCGCGAGGGCGACAACGTCTATATCAACATTGGCAAGCTGGAAGCGCTGCTGCCGCTGCACGAGCAGGTTAAGTCTGAGCCATATCGCTTTAACGACCGTATTAAGGTATACTTGCTGGAGGTTCGTCGCTCCTCCCGCGGTCCTCAGGTTATTGTCTCACGGTCGCACCCAAGTCTCATTCGACGGCTATTTGAGTTGGAAGTACCCGAGATCGCGGATGGCTCCGTGATCATCAAAAGCGTTGCCCGGGAAGCAGGCGCACGCTCTAAGATTGCGGTAACGTCTGAGGATGAGAAGATCGATCCGGTCGGAGCATGTGTCGGTCATCGTGGAGCACGCGTGCAGGCCGTTGTTGCCGAGCTTTACGATGAGAAGATCGATATTGTTCGCTGGAGCTCAAATGTTTCGCAGTTCGTGGCTGAAAGCCTCTCTCCGGCCAAGAGCGTAAATGTTAAGGTGAACGAAGAGAAGCAGTCATGCTTCGTTCTCGTTCCCGACAGTATGCTGTCGCTGGCTATTGGCAAGTCCGGTCAGAATGTTCGATTGGCGGCTCGATTAACCGGGTGGCGCATCGATATTCGGTCTGAATCTCAGGAGGCCAAAGCGGCCTTTGCCAAGGCAGAGGAAGAAGTTCTGGAAGAAGAGCGGGCCGAGGCTTTGGCTCTGGAAAAAGGTCCGGTTGCCGAAACCAACTTGCCCGTGGACGATTCGGGAAATGCTGTGTCTTATGGTGATGAAGTTGTTATTACCGACGACATGTTAAGACTTCTGGAAGAAGAATAAGCGATACGTCGCGATAAATGGGATGAATAAGCCTAAACGAGTTCCGATCAGAACATGTGTCGTGTGTCGTGAGACTGACGCGAAGAAGTCGCTCATTAGAGTGGTGCGTCAGACTGCAGCCGACGGCACGACAACCGTTCTGGTCGATCGGACTGGTAAGGCAAACGGTAGGGGCGCCTACGTGTGCAACCGCACCGAGTGTGTGGAAACTGCACTAAAACAGCGTAGGCTTGAGCGCTCTCTGCATATTTCTGCTGTTACGGAAGAGTTCGCCGAACAGCTGCGGTCTGCCGTCGAAACGGCAATCGCGCCAGGGAGTTAATGGGGAAGATCCATGATGTATTAGAACAAAGAGGTGGTTCGTCTTTATGTCAGGTGTCCGTATTTACGATTTAGCTAAGGAAATTGGCGTCACTAACGGTGAGCTGATCGAATTTCTGCGAACTTTGGGTGTGACAGCAAAGTCTCCGTCCGCATCCATTGCAGACAGTGATGCCGATAAGGCAAGAAGCGGCCTTAAAAAAGGTGGTCCAGCTACTGCTGTGCAGCCGCCCACCGAGACGAAGACGTCTGCGTCCGCGTCTCAGCCTGCTACTACCTCCAATGGTTCGCATCCGGCTGTCACTCCGGCAGCTGCAGCGCCAGTCGCCGTTGCACCGGCTGCAGCGCCTGCCGCAACCGCCGAAACTTCCAAAGTCGTCAAAATTCCCGAAGTTGTATCTCTTCGCGATTTTGCCGATCTCATTTCCGTTCCCGCCTCCGATATACAAAAGAAGCTGATGGGTCTCGGCGTTTTGGCCTCTTTGAACCAGAAGCTCAGTCCAGCAGTCGTAACCCGCCTTGCTAAAAGCTACGGCGTGCAGGTTGAGATCGCAACTCCTCCCGTAGCAGCCGAGGAGAAGCCGGTAGAGGCCGCCCGCGCGAAAGTTGCCGTTGTGGCGCCTAAGCCGCGCGCCAAGGCCGCCGGTCCCGTTGCGCGTCCGCCAGTCGTTACGATCATGGGCCACGTAGACCACGGCAAGACAACGCTTCTTGATACCATCCGTAAGAGCCGGGTCGCTGCGGGTGAATTTGGTGGAATCACACAGCGCGTCGGAGCCTATCAGGTAGACGTGCCGGAACCAGATAAGCCAGGCGAATTCCGCAAAGTGACCTTTTTGGACACTCCGGGCCACGAAGCCTTTACGGCCATGCGAGCCCGCGGCGCACAGGTAACGGACATTGCCGTACTTGTAGTTGCTGCCGACGACGGCGTTATGCCGCAGACTATAGAAGCGATCAACCACGCTAATTCCGCCGGTGTTCCCATCATTGTCGCAGTCAACAAGATTGACAAAGAAGACGCGAATCCAACTCGTGTACTCACCCAGCTTACAGAATACGGCGTGATGCCGGAACTCTACGGTGGAACTGTACAGACGGTCGAGATTTCTGCAAAAGAGAACCTTGGCCTGGACGACCTTCTGGAAAAGATCCTGCTCGTTGCCGACGCTGAAGTTGAGCCAAAAGCAGATCCAACCGCTCCAGCGACTGGAACGATCATCGAAGCCGAATTGGACCGCGGACGTGGCGTCATTGCTACCGTACTCGTCGACCAGGGAACGCTTAAGATGGGCGACGCCATCGTCGCAGGCGGCAGCCACGGTCGAATCCGAGCCATGTTCGACGACCTCGGAAACCGCGTAACGGCTGCGGAGCCCGCCAAGCCGGTCGTTATCCTTGGACTTTCAACCGTTCCCAACGCAGGCGACCGCATCGAAGTGGCGAAGGACGAGCGCACGGCGCGCCAGCTTGCGGAATCTCGTGTTGCCGATGCAAGGACAGAAAAGCTGGCCTCGCGCCGGCCGGTTACCCTCGAAGACCTGCAGAAGCAGCTTTCGGCAGGCGGCTTGAAAGAGCTTAACCTGATCGTTAAGGCCGATATACAGGGGTCGGTTGAGGCGATCAGATCGTCGCTTGAAAAGATCGAGCATCCGGAAGTCGGCGTGAAGTTTATCTCACTCGGCGTCGGTGCTGTTGGCGACTCCGATGTCCTGCTGGCGTCAGCCTCCAAGGCCATCATCGTTGCGTTCAACGTAAAGACTGACCCTGCGGCCATACGGCTCGCCGAAGTTGAGCACGTTGAGATCCGGGAATACCGCGTCATCTACGACCTGTTTGATGATGTGAAACGGGCTATGGCCGGGCTTCTCGATCCAATCTACGAAGAGAACGCACTTGGCACAGCCGAAGTACGCGCTGTTTTCAAACTGCCAAAATCCGGCGGTGTTATCGCAGGCAGCTACATCTTAACAGGTAAAGTTGTTCGCGGTTCCAGCGTTCGAATTAGACGCGGCGGAAAGCTGATCTCAGAAGGCAAGATCGAAACCCTGAAGCGCGAGAAGGACGACGCCCGCGAAGTCGCACAAGGCTTTGAATGCGGTATCCTCATTCCAGGCTACGATCCCGCTGAAGGCGACCTGATCGAGTGCTACGAAATGAAGAGAATCGAGCGGACCCTGTCGTAGTGACCCAACCGTCGACCACAATGTGCCATGCTTGTCCGTCTTCGGATAAGCATGCGTATTTGTGCCGACAGCCTAGTTGTGTAGGACGCATGCTTATCGCAAAGCCGACAAGCATGGCACATTTCCCGTCCTATAATTATAAATGGTAATACACCTCCTCCAGGCTGAGCTAATCCTTTCCGAGAGCCAGTCTCTCAAGGATAAGCGGCAGATACTGCGCAGTTTACTGGCGCATTTGCGGAGCGATTTTAATATCTCCGTTTCAGAAGTCGGCGCTCAGGACAAGTGGCAGCGCGCGGAGATTGCCGCGGTTGTCGTGTCAACGGATTCGTCCTTTGCGGATCAAGTATTGAGCCAAGTAGTCAATCACATAGAGTCGGATCCGCGGGTCGAACTGGGACAGTTCACGACGGAACCGCTCTGACGTATTAGTGGCGGCAGTTTTTGCCGCCGCGATTGGAAATTAAATAATGGCAGCAACTAGAAAGCAGCGCCTTCAGGAAACCCTGCGCGCTGAATTATCAGATATCATTCGGCGCGATATGCGTGACCCCAGGTTCCGTGCAGGCCTCCTCTCCATTACCGATGTTGAAGCGAGCGATGACCTGAAGCATGCAGTGATCTTTGTCAGCATACTCGGAGACGAACTCGTTCGAAAAACGGAGATGCAGGCCCTGCGCGATGCCAAAGGCGTTCTGAAGTACGAACTTGGCCGTCGGAAGCTGTTCAACTATGTGCCGGACCTGTCATTCAAGTATGACGACACCCTTGAGCGCGGCGCGTCTATGTTCGCGCTGCTTGAGCGTGTCCGACAGGAAGACGAACAGCGAGCCCGCGACGCCGGCATTGAGCCGGAATCTCTGTACGCCAAATCAGACGACGAGACGAACGACGAGTCGTCCGACAAAACAGAGCAGGGTGATGCGGAATGACAGGATCCCCGGGTTGCTCCCTCGATAACGTATTTCGAGCTGCGGCGGCGGAAATCGAGCGTGCGGACAGCATTGTCCTGGCATGCCATGTTAATCCCGACGGTGATGCGTTGGGCTCTATGTTAGGGCTCGCGCATGGGCTTCAATCCATTGGGAAGAACGTGACGTCTCTGTCGCAGGATGGAGTACCCGACATCTATACCTTCCTGCCCGGCTGCGATACGATCCAATCGAGACTGCCGAAAGACGTTT
>Ga0157374_10006183_pt1 | contig 10147 bp, 18 predicted proteins | sample M25metaG_FD_115308 | JGI IMG/M metagenome (GOLD analysis project Ga0157374, IMG submission 115308) | Miscanthus rhizosphere microbial communities from Kellogg Biological Station, Michigan, USA - M2-5 metaG | ecosystem: Host-associated > Plants > Roots > Rhizosphere > Soil | place: USA: Michigan... | reverse complement strand
GGAAGTGTTGCGGGCCGATGCCAGTCGCAGCTTCCGGCTCGAATCCGCGGTCCTCGCTTTCGTCACGATCGTCAGTGCCTGGCCGATCGCGGTCATGATTCACGAAGTCGTCCGGCTCTTGAAATAAGCCGCGCTCCTTTCGGGGCTAGTCGCGGTGTCAAACCGCGCCAACCTTCTATCACGTCACCATTCCCATGACGTTGTGAAGTACGCTGCCCCCGCCCCATCAGTTGGCGGCGCCGTCTTAGCTTTCCCCTGTCCGTCCCGATAAGACCAGCCGAATTAAAACTCACTCTTCATGAGAGATCTCCACCAGCCCTGAGAGCAAGCTCTCAAATTCTGGAAAGAAGATCGTTGACAACCTCGCTGGAAATTTTGCAAAAGAGCCGACCAGCAATTCCTTCCATGAATATGACCGCTTCCGCCAATCAAGCCCGCCGTTTTACCAGCCGTCAGCCGCGGATGCCATGCACACCAAGCCAACCTTCCAACGGGCAACCGGCGCCAACATTGTGCACGCCCCGCCCCCTCAAATCCTCCACTAACAACACGACGGCCAGAAATCGCGCCGTGTTAGACGAACAATTGTTCGTATTTAAAGGCGAACGTTCGCCTAATTCTTGTTAGGTCTCATGCATCTTGCCGAGGTTCCTTACTGGGTCGTCGCCGGTGTAATGACAGTGGTAGTGCTTAGTTGGCCGGTCCTCTTCGTCGCGGGAGCTTGGTTTGTGGACCGCCATATGCGCCGGCGGCACGCATCTGCTTCGACCCGTTGGTTTGCATTTGCGGGCTTTGGCTCAGCCGTTCTCCTATTTTTCTTCATTCTCCTTCAGGTTCCGCCGCAGTGGCAGTTTACCAGTCACAGCTCCACGCTTGTTACTATCAGCTACGGGTTTGGCTTGGGCTGGATTTGTACTCCGTTCTTTGCAGTTCCCTGTATCTTCGTCGGGCTCTGCACCGGAGTCATCACACTTTTGCTTCACCGTCGTCATGCTATTGCCCCGAAGACCTAACTAAGCGATGGAGCCAACCACTGGCCGGCGTACGCCCAAGTTTTCCGTGACTCCAACCTCACATCCCGCTGCCACGCCCGCTCTCGCCAGTGGTGGCTCATCTTGTTCTCGTTAGACCCCATGCGCGAGCGCAAACAGTTTGATGCATTTCTTCCTCGCAGCCCTTCGCCAATCGTATTCGTCCTTGTCGTTACCTGCTACGACTACGCTCTCACTGCGCTGTTTGCCGCGATTGTACGACTCTTTCATTTTCCTCCACGCCACCTCAGCTTTTGGGAGACTCACGGTGATCCGACGGCCCATGTCATCGAGGGGCTCGTGTTTGCGCCGCTCATTGAGACCTGCATTCTTGTCGCCATTATTGAGCTGTTGCGAAGGCTGAGAGTGCCGACTTCGGTACTCGTTTTTCTCGCGGGAGGGCTCGTAGCGCTTCCGCATTCTTACACATGGGACTGGGGACCATACGCCTTCGTGGTGCTGCCGGGCTTTATCATTCAGGCGGCCGCTTATCTTTACTGGAGGGAGGTTTCGCGCAAGGGCGGGTTTGCTGTCGTAGCCTCGATTCACGCGCTGGCAAACCTGCTTCCAGCCCTGTATACCATCGCGTATGCGACACGAAAGGTCTAACCATGCGATGGAGCGAACGGCTGGCAGCCTCGGATCCACACTTTCCATGAAATCACCCTCTCAACCCGCAGCGACGCGCTCTCCCGCCCGCCGGCGCTCATCTTGCTCTCGTTAGACGGTAACACACGCATGGGCAAGACGCGCGGGCCATACAAGATCGAGTTTCCCGAGGGCACGCTGGTGCGCATAGCGTCCCGTCCAGACTTGGAGCGCTTTCAGAGGGACTGGCACTTTCATCATCCTTTGGAGCCGGAGCAGCTCGATTTTGCAGATCGCATCAGCAGGGTTGCGCACACTGGAATTTATCATGGAGGCGATGAGCTTTACCGGTTCCACGACATTCCAGGGACATGGCATGAGTGTTGTTTGCATGCGGTTGGCGACGCGGCGCCAACCGTCCATGCGATGGAGCGAACAGCGGACCGCCGTACGCTGCACTTTTGAGATGACTTCCACATTCCCACTCCGAGCGACACGCGAGCTCGTCCACCGTCGCTCATCTTGTTCTCGTTAGATCTATGCGCGCTCTTGTCCTGCTAATTTGTTTAACGATGCTGTGCCGCTATTCACTCGCGGGCGAGCTTCAGTGGCCTTTCCCCCTTGAACCGGACGCGCTCAGCATCGTCGGCAAGCGATTCGCTCTTGGCTCTGCGCGGCCCCTGGGCACTCAAGAGGATGTTAGCCGAATTCGGGCGGCAGTGGCGGGCAAGAAAAGCTCTACTCACGTCAACGAGATTCACTGGCTATCCCCGACTTTAGTTGTGGCGGCAGGAACTGATGGCCCTTACCAAGTATTTTGGCCGGTTGCCAAGAAAAGTGGAAAATGGGAGGTCCTTATGGAGTATAATCGACATCACCCGATCTAACCAATCGCTGCAGCCAACCGCTGGCCGTTCCGATGAGTAGCTTTCAGATGACTTCAACATTAAACTCCGCAGAAAGGTTCGCTCTCGCCAGCGGTGGCTGAGCTTGTTCTCGTTAGACCGCAAACAATGATCCGCATCCTCATTTACACACTTTTCGTCTGCGCTTTGTTGGTCCGAGCAGATCCAATCGAGCTGTCTCATCTGTTGATTGAGGGCAACGTGTCGCACAGTGCCAATGGCACCTACCCGTTCCGCGTCGAAGTTCGGCAGGTCACCGTGGACAGGGTTGCCCACAAGCAGAAGTATTACTACGGTCACTATGATGACAAGCGGCAGTACGTTTGCTCTAGCGTCGCCATCTCGCTGAACGGCAAGAGCATTGAGGTTCCAGAAACCGCATACTCCGATTTGTGTTATCTCCAGAGCATCGCGCCTCTCGAACTGATGGAGGATGGCAGGTGGATGGTCGGCATCCAGGGCGGTTCTGGGGGCGAAAGCTACGAAGTGCAGCTAATCTTCAATGCTGCAAAGCTCCTCGAACGGCGCGTTGCCTTCGAGGTGCCAGACAAAAAGACCGTCGATGTTCGGAAATTCTGACTTGGTCTCCAATCGGCCTAACCATACGATGGAGCCAACGCCGCCCGACCCGATTATGAGCTTGTTCCCACTTCAACCCTCAACCTGCCGCCCGCCAGGCTCCCGACGGCGTGGCTCATCTTGTGCTCGTTAGATGACTGCCGAGCGGAAGCCGATAATCAGCAGGAGGGCTCTCATTTCTACCACGGTCGCAGTTTGGCTCATCGTCTGTCTCGCATATGAGCTATATCGCATCGCCGCGTTCGTCGCATCGCCACCCACGGGCGATCTTTATGCCCATAATTGGGGTTTTCAGCTCTTCGCGTTCACGTGCTTCCGTTTTCCTGTGTGGCTTGTTGGTTGTTTGTCATTCTCATCGTAGAGTTCGCTTTGCTCACCCGACGGACGCCGCGTACATGAAGACTCTTGATCGAAAGCTCAACATGTTGCCACGCCGGTCCGCTTTTGAGATGGTTCCACAGTTCCACACCGAGCGGCACGCGCTCCCGTCCGCCGTCGCTCATCTTGGTCTCGTTAGATGTAATGATACCTTCGTGGATTGCGATTTGGATCGCGCGCTTTGTCTCGGGCGAGCATTTGCGGCCGGGTGAGCGCGCAGACTATCGCTACTGGTTCGGCGTCCTATTCTTGTTTCCCGCAGAAGTGGTGGTGTTCGCGCTCATATGCTCACCGCTTTTCCAGCGTTCAGGTATCGCCGTCTGGCTCGTTCTCACGACTTTCGGTCTGGTTGCGCTCTTTTCCGGATTACTTTGGGCCACATATGTTCCAGCCGGGCTTTCCTTGGGTCTGGCAGTCGTTGCTTGGGCGTGCGCATTCTGGGCTGCTTGGCAATATCTATGACGGCCATTCACATCCAACATCTAACAATTCGATGGAGCTGACCGCGAGCCGCCGTAACGCCCAGTTTCAAATGATTAAAACCATTAATCCCGCAGCCACGCTCGATCCCGCTCGCAGCAGCTCATCTTGGTCTCGTTAGATGCAACGCGACGCCCTACCTGCTACGCTGCCGATCCCCGAGGATCTTCGGGCATGCGCCATCGCGCTCGACCATCTCGGAGTGTGTGAGGTTGCGTGGACCCGCCAGAACGCGCTCGGCGTTATCTCAGCGCTACAAGGCACTAAGTGGGCGGTCCTCGGTGGAGACGTTCTTGTGCAGCGTGACGGAGCTTTCCGGCACTCCGACAACAGTTGGCATACGGATGAGACCGCTGGCGAGAGGTGTCCAGAGTTCATCGAGCGAAGCCATCGCGAAAGCCGCAGCTATATCGACCGTTTCCCGGAGAGGCCGGATTCAGCGGTTGCATACGTCCTTGTTTTCGCTCCCTGCGAAGGCAGGTTGCTTGACCTCACATGACGCAACCATCTAACCATGCGATGGAGCGAACGTCGCACCGCTGCACGCTCAGCTTTTTGAGATGACTCTGACACTTCCACTCCGAGCGACGTGCGTTCTCGTCCGCCGTCGCTCATCTTGTTTTCGTTAGATCTTAAGAGCGCGCATGCGATTTATTGCTTTAGCCTTGTTCGCAGGTGCACCGCTCGCGTTTGCCTGCTTCTTCGTTGTCCTCGTCGGATCATACTGGGGATACTTCGACATGGGACTTGCCGGTCCGAACGGTCTTGTGTTGTTCATGGTCTACGGGCCTGCCGCGCTCATTGTGTTTGCTGGCATCTCTACCGCCAGTTGGTTTGCATTGAGGCGCCGCGGCCACTGGCTCAGATTAGCCGTAGCCCTTTTGCTCATCGCGGCTACCACCTCACTTGCCTTCGCAGCCGAGGTGCACCGCACATCAGATTACCCAACGCAAGTCCCGGGCACGATGCACGATTTCTTTCGCTGGTTTGCGCATCGCTGGTTCGGGCAGCCACAAAGACCTAACCATGCGATGGAGCGAACGGCGGACCGTCCGATTCCTAGATTTGCTAGCTATGAACGCCGATCCTAACTCGCGCCGTCGCTCATCTTGTTCTCGTTAGACCTATGCGGACTACCATTCCGCCAAAGCAACGCTTCCATCGCATCCTCCGACGGTTGGCATGTTACCGTTCCGAGCTTCCGTCGGATCTCGCTTTGGAGCCGAGCGAGGCGCACTTGGGAGTCTTGTGCGGCCTCGACGGCAGTGCAGAATGCTTCCTCACGGATCAGGGAGTTTACTTTCACGTCGATCGACGGTGGGCGCGCGTTGCTTATCGTGATATTGAAGTGCTCTTTCCCGCCAAGACGAACTCTAAAGGCGCTCTTACGCTGCGCGCACCAGTCGGCAGCCTTTCACCCCTTCGCGGCAGCCGCGAACTCTGGGAGGTCGGACGTTTCTTTATGCGTTGCGCCGAGGACGCAAAAATGTTCTAACCATGCGATGGAGCTGACCACGAGCTGCCGTACGACCTTGCTTCCCCTGGCCACTTCCCTTTCACCCGCTGCAACGCGCATTCCCGCTCGCGGCAGCTCATCTTGTTCCCGTTAGACGTTTTCCGCGCCAAGAGATGCGACGCCTTCTTCTCCTAACCGTAGCCTTCGTCGTTGCGGTGATTTTCGGATATTGGATTCCAGCGATCGTTCGTCACTTTGCCAGGTTTGGCTCGGTTGCGCACAGCCTCGCGCGGCCCGGGTTTTGTCTCGTTTTGTTTGCCCTTCTTTTTGCGAGCCCAGCACTTCGATCTCAGTTTCGTGTCAGTTGGCGGTGGACATGGGTATTGTTGATACCGCTTGTTTTTCTCGGCCTGAATACGGCGAGCCTATTTGCACACCCACCGTTCTTCCCTGCTGTTCTCGCTGCAGCGCTAGTTCTCGACGGTCTCGCTATCGGCTTCATGGAGGAGTTTTTGTTCCGCGGTGTCGCTTTTCTCGGAGAGCCGGAAGCTTCTCCTAAGGCGACCGTCTTTTTGAGTGCACTTGTTTTTTCTCTGCTGCATTTGATGGGCTTGACGACCGGCGCGGACCCGCACGAAGTACAGCGCCTTGTCGTCTTTGCATTTCCGGCCGGTATCACCTTCGGGATCATCCGCATGGCTACGGGAAGCATTGCGTGGCCTGTCGTCTTGCACGGCTTGATCGATGCCACCGGATATCTTGCCTACCCCCGGGCGGCGCCAGTTGGCCGACTGGGAGCGGGTCTTGTCGCTTTCAGCGCGGTTGCGACGGGTGTATTGTTCTTCGTCCATCCCGCGATGAAGCCCAAACGTCTAACCATGCGCTGCAGCTGACAGCGAGCCGTCGTACGACCCAGTTTTCAGATGATTAAAACCGTTCAACCCGCAGCTACACTCGCCCTCGCTCGCCGCAGCTGAGCTTGTTCTCGTTGGATCTCATGACCGCACGGCTCGAACAGAGCGTCCACAGCCTTCATGTTGAGGTTGCGCTTTTTCATGGCGACGCGCTTGTGCAGCGGGGGAATATCGTGCTTCGGGCAGAGGAGGGTTGTTCCTGCTTCGGCGAGCACCGGCACGTCATAATCAAGGACCGTGATGTTGCGCTTTTTGCCGGCCTTATCATCGAGCATCGACTCGAGGTGCCGGCATCACCTCTCACACTACGTTACTTCGAGGTCGTAACGACAGACGATCCTACTGAGCCGCTCAGGCAATCGTTGGTATTCAAGTCAGCCCTTCGCGTGGGAGTCCACACATCGACCGATTGGGAGAATATTAACTTTGTGAAGGGATATTTCCTCGCCTTCAAGTGCAACGAGCAGATCTAACCATGCGATGGAACCAACGCCGCCCGACTTGATATGAGCTCGTTCCCAGTTCAACCCGCATCCTGCAGCCAGCCGCGCGCTCGGCGGCGTGGCTCATCTTGTTCCCGTTAGGTCTATGATTACGCGTCGAATACTTCGGTGGTCGGTCGCTGGGGCTGTTTACGCATTTCTTATCTCGATTGGCACTCTACAGCCCGGCACGCTTGCGATGTCCGTGCTTGTCGGAGCAGTGACCGGTGCGGTCGGAGGAGGAATTGCGAGTGTCGTAGCACGACCAGCTATTCAAGCGCTGATCACAGGCGCGGCAGTCGGAATCTGCGGAAGTGTGCTTAGTTATTACCTCGTCGGGGCCTCACGTGGTTTCGTTTCGCACCTCAGTATCCACACGTTTGCAGCTGTCGTCGCTTTTTTGATTTTGCGGGTGGGCTTCGGCGAGCGCAGAGGAGAGCCAATATTTGCTACCACACAAAAGACCTAACCCTGCGATGGAGCTGACGTCGAGCTGTCGTACGATCCCGCTTTAACATGACTAGGACGTTTCAAATCCATGCAGCGCTCGTCGTCGCCCGGCGCAGCTCATCTTGTTCCCGTTAGATGGAAAGCGTTGGCATGAGCTCCGATGAGAAGCCTAAGCCGCAAACAGGTAGCTGGCGGGAGCGGTTTCTGTGGGCATTCTTCGCGGGAGCAGTGCCGGTTTTCATGTGGTCTTACTTCCCTGATAATGCCCACTCGTTAACCGAATCTGTTCTCGCCGCTGCCACCGTTGGCGGCATCTTTGGCATTCTTGCGGCGATATTTGGTCAGCGTGTTGTCGATTTCGTTCTGGACTTGCGATGGTGAGCCGCTCGTACCCTACTCTCTCGCTGCCTTGCAAGACATCTAACCATGCGATGGAGCTGACGCCGGGCCGCCGTACTATCGAGCTTTCGACGATTAGAACCTTGCAATTCGCAGCAACGCTCGCTCTCGCCCGGCGCAGCTCATCTTGGTCTCGTTAGACGACTATGCCACTGATAAGATGGATACCACTACTCCACCGCGGATAGAGCAGCGGGTGCGTCTTCGCCCGATCCTCCGAGACGTCGCGATTATTGTCGCGTTGACCTTCCTCGGCGGCTGTATTATGCGCGCTGTACGTTCGTCATCGCGTGAGATGCTTGTCGCGAACCTTGTGCTCACCACAGTTGGATTTGTCATTAGCGGCTGTTTGGCTGTTGGCAGTCGGTGGCGTCACCTTGCTTACGTGGGTCTTGGCGTTTGGTTGGCGGGCTTGATGAACGTCTTATTTTTTGGTGTTAGCATCGTTTACTGGCCTTTCAGCATCATCTTTGTGGCGTTGACGATGAGACTCGGTGGGGCTATGTCGTATGTTTTCAAGCGAGACACAAATCGGTCGTTCTAACCATGCGATGGAGCCAACGGCGCCCGATTTGATTATGAGCTTGTTTACGGTTCAACCCTTAACCTGCAGCCTGCCTCGTGCTCGGCGGCGTGGCTCATCTTGTTCTTGTTAGGCTGATTAGACAAACAAAACTATGGATCACACGATGACGACAACGGCTTTCACACTCGACGGCTTCAAGGTCACGAAGAATCTGGGTGTGGTACGCGGAATTACCGTTCGTTCGCGTTCAATTGTCGGCACGATTGGCGGCAGTTTGCAGACTATTCTCGGTGGCAACATCAGCCTTTTTACATCGCTCTGCGAAAAGACGCGCGCAGAAGCCTTGGAGATGATGATCACCCACGCTCAACAACTGGGAGCGAATGCAGTCCTCGGTGTCCGATACGACGCCACCGAGTTGATGTCTGGAGTGACTGAGGTTCTGTGTTATGGGACTGCGGTCATCGTTGAGACTGCCTAACCATGCGATGGAGCTGACCGCGAGCCGCCCTTCCTAGCGGGTGCTCCAGCCCCGGCTCGTGTTCTAACCAGGCTCGCAAAACAGGGCTGGCATTGCTAGGAGCCTTCGCCCCGGCTGGCGCGCTCCATACCGCAGCGCCGGGCATGTCAATCACTGAGAAAAGTGCTCTAAGATTTCTCGCGTGGGAGGGCATGGGCTTTCTGCGTTAGTCCAACCGAATAATCTTGACAAAAAGGGGACTTGTTCGTCAGGCTCGGTACTGTCGCCAGAAAGACGGCGATATGACAAACGCCTGTTATGAAAACCTCGCATCAGCGGATTGCCGGCCTTCGGCCAGCTTTTTTAAGCGCATCGAATCGGATCGCGATTCCGCTGCTTCTGATTGGGGCGGCGCTGGCGCTCATCCAGCCGTGCGCCGGTCTTTCCCTCGAATTTGTGGAGACTGGCAGCCTCGCCATCGCACATACTGCGCATACTGCGACATTGTTGCCTAACGGCCAGGTTCTCCTCGCGGGTGGAATCAACAATGGCCAGTATCTTGCGGACGCGGAACTCTACAAGCCGGCAACTGGAACCTGGACGACAACCGGAAGCCTGATCACTGAACGATTGGGCCACACGGCAACATTGCTGGCGGATGGAAGGGTACTTGTCGCGGGAGGAAGTGATGGGAACGTTAAGCTCGCCACTGCGGAACTCTATGATCCGGCGACCGGGCTTTGGTCCGCTACGGGCAATCTCGTGCAGGCGCGGGATGCTTTCCAGGCGACGCTGCTGGCCAATGGCAAGGTGCTTGTCGAGGGCGGGAATGGCACCGCCGGTACTCTCGCCACTGCGGAGCTTTATGATCCAGCGACCCAGACCTGGACGCAAACCGGCTCGCTAGGGCGCAAGCGTAACCAACATACCGCGACTTTGCTCTCCGATGGCAGAGTGCTTGTCGCAGGCGGCTTCGTCGGCAACGGGAGCCTCACCTCGGCGGAAATCTACGACCCGGCAAGCGGGACTTGGTCGGCCACTGGAAGCATGGCCCATGGCCGCAACACACATACCGCCACCTTGCTGCTCAACGGAATGGTTCTGGTGACGGGCGGTCAGGGAACCGGCGGCATCATCGCGAGCGCGGAACTGTATGATCCGGCGAGCGGAACCTGGTTGGAAACAAGCCCGCTTCCGGTTGCAGTTGTCGGCCACACGGCAACGTTATTGTCGAACGGTGCGGTTTTGGTCGCGGGCGGTGTGAACACGGCTTATGTCGGCGAAACGGAACTCTACAACCCAGGACATGGCACCTGGACTTCCACCGGCAGCCTTAACACGGCGCGCGTTGGTCACACAGCAACCTTATTGCGCAAGGACAAGCTGCTGATTGCTGCCGGTGCTTCCAACGGGGGAATACTCACAAGCGCGGAACTCGGCACTCGTGTTCGGCCTTAGCGTCCTCAATGATCTTCGGCTGTGATTGCGCCGTCGAACTT
>Ga0157374_10006182_pt1 | contig 10148 bp, 8 predicted proteins | sample M25metaG_FD_115308 | JGI IMG/M metagenome (GOLD analysis project Ga0157374, IMG submission 115308) | Miscanthus rhizosphere microbial communities from Kellogg Biological Station, Michigan, USA - M2-5 metaG | ecosystem: Host-associated > Plants > Roots > Rhizosphere > Soil | place: USA: Michigan... | reverse complement strand
CTAGCAAGGAAATATTCCACTGAATGACCAAGGAGATCAAAAGCAAAAAAAGCAAAATCTTTAATTATCTTTTTGCTAAATTAGCAAAAAATAAAATTGATAAGTCCATTCGTGCCAAATTTTGGCAATTATTTCAAGATAACATTCAGATCAGCAAAGAGCAAAAACCCTACCATCATTGGCGAATTGAAAATTATGAAGCGTTTTTAGAAGCAGTTGATAAGCTTGATTTTGCCGACAAAATCACCATTTGTCATGAATTAAGGAGTATTTGCGCTTGAAATCAGACTAAGAACATTTGACTAGATTTTGAAGATATGATTGAAAACGTCCTTCTTTTTACTAAAATCACTTGGCCATTATTTGATTATATTTTGGTTGATGAATGTCAAGACTTGAAGCATAATCTTTTATCTTTAATCACTGAAAAATTAAGCAATTCGCTAACTAATTTTACCTTTGTGGGGGATCCAAAACAAAATATTATGGCTTTTGCCGGTGCTACTGAAGATATATTTAAATTATTAAAAGATAAATTTCCTGACCGTTCCCAAATGGTTATTTCCATAAGTTTTCGAGTTCCTCGGGAAATAGCTGAAGTTGCAAATGATTTCACCAGCAAATTTACTTCTTATCAACCAAAATTAAAAACAGAAAAAACCAATGGCGGACAAAAGCCTTTTCTTTTTGTTGCCGGTCAGACGGAGCATTACCAAACTACTCCCCAAGTTGAAGAAGAAATAAGTCAAAGAGCAAAACTGATCTATGTTGAAGAAGAAGGAGAAGATCAAATCACAGAGAAACAACTTGAAAAATTAAAAAAAAAATTAATTAGCCAAGCCAAAAAAGAAGAAAAAATCAAGAAACAATTGGAGTTCATTCTTGCAGCAATTAATCAATTAGACAAAAATTCTTCCAAGGTCATACTCTACCGGAAAAATTGAATTGGTAAATGATTACAAAATTGACTTGCCGAAACCAAACATTATGATTTTGCCACTACCTCTAGCGATGTCAATCGAACCATCAGCATTATAATTAACAAAGTTCGCCAAAAACTCGGAAGCGAACCTTTTTTTTTAGCCAAATTCCAATCGATTGAGCAACTCTTAGTTAATTTAGAATTAAGTTGATCTAACATTCCAAACTTATCCAAATTAATCGAAGAATTTGATCACGAAAGAATTGCTATCGAAAAAGTTAGCAATTATTTGACTAAAGATGAAATTTGAGATTTCCTTCGCCGTTTAGATAAACAAATGAAGGAGAGAGATCTTGAAAAATCAGGAAAAACCATTCTTTCGACTATTCACGCAGCCAAAGGCTTAGAATTTGATTATGTTTTTCTCTTGGCTGCTGACGAAGAAATTTTACCCGCCAAACCCAAAGGTCAAGAATCTTATTGAATCAGAGAAGAAATAAATCTTTTTTATACCGCCATCACACGTGCCAAAAAAAACCTATATTTAACCACTTCTTCCTGGGAAAATTGCTCTCGTTTTATTAAGGAACTTAGTCCAAACTTATTGAAATTAATTCCCCAAAAGTTCCAAGGTTTAAAATTCATATCATCTGAAAAAGAAAGACACAATGAAGCAGAAATCATGGATAGTCCAATTTCCTTTGCGAATTTATTGGAAAAGCAAGGGGAAGAAGCTTTTGAACTTTTAAAGAATAGTTGAAAAATTGAGAACAGGTTAAAAGTATTAATCAAAAATTGAAAGGAAATAAAAGGATTGCAAATTGACATTTATGCTGAAACAAAAAAAAACATTTATTTAATTGAAGTGAAAAATTGAAGTCAAAGATTTTATTATGAATCAAATGAACATTTAATTCGCCGACAAGAAATACTAGAACGGCAAAAATATCGGAAAAAAATTGTTCAAGAAAACTTTTCTTCTCCAAAAACAATTTTTTATTTGATTAGTTTTTCCCGTGGCGAAACAGCCAATGATTTTCGCAATTTTTTAAGACAAGAAAACAGTGAATTGCTAGTATCTCATCATGATAAAATTTATAACAAAATTTGAGCCACTGAATATAAATTACTTTGCCTTGATGAATTTATTTATCAAAAAGAAAAAAGTAAAAAAAATTTTAGCACAATACAAAATTAATATGATGAGGATAGGAATCAGCTAAATTTTTTAATTGAAAAAAAAACATTTTCAAGCACAATTGTAATTCTTGATTAGGAAAGTGAAGATAATCAATGGTTATCTTGATCTCGGCTAAATCACAAGTAATTTGACAAAATTGGGAATAATTATTCTGCAAAAAATTAATTGTTCCGTTGACTATTGCCGAAACTGCTGCACAAATTAAATCTTTTCCTTTAGGAGCAGAATTAGCATGTCCTTGGATTTTAATAGACGTAAAATATTTTTCTTTTTTATCTTGTCAACGATAAGAAATCTTAATCACTTTGTTTTGTGCTTAGATCATCGGTTATCTGACTAGATATTTGATTAATTCTTCGACTCAATTTACTTTTTTGTCTTGCAGCATTATTTTTATGAATGACTCCCTTAGCTACCGCCTGATCAAGAACTTTTTGAGTTTTATTAAACAATTCTTTTAATGCTAATAAGTCGGAAGTTTTTTCAAAGCTAGCACGAATCTCTTTCAAGAAGTGATTTTTTTTAGTTTTATATTTTTTATTTCTTCTGTGTCTTTGTTCGCTTTTTGCTTGTTTTCTTTTCGTGAGAGAGACCATATTATAATTTTATCCGTTAAAATAGTTTTAGATTTGCACTCGTTTATATGTAAAAAGTCATTAAGTGTCTAAAATAACGTTAATCTTCCTGCCCCAAAATTAGTAAACTTTTCTATACCGTTCACCACTTTTTTTGTAAACTTTGGATCTTAATAGCCTCTTAATGAAGAATAAATAGCATATTTAAGCATAATTTTTCTTGCCCGAATGGTAAAAATTACATATGATTTTTGACGCTTGGTGAAAAAGAGCAACTGTTCGCAGGTTTGCTAGCTTGCAAAAAAAAATTTTATTTCTTAGGGGGAAAAATAGTCAATTGAGCGATGCACAATTGCAAGAAAAAATTATTCATTTAAAACAAAAAATAGAAAAAAGCCAGAATTGTGACAAATATTTGGTATCAGCTTTTGCCTTGACCCGAGAAGTGATTTATCGCAAAACTGGGCTTTTGCTATTTCCCACTCAGATTTTCGGAGGAATTGTCCTTCACTATGGAAATATTGCTCAAATGAACACCGGCGAAGGAAAAACTTTAACTGCTATTTTACCTATTTGCTTAAATGCTTTAACGGGCGAGCCTGTTTACGTAATTACCGTCAATGAATATTTGGCCCAACGAGATTGAAATCTAGGAAAGCCTATTTTTGATTTTTTTGGCTTGTCTTCGGGATTTAATTCTACTCACTATAATGCACAAGAAAAGAAAGAATTATATGAAAAATGCAAAATTATTTACACCACTGCTAGCGAAATAGGATTTGATTATTTAAGAAATAATTTAGTTACTCGTGTTGAAGATAAGATTGATTTGCGTTTTATTTACACGATTACTGATGAAATAGATAGCATTAAAATTGACGAAGCCCAAAACCCATTAATCATTTCCCAGAGATGGGAGGGTAGCGAAACAAGTCAAGAAAAATATAATAAATCCAATCATTTAGCTAATAGTTTGATCCCGGAAGAAGATTATAGAGTAAATGAAAAAGATCAACAACTTTGATTATTCAACAAAGGAATTAAAAAAATAGAAAAATTTTATCAAATTACTAATCTCTTTTCTTTTGTTAATCAAGAGATTAATTTTTTGTTACATAATTCTTTAAAAGCCAAACATTTCTATCGTAATGGAGTTGACTATATAGTGGATCATGAAAGAAAAAAAATAGTTATTATTGATGCCTTAACTGGAAGATTGGTGCCAAACCGAGTTTATAGCGCTGGATTACAGCAAGCAGTAGAAAGTAAAGAAGGATTATCTATTAGTCCAAGAAATAAGTCAACAGCAGTTATCACCTATCAAAATTTCTTTCGTCTTTTCAAAAAGATTTCCGGCATGACTGGAACGGCCAAAACTGAAGCTGAGGAATTTCGACAAGTTTACGGAATGGAGGTGATGGTTGTTCGTCCTCACAAGAAGTTAATTAGGCAAGACAAAAATGATCTGCTCTTTTTGAATAAGGAAAGTAAGTATCAAGCAATTACCAAGAGGGTTAAAGAAATTAAAATCACTACCCAACAACCAGTTTTGCTCGGCTCGCCCAATTTAGACGTTTCTGAATATTTGTCTTCGCTATGAATGAAAGAGGGAATTGCTCATTCCAAATTAAATGCAATTAATCATCAAGAAGAAGCCAAGGTTATCGCTCAAGCAGGAAAATTAGGAGAAGCTACTATTTCGACTAATATGGCTGGTCGAGGAACAGATATCATTCCGACAAAAGATAGTCGCAAATCAGGCGGATTATTGGTGCTTGGGGTGGAAAGGAATACTAGTCGGAGAATTGACAACCAATTACGGGGACGCTCAGCAAGACAGGGAGATCCGGGCGAAAGCCAATTTTATCTTTCTTTAGAAGATGATTTAATCAAAAATTGTGGTCTAGAAGAACAATTAATTCGTTTTTTTGGTCAAAAAAAATTAAAAGCTCTTTTTGCCCGCGGACCTCTCCAAAGTAAATGAATTAATATAATGGTAGCCGAAGCTCAAGAAATGTTGCGTAATGTCCATGCTGCTGGGCGACAATATACTTTAAATTACGACCTATTAATTCACCACCAAAGGCGAAAAATTTATCAATATCGGGACAAAATTTTAACTAGTCCTAATGTTTTCGCAATTGTTCTTTCTAAGCAAAAAGAAAAAAGTAGTATTTCCTCTTTTCAATTTTCTCAAGAAAAGCAATTACATTTAAAAAGTCAATTGGTACGCGAAATTGACTTCGCTTGAGCCAATTACTTAGAAGCTTTGGAAAGGGTTAATCATTTGATTCAAGTTAAAAGTTGATTACCGCAGGATCCCCAAGAAGCTTTCTTTTGAGAGACTTCTGAACTTTTTCGAATTACTTTCCAACATGTTCAAAAGAAAATGAAAGAGATATTAAGCAATAGCTTGACCTAATTTTCTCCTTAGAAAATCAGCAAAAGATTTCGATATCTTATATTTCTCCTTGATCGACGATAATATCAGGCATTAATTTCATTTGACGAGCCCTTTTAATGGCACGAGCAACTAATCTTTGCTCTTTATTTGGCAAGTGCGAAAAAGTGCGAGAAACTATTTGTCCTTGGCTATTTACAAACTTACTTAGTGTTTTAGTGTCCTTGTAATCAATATAATTGATATTATGACGAGTAAAATAATTATTTTTTTTAATTATTTTTATTGGTCACCTTTTGCGTGATTTAAAAAAAGTTTTTTTAGTAACTTTCTTTGCCTCGGCTGATTCAGAAACAATTTCCTTTGATTCAATATTTTCTTTGTGTTTTTCTATCTGATTTTTCACATCATTTAGATCTTTTTTTGTTTCTTTTAGTTGCTTTGTATTTTCGCTTTCCATAGTTTTCTTATTCGATATATAAATTTTAAACAGTTTTTTTCTTTATGTTTACCACACTGTGATTATTTCATCCTAAAAGAAAGTAAGTGCGATTTCTGCTTAATCGTTATTATCTTTTTTTCCCGATAACAAAATGAAACAAGCCAATGCTATTATTGCAGCATAAAATAGTGCTTTGTGGAAATTAATAAGAATATCATCGGCTTCTCTTTCCTTAGAATCAGATTTTGTTTGGTTCTCTAAATTTCTTTTAACATCATTCAAACTATTTCTTAAATCGCTAACATCAGCTTCTAATACTGAAAGCTTAGCTTGAACTAAAGCATCTTTCTTCCTATCAGCTCAATGGCCACCAATTTTAAAGAGGGCGCTAATCGATGCACCAACCATCGGAATAAAATTAGCAAGATTAGCACCAATTTTTAATCCCTTTTTCATTTTTTCTCATAATTTTTTGTATATTTTCTTTAAAATTTGTTTTTTTTCTTATATACAAGGCAATAATAAGGGCTGTGTTTTATCCTATTTCAGGGCTATGTTATTATTTTTATATATGCGTTGTTAGATTTTTTTGCTATAGATTAAGGGAAATGGAGTGCTGAAATTAAAAATTTCAAGATCAAGCCAAAGAAAACTTCATAAAATTGAAATAAAATAGGTAAAAATACCTTTAATGTCACGAGTCAAGATAAGAATAGCAATTAAGGATAGGAACAAAGTGGAAGAAGGACTTCATCGTTTTCAAAAAATAAGTAGTATTTTACGTAAAAAATGTAAACAAAATCTTTATTTTACCAAAAAAAGAAAGTAAAAATAATCAATATATATGAATGAAAAAAAAAATAAATTATTGCCTGAAGTAATAACTGAATCTAACGAATCTGGTGTTGATCTAGAAAGTGGCCATCAATTCGCTTATCATTTAAAATTGATTGATAATATCACAGCTTACAAAGCAGTTGGTAGCGACACTGAAGCAGTACTAAATATTGTAGTTACTAAAAAAGATGAGTATTTTCCTGACCCTTCAAATTGATTAACTTATCGTTTTTCTCACATTGATGGTTTAAAAAAAAAATCTGATGGCAGTTTGGAAATCAGTAGTGATAAAGAAAGACAATTTCTTCAAAAACTTAATCAAATGAACAGTTCTATTATTGAAAGATATAATAGGGAAGTTTTTGGTAAAGAAATGGGAGGCAACATTTCTGAAGGTTTAGAAAATACTGATATGAAATACAAAATTGAAAGGAATTACTCTAATAAAGATTCAGTGATTAGAGTTGACATTTATCAAGACGGCACAAATAACTTTAAGCCAGTGAATAAAGTGAAAGTTAATTTGGTATTAAATAAAAGAAATCAAGTAAATTTAGAAACCGATGGCTTAAAACTCATCCCTGTTTTACCAGTTCAAAACAGACTTTCAATCTGATGAATAGTTTTGATTGCAGCCTCGCTAGTTTCTGCTCTTTTATTGATTTTTTTCCGCAAGAAAGTTATTGCCTGAGTTATGAGAAAAAAGAGAAGCGAATCTTCTCGAGATCAATTAGAGGTCTTTTAAAATTTATTAATAACACATTGATGACATTAATAATCAACCAAATATTTAAAAAATTAGAAAAAGATCGTCAATTAATTAGAAAAATACGTAAAGAAAGCCGAAAACAGAGAGAACTAATGCTTAATTTGGAAGACAAATTAGTTCATAGTCAAGAATTTTCTCATCTTTTGCAAAACTACACCAAAAAGTTAATCAAAAAATATCAAATTGATTTAAATAAAGTTGAAAAAGAGTTAAAAGAAAATTGTCCTTCTTGTCTTTGTCTTTTTCGCTCAATTGAAAAATTTACCCGAAATGAAACAGCCAAAAAAAGTTTAGAAAACAATTTTGAAGTGGCGAAAATAAAAGCTAAATAAATGCTATTCCAGTAAAATTATATATTATGAGTAGAGAAAATAACGCTGAAGCAGTTTGCAAGAGTTACATTTGCCGCTTTTGTTTAGACAAAAGAAAAGGAGGAGAAAAGTAGTATTATGGATTTATTAAAAAAAAAATTTCATCCTAGACTAATTCTAATCGACCTAGATGGGACCACGCTTGATCGTGATTATCGTACTTTTAACAAATTAAATGGTGAAGTATTAACTTATTTAGCAAAGTTGGGACATAAAGTTTGCATCGCCACGGGTCGCAACTTTTGATCGGCTCTGCCCTATTACGAAAAATTAGGATTAAATACTTTAATGGCTAGCTATAATGGGGCTTACATCAATAATCCTTCGAAAGAAAAATTAAAAAAAGATCCGGAAATTTTGAATTTTAACCATATTTCAAATGGAGTGATTCGTTCCATTCTAACTAAAAAAATTATCCAGGATAGTTTGCTGAATGCTTTGGTAGATAGTATAGATCGAGAAATTATCTGCACTGAAAAAAAGGATGTCTATTGGCACGAAGTCTGGTTCAATCAAAACAAGTTTACTCACGGAGATATCTTAGAAAATTTAGAAAAAAAAGATGCTTTGCAATTAGTTTTGGAATTTGCCAATGATGATAAATTAAACATCATCATTGCTACTTTACGTCGCAATTATCATTCTTCAATCTTTTTTGATGTGGTAAACAAATTAAGACGAGATCCACAAAATCCTAGTTCTCCGACTTTAGTTCCTGACCCTGAAAAAATGGTAATTCGAATTCGTTCAGTGATGGCTGATAAAGGAAAAGCAGCAAAAAGAATAGCTTCTCATTACAACATTCCTCTAAATGACGTTATGGCTTTCGGCGATAGCGAAAATGATATTGAAATGATTAGAGATGTAGGCTGGGGAGTAGCAATGGCAAATGGGTAAATTTACCTAAAAACTTTAGGGCGTGATGTTACTCAATTCAAAAATTACGAAGGTGGTGTAGGTAAATATTTAATTGATTATTTCCAACTTCCTTCCGAAAAATTTCTTTCTGAATAATCACTTTTTTTCATAAGATATCATGAACGAGATAATAATATGTGCTGCTTGTAATAATCAAATCGATTCAGAGAATTATGATGGTAGGGAAATAGCTTCAGTATACCAACCCATTTTTTATTGAAAACTTCTTCAAAAAATGGCTCCACAAACTCCAGAAAAATTTCACGAGCAACTTCTTTCCCTTGTTGAGCAGGCTGGCTTAATCGAAGAGAGCTTGGTGACATTACGTGAAGAAATTTGAAAAAATTGACAAGATTTTTTTCAAATCAAGGGCAAAACAATTCCACAAATTAATTCCACAAATTATTATTTTTACCTTTGCGAAGATTGTGGAAAAGAATTAAATAACAAAGATGAGTTTGTCATAAAATCAATTCAAGAACAATTAACCGAAAGAGGTTGAATGAAGTTTATTTTAGAAACACAAGAGATTTTTCAACAAATCATCAGAGAAATTGGAAGCTCAAAATTAATTATTGAAATGAATCAAGAAACTGAAAAAGAAATTAATGAAATGATTATCCAAGATGAAAGTAATTTGAGCAAGAGGACAAATCAATCAGTCAAAGCAGAAAAGAGCATCGCAGGTGAAAATTCTAAGAAAAAAATACTATCCAAAACTTTTCTTTGGATTGGTCTGGGAGTAATAGTTGGTTGTCTGATTATAGGAACAATTATTTACTTCTTCTCTGCACGAAAAAAAAATAAATAATTACATTTTGTTTGGGGCACTAATTCCTCCTAATTTCAAACCAATCTTCAGTACTGTTTTTGTTCCTTTGACTAATAAAATTTTTTGCTCTGTTCTAGCTAAATCATTTTCATCAATGATGTTTTCTTTTTGGTAATATGCTTGAAATTGCTGAGCTAATTCAGTCAAAAAATGAACCAAATGATGAGGTTTATTCTCAGCAATAATTAATTGAATCACCAAAGAGAAACGCAATAAATTTTTTAATATTTTTCTTTCGGCGAGACTTCAAGGAAAAATTTTCAAAGTACTTCTTCTCTTAACTAATTTTTCTTGAAATTTTTTTAATAATTGATGGCAGCGAGCGTGAGCATATTGCAAATAGTGTAACTGATCTTTTTGATCATTTATCAATTGTTCTCTACTAACCAACAAATGATTATCTGGATCTTTGCTTAATAAGGTAAAACGTAATCAGTCTTTGCCTCATCACTTTAAAGCTTCATCTAAATTAATTGCCGTTCCTGATCTTTTAGAAAATTTTTGATTTTCTCCATCGGGAGTTAAAAGAGTAAGCATTTGAATTAAAACAAAATTAATTCTTTCCTTTTTGTGGCCCAGCAATTGACAAGCAGCCTTTAAGCGAGCTAAATAACCATGATGGTCAGCGCCCAAAACATTAATTAAAATATCTGCCCTGCTCAGTTTATTTTTATGATAGAGAATGTCAGGTAAAAAATAAGTGCAATCACCATTTTTTTTTACCAAAACTCGATCTTCGTTGTCACCATCCAAAGTGGTTCGGAGATACAAAGCCCCTTCTTTGTGATAAGTTAATCCTTTCTGGGTTAGTTCTTCAATCAGTTCAGTTAATTTAACTTCTGTACTCAATTGAGATTCAGAAACCCAATTATCAAAAATT
>Ga0157374_10006181_pt1 | contig 10148 bp, 5 predicted proteins | sample M25metaG_FD_115308 | JGI IMG/M metagenome (GOLD analysis project Ga0157374, IMG submission 115308) | Miscanthus rhizosphere microbial communities from Kellogg Biological Station, Michigan, USA - M2-5 metaG | ecosystem: Host-associated > Plants > Roots > Rhizosphere > Soil | place: USA: Michigan... | reverse complement strand
GCAGGGCGGCGCGGGAGCTCGCCTGGCGCCGAATCCTCCAGCGCTGGCAGTGATGCAGAAATACGTGCGGAATCCAACGGGGGGCATGCCTCCTTATACCAATCAGGTTTCGGACGCCGACATTGCGGACATCCGGGCGTACCTGGCAACCGTGCCGGCGCCGCCCGCCGTCAAAGATATTCCGTTACTGAACCAATAAGGGGATAGTCGATGAAGGCTCTTGCGCTCGGATTGCTCGTGGCTGCCATGCCGCTGCTGGCGCATCATTCGTTCGCGGCGGAGTACGACGATAAGAAACCGGTGTCCATTAAGGGCACCGTTACCAAAGTCGAGTGGGCCAATCCCCACATCTGGTTTTACGTCGACGTGAAGGACGCCGTCGGGAAAGTGGAGCACTGGCAGTGTGAAGGCGGCCCTCCCAACATGCTTGTCCGCCAGGGTTGGAAGAAGGACTCGCTGAAGCCCGGCGACGAAGTTTCCGTAGAAGGTTTCCGTGCCAAGGACGGCAGCAACACCGCGAATTCCCGATCGGTCACGCTGACGGACGGCCGCAAAGTCTTTGCCGGATCGGCGGACGACGGCGGCCCCAAGGCTCGCGAACAGTAAATCAGTCGGCCTTCAACGGCATCTTGCTCAGCCACGCGTCGACCACCTTCGGGTCATCGAACAGCGTTTCCAGTTCCGCACGCGCTTCCTCTTCGGTTTGCAGCACGGACTCCACAATCGTCAGCCGCTCATCCGCTAAGCTAGTGGCCAATTCCAAACGAATGCCGTTAGGATCATAGAAATACGCCGACCAGAAGCGTCCCCCCAGTGGCACCGGCCCGACTACGGATACCCCGCACGATTTGACGTGCTCCACCATGCGGTCGAAGCGCTCGCGCGGGACGTGGAAAGCGATATGCTGCATCCCCCCGGGAAGGTCTCGGTTCTGGAGCGCCAGGCCCTTCGGGTATTCGAAGAAAGCGAGCAAGCTGTCGTTGCCCATATCGAAAAAATAGTGGCGCAGGTTATCGTAAGGCGGCTGGCCGCGGTCGCGCTCGAACGGCACGCGGCGCACGTGTACCAGTTGCAACTGCAGCACGCGTGTGTAGAAATCCATGGTGCCGGGCAAGTCGTCGGTGAACCCAGGTGATCCAGCAAACCGATGATGTCGCGCGCGAAGGCCGGTACCGAATAGTCTTGCGCCCAACCGGACTCGCCGAAGCCGCGCATGTCCATCGCCGCCACTTGGCGATCGGCCGCCAGCACCGCCGCCATAGGAATCCAATCGTAGGAGAAGTAAGACAGCCCGTGGACGATGACGATGGGCGTATCGCCCGGTTTACCGAAAAGGCGATAGGAAATTTCGACGTCGCCGGAGGAGAATTTTGCAGTTGGAGGAAGTTTCTAGATCAGTAGTGATAAACGCGCTTGGGTCTCTTGATCCACTTGGATCGCCGGTGATAAGCCGACTTCCTGGTGCTAGGGCAAGTTTCCGCACACCGCTTCTGGATAACTTCCCCAGTTGCCGACAATTGGGCGCAATTAAAACAATCTCTGCCAAAGACTGTCAAACAGGCTTGCTGGGAGGAGGTGGTTAGAACTCCGCCTCGTCACCCGGCTAGTCCTTGCGCGCTACAATTTACCAAGGAGCCTAGGCCAGATCTCAGGCTAACGCGGATCGCTTCAACTGGAACTTGAACTGAACCTGCCAAAATTGATGTCGGCCATGCGCCTAATTCACCACATTTCGGAGAGAAAGAAGATGCTATCCCGAAAACACTGGTTCACCGTATGCATGTTGTCGATGGATTTCGCGACTGTCTACGGACAAATCCCGCCTAAACCCAGTTATGGTTTAATCGCGGCGGCGCAACCGTCGAGCTTGTTTTCCCGATACACCGCACTCGCCGATATCGATGGTGACGGAAAAATCGATATCGTCACAGCCGATAGCGCGGGAATTGTTGTCACTCCGGGCAATGGCGATGGGTCGTACCGCCCGTCCGTTCACACCGCCTTGAACGATACGGCTGCTGCTTTCGCGGTGGCGGACATCGACGGTGACGGGCGTCAAGATCTAATCGTTTACGGCGGCGCAGCGTTCTCCACTCCGTCTTTGACCGTGCTTCTGGGATTGGGTGACGGAAATTTTCGGGTTGCCGGGAAGATGATGCTTTCGGGAACAGCTTTCAGTCAGAATCTAGCGGGAGCAAATCCGATCGCCCTGGCAGACTTTGACCGGAACGGTCTGTTGGATATTGCGACGTTCAACGGTCATGTTTCTTTGAACGGAGTCTTGACAGATACCGTTAGCGTGCGGCTCAATCAGGGGAACGGCACGTTCGGAAGCCCGCTCACGGTTCCGACCGGCGCATGGTCAGGAAGCCCCTCAAGCGTTATCGTGGTTGGCGACTTTAACCACGACGGCAACCCCGATATCGCTGAGGCTTCAGCATATGGCGGGATGTCAGTCATTCTGGGGACAGGTACGGGCGCCTTCGGCAGCCCTCTGACGTTCGCCGCAAATCTCGACCCGGGCACGCAAATCACCAACCTTGCGGTAGCTGACCTCAACGGTGACGGCAGTGACGACTTGATCACGGCGCAATCCTGGAGTCTTGAGCCGACCTATGCCAGCGTCGGCGTGTACCTGGGCCACGGAAATGGGACATTTGCTCCGCGGGTCGCCTATAAATCTTCCGTTATCGACGTGCGTGGGACAACTTCGGTGATCGCCGGAACCGTGCTCTTTGTGGATCTGACCGGAGACGGCAAGCGGGACCTGGTCACATCCAACTATCGGCCTTCGGGGTTCGGCGAAATTGCGGTTTACCCAGGTAACGGCGACGGAACGTTTCAGCCGGCTTCGGTGTATCAGACTTCGGCTCAAGCCTATTTGTTGGCGGCTGCGGATCTCAATTCCGACGGTCGAATGGATCTGGTGGTCACCTCGCCGGCGACGGCCACGCAGTTGGTGGCGGTGCAGATTTTGAACGGAGCGTCGGCGCCCTATTTGCGGGTGCAGGTCACGGATACCGGCCCCACCTACCTGGATCAACAGGCCCGGTTCAACGTGCAGGTGGTCAACCTAGGCGACGCGTCGAGCACTGGGAATGTGGTGGTCACTCCGGGCATCGAGACTTCCATGGCGGGATGGAATTGCAGTTTCCCGCAATGCTCGCGGAGCGATAGTTTGGCGCCCGGTGAAAGCTTTCCGGCGATCTCTGTGACGTTAGGGAAACCGGATATCAATGTTTCGGGTAACAATCCGACGCTGGTCGCGACGGTGTCGGGGGGCGGGTCGGCACGTTCGAATGGGCAAGATGCGCCTGCGGTGATTCGACTAAACTCGCTGTGTCCGTTCGTTTTTCAAACAGGCAGTACGGACGGAGTTGTTTTTAAACAAACCGTCGTCAGCCGCTTAGGAGGCTCTTTTACCCTTGGTCTCGGAGGGGATCCCGGTTGTCCTTGGAAGGCGAGTACGAATGTGGACTGGCTTACCTTACCTACTTCAAGCAACTCTACCTATACCGTTGCGCCGAACGCGAGCGGAGTGACGCGCACCGCTATGCTCAGTTTTTCGAGCATTACCGGATGGAGCGACTCGGTGACGATCGTCCAATTGGGCCAACCGTGTCACTACGACATCGGACCTAGTGACTACGTAATCCCTGCGCAAGGAGGATCGACCTTATTCTTTGTTCAGGTCGAAGGCGGGTGCCCGATTAACCCTTCGGTGAGTGGAGATTGGCTGACCCTAACTGACCTTGGTGGCGGGTTTATCGGGGATGCTGCAATTAATGCGACGTCTAATATGCGTCAAGCCACGATTACTATGGGAGACGCGAGCATACGGGTTTTCCAAACTTCTTCTACCCAGGCCCCCTTGCGCAACGGATACATTACCCATTTCGCGGTGGGCGGCGGTTGGGAGACGACGCTGCAGATCGTCAATGCATCGGATGTTGTTGCGAGAGCGGGCCTCGCAACCCTAGGAACCACGGGCAGCATATCCGGAATACCCGCGTACGTCGATGACGAAATGTTCTACACGAGTACCTACCTGTACAATCTCACCCGAATCCTTGAGCCTCATGCGATGGTCGGCATTTATAGCGCGGAACCAGGCAGCGTGGCAACCACCGTGGGTTCTTTGAACCTGCAATTCGATTCCGGCATAGGTGGTTTTGAACGCTTTCGCTATGTCCCAACCGGGCAGGAGGCACTAGTTCCCATGGAGACGAGGCTTGCCAAGTCCTTCACTTTAGGCTTCGACAACACGGGTGGAAACGCAACTGGCATTGCCGTTGCCGGCGGGAATTACGATACGGTGCCTTCGGGCGTGGTTACCGTTACGGCAACTATTCGAGACGACGCCGGGACTTTGATCGATTCGGCAACCACCACTATGAATGTGGGGCACCACGATTCCTTTGTGCTTAGCGACCGGTTCCCGAGCGCTGCGGGAAAAAGCGGAACGATTCAATTCAGCAGCGCGGCAGCGGCGCAGATCAGCGTCCTGGGTGTGCGTTTCCCTCCTTCGAACCGATTCAGCATCATTCCGCCGGCCTCGGAAATCGATCCGGGGAGTGGAACGATGCCGGAGTTGGCGGTGGGAGGCGGTTGGTCCACAACGGTAGAGGTGATCAATACAACCACGGCGTCTACTCCGGCGCAACTGACTTTTTCGGCGAGTGACGGAACACCGCTAATGCTTCCGCTTTCTTATGCAGGGACGACGACGCGCGCTTCTGAGTTGCAACAGACCCTAGCGCCGAACGCGCGCCTGGTCGTAAATATAGCGGGCTCCGAGAGCGCTCCGCTGCAAATAGGATCCGCCCATCTGGCCAGCAGCGCCGGCGTGAGCGGCTTCATTCGCTACAGCTATCTTCCCGCGGGCCAGGATGCGATTGTTCCCCTGGAAACACGCCAGGCGGCAAGTTATGTTTTCCCTTTCGACAATACCGGGGGAGCGGGAACGGGAGTGGCTGTGGCGAACTCCAGTGCTACGGCGGCGACCATTCCAGTCATCATTTACGACGCTACGGGAGCACAAATCGCCAGCGACACATTGACGCTTCCGGCCCATGGACAGACGGCTTTTGTTCTTGGCGATCGAATTCCCGCGACGGTGAATAGCAAGGGGTCGGCGCGGTTCAAGACCCCGACATTCGGAGCGATCAGCGTACTTGGGGTGCGGTCCCCGAGTTCCGGAGCGTTCACAACCATTCCGGTGATGACGGAATAGTTCAAAGCGCCGGAATGGTTGTGAGCGTAAAGTTCGGACCCACTCTTAGGCCTATCACAGCGGGTTGAATGAAGGGGGTCACGAACTCGACCGATCCGCGAATTCCCGCTGTTGCAGGATACGTGAACGGCAGCATGAACGCGGTGTGGCCGTTGGTCGGAAGAGTGATCGTTGATGTCTGCAGTAAATTTCCGCCCTCATCGCGAATGTTAACCGTGATGTCACTCGCGAGACCAAAGGGGTTCGAAATCCCAACGCCGGTAGTGAACCCTCCGGTGTTGTCGAATACCAGGCGGCGTCCGAGACCACTCGAAGAACTTGAGGTTTGAAAAGGCACCGACGCTTCTTGGCCATAGGTGGTCCAACGGAAAAGCGCAAAGCCGCTCACCTCGCCTAAAGGAACCAATTGCGCTGATCCCGACACTACCTGCAGCGAGTCATTGGATTGCGTTTGGATCGATACCGTCGCGCCGGCGGCCAGCGGGAGTGTCAACGTGTTGACGGTGATATCTCCGCCCGCCTGGGGAACAAACAAAGGAACATTTAACGCCTTACCGGCGTCGTCGAAAAACTTCAACGTAAACGACGTTGCTGACGTTCCCGTATTCACCAGTACGAAAGTGCTGATATAGCCTCCGTAAAAGGCCATGTGCGCAATCGTTCCGCCATACGCGTATCCGTTGACGGGAAGGACAGGCAGAGTGGTTAAGGCGGCGCCATTTCCGCGCACCGCCAAGGCGTGAAAGGTTCCAAAGGCGTCCGACGTGAATTGGACCGTGCCTCGTTTGCCGGCGGTGGACGAAAACTGCTGGCTCAGGGTGATGGAGGTCTGTGCACTTGGCCCCATAGGTATGGAAGCCGTCTCCAGGACAGCACCACTTTCGTCTCTTACAGTGGCCGCTAGCTTCAGGGAATCCGCGCTCGAGCTTGCCAGAGCCACACCAGTCCAGGCAGAGCCAGTGTTGTCGAAGGCGACCACGTAAGAGTTATCGCGTGTGCCATCAATTGGCACTAACGCCTCCCAGTTTCGCGAGGGGTAGCGGAAAACGCCAAATCCTGTGATGCGATTGTACAAACTAGATAACTGGGCCGATCCAGTGGTAAGCGGTGCCGCCGCATTCGTGACGGTGTCCAGAAAAACCACTCCATTCTCGGGCAGCTTATAGTCGATAAAAGACGCCGTGGAACTGCTCCCGGTCGCGACTTGTTGGTAGGGGACGCCAACAGGATTCCCGGAGTTTCCAAAAAAGCGCAGACTCGCCGTGTCAGCTCCGTATAAGCTCGCCAGTACCATACGGCTCTGCCAGCCGTCGCCGAAAACCAGGTCAGACAGAACAACGGGGGACAGTCCGACGGGCGCGTAAGGATTTGCGATCGACACAGAAACCGGCCATGTCGCGGTTTGCCCGGAGCTGTCGCTCGCAGCGAGAGCATAGGTGTAATTTCCGGCGACCGTGGGAATGCCCTCCACTGCCGCTCCAGCCGTGACGGACGCAATGCTCAAGCCGAGTGGCAGCGACCCGCTCGAAATCGACCATTGATACGGAGGACTCCCTCCGGAAACCCTGCAGGTAACGGGATTGATGGCAACACCGCCGGTGTAGTTCCCGTTGGATGTTGAACATTCGAGAAATAGTCCCGCGCCAACCGGAAGAATGGTTCCGGAAAGGGTTTGCGATAAGGTCACGGGCGGCGAGGCACTGTCCTGGAGGGTAATCGTAAACGCGTAGGGCCCAGGGGTCGTTGGCGATCCGCTCACTGCCGCCGAAGGTAAACCAAAGGTCGATGCGGTGTACGTGAGTCCCGGGGGCAAACTACCGGAAGTGGTCCATGCGATGGGTGAGGCACCGCCAGAGGTCGAGCAGGAACTGGAAAACACTTGGCCAACGGACGTGGGGCTGTCGGCCGGATTGCACGTCATCGACAGCCTGGGGGAAATAGACATGCCGGACGGAATCCAGTTGGCGGACTGTGGCTGGGGCGTCGAGGAGTCCGTAACAAAGAATCCTTCGAAGGTGCCTGTCGTGGTGGGGGCGCCGTTGAGGAGGGCGGTGTTGCCGGTAGCTGTGAGGCTGAGTCCTAGCAATCCGTTCGGGGCATGCCAGATATAGGGTGGAGTGCCGCTGGTCACCATACATTGAACCGGGGCGATGGGCACACCCACTTCAAGCTTCGTGAGAGTCGATGGGCTACAGCTAAGCCGCAAACTGGCGGGCCCGGTACTGGAATCGATCCTTCCCAAGAAAGAAACAGAGGCCAACGCGTGGGAACTGTCCGATACCATCACATAAAAAGAGAAACCCGTGCCGGTTGTGGGCGTACCGCTTACGGTCCCAGTAGTCGAACTGTCCTGCACGAAACTCAAACCGGACGGCAGCGAATTGACATCGGTCGATATCGTATAGGGCGGTTGGCCACCCGAAGCCGTGCAGGTATTTGTATACGCCTGGCCGGCGCGAATCGGTCCATCGACGAGCGTGCATTTGAGCGCCAGCGCGGGAGAAACCACAATATCCAAGTCTTGCTGAGCCGTCTGAGTGGGCGCCAAGTTAGACGCTATCTGAACTGTGAATTTGAATTCGCCGGGTGTATTTGGCGCGCCAGAAATGTATAGAGAGAGTGCCGAATTTCCGGACGTTGTCAGGCCAGGAGGAAGATTTCCCGACAAAATGGAATACTGATACGTGCGAAGCCCCCCGGAGGGAGTGCAAATAAGGTTGAAGGGTACATTCTGGCTGATGTTGAAAACACCTGACACACCGCAGTTAATAGTGAGTGCCGGCACCGTGGAGCTTGGCGTGCCCGTAAACAGGACGCTCATGGTTAGGGGCATGGGCTGCGAGGTGTCGGCGGCCTGCAGCAGATAGTAATAAGGCGTGCTGTCCGTGGGCGTTCCACTCACGATAATGCCGCCTGCCGGACCTGGAGACATCGTGAGCCCATTCGGCAACGCTCCTGTCCGGATCGACCACAGATAGGAGCCCGTCCCGCCCTTGGCTTCACAGGCCGCGAAGTAAAATACTCCTGTTTGTTGCGGCCCCGTATTAGTCGAGCAATTGACGGAAACCAGCGCGGGTTGAACGACGCCGGAAACAGTTACTTTCGCCGTTTGCGGCGGTGAACTACTGTCGGTGGCAGTCAATTCGAAACTGAAAGGCCCCTCCGTGGTTGGAGTTCCCCCAAGAGAAGTAGGGGGGAAGGCGCTGAGCCCGACGCCGTTAGGAAAGGATCCTCCGGTTAGCGACCAGTTGTAAGGTTGCGTACCACCTACGGCCACGCACTGCGCCGGAAATGTGACTCCCACTCGAGGTACACCGTTTAACGGACAACCGGCGCGGAATTGGCCGTCGCCTCCATCTTGAGTGAGGGTGAACGTAACACTCGGTTGCGAGGACAAAGTGGCCGTAGCGCTGAGCGCCGGGCCCGAGTTGGGGGGAATGCCGTAGTAGAAAATGCCATGGTCGTAGATGGCACGTGCGGAGGCAGTAAGCTGCACGGAGTACGAAGAATTCGGATCGAAGGGGAGACAGTCAGTGGGCGTGGCGGTGACTGTGAACTGTCCTGATCCGCCCTGCGCGCCGAATTGAGCCGAGGGTGGATCGACGTTGTAGGCACACGAGTTCGAAAGGACCACGATCGGGAACTGCTGGAGAGCGGAGCCTGCGGTCAGAGTGATGGTTCCGTGTAAGGGGGCAGGTCCGTTATTGGGTGATACCTTCGCCGAGAAGAAGATTGTTTGCCGGGGGAAACCGGATCCTGAGGTCGTTGAAGGGAAGGTGATCCATGGGACGTCAGCGGAGATGTTCCAGGCGCAAGTTGCGCTGAAGGTGATTTGCTGAAACCAGTTGCCCCCTGCCGGCGACAAAATCTGGGTGGTGAGCGGCAAAGGCTGGAATAGGGATGTGCATGTCTGTGCCGAAGCGGCCGCCGGCAGTAACAATAGAGCTGGCAGTATACAATTTAACCCACATATTTGTCTGCGCACAGACTTCAAAACTAACATAAAATAACCTTCTTTTGCATGTATTGCAGTTGATTACGCCGTGGGAGACGCGCAGATTATCCCACCGACGACCAAGCGGCTGCCGTGTTTTCTCGATAGAAGCTGTAGGAACGTGAGGTCCTGGTAGGCCTGGCTGACGGTGTTGTGATGAATGCCCAGTTGTCGCGCGAGTGTCGTCACACTGGGGAGGAGTTCTCCGGGTTTTATTTTTCCGACGGCGATCTGATATTCGATCCGAGCCGCGATCGTATGGCGTAGCCAATGATTACTATTTTTCCGGGCACACGGCGATTGCTGTGTTGGGTGTTACAGAACTGGCTCGCTTGGGGCGGCCTTGGGTGACCGGATTAGCGGTTTTGATTGGTGTGTTCGAGGTCACCACAGTCTTAGTACTGAGAGCGCACTACACGATGGACGTATTCACCGGAGCGATTGCGGCGTTGTATGTGGCGTCGGTGATTGGACGGATCGCGCCAACGATCGATCGCGCTCTTGGGGACATGAAGGGCACATTAAAATAGGCATTGTCGCAAGATTCCGCTTGAAAAATGGCGGAATCTAGTCTAGTATCTTAACTGCATGATGTATCTATTCCAATTGCGAAGCGGCCTCAAAGGCTCGCAGGCGTGCGTCAATCATGACGCGCGTGAGGTGACCTGACCATCTTGGAATAGAATTTCCGGTTTCAAGAGGGCGGCCACCAAAAATGGCCGCCCTTTTTGCGTTTACAGGCAGCCAAATAATGTCGAACTTGCTTTCCGTAAAAAGCATGCGGGTCGAAGTGTGTTTATGTGACTCGCGCTGGTCTTTGACAATTGAATATGTCGTATCGCGGGCGTGGTACATAGGGTGTGCCCTGGGCTTCCAACCCAGAGAAGAGATTTCGATTATCTCCGTCCGCTCCAAAGTTTT
>Ga0157374_10006180_pt1 | contig 10148 bp, 9 predicted proteins | sample M25metaG_FD_115308 | JGI IMG/M metagenome (GOLD analysis project Ga0157374, IMG submission 115308) | Miscanthus rhizosphere microbial communities from Kellogg Biological Station, Michigan, USA - M2-5 metaG | ecosystem: Host-associated > Plants > Roots > Rhizosphere > Soil | place: USA: Michigan... | reverse complement strand
TCGCCAAGATGGGCGGTCTCACCGAGCAGGTACTCGGCCAATCCTTTGACGCGCTGGAGCGCCGCGATCCCGAGCTGGCCGCCGCCACCATCAACGAAGATGAGGCGATCGACACCTTGGAGAAGGAGATTGAGGAGCAGGCGGTGGTGATGATCGCGCGCCGCCAGCCCCTGGCGTACGACCTCCGCCAGATCATGGCGGCGCTCCGCATCTCGAACGAGCTCGAGCGCATCGGCGATCTCGGCAAGAACATCGCCAAGCGCGCGGTCGCCGTGGTGAGCGAGCAGCAGCCGAAGCAGCTCGCGCTCGGGCTAAAACACATGGGCGAGCTTGCCCTCGGTCAGCTGAAAGAAGTGCTCGACGCCTTCATCGAGCGCGACGCCGACCGGGCGCTCAAGGTCTGGTACAAGGACGAAGAGATCGACGCCATGTACAACTCGCTGTTCCGTGAGCTTCTCACCTACATGATGGAGGACCCGCGCAACATCGGGCTTTGCACCCACCTCTTGTTCGGCGCCAAGAACATCGAGCGAATCGGCGACCACGCCACCAATATCGCCGAGACCGTTTATTACCTGGTGCACGGCAGACCGATCACCGATCAACGTCCCAAGGGCGACACTACAAGCTCGACGCCGGTCGCGCTGAAGCGGTCGGCGGGGTAGCCATGCTCGAGATGAACACCATGAGCCCAGGAGCCAAGGTCTTGGTCGTTGAGGACGAAGAGCCGTTGGCGCTTCTCCTCCGCTACAACCTCGAAGCTGAAGGCTATACCGTCGATGTCGTCCACCGCGGCGATGAAGCCGAGGTTGCGATTGCGGAAGGCTCACCCGACCTGATCGTTCTCGACTGGATGCTGCCCGGCCTCTCCGGGCTCGAGCTTTGCCGTCGGCTCAGGACCGGCAAAGACAGCCGTACCATTCCCATTATTCTTCTCACCGCGCGCAGCGAAGAAAGCGATCGCATCAGGGGACTGACCACCGGCGCCGACGATTACGTGGTCAAGCCGTTCTCCTTGCCCGAGCTGATGGCTCGGGTGCGAGCGATCCTCCGGCGCACCAACCCCGAGCGGATCGCCTCGGTATTGAGCGTTGGCGACATCGAGCTTGATCGTGACTCGCACAGGGTGACGCGGAACGGCAGGCAAGTACATCTCGGGCCGACCGAGTTTCGCCTGCTCGAGTTCCTCATACAGAGCCCGGGCCGCGTGTTCAGCCGGGCGCAGCTCCTTGACGGCGTCTGGGGCCGCAACGTCTATGTTGACGAGCGTACCGTCGATGTGCATATCGGGCGCTTGCGTAAGGCAATGATGCGGGGGAACGAGACCGACCCCGTGCGCACCGTGCGGGGCGCTGGCTACGCCTTCTCCGACAAGCTCGAAGAGACCGCCTAGCGCGAAATGAAAGAGGCGCCGCGAGGGCGCCTCTTGTCGTCTCTTCTGCCGCTTAAGATTAGCCGTTGGCAAATCGTCTTTCACGCCGGCGCATCTGAACGGGCTGATAGGCCATGCGGGCATGATGCTCGCAATAAGGCAACTGCCCGCAGGTCTTGCGCCCGCAGAAATGGAACCCCGGCTCGCCAGGATCGCCGATCGGCCAATGGCACATCGCCTCTTTCAGCGTGAGGATGCTCGCCCGCTCATTGAGCGGGATGACAAGCTCCTCGAGCGGCGCGGGCTCGGCATCGAGCTCAGCCTCGTAGTGAGGCTTGAGCGCGACATTGCCGCGCGTGCTGAACATAAGCGATGGCGTGCGGTGCTGGCGCGGCACGTGCGTGCGCCGCGGCCTCGGGCTTGACGAGCGCGAGCTCGTCGCCCGCCCGGAAAGCCCAAGCCGATGCACTTTGCCGATCACGGCGTTTCTCGTCACTCCACCCAAGCGGCCCGCGATCTGACTCGCGCTTAGGCCCTCGGCCCAGAGTTTCTTCAGCAGTTCGACCCTCTCGTCAGTCCAAGCCATGGTGTGGCCTCCTCGAATTGGACCTAGAATCCCCCCGTCTCGTCTGGAGACGGCATTTCGAACACTCGGAATTACTGCTGAGAATGACCGCCCGGGCGCAACGCAGCACCCACGACATATTGTGGCCGAGCGGTTATTAACCTACTAAATCCGGCGAAACCCGGCAAGCGTCCGCCACGCTTGTGACACCCGTTTTCCACCGGAACGGACGGATTCTGCCACTTCTCCTTCAAGAACACAAACATGAGAGTGGATGGAAACGTGGACGAGCGTTGGATAAACGTCGCATGAGCGCTGATTGACAGGGGGGAACCGGAGACCTAATGCTCTGACTTACCTTGCTGCCGCCGATCGGCGGCAATTTTATTTCAGGGACACCACAGATAAATGTCGGCCCTCCTTCCGACCTATGCTCGCAGCGAGCTCTCCTTCGCGCGCGGGGAAGGCGCCTATCTCTACACCACCACGGGCGAACGCTATCTCGACTTCGCGAGCGGCGTGGCGGTGACGGCGCTTGGGCACGCGCATCCGCATCTGGTCAAGGCACTGACGGAGCAGGCAAAGAAGCTGTGGCACGTCTCCAACCTGCATCAGATCCCCGAGCAGGCGCGGCTTGCCGAACGCCTCACTGACGCAACCTTTGCAGACTATGTTTTCTTCGCCAATTCCGGCGCCGAGGCGGTGGAGTGCGCCATCAAGGCTGCGCGCCGCTACCACTTCAAGAACGGTGCGCCTGAGCGCTATCGCGTCATCACGTTCGAAGGCGCCTTTCATGGCCGCACGTTGGCCACCATCGCAGCCGGAGGCCAGGCAAAGCACCTTGAAGGCTTTGGCCCTCCGACGGATGGCTTTGATCAGATCGAGGCTGGCGACATCAAGAAGGTGAAAGCCGTGATCGGCGAAGTCACGGCAGGCGTCCTGATCGAGCCGATCATGGGTGAGGGGGGAATGCGCGTGATATCGTGGCGCTTCCTTCAGGATCTGCGGGCGCTGTGTGACGATGAGGGCATCCTGCTTCTGCTTGACGAGGTGCAGACTGGGATGGGCCGGACGGGCCGGCTGTTCGCCCATGAGTGGGCGGGAATCACGCCGGATATCATGGCCACAGCCAAGGGGCTCGGCGGCGGCTTTCCCGTGGGCGCCTGCCTCATGACTGAGGCCGTGGGCTCTGCCATGACGGCGGGAAGCCATGGCTCGACCTTTGGCGGCAATCCGCTTGCTATGGCCGTCGGCAATGCGGTGCTCGATATCGTGCTAGAAGACGGCTTTCTCGACCATGTCGCTCAGATGGGGCTGAGGCTCAAGCAGCGGCTTGCGGCGCTCAAGAACGAGCATGGCGAGATCATCGAGGAGGTGCGCGGCCAGGGGCTGATGCTCGGGCTGAAATGCAAAGTGTCGAACGTGAAGCTGCTCGAAGCTCTGCGCGCCGAGAAGATGCTGACCGTACAGGCCGGCGACAATGTCATTCGTCTCCTGCCGCCGCTGATCGTGGGCGAGGCAGAGATCGATCTCGCTTGCACCAAGCTCGATGCAGCGTGCGTCGCTCTGAAGAGTGGCGCGCTCGCCGACGCCTGACTTCCGCTCCGCTGTCCCATGGTCCCCAAGCACTTTCTCGATATTGATGCTTTGGACACCAAAACTCTGCGCGCCATCATCGATTGGGCCCATGAGATCAAGCGCAAGGGCCATGTGCCGAAGAGGCTGAAACGACGCGAGCGCCCGGTTCTCGCCATGATCTTCGAGAAGCCCTCGACCAGGACGCGCGTCTCTTTTGAGGTCGCCATTTACCAGCTCGGCGGGCAGTCGCTCGTCCTGAGCCCGCAAGACATGCAGCTGGGGCGGGGCGAGACGCTTGCGGATACCGCGCGGGTTCTATCGCGCTATGTCGATGTGATCATGTTGCGCACCGGACCGCACGCGACGCTGACTGAGCTTGCCGCCCATTCAAACGTTCCGGTGATCAACGGCCTCACCTGCCTGTCGCATCCCTGCCAAGTGATGGCCGACATCATGACCTTCGAGGAGGTGAAAGGGCCGATCAAAGGCCGCACAATTGCCTGGATCGGCGACGCCAATAATGTCGCGACCTCCTGGGTGCACGCGGCGGCACGCTTCGGCCTCAGGCTCAGGATCGCCTCGCCGAATGAGTTTGGCCCCGCGCCCGAGCTTCTCGCCTGGGCAAAGGAACAAGGCGCCGAAATCGAGGTTGGCGATGATCCACGCAAAGCGGCGCGGGAGGCCGACTGCGTGGTGACCGATGTCTGGGTTTCGATGGGCGACGGCGACAAGAAGAGGCGGAGCGCGGCGCTTCGGCCGTTTCAGGTCGATGGCGCCCTGATGGCTCTCGCGGCAGAGGACGCGATCTTCATGCATTGCCTGCCAGCCCATCGCGGAGACGAGGTGACCGCCGAAGTAATCGACGGACCGCAATCCGTTGTGTGGGACGAGGCCGAGAACCGTCTGCATGTGCAGAAGGCGATCCTTGCCTGGTGCCTCGGCGCCGAGCGTCGCGGCAGCAAGGCCACGCGGGCCAAGCGGCGCAAGGCGCGCGGAGCCAGAAAATGACCGAGCGCGGATCCGAGCAGCGGATCGAGCTTCGCATTCCGGAGGACGATCTCATCCTCCCGTTCCAGGCCGAGCATGCCGACGTCCTCGGCCGCCTGGTCAAGCTCGGGCCCACGGTCGACACCATCCTTTCGCGCCACGACTATCCAGAGCCGGTATCGCAGCTGCTTGGGGAGGCGGCTGCGCTCACGGCGCTGCTCGGCGCCTCCCTCAAATTCGAGGGCAAGTTCATCCTCCAGGCTTCGACCGACGGTCCGGTGGATCTTCTCGTCGCCGATTATCAGGTGCCCGGAGGCTTGCGCGGCTATGCCCGCTTTTCGGCCGAGCGGCTCGCGGAACTTCCTCCAAACGGGCGGCTTCTCGGCGAGGGCCATCTCGCCATGACCATCGACCGCGGCAACGACACCGAGCGTTACCAGGGCGTCGTACCACTGGAAGGCGATAGCCTGACTGAGGCGGCAGACACTTATTTCCGTCAATCCGAGCAGCTCCCGACCTTCATCAGACTTGCCGTTGCGCGGCACTATCGCGCGGGCAAAGCGGGCGGACGGCCTTGGACATGGCGCGCGGGCGGTCTTCTCGTCCAGAAGCTCACACGCGAAGGCGGGCGCACGAGCCGCAGCGACGCCGCCTTCGAGGAGGACTGGACGCGTGCCAAGGCGCTTGCCGAAACGGTCGAAGACCATGAGCTGCTCGACCCGACGCTTCCGGCCGATCGGCTGGTGTACCGGCTCTTCCACGAGGAACAGGTGCGCGCTTATCGGGCCATCTCGCTCGAGAGCTATTGCAGTTGCTCGCGGGCACGCGTCGAGGAACTTCTGAAGCGCTTCTCGCCGGAGGATTTGGCCGACATGGTAGTCGACGGCGAAGTGTGGGTGACGTGCGAGTTCTGCAACAGCCGTTACCGCTTCGATCCCGGCTCCTTCACCGAAGCCTAGGCGCTGAGCTCCTTCGCGAGACCCGCGAGGAAGGCCATGCAGGCGTCGAGTTGCTCGATGCTCACGAACTCGTCGGCCGCGTGCGCCTGCGCGATGTCGCCAGGTCCGCAGATCACGGACGGGAACCCCGCCTGCTCGAATAAGCCCGCTTCGGTGGTGTAGGAGACCGCGCGCGTTTGTTCCGTCCCGGTAAGTTTGAGCGCCAGCGCTACCACCTCTGAGGCGCTGCCCGCTACAAACGCCGGCACTGAATTCAACGCCGTCGTCTCGATCGCGGCCTCGTCCGTCACCTGCTTCATTTTGGGCAGGAGCGACTTCTCGGCAAACGCGGCAAGATTACGCGATGCCTCGCCCGGCGTGGCGGAGGGCAGACTGCGTACCTGCCATTGGAACTCACAATTCTTAGGCACGATATTGCCGGCGGTGCCGCCTTTGATGGTGCCGACACTGATCGTGGAGTAGGGCGGCTCGAAGTGCGGATCGTTCTCCTTCTTCGGAATGGCGCCACCGATGCGGTGGAGCTCGCAGACGAGAGCAGCGGCAACCGAGATCGCGTTGACGCCGAGCGCCGGAAGGCTCGAGTGTGCCTCGCGGCCATGCACGACCGTGCGGTACGCATCGATGCGCTTATGTGCGTCGATCACTGCCATGCTGGTCGGTTCGCCGACGATGATCGCGCGTGGGCGCGGAAAGTCCTTGCCGAGGCGGGCTATCAGCGGTCGCACGCCGGTGCAGCCCACCTCCTCGTCATAAGAGATGATGAGGTACACTGGCTCCTTCAGCGTTCGCATCTTGAACAGCGGCACTGATGCGAGAGCGCAGGCGAGGAAGCCCTTCATGTCGCAACTGCCCCGGCCGTGCAGCCTGCCGTCGCGTGCCGTGAGCGTGAATGGATCCGATGCCCAGCGCTGCCCTTCGACGGGAACGCAGTCGCTGTGGCCGGAAAGGCCAATGCCGCCATTGCCGCTACCGCCGATGGTGACGAAGAGATCGGCCTTGGCGCCATCGGGCGAGGGGATGCGCAACGAGCCGATGGCATGGCTCTTGAGATAGTCCTCGACGAAGCCGATCAGTGCGAGATTAGACTTCGAGCTCGTCGTATCGAAGCCGACCAGCGTTGCGAGTAGCTCCCGCACTTTGGATTGAGATGCAGTCAAAGGAACACCTGTGATCCAGCCCCGTGCGGTGAACCTAGGAGGCCTGGGTGCGAAAGCGCTCGGTGGCCCTCGCCTTGGCCTTCATCGCCTCGATTTCGCGGTCGCGCGGCGGAGCCGACGTGACGAGAGAATCAATCAGCTCGCGTGCCGCGCGTGACACCTTGTCCGCGGCGCGGTCGAACGCGGCCTGATTGGCTTGCGAGGGCCGGGTAAAACCCGAGAGCTTGCGCACGAATTGAAGCGACGAGAGATAGATCTCCTCATCGGTAGCGGGCGGATCGAAATTATGGAGCGTCTTGATATTGCGGCACATGACCATTCTCACTCGACAGTTCGCATTAACCCGAAACGGTGACACACGACGCTTCCACGGGCAAGCAAGCTTCCCTTAACGCGCGGCAGCAAGCGCTTGGTCAAGATCGGCCTTCAAGTCGCGCACGTCCTCGAGCCCGATGGAAAGCCTGATGGTGTTGTCGAAAATGCCGAGCTCGGCGCGAGCCTCTGGCGACAGCCGCTGATGCGTCGTCGTGGCAGGGTGCGTAACGAGGCTCTTGGCGTCGCCGAGATTGTTGCTGATCTTGAAGATCGAGAGCGCGTTCATGAAGCGGAACGCGTTCTTCTTATCGCCCTTCACCTCGAACGCGACCATCGGGCCTCCGCCATCCATCTGCTTCAGAGCCAATTGGTGCTGCGGATGATCGCTTCGGCCCGGATAGAACACGCGTTGAACCTCCGGCTGGTCGGCGAGGAAATCGGCTATGGCAGCCGCAGAGGCGCAATGCCGATCGACCCGCAAGGGCAACGTCTCCAAACCCTTGAGCAATACCCAGGCATTGAACGGACTCAGCGAGGGTCCTGTCTGCTTGAAGTAGTTATGAAATTTTTCATCAATGAAGGCCTTGCTGCTCAGCACAACGCCGCCGAGACAGCGTCCCTGGCCGTCGATGTGCTTGGTCGCGGAATAGCAGACGATGTCGGCGCCGAGCGGAAGTGGCCGCTGCAACATCGGCGTGGCGAATACGTTGTCGACCACGACCAGCGCATTCGCCTTATGCGCGATTTTCGACACGGCCTCGATGTCGACAAGCTCAAGCACCGGATTGGTCGGCGTTTCAAAGAAGAAGGCTTTGGTATTCGGCCTCACCGCGTTCTCCCAAGCAGCGAGATTACGCCCGTCCACCAGTGTCGACTCGATGCCGTAGCGCGGCAAAAGATCCTCGACGACATAGCGGCAGGCGCCGAACAGCGCACGGGCCGAAACGATATGATCGCCGGCCTTGAGAAAACAGAGCAGGGAAGCAGCGACAGCGGCCATGCCGCTCGCTGTTCCACGCCCAGCCTCTGCTCCCTCGAGCGCGCACATGCGCGCCTCGAACATGGCAACGGTCGGATTGGAATAGCGGCTATAGACGAAGCCTTCCTCGTCCCCCTTGAATCGCGCTTCGGCCTGTTCGGCGCTGTCATAGACGTAGCCTGAGTTGAGGAAGATCGCCTCAGATGTCTCGCCGAACTGGCTCCGCAGCGTCCCGCTATGCACGAGCTCCGTCGCCTTATGCCAGGCGATGCGGCTCCGGTCTCTCCGATCCTCCCTTGCCATAGACTCCACTCCTTGAACCTTCCCACGACCGGCCGACGGACACAAAAAAACCCGGGCTTGGCTGCCGCCAAAAGACCGGGTGACGAATTCTCGTCTCGCGCGGCCTTTTAGCGACTTGTTTTACGTGGCTGCAAGCCGGCCGGCCAAATCACCACGAGGCGACATTAATGCGCCCGCGGCCTATCCGCCGTCAAGACCAGGCAAGGGATCTTGTCCTAGAACGGCAAGGAGGAAGCTTAAAACGCCGAGCGCTCCGAGCACGGTCCGCACGATATGCAGCCTGCCCCATCTTTCGATCAAAGCCCGGCTGTGCCGTCCCGCCTGCTTCTGCTCGATCGCGAGCAGGGCATCGTTGGTAGGTTTGATGACCAGAAGCGTCCACGGCCATGGCGCAAGCATGACGAGCGCGCCAACGAGAAATGCGGGCCTGCCGGTTTGCCACCAAGCGATTGTGCCGAGAAGAAACGCGAGCAGGGCAAGACCCGCCTGCATGATGGTGCCGCGTTTGTACGAGCGCTTCCATTCAGCGAGAAGGGGGCAGTCCTCAAGCCCGAGCCTGGCCGGCTGCTCGACGCAACTGACATAGATCGCAGCCCCCGTGAAAATGGCCGCTACGGTAAGCGCGAGATATCCGATAACCATGATGCCGTTTGCCTCCCAATCCGCGCCTAGAACCTCGGTTCCCCCTTGTGAATCCGGGGGAGAAGGCCGAGCTTAAGGTGACGAGGCCCGCCCGTCATGCCAAGAACATCTTCATGTCTCCCGCAGATTCGCAAACCGCTGAGCTGTTCCAGCGCCTGCCCGAGACGCCCCACGTGACCATTCCAGCCGAAGCCACCCGGAGCGTCTTCGCCCGCACCGGCATTCTTCCCTGCCAGGCCATCAGAGCCATGATCGGCGCTGGCGAGATTTTTGGCGCGCCCGAGATCGAGCCTGACCAGATCCAGCCGGCGAGCCTCGACTTGAGGCTCGGCAAGGTGGCCTACCGCATCAGGGCAAGCTTCCTGCCGGGGCCTGGCGCCACCGTGCGCGACAAGCTCGGCGGGCTCAAATTCCACGAGATCGATCTGACCAAGGGTGCCGTCCTCGAAGCAGGCTGCGTCTACCTCGTGCCGCTCATCGAGCAGCTCAAGCTCCGCTCGACCATCGCCGGGTTTGCCAATCCCAAGAGCTCGACCGGCCGGCTCGACGTGTTCACTCGCCTCATCGCCGACAATCAAGATACGTTCGACGCGGTCGAAGAGGGCTATTCAGGTCCGCTCTTCGCCGAGATCTGCCCGCGGACTTTTTCCATCAAGGTGCGCTACGGCTCGCGTCTCAATCAGATCAGATTCCGCCGCAGAGTCGGCCAGCAGCTCGACGCAGACGAGAGGCCTGGCCGCATTGGCGATCGCCGTCTTCGCGAAATCCACTCGGATATCGGACTCGTCGAAGGCGAGGCTGCGATCCGCGAAGGACTCAACTTGCGCATCAGCCTCGCGCCTATTCCGCCATCAGGGCTCGTCGGCTATCGCGCAAGACGCTATGCCGGCGTGATCGATGTCGATGCAGTTGGAGCCTACGAGGCGGACCAGTTCTGGGAGGCCGTGCACCTTCGCGACGACCGGCGCCTCGTGCTCGACCCACACGAGTTTTACATACTCGCCTCCAAGGAGAGCGTGTCGGTGCCGCCGGCCTATGTCGCCGAGATGGCGCCATTCGATCCCTTGATCGGAGAGTATCGCGTGCACTATGCGGGCTTCTTCGACCCCGGCTTTGGCTACACCGAGGGCAAGGCGCCAGGAGCGAAGGCTGTACTCGAAGTGCGCAGCCTTGATATCCCGTTCATTCTGGAGGATGGACAGATCGTCGGGCGCTTGGTCTATGACAAGCTCACCGACATCCCCGACCAGATCTACGGCCACGGCATCGGCTCGCATTACCAGGCGCAGGG
>Ga0157374_10006174_pt1 | contig 10156 bp, 8 predicted proteins | sample M25metaG_FD_115308 | JGI IMG/M metagenome (GOLD analysis project Ga0157374, IMG submission 115308) | Miscanthus rhizosphere microbial communities from Kellogg Biological Station, Michigan, USA - M2-5 metaG | ecosystem: Host-associated > Plants > Roots > Rhizosphere > Soil | place: USA: Michigan... | reverse complement strand
GATGGTCGGCGAAGGCGGCTGGCAGCTCTCGCATGGCGAGCGCAGCCGAGTCTCCATCGCGCGCGCCCTGCTGCAGGACGCCAGCCTCGTCATCCTCGACGAAAGCTTCGCCGCACTCGACCCCGAAAACCTCCGAACCGCGCTCGAATGCGTCCTCCGCCGCGCCCGCACGCTCATGGTAATCGCCCACCCGTAGTAGCCTCATTCGTTGCATTCGACATCGCCACACAAGCGGCGCACATAAAAAGCTTCCCATCCAAATCGCGTAAAGCACAATGACAGAAGGGCGAACTATGACATCACAGATCAGTGCTGCTGGCACGTTCAGGCTTCCCGGTACCCCACTAACAATCAACCGAATGGGATATGGAGCGATGCAGCTGGCTGGTCCGCACGTTTGGGGACCACCCAAGAACGTCGAGGAAGCCGTCGCAGTCCTCAGAGAAGCCGTCGATGCTGGTGTAAATCACATCGATACTAGCGATTTCTACGGCCCGCACGTAACGAATCAGATCATCAAGCAGGCGCTGCATCCCTACCCTGCACATCTTGTAATTGTCACCAAAATAGGTGCGCGCCGCGGGGAAGACAAATCCTGGATCCCGGCTCTTTCTCGTCCGGAAATCATTGCTGGGGTTCATGACAACCTCAGGAATTTGGGACTCGAAACGCTGGATGTAGTGAACCTGCGCGTTGGTGGAGTAAACAGCCCAATAGAGGGCTCCATTTCAGAACCCCTGTCTGTTTTGGCCGAGCTCAAGAAGCAGGGGCTAATTCGCCACCTCGGTCTCAGCAACGTCACCGCCACTCAACTAGCGGAGGCTCAGACGATTACGGAGATCGTATGCGTGCAGAATTTTTATAACATCGCAAACCGCAGCGATGATAGCTATATCGACCAGCTCGGCGCCAAGGGCATTGCCTATGTGCCGTTCTTTCCGCTAGGCGGATTCACTCCATTGCAATCGTCGGCTCTGAACGAAGCGGCCGCCTCTTTGCAGGTGACTCCGATGCAACTCGCCTTGGCGTGGCTTTTGCACCGTGCGCCGAACATCCTGCTTATTCCCGGCACGTCCTCTCGCAGCCACCTTCGGGAAAATCTAGCGTCTGCCGCGCTCCGTCTACCTCCGGACATCATTGCAATTCTCGAGAAAATATAGCGGGCAGCCACCCCAGCAGAACCGCGACTGCGAGCGAGCGCAAAAGGGCGCGGATGCACGCCGCCAGACAATGAACGAACTTACCGACTCGTCGGGCGGCGCGCTTGATATCGCGCCCGTTTCGCGCGTATTCCTCGGTAGCGGAGATTTCTCACCCGTTGAGAAGCGGCATCATTCCGGGCTCATACCGCTCGCCGCCAACAGCGCCCTTGGGCGCCGTCCGCCCGAGCCGGTCGAGGTCGTCCGCCGTCAGCGCAACGTCAGTTGACCGAACGTTTTCCTCAAGCCGCTGCGCGCTGCTGGTACCGGGAATCGGAACGATATTTTCCCCTTGCGCAAGCACCCACGCCAGCGCAAGTTGGGCTGGCGTTACTCCTTTCTCGCGAGCGATCTCGGCAATCGTGTCCGCAATACCCAGATTGCGTTGGAACTGCTGTCCCTGAAAGCGCGGATTGCCTCTGCGCCAATCGTTAGGAGCGAGTTCATCGATGCTTCGAAAGCGCGCGCCGAGAAAACCGCGGCCCAGAGGGCTGTAGGCGACAAGCGATGTCCCAAGCTCGCGCAGCGTGGGAAGCAGTTCGTCTTCAGGATCGCGCGTGAACAGAGAATATTCGGTCTGCACAGCCGTTATGGGATGAATTTTGTGGGCGCGGCGCACAGTCGCCGGTGCCGCTTCCGAAAGACCGATATGGTGCACCTTGCCGGCTCGCACCAGATCGGCCATCGCCCCAACGGTTTCCTCGATCGGCACGCCCGGATCTACTCGATGTAGATAGTACAGATCGATTGCATCGACTCCCAGCCGTTCGAGCGACAAATCGCAGCAGCGGCGCGCATTTTCAGGACTGCCATCCACGGCCCTGTTCTGGTAAGAAGAGCCGGGCACGATACCGAATTTCGTCGCCAGGACGACTCCCTCACGCCGGCCCCGGAGCGCTTTGCCGACCTTAATCTCCGAATCGCCATAAATATTTGCGGTATCGAGAAAGTTGACACCCAACTCCAACGCCCGATGAACGAGTGCAATTGCGTCGTTCTCGCTTTGCGCACTGCTGGTATACACGTCGGCGATGCCGATGCTCATGCAACCCAATCCAACTGCAGAAACTTCCAGGCCGCTTCGGCCGAGTATGCGTTTTTTCATAGATACTTATCTAGATGCAACTGCTGCGGTTCGGTGTCGGCGCCAATGAATTCCTACTTGCATCCATTCGCTGTCTGGCACATAATACCCCTGAGACGCTGAGGGATGCAGCAGAAGAATTCGGACGAACTACTGCCGGGCACGTTGGACATGATGATCCTTAAGACTTTGATCCGAGGACCCATGCACGGTTACGATATCGCCGAATCCATTCAACGGACCTCCGACGATGTGCTGGAAGTGGACGAAGGAGCCCTGTATCAGGCCTTGCACCGGATGGAGTTACGCGATCTGCTGGATTCCAAATGGGGGTTGTCCAATAACAATCGTCGGGCAAAATTCTATCGCTTGACGGCGACTGGTCGAAGTCACCTGGTTGGCGAAACACGTCGTTGGAGCCGCCTTTCCACGGCGGTCTCCCGCGTGATGGAAACGAACTGAGCCGCGCACGAAGTAAGCGGTTTGTACATGCTAAAGAACGCACCGCGACAAGATCCTAGAGGCGCTATCGTGGCCTGGCTGCATAAGAGCCGTTTACGTTGGCGAGCGTTGATCAAACGGCGGCAGTTGGACCGCGACCTCGAACAGGAAATTCAATTCCACCTGATGATGAGAGCGGCTCGCTATCACGAGTCTGGCATGTCGCTGGAAGACGCGGCGCGCGCGGCGAACAGGCAATTTGGAAACCGAAGCTGGTGGAAAGAGAACATTCGAGAAATGTGGAGTACGGGCGTCTTCGAAAGCGTTGTTCAGGACATTCGCTATGCGGTCCGGTCGTTGAGCAAGACACCGGCATTTGTCACAGCGGCGGTTCTCATCCTGGCGCTCGGTATTGGTAGCGCCACGGCGATCTTCAGCATGGTGAATGCCGTTCTGCTACGCAGCCTTCCATTCCAGTCTCCGGATACTTTGGTCGTGCTCTGGGGAAACGTGCAGCGGCAGAAAGTGGAGCGCCGGGGGGCATCGTATCCCGACTATCAGGACTGGAAATCTCAATCGCGATCGTTTACGGACATGGCCGCGTACGTCTTCGGTTCTTTTATATTGCCCAAGCCGGGAGGAAGCGAACAAATTTCGGGCGAGTGTGTCGGGCCCGGATATTTCGAACTGCTCGGAATCAAACCTGTCATAGGCCGCACGTTTCATCCCGACGAAGACATCCTGGGCAAAACGGCGCCGGTGGTCCTCATCGGGGAAGGATTCTGGAAGCGGCATTTCGGCTCCTCGCCGGAAGTTCTCGGCAAGCCGCTGATACTCAACCGGCAGCAGTTCACCGTCATTGGCGTGCTCCCGGCGTGGTTTCGCGGTCTCACCGATCACGCCGATCTATGGGTTCCTTTCTCCTCCTCAGCCTCGGCGGCCGATCTGGCCGACCGCGGCAGCCGCGAGTTTCCCGTGCTCGCAAGATTGAAGCCCGGCGTCCGGCTGGAGCAGGCGCAGGTTGAAATGAACGGCATTTCGAATCGCCTCGAGCGCGCGTACCCGGCGACGAATGCTCTCCGCGCTGTCGAGGTGTCGCCGCTGTCGACCGAGATTGTTGGCGCGTTGCGTACTCCGCTAATGGTCCTGCTGGGCGCCGTGGGGTTCGTACTGCTGGTGGCATGTGCCAACGTTGCGAATCTGCTGCTGGTTCGGGCGGAGTCGCGCCGGCAGGAGATCGCAATCCGCGCCGCGCTCGGTGCTAGCCGCATCAGGCTGTTTCGTCAACTGCTCACGGAAAGCGTTGTGCTCGCCCTGACGGGAGGCGCTCTTGGCCTCCTGATGGCGTTCTGGGCAATCCGTTTGTTGACAAGGACCAGTCCGATTTCCCTGCCCGCGTTCCTCGATCCGCGGATGGATTGGCGTGTGGCATTGGTTGCCGTTGGCCTTTCGGCGGTAGTCGGCTTGCTGGTTGGCATCGCACCCATGCTGCAAGTCCGGAGCCGCGATGTTCACGGCGCATTGAAGGAATCGTCTGCGCGATCCGGCGGGCACGGAGCACGGCACCGCATACGAGGCGCCCTGGTGATAGCGGAAGTGGCCGTAGCAATGATGTTGCTGGTGGGCGCCGGACTTCTGATGCGCAGTTTTCTCTACCTTTCGGCCATCCAACCAGGTTTCGATCCTAACGGGATCCTGACATTGGAGATCTCAATTCCACGAATTCAGCCGCCGGGCGCGGATGGCGAACAAGGCCATCCGGACCAGCGGACGGCAACGGCTGCACGTCAGCTATTGGATCGTGTCCGCGCGCTTCCCTCGGTCATGTCTGCCAGCATTTCGTTCGACTACCCATTCAGCGGCAATTCGAGCGCGATCCGGTATAGCGCCGAAGGCCAGTCGATCACCGACGCTCGAACGACTCCGCGCGCCTATCGCCATCGCGTCTCGCCGGAATTTTTTTCGACGCTTCGCGTGCCATTCATAGCCGGCCGTATGTTTACGGAGAGCGAAATAAACAGCGCCGCTGACGTAGCCGTCGTCAGTGATAATCTCGCGAGGCGGTTCTGGCCTGGACAAGACCCGATCGGCAAGCGTATCAAGCACGGCGGGCCCTCATCTACCGATCCTTGGTGGTCGATTATCGGGGTTGTCCGCGAAATGAAATTCCGCGGTTTGCCCAATAATCCGACGGCTGATCCCGATATCTTCCTACCTTTTGCGCGGCCGCCCTCTACTGTGAACATGCTGGTTCGCAGTGCCAGTGACCCCGCGCATCTTGCGGGAGCCGTCCGTCGGGCTATCTACGAACTCGACAGCTCCATCGTCATATCCGATGTTTCCACGATGAAGGAACGCATTGGGACTTCGAGCGTCCGAGATTTCCAGTTGGATGATGGGAATTTTTGCCGTGCTTGCGCTTTTATTAGCCTCAATCGGCCTGTACGCGGTTATGGCGTACATTGTCCGGCAGCGAACGCGAGAATTCGGAATCCGCATCGCCGTAGGCGCGACCGGCGGCGAAGTCGTTAGCATGACGATCCGCGAAGGGATGCTGCTGGTTACCGCCGGAATCGCTATTGGTCTTATACTCGCGCGTGTATTGACAAGTGCGCTCGAGACGCTTCTGTTTGGAATCAGTGATACGGATGCTCCGACCTTCATCGGCGTAGCGGTAATTCTATCCGTCGTAGCACTGTGCGCGTGTTACCTGCCTGCGCGGCGCGCATCACGCGTCGACCCCGTCGCCGCCTTAAGGCACGAGTAGCCTTACAATCGTGCCCGTCCCGTACGGCTGAAAACGCAACACGACACGGACCGGGCCGCGACCGCGAGGGAGCCGTTTTTCAGCCGGCGATCCGGTACTTTGGAGAAGACTTAGCCGAGTCCTTTACGCCGGCGCGGTATACTTTTGCCGGATCGCATTCTGGATTCGTTTTCTACTCTCACGATCGCTGAGAGAATCGTCTTTCTCAATATTTGAGACCTCATCTGCCAATTCCACATCCTTCACAGCGTTACGAAGCCAGTTGGAGTAGTCGCCTCGTCTCAGATGAAATTGCCAGGTCTCGGCGTCGATGCCGTCAGCAAGCTGCAGAAATATGTTTAGATTTTGCGCTTGTAGATTCTGCGTGTTGAAAGGCCCTCGAAAATGAAAGACTCGCTCCTCTTCTAACTGCCCCTCTGCGTATTTGCGTCGATGGCGGTAGTGTTCATGACGTGATGGCGCCGTTTTCAATCTCCTCACCAGTCGCTCCTGAAGTGACCAGAGTAATGCCTCGCCGCGCGGCAAATCGTCGGCGCCCACCTCAGGGATATCCACTTGAGTAGCTTTGGCAAACTCCTCCACCATCCTCCTGGGCTCACGGCCGACGACAAATACCGTATCGCACCGGCGTAGAGCCACCGGCGAGACATGTTCCGGATGAACGGTGATGAGCATCAGATTACAAAGTTCTTCGGCCATCGCCGCGGACGCAGGGGCCCACTCGGATGGAAGAATATGATGGGCCTCGTCAATGATTACCCAGTGCGGCCGGCCAGTCGTTAGGTGTAATTGCTGAATCTCCGCCACGAGGGAGGCAAAGTAATGAGGCCGATCTGCACTGCTCACGGCAACTAGATCGACTACTACCTGCACCTCGGGTTCTTCCAAGACCTGTTTTACATGTTCAATGGACGGCGCCCGCTTTTCATCGCCTACTGTTCGACAGCCCGGCATGTTCTCGTAGTCGCCCTCCGGATCAATGAGGCAGATCTGATACTTCTTTTCGATGAGCCGCTCGATCAGCCCCGTTACGAGAGTCGATTTGCCGCTGCCGGATTCGCCACAGACAAGTACGTTGCGGCCATACGCAGACAGGTTGACATCGCCTTCAGCAGATCTCCCGGCAAGAATCTGGGCTCGCCTCAACTTAGGCGCAAGTTCCGACAAATCGCTTTCGATGAGCTTTCCGGCGAGTTCCGCGACTCCTGCGCCACGCGCTCCATCGGTTATAAAATGGGCTTCCCTCTTCAATGTATCGATTGCGTTTGCCACCGCAACCGCACACTCGCAACCGTCCAGAAAGGCGTGATCGTTCTCCGCATCGCCGATACCCACAACGTTGTGCCGCGACAGTTTCAGGACTTCGAGCGCGCTGCAAAGACCGGTCATCTTATTTACCCCGGATGGCAGGATCATCACGGCGTCTTTGTTAAAGATGATCTGCAACTCGAGTCCGGACTCCCGAATCGCTTCTATGGCGTGTCGCTCAAAAGGGTGCCAGGTCGCAACAATTGCATCTCCAACGCTGATGTTCGAGACACCGCGTTTGCGCAAGTTTTCCAGAAAGCTTTCCGGTGGCCCCTGCGCAAGCACTCGCTTCTCCCGCGTTGCCGGGTTGTACAAGAGCGCGCCGTTTTCCGCAACAACCTGGTCGCAAAGATCGAGACGAGGAAAAACGGATTGTAGGTCGGTGAGTTCTCGTCCGGTGACGAGAATGAACTTTCGGCCGGAGTGCTTGAGCCGCTCGATTGTTCGTATTGTGCTCTCATCCACCACGCCATCATGGGCGAGAGTGCCATCGTAGTCGGACGCAAGAGCCAAATAGCGCATTTTTATACGCCGCTTGCTGCTCGACGCTTCTCCGCAGCCATATGGCCAATATCAGTGCGGAATTCGTGGTACTTGCGATATCGCGGGAGCAAACAACTAAAACACATGACGAAATGTCCAGTAGAGTCCGGCTGAGAGCGCAATCGACGCAGGAAGCGTAAGAAACCGAGCGGCAACAAGCGCGCGGATTGTTGCCCATTGAAGACCGGAGCCGCTTTCGGCCATCGTGCCGGCAACTCCCGATGTTAGTACGTGCGTCGTGCTGACTGGCAAACCGAAGCGATCTGCTGCAAGAATGGTGCCCATTGCTATGAGTTCCGCGGATGCACCCTGTGCGTAGGTGAGGTGCTGCTTACCGATCCGCTCCCCAACTGTGACTACAATACGTTTCCAGCCGACCATAGTACCCAATCCCAGCGCGAGAGCGACTGCAACTTTGACCCCGTCCGGGATAAACTTGGTCGCTCTGTCGAGCTGTTCTTGTAGTTGAGTAGCGCGGCCATTTTCGCGCAAGGCTTTGAGCCAGCGCTTGGCTTCTCGTCTCAGATTGTCTAGGGTTGTAGCAGAGGTGAGCTTTCGCTGCATGATACCTTCCTTCCGTTTGTTGCCAGTTCGCTGAAGCTCAGGGCCGGATGAAAGGTCCGTGCCAAAACGCAATCGTGAATTGGGTGGGAGCAAGCTCCCTTGCCACGGACAGGAGGCACCCGCAGAGCGCGATTAGGCTACGTTCTCACACGGCCGGCGCGCCTGCCAATCACGGCTTCTCAGATGGCCATCTGAATAGCTATAATGAATGCGTGACATACACCGTAGCCGAAGCGAAGAACAAGCTCCCTGAACTCATCCGGCAAGCCGAGGCGGGAATCCCTGTCACGATTACCAAGCGCGGCATTCCGGTAGTGGAGATCGTTCGCAAAGCGGAGGAGACGCATCGCAAACCTGTTTTCGGCGTCCTTGGCCGCAAGAAAGTTGTTCTCGACGCAGACTGGGCGCGGCCGCAGGAGGACATCGAGGCGTGGCTTGCCGGTGATGTCTGATGTCCGGAAGGTTTCTGCTTGATACACACATCGTCGTAGATATCGCCACGCAAGGCGGTTTCGAAGCCATGCCGCCTAGGGTTCGCCGCATCCTGGAAGATCCGGAGGCGGGCCGGTTGCTTAGCGTGGCATCCGAAGTCGAAATCGCAATAAAGTACCGCCTCGGAAAGCTCGACTTAACGCGAGACGAGCTATCCAAAATCTGTACAAGCGCCCTGATTACGTCCTATCCGCTTCGGAGCCATCACGCCGACCGGCTCTTCGCGCTTCCCCTGCATCATAAAGATCCATTCGATCGGCTGATTATCTCGACCGCACTCAGCGAGAATCTTCCCATCGTTTCCTGCGATCCACAGTTCCGCAAATATAAAGGACTGCGCGTTATCTGGTAGGGACCGACCTTCGTTCACGCGTTCAGCCACGGGTTTTTAGAGTGGCTGCGAATCTCCTGCAGGAGGCCATGGCTGATTGCTGAACGCTGAAGGCTTGCGCGCTGAAGATTTCAAGTATCCTTGGTTAGGTTTTTTCCAGTAAGCTTATTTTGCGGAGGAGTCGATGAGTTTCCGTTTCCGAGCGCGGTGTGGACTACCGGCCACCATCAAACACCTAATAGCGCTTCTTCTTGCGATGAACATGGGCGCCGCGCATGCGCGCGCTCAGGGGTTGAACGGCACTATCGTTGGCACAGTCACAGATCAGGCTGGCGGGGTTGTCCCGAATGCAACGATTACGTTGGTTAACGATGCCACCGGTTTCCGCCGGACTGCTGTTTCGAGCGACAGCGGGCAGTACGTGGCGTATTCCATTCCAACCGGCACATACACGCTAACGGTCGCTCAACCTGGCTTTGAAACGCTGGTCCGGCGCGGCGTCGAAGTGACCGCCGCCGCCACCCTGACAATCGATCTGAAACTTTTATTGGGAGATGTCAAGCAAACGCTCGAAGTAAATGCGGCCGCGCCACTGGTGCAGGATCAAAGCGCCACTGTCTCGTCGCTCATTACGAATCGGCAGATTTTAGAAATGCCTCTGAACGGCCGCACGTTTACTTCTCTGGTGCTGCTCTCACCGGGTGCTTACGTCGGCTCGGCGAATAACCTGACAACCTCGCCTTACGCTATGCGCGGCAGCACGAATATTAGTGTGAACGGTTCCATGCCGCAGAATAACAGCTATCTCATTGACGGCATCTTCAATCGCAACCTGTGGCTCAGCACGCTCATTATGGTGCCCACTGTCGATTCCATTCAGGAATTCCGCGTTTTGACGAGCAACTATTCGGCCGAGTATGGCGCCGCGGCTGGAGCGGTCACAGTCGTCCAGACGAAGTCCGGCACGAACGAATACCATGGCAGCGCCTACGAATTTCTTCGCAACGACAAACTGGACGCAAACACATTTTTCAATAATCGGCAGGGTGTCGCCAAGCCCGGTTTCCGGCGGAACGAGTTTGGCGCGACCGTGGGCGGCCCTATTCGAAGAGACAAGACGTTTTTCTTCGCCGATTACCAGGGCATTCGGCTGCGCCAGCCCCAGACCGTTACCTCTACCATTCCTACGCTGGCTCTTCGGAACATGGTGACTACCGGAAATTTCAGCGCCTTAGGCACGCCGATATACGATCCCTTGACCCTGCATAATGGCCCAAATGGAGCGCCTGTTCGGGATCAGTTCGCTGGAAATCAAATTCCGTTAGCGCGGCTTGACCCGGCGGCGATCGGGTTGATCGGCCTTCTACCCGCGCCGACGTCTTCGCGCGCCACACAGAATTTTGTCTTCAACCCCACGCAATCGCAGG
>Ga0157374_10006171_pt1 | contig 10158 bp, 5 predicted proteins | sample M25metaG_FD_115308 | JGI IMG/M metagenome (GOLD analysis project Ga0157374, IMG submission 115308) | Miscanthus rhizosphere microbial communities from Kellogg Biological Station, Michigan, USA - M2-5 metaG | ecosystem: Host-associated > Plants > Roots > Rhizosphere > Soil | place: USA: Michigan... | reverse complement strand
GGTCGAGCTGCGCCAGCGGGGCCCCCTGCACAGCCGTCTTCGTGACCGCAGGGCCGTCCGGCACCACTACGACGCGGGCAACGAGTTCTTCGCGCTGTTCCTGGACTCGTCGATGACCTACAGCTGCGCGGTCTTCTCGCGCGGGGCCGAGACGCTCGAGGCGGCGCAGGAGGAGAAGCTGGAGATGGTCGCCCGCAAGCTGGCGCTGAAGGAGGGCGACCGGGTGCTCGACGTCGGCTGTGGCTGGGGAAGCTTCCCGCTCTGGGCCGCCACCCGCCACGGCGCCAGCGTCGTCGGCATCACGCTTTCGCAGCCGCAGGCCGAACGGGCCCGCGAACGCGCCGAGGCGGCGGGCGTCGGCGACCGGGTCGAGATCCGGGTGATGGACTACCGCGACCTGGTCGGCGAGCGCTTCGACGCGATCGCCAGCATCGGCATGGTCGAGCACGTTGGCGATGCGCAGATCGACGTCTACGCGCGCACCCTGGCAAGCCTGCTCGAGCCGGGCGGGCGGCTGCTGAACCACGGCATCGCCCGCCTCCGCCACAGCGACCCGGCGGCGGGGCCCTTCTCGGAGCGCTACGTCTTCCCCGACGCCGAACCGCTGCACCTCTCGCGGGTGCTGCTGGCGCTCGAGCGAGCCGGCTTCTACACCCGTCACGTCGAGGAGTTCGGCGACGACTACGCCGAGACCCTGCGCCACTGGGCGCGGCGTCTCGACCTGAACCTCGATGACGCGGTGCGGCTCGCCGGTCCCGAACGCCTGCGCGTCTGGCGCCTCTACCTGCGCATGGCGCGCCGCGGCTTCGAGAGCGGCTTCCTCTCGATCTACCAGGCTCGCTGCTCGCTTGGCTAGGGGCGCAGGCGTAGTGATATCCGTAGTGACAGCTCTTAACTGAGACTACCCTTCAAGGTGAAGTAAACGAGCTAGTTTTTTTCTAGGCCGTTTACGATCTCGGGAGGGTTCGGCAGGGTGAGCACATCGCCAGCAGCACTTTTGAGGGCGACGGGTCAATCGCACTGGCTCGACGTCATCGCCGACCCGGTGCGCCTCCAAATCCTCCGCTCGCTGAGCCAGATTCCCGATGCAACCGCCACCGAGTTGGCGGACCGCAGCCCGGCCAGCCACCAGACGCTGCGCCGGCACCTCGAGGCGCTGGAGGCGATGGGAGTGATTCGATCGCGACCCGGCGCCAGCGACGGTGAAACGTCCGGGCGACCAGCCACCCGTTTCAGCCTGCCCCCCAACGTGCGCGAGAGCGTCTGCTCGGTGCTGGACAACTCGCAGCCGCGCCGCGCCGCGTAGCTCAAGGCGCCTCCTGCGCACTCGCCCCCGTTGAGACCGGAGTCCCGCCTGGCAGCAGCCGATCGAGCCATCGCGGCATCCACCAGCTCCACTTTCCAAGCCAGCCGATCATCGCCGGCACGAAGATCAGCCTGACGATGAAGGCGTCGATGGATACCGCGACCGCCTGAGCAACGCCGAAGTTTCGCAGCGTGATCAGTCCTGAGACGGAGAAGGCGAGGAAGATCGTGATCATGATCACCGCCGCCCCGGTGACCACGTGCGCGGTGCGATCGAGACCGTTTGAGACAGCGGCACTGGTCGAGCCGGTGCGCACATACTCTTCGCGGATCCGCGCAAAGATGAACACCTCGTAGTCGATGGCGAGGGCGAACATCACCAGAATCGTCGCCGGGAACACGGTCCCGTCGACGTAGCCCGGCCCGCCCAGCAGAGAAGTGTTGAACAGCAGAACCAGGACTCCGAAGGTGGCGCTGACCGTGAGCATGTTGATCACGACAGCGAGGATCGGGATCGCCAGCGATCGCAGCAGCGGAATCAAGATCAGCAGGCTGACCAGGGAAAGCACGATTCGCATCAGGGGCGCCTGCCCGCGGAGCTCATTGTTGGTGTCGATGCTGGCGGGGGCCGCCCCCCCGACCACCACCTCCGCGCCGGTCTCGCGCGCCAGGCCGGCGGCATCGCTTTCGAGGCGCTCCACCGTTTGTTGAGCCTCCTCGCTGGTGGGCACGTCGCGGGGGATGACCAGCAGCCGCGCGTAGCTGCCGCCGCCGTCGATATTGAGCAGTGAGCCGAGCAGAGCGCGCTGACCCGGGCGGGCCCCATCGAGGCTGGCGAGGACGAAGTAGGCCGAGCTAAACAGGCCAGGTGACTGCTGCTGTATTTGATTGAGCCGAGACCCTTCGTCGCGGCTGCTTGCCAAGCCATCGCCGATGCGGTTGAGCGCACGGGGAAGCGATTTGGACTTCTCCGCGCCTTCGCTGAGGCCATCCGCCAGTCTGCCGGAACCGGTCTCGAGCAGGCCAAGCCCACCGCTGAGGCGGTCCGCTCCCTGGCTCAAGCGCCGCAGCGCCGGGGAGAGCTGCTCTCCGCCGCGGGTAAGCGCCGCAACCCCATCCGATACCTGCCGGCTGCCGGCGGCCAGACGGCGCAGGCCTTTGTCAAGGCGCTCCGCGCCGCGCGCGAGCTTGCCGATTCCCTTGGTTGCCTGGCGCCCGTTCTTTTCCTGCCCCGCAGCCAGGTACAGGCCGACTCCGAACTGGCCTTCGGCTCGCTTCACACCGGCATCGACCCCTTTGTAGGACGTATCGGCCGGTTCTCCGGTACTCGGATCGACACCGGTGAGGCGGCGACTCGCCGCTTCTACGGCGGCCAGCGCGGCGGCGTATTCCGCGTCATCGCGCCCGCTCGTCATCCGTTGCAGTGCCCCCCGGGCCGCGGCGAGCTGCGCTTCGGTGTCCTGGATTGGAACGTGCAGTTCACCGAGACGATCGTTGCCGGAATGCATCGCGTTCTTGAGCAGTCGCGTAGCGCCCTGGATTTCGCCGGTGCTTTCCTCCGCCTTCTCGAGCCCATCGGCGAGCCGACCCGCTCCGCTGCTCGCTTTCGTCGTTCCCTCGGCCAGCTCCCCACTGCCTTCCCCGGCGCGCCCGAGGCCCTGCGTCAGCCGCGTTGAGCCCGCGCTCGTCTGCTCCAGGGCGCCCGCCAAGGCCCCAGCCCCGGCGTCCGCCGCGCCCAGACCATCGTTGAGGCCCTTCGCCCCTGCCGCCGCCTTGACCAGGCCCTCGGTGCCGGCGGTCGCCCCGTCGCCGAGGCGGGAGATGCCGGATTCGAGCCGGTTCAAACCACGTTCTTGCTCCGTCAATTCACCTTCTACGCCCGCCAACCTGCGGGCGGTCTGGTCGACGCGGGTCAGGCCCGTCATGCTCGCCACGCCGGGGTCATCTTCGACCTGGCGCTGAAAGGCCGCGATTGCGTGCAACCGCGGCGGCGAGGTGACGGGGCGGCCGCGGCCGTTGATCACGACTTCCATCGGCGAGACCCATCCGGCGCCGAGCGAGCGTTCGACGTCTTCCAGCTGGCGCCGGCCGGGGTCGCCCTCGGGCAACAGAGCAGTGCTGGCCACGCCGGAGTTGAGCTTGAAAGAGATACTGGAGAGGACGATCAGGGCGAACACGATCGCCCAGACCGCACCGGGACGTTTGGCGACGCGACGGGACCAGCGCAGCGGCGCGCCCTGGGAGTTGTCGCGCTTCGGCAGCGACCAGCGGTCCAGATGCTTGCCGAGCAGTGTCAGCAGCGCCGGGGCGACGCATATGGCGGACAGCATGCTCAACAGCGTCGCCACGATGACGGCGATCGACACAGAGCGAATCAGCGGACCGGGGAAGACGAGCGGGGCAACGAACATTGCGAGCAAAAGCGCGCTGCCCGCGGGCAGAATCGAGCGGACGATCCCCTTCACGGTGGCGTCGACCGCGGTGGCCATATCACCGCGTTCTCGCTCCTCCCGGAACCGCGACACGACCAAGAGCGAGTAGTCCACCCCCAGGGCGAGCCCCATCATCCCGGCAACCGCAACCGCGACCACGTCGAACTCGACGAGCGGGAGGAGCAGCGCCAGGATTCCGCGGGTGGCGAGCACGACGGCGCCGCCGATCACCAGCGGCGTGAGAGCGGCGAAGACAGACCTGAAAACGAACAGCAGCACGAACAGAAGCGCGGGCAGGGCGATCATCTCGCCGAGAGAAGACGTCTTCGTACTGGCGTCGTGCAGCGATTCGATCGTCACCGGCAGGCCTGCAATGCTCGGGCGAACGGGGTCCGTGACGACTTCGCGGACCCGCTGCCGCACCGGGGGAAGCAGGCCGGAGATGGTGTCCCCTTGATTGGCCGCAGTGCGCACCAGCAGAGCCGCAACGCCTGGCCTGGGACTCAAACCGTCGATGGCGGCGCCGTCGCCACCCGACCAGGGTGAGACCACCAGCGTGCGCGGCATCGCATCGAGCCGGCCGGCCAGCACCCGCCCCTGTCGCTCCACGGCCCCCTGCGGGCCGCGCAGCATCACGATCAAGGTGTAGTCATTGCCGAACTCACGCAGGGAGATCTCGTGCGCCCGCTTGGCCTCGGTGCCGTTTACGAAATACGGGTGGATGTCGAGCTTTTTTTCGAGGTCGCAGCCCTGTCCGGCCAATACGACGACGACGGCAATCCAGATACCGGCGACAAGGCGCGCCCGCCGCCTCGAGAAGCTGGCGATCCACTCGACCGCAGCCATGCCCCGCGATCTGCCGGAGCGATTGCTGCCGCGACTCATCTCGCGTCGGCCTGTGCCGACGCCGGGCCGCGTGCGGGCGATCGCGGCGAACCGGCGCAGGGTGCCTTCGTGCCAATCCGGCTATGGAAGGTGCGCCGGTCGCCATCCTGGCCTTCTGCGTCCACAGTCGCTACGAACCGCCGCTGCTTACCCTGCCTGCAGGGGCTGACGGCGAGGGAGAAGATGCGGTTCTCACCGCCCCCGAGTCGCATCGTCAGCGCTGACAGCGGCATGTCCGGCAAGTCACTCAGGCGCGTGAAGAAGCGCCCATCGCGAGCGAAGGTCTCGCCCTTGAAAGCCACCTGCACCCCCATGACGGCGAGGCTGACCCACATGTCGGGCGGGCCGTTATCGCTGGGCTGAGCGAGGAAGATCGAGCCGCTGAGCGGCTTGCTCATCAGCGAGCTACGGGCGCGAGCGGTACCCACCCGAGAGCCAGCGGGGCAAGCCCCTTCCGTCGCATCCAGGCGCGGGCAGATCGCCCCCAGGCCACCGATGGCGAATTTCAGCGCGGGGGGCATCGACAGCTTCATCGAGCGCAGGGCCGTGTCGCCACGGCGCAAGTGGACGCGCAGGCGCAAGCCGGGGCTGCCGTGCTTGTGAAGCTCGCCGCGACCGAGGAATGCCATGCGGATGCCCGGCTTGAATCCCAGCCGATCGCAACCGTGCAGTTGAAGCGGGCTGGTCGCGGTTGCCGTGGCGCCGCTATGCGATTCAAGTGTGGCGACAGCGCTCTTCGGAGAACACGAGGTCGGGTTGCGGATGAACCCAGGCTTATTCATTTTCATCTCGATCGCCTGGAAGCGGATCGGCACCCCTTCGACCTCTTCGGGCAAGTCGTCGATCGAGACGGTGAACCTGCCGCTCTTCCTGTCCAACTCGGCCGTGCCCCGGGTCGTGGTGGCACCCAGGTCAAAGGACCCGATCCTGGCGCGAAACTCGATCAGCAGGCCGAACGGCGCGCGGCGATACGAATCGGTGACGTAGACGTTGCCGCGCAGGACAGCCGGGTTGGCGCCCGAGCCAACCTCGGCCAGCACATCGCCGACCTTGCTGGCGAGCGGGCAGGCCTCAGCCTCCGCGGCGGCCGCCGAGCAGACCTGGATCGCCCCCAACCTCGTGCTCATCCCCGCTGGGAGCGTGGCCGAGAATTTTTTCGGCAGCTGTTCCCCCGGCTGGCGCCGCAGCATCGTCGAGATCGTCGTCGGGCGGCCGGCCCTGTGCGAGGAGCTTTCGATCGTCAGGTTGGGGGCGAAGGGCGCGGGGCCCGTGCACGGGCCGCCGCCCCTGGGCTCGACCGCCACGGTGGCGGTCGACACGACCGTCGGGCCGCCACCGTAGGGCGCAAATCTGCCAACCGCGGTGGCGGGGCCGCATGACAACGGCGAGGCCAGTAGGGCCCGGGGGCCGCCGTCGAAGATCAGACTGATGCGCTGGATTGAAACCTGAGGCAGGTTTTCCAGCACGGTGGTAAGGCGGCCGGTCACGGGGTTCACGCGCAGCGTGCTGACCGACTTGATCGTGGCCCCCGAGCCTTGGGCGACGAGGAAGATCCGAAATCGTTGCCCGGGCTGTTCCTGGCCGAGGTAGATCGTGCCGCCCAGCGGTGGGCCCAGCGATGGGGACGAAAACTCAGCGGTTCCAAGCTTCGCCGACTGCGGGCACTGCGCTTCGGTGTTCGATCCCAGGCCGAGCTGAGCATCGGTGCATGCCACCAGCCCATCGGCGCCGGCGGGAGACACCCCGACGCCCTTGGGCAATTCCACGGTTACGTTCTTCATCTGCGCGCCGGCGCGCTCACTCCCCTCTGCTTCTTCCGGCGTGCGCAGGTCCATCCTCAGCCCGGTGGGAGAATCGGCGACCGGGTTGGAGAGCTGAATCCCGAGCTGCGGAGCAAAGCTCAGGCCCTCGCACCCGCTCAGGGGCCCGCCGGTGTCGGCGACGGCGCTCAGCCAGGGCGCGCCCTCCAGCCATGACCGGGTGCGAAAGGTGAAGGTCATCGGCGCGCAACTCGTCGGCGTGGTGAGCAGGGCTCGGCGTGGGATCGCGGTGCCTATCTGATGGTCCGCCGGCACACCCCAGAGCTCGAAGTGGCCTTCGCTCACCGACTCCTGCGGGAGGTCGTTCGCTTTGAGCGTCAGGCCGAAGTCGCCGGCTCGCAGTTCCGTGTCGAGCGGAAGGTCCAGAGAAGGTTTCGAGCCGAAGGCGATCAATTGGCCAGGCAGGGGTTCGAGCTGGAACATCGGAAGTTCCGCTGTCACATCCCCCGACCGCACTTCGAAGACCCCCACCTGGCTTTCCGGCGGGCATTCCTCTTCACTTTCGTAGACGCTCCTGGGGCACTGGGGAACCGCGGCCGGATTTCCCCCGAGCCCAGGTGGCAACTCGAATTCGAGGTCCCGGGCCGTCGTACCGTCGAGGTCGAGGGCGAAGTTGATCCGCAGTCGATCGGGGTGAGAGCCGGCGATGTTCTGGGGGTTGCCTTCGGTGTCGAGCGTTTCGACCGTGAAGCCACCGGGGGCGATGCCGTACTCCGCTAACGCATTCGAGGCCGGGGCGGCAAGGGTGAGAAACCCGGAGAGGGCCAGCAGCAATCCCAGTGCCCTGCGTACACGATGAGCCACGTTTCCCCCTGCATGGGCCTCGGGAACTCATTGACCTCCAACCCGAGAGCGATCGCTGAGACTACGAAGGGGGAGCGCGGCCAACAAGAGTTATTGCCAAAGATGAGAAGAACGACCGGCCGGTAAGGCCAGCGTCAAGCGGCAGCCGGCGGCTCGACCGGGAAGCCCTGCGCGACGTTCTCCAGCGGCCAGTCGGCGCCGGCCTGGCGTAGCGACTCGACGCCGTAGCTCCCGGTCGCCACCCCGACCACCCGGATGCCGGCGCCGTGACCGGCGCTGACGTCACGGGGAGTGTCGCCGACGGCGATGCAAGTGCCGTCGGCGAGCGCGCCACCCGAGACCCGCGCGCCGCGCTCCAGGGCGGTCTTGGTGACCTCGGTACGGTCGGCGGAGTCGGAACCGTAGCCGCCGAAGCCAAAGAAGTGGTTGAGGCCGGCGCGGGCGAGCTTGATGTGGGCGGCAGCCTCGATGTTGCCGGTGACGAGGCCGAGCAGGACCCCGCTATCGATCAGCCTTGGCAACAGCTGATCGATTCCCGGCATGACCCGGTAGCCGGTTGAGTCGGCGACGGCCTCGGGCAGGTGCTTGAGGTAGCTGCCGATTGCTTTGGCGCGCTCTTCCTGGCTGCCCTCGCGGCCGATCGCCTCGCGGAAGACGATCGCGGCGATCTCGGGATCGGTCATGCCGGCGTCGGTGTGTTCGGCGATGTTGGCCTCGACGCCGTGCAGTTCCTCGAAGGCGCGCTGCCAGGCCATACCGCCGGCGCCGCCGGTGACCAGGAGCGTGCCGTCGATGTCGAAGAGGACGGCTCGGATCGCGCCCGGCTCACTCACCGAGCAGCTCCTTCTGCGAGAGCCAGTAGAGCAGGCCGAGGGCGGGCAGGACGAGAACCGCAGCGACGATGAAGACGACGATCACGCTCGAAAGGGTGTCCGGCGGCGCCGCGGTCTGGGCGATCTTCAGCGAGGTCGGGATCAGGTAGGGGAACTGGGCGACGCCCCAGCCCCAGATCACCGCGATCACCGCGCCGGCGGAAAGCGGGCGCAGGAGGTGGGATGAGGCGGCAATCGGGTGGCGGGCAACCGCGAGCAGGAGGGCGAGGACGCCGATACCGCAGAGGGCCGAGAGGATCACCAGCGGCAGGCCCTCGTCGATCAGGCGGTCGAAGATGTAGCGGGCTTCAGCATGAAGCTCGACCAGGCCGAGGGCCGCGGCGATGCCGGCGACGGCCGCGGCGGCGAGGGCGCGGCGGGCGAAGTAGCGCTGCATGTCCCCTTCCCCGGCGCGACGGGCGTCGCCGATCAGGAAGACGGCAGAGAGGTAGGCGCCGCTGGCGACGAACATCGCCCCGCTCAGCAGCGGCAATGGCTCAAGCCAGCTGGAGAAGGGCGCGCCATTGCCCTCGCCGGGCACGTTGCCGGACGCGATCGCGCCGACCACTGCGCCCATGAAGAAAGGGGTCAGCAACGAGGAGATGGCGAAGGTGGCACCGGCGGCGCGGCGGCCCGAGAGGCCCTCGATCGACTTGCGAAAGGCGAAGCCGGCGCCGCGCAGGACGATCCCCACCGCGGCCAGGGCGATCGGCACGTAAAGGGTCGTCATCACGGCGCTGAAGGCGGGCGGGAAGGCGGTCCAGAGGACGACGAGGATGAAGATCAACCAGACGTGGTTGGCCTCCCAGACCGGGGTCAGCGAACGCTGGATCAGCGCCCGCGGTTGCTCGCCGCGCTCGGGCCCGCCGGCGACCAGGTCCCAGAAGCCGCCGCCGAAGTCGGCGCCGCCGAAGAGCGCGTAGAAGGTCGCTCCGACCCAGAGGATCACCGCGCAGAGGTCGGCGCGGGTCACGGACCGGCCTCCTCAGCCGGGGTCGGTGGCGCGTATGGCGTGCCCTCCGGCTCGGCGGCGCCCTCGCGCCAGCGGCGCGACATGCCGCGCAGGACGAGGATCGCGGTCGTCCCGAGCGCGGCGTAGAGCAGCAGCACGAGAGCGAAGCTGAACCAGATCCCGTCGGCCTCGGTCACCGCTTCGGAGGTGCGCATGTAGCCCTGCACGATCCAGGGCTGGCGGCCGACCTCGGTGACGATCCAGCCGCACCACAGCGCGAGGATCGCGCCGGTGCCGGAGATCGCGACCGCGCGCAGGAACCAGGGCGTCCGCGGGATGTCCCGCCGTCGCCACCAGACGAAGGCGAGCCAGGCGGCGAGCGCGAGCAGAGCGGTGCCGATCCCGACCATCGCGTCGAAGGCGAGGTGCAGCATCGTGTTCGCGGGAGGCCGCCGATCGGCGGGAATGTCCTCGAGGCCGATCACCTTGGTGTCGGCGCTGAAGCCGACCAGGAACGAGTCGAGGTCAGGGATCGGGATCGCGCCCTTGACCCCGCTCGAGGTGCAGATGCCGCCGACGTACTCGGTCTGGTGGGTGCCGGTCTCCTCGATGCACTCCATGCCGGCGAACTTGGCCGGCTGGTGGTCGGCGACTTCGCGCGCCGCGGTGTCGCCGACGAAGAGCTGGATCGGGGTGACGATGCAGGCGATCGTCAGCGGGATCAGCAGGCCGAGCCGGTGCAGGCGGTCGCGCCGGCCCTTCAGCATCCCGACCGCGTAGATCGAGGCGACGAGGAAGCCGACCACCATGTAGGCGGCGAGGATCATGTGCGGCGCCTCGTAACCGGTCGCCGGGTTGAACAGCACCTTGAGCGGCTCGACGTCGACTACCTTGCCGGCGGCGTCGAGGGTGAAGCCCTGCGGCTGGTTCATCCAGGAGTTGGCGGCGACGACCGAGAAGGCGCCGCCGATGCCGGTGATCACCATCGGCACGCCCGACCAGAAGTGGGCCCAGCCGCCGAGCCGCTTCCAGCCGTAGATGTAGATCGCCAGGAAGATCGCCTCGAGGAAGAAGAAGATCCCCTCGAT
>Ga0157374_10006168_pt1 | contig 10161 bp, 2 predicted proteins | sample M25metaG_FD_115308 | JGI IMG/M metagenome (GOLD analysis project Ga0157374, IMG submission 115308) | Miscanthus rhizosphere microbial communities from Kellogg Biological Station, Michigan, USA - M2-5 metaG | ecosystem: Host-associated > Plants > Roots > Rhizosphere > Soil | place: USA: Michigan... | reverse complement strand
GGGAGGAAGGGGGGGATGATGTCAGGTCAGTATTACCCTTACATCTGGGGCTACAAACACGCTACAATGGCCGGTACAAAGGGCTGCCAAGTCGCGAGACGGAGCAAATCCCATCAAAGCCGGTCCCAGTTCGGATTGGAGGCTGAAACTCGCCTCCATGAAGTCGGAATCGCTAGTAACGGTAGGTCAGCTATACTACCGTGAATACGTTCCCGGGTCTTGTACACACCGCCCGTCAAACCATGAAAGTCGTGAGTACCTGACGTGTGAGCTTCGTCTCGCCCTAAGGTAAGCAAGATGATTGGGGTTAAGTCGTAACAAGGTATCCGTACGGGAACGTGCGGATGGATTACCTCCTTTCTAGGGAGAAACTAACCTTGCAGCAGAGCAATCTTTGCAAGAGTTAGGTCGATGATGGTAAATTCTAACTCAGTACTGAGAATTTACTTTGCCTACTTTAAGTAGTAGGTCATCACCATCAGTAAACTGAGCCTTGAATCTGACGTTGATGGCGCTGTTCAAAGGAAGAAAAGATGCCCTGCATCATTTTATTCCGAGAACAGTGTTATCTCTCCGAAAGGAGAGGTTTGCACTATTCAGTTTTTAACCAAACACCTTAAAAAGAGCCCATTTGCGAGAGGGCTCTTTTTAAATGAAGAGTTTTTAGAAACTTTAACACCGGCACATCTTGTTTTATTAGTGTTTTTTCGGTAAAATACACCGGTAGTTTGCAGAAACTAGGTATAAGGGGATGTAAACACAAAATGTTCTTTCCTGCGGTTTGGGGACATAGCTCAGTTGGCTAGAGCACCTGCTTTGCAAGCAGGGGGTCCAGGGTTCGAGTCCCTGTGTCTCCACCACAAAGACTTTGTATGAGACAGACTTTCGGTTTTTCTCATCGCGCCGGGCTTCACGAAATAAATTCGCTGCTCGGGCTGCTCTTTCTTAGAGCAGCAGAACGCCACATGGGGGCGCGAGGTGAAAGCCTAGCGTCTCCACCAGGGCGATTAGCTCAGCTGGTTAGAGCGCGTCACTGATAATGACGAGGTCGGAGGTTCGAGTCCCTCATCGCCCACCAAATAAAAAACCCACCGTAAAAGGTGGGTTTTTTATTTGGTGGGCGACATCAGTCCGTTTCAACTACGCTTACAGAAATCCAGTCGTTGCTGTCTATATTTAGTGTCGGGCTGGTTCCTGAAAATATCTTCCACCGAAGCTGAACTGTAACAGATCCTGCGGGTATTGAACTCACTACTATTGAACAGGAGATCTGCTGGTGCGCATTGGCGGTATTGAAAGTAGTGCGGGTGCAGTCATAGTCAGTTCCGCCTATGTTCACGCCAAGCATCGATGCCGATGGATTTACATTTGTCCTCCAGCTAGTACTTACTGATATAAGCAGTTTCGTTCCAGTAGCGCTTTTGGTGAACGTGACCGATGAAGTCGAGGGCAGGTTAGAGTAAGAAGTCGATGTAGTTGAACCAGAGCCAGCTGCGGTACTAAGCCCATTCGACTGGACCGATGAAACACAGTTACGCCATTCGCCGTTCTGGTAACAGCGGAATTTACCAAGGCTGCTGTTGTAATACATAGCTCCAGTTACGCCCGTTGGATCACTGCTACCAGAGGCGGCGGTTTTATTGCCAAGGACCAATATGGTTCCGGTCGCGTCACCGGCGGATGGCCCTATGGTGATTATCTCGCTTGCCGTATCAACATTGAACATATTTACGCTGCTTGGATTTTGAATTAGAAATGCCGAAGACGAAGTTGCGTTGGCTTTGAGAGTAATGGCACCGGTACTTGCCATAGCAAAATCATGATTGTAAGTGCTGGTGTCGGTGATGTAAACATTTGAAGCCTGCATGTCTATAGTGCCGCCTGAGTTGTAGTTAGCCATGGTAAGCGTATTGTTGCCGTTCACGTTATCATATATTTCCATCTGATACGTTCCGCCGCTACCGGCATCAAAGGTAATTCCTGTGCCTGTTTGCAGGTTGATGCCACCAGCATTACTAAAATTGGAGAAAGAATCACTAGTGCTCCAAGTATAAGTGGTCCCATTATCGACAATGGATGTGGTGGCGCTGCTGACTCGGTTTGAGAACCAGTTATTGCCCCCGTCGATAGAACGGTAGATATCATAGCCGGTCGCGTAAGGCACTGCGGTCCACGTTAAGGTGTTTTTGCTGGTGCTTCCGGTTGTTGTGACCGAGCCAGGACTAGAGGGAATGCCTGCAGTTACGCTACTACCATCTGCCGCTACGGCATCAAGTCGATAGTAGTAGGTTTTAGCGGTTAGCGATCCGCCGGTGCCGCTACTGGTTAGGGTTGGTGCTGCCGGATTAGCAACGCCATTTACGTTTAGACTACCACCGTAAGTGTTTACGTGGTCACTCGTGAGGTTGATATCACCAGTACCACTGAGTAGGTTAAGCGCCTGGTTACCTTGAATCACCGTAGTACCGCTAGATGCCAAAGCGCCAGAGCCTATATTGACGTTGGAACCGCCACCGCTAGTGTTGGTGTAGCCGATATTAACAGTGGCAGTGCCGGAGTTCTGAGCAGTGCTACCAATGTTTGTGGTGGTGTTAGCATTGGGTGAGGTTTCGATATTAACGACTGTATCGTTAAAGGCATTACCATCTGGGGAGCCGCCAGTTGAACCGGTGGTTGAACCAAGGTCAATGTAGCATTTAACGCCCGGCGTGCCGGTGTTACAGCTGGTATCGGCAGAGAGTAAGGTGTTGCCTTGGCTGTTTTCCAGTACCATAGCCCGCGATGAATCTACTGTCGGCTTTTCGAAGTATCGACCTTGTATGCCAAAACCAAATACTACACTACCTAGTCCGCTAGAGTTTGAAGCGCGAAGACTTAGGAAGTTTCCGCCCACACCGAGTGTCGCGTCGGCGTCCTGGATATTGATGTCCGTTATTGAGCTGGAAAGTTTAATCGTTGGTATGGCATTGGCACCCCCAGTGGATGCATTGTAGGCAGTTTGCAAACTACAAACGGTGCTGGCCGTGGTACACAAGGTGCCGGTTTCGTTTGGAATGGTTATAGTGTTGTTGCCGGAGCCGGTGGTGGCAGCCTGGAAGGTGATGAGGTTGGTATTAGAGGCGTTGGCAAAGACCAGTTTGCCTGCCAGCGAGCCCGCCGTGCCTAAGGTTACCTGACTGTTACTAGCGTCTGCGTTTAGGATGGAAGTACCACTGCTGTTTTGGATTTGGAAAGCACCTTGGATGCTGCTGTTGCCGTCGGCGGTAAAGCCTTGGTCAATCCGTACGCCACCTGCAAAGCTGGCGGCACCTTCGACCTGCAAAGTGTTGCTGACATCCAGCGAAGTGGTAGCCGCGTTACCAACCTGGAGCAGTTGTATCGAAGCACCGCCCATGTCATAGACCAGTAGCTTGCCGTTGGTGTAATCCGGCACGTATGCGTAGTTGCCGGCAAAGGCGATAGACCGTACTTCGGTACCGGTTGAAACGGTGCCTGCGATGCTCATCGAGGCGGGGTTTGCGACATTAACCACCTGAAGCTCGTGCGAGGTACTGATAGCTGCGTAAATGTACCTTCCTTGCAGCACTATGTTTGCTTCTGAGCTGTCGAGGGTAACGGTACCGACGCTTGCAGGGGAAGTGGGGTTAGATACATTTACCGCCTGCAAAGTGGTGCCGCCGGATAGGTATGCGTAGCGGCCCTGTACGATGACGGTATTCGTTGCCAAGGAGCTGGCAAGTGCTCCTTTATTAACTGGGCTAGCGGGGTTTGAGATATCAACAATTTGCAAACCTGTAGCGGCCACTGTTGCGTAAAGGTAGGTGCCTTGGATTGCTAGTGAATCAACACCCTGGGCCTCGGAAACGTTTGCAATATATTGTGGACTTGCAGGGTTTGTAATGTCATATGCCATGACGTAGTTGTTGCCGCCGGTTGATGCACCAATGTACATGTAACGACCTTGTACGGCTACGGCATTTAGTTGGTTTAATGTTCCTAAGGTTGTAGAAGCACCAACAGTAGCAGTTAGGGTAGGGCTGGAGGGATTGCTAATGTTAATAATGTACAGCTGGCTGTTAGTGCCGTTCGTTACGAAAGCGTATTTACCGCTGACTTTTACATTCACAACGCCGGTAGAGATAGTGAGCGTTCCAAGTTTAACTGGCGTACTGGGACGAGTAATGTCCCAAGTGTCGAACTTGCCGTAAGAGGCGGTATAAGCAAACTGTCCTTCGGTCGCCACATCGTAGCTAGGAAGCGCGCTGGTAAACGCGCTACCAACGCTAGAAGAGGGTATTTGGCCGACGACATCAAGCTGTTCGCTTGGGGCATTGGTGCCAATACCAACTCGTCCATTTTGGGCATCTACATCAAGATACGTTGCAGTTCCGGCAACGTTTTGGACCTGGAAGGCGGTGGTTGTCGCGGTGCCGCTTTGTTTAACCGTGGTGCTTCCTGTACTGGTAAAGGTAATGCCAGAGGTGCCACCTTGAACTAGTGTCGGATTGGTACTGGAGGTATTGCCGACGGTAACACTGGTGGCAGTTGTAGTGCCAACACTGAGCGTACCCGCAGTTGCGCGGTCCACGGTACCTCCAGTTAAAAGGGAACCACCTTGGATCTGTTCTGAGGTGCTAATGGTAGTGCCATTGTCGCTCAGGCCTGAATTACCAAGAACCTGGCTGCCGGTAAACTTTGGTATGGCATTAATGGTACCGCCACTAGTCGTGACACCGGTACCGGAGCCGGCACAGTTGCCGATATTCGTACAGATTGTATAGGTGCCCGGTGTGGTCGACTGGTCAAAGTTGTAAGTGGTGTTACCTGTGGGGGTACCGGTAAAACCTACGGTAGTGCTAAAACTACCATTGGTGGCGGTTAGCTTGCTGGTTGCATTACCTTGCAACGTAAAGCTTTGTGTTGTAGCGCCGACAACAAGAGCGCTGCTGGGCGTGAGCGTATTAGCGTTGATGGTATTCGAGATAGTGATGCTGCCAAATGTTGGGGTAGCGGTAGTGTTAATATTTTGTATGGTATTAATAACGCCGCTACTGGCGGCAAAGTTAGTCCCATTAAACGCTGCAATACCTTTTGTGGTACCGTCAGCCGCTGCATTAGCAATAGTAATAGTGCCAGCACTGCCGGTAGAGTTGGCAATAGTAATACTGCCGGTTAGGCTGTCCAGACTGCTAACGCCACCAGCACCGGTACAGGTTTGGAAGCTTGGTGCTGAACCTACACCGTTACTAACTAAACACTGACCGCTGGCGCCATTTGATAATTGCGTGATGCTTGTTGTGCTACCTGCAACAAGCAGCTGATTGGCAGTCAATCCGGTCAGACCTGTACCACCTTGGCTAACAGATAGGGCAGTAGTTAAACCGGATAGCGAAGTAATGTCACTATTGGCGCCGCTAGTAGCTGCACCGAGGTTGGCGCGAGCACCGGTGTTGGTGGTTGCGCCAGTACCGCCGTTGGCAAGGCTTAGAGCGGTGCCAAGGCTCAAGCCGGCAAATGACGGCGAAGCGCTGGTGGCGATATCCTGGATTGTGTTGATTACACCCGAGCCGTTGTCTTTAAAGTTAGTGCCATTAAAGGTGGCGATACCTTTAGTAGAGCCATCAGCTGCTGCATTGTTAATAGTAATAGCGGTGCCCGAGCCACTGCTGTTGTTGATAGTGAGCGCGCCGGTTAGACCGTCTAGGCTAGTGACTGGGCTGCTGCCACTGCCGGGGCAGGTGCCAAAGGCAGGTGTGCCAGCAACTACCATTAAACACTGGCCATTGCTGCCGGTGACACTGCTGACAGGGCTGGTACCATTACCAACTAGTACGCCATTAGCGGTTAGACTAGTAGCGCCCGTACCACCCTGAAGTACGCTTAGAGCGGTTGTTAGTCCGCCCAAAGAGGTGATGTCGTTGTTAGCACCACTCGCAGCTGCACCGAGGTTAGTGCGTGCACCAGATGTGGAGGTAGCGCCGGTGCCACCGTTTGCAACAGTGAGGGCCGAGCTTAGTGTTAAGCCGGCGAAGGTCGGTGCGGACGTGACGGCAATGTTCTGTACGGTGTTTACGCTGCCACTGGTAACTGTTAGGTTGGTGGCATTAAAGCTGGCCAGGCCCTTAGTGCTGCTGGTGGCGTCGCTGACGGTAATAGTCGTGCCAACAGTAGTAATACTGCCAGCAGATACGCCTTGGAGCGTTAACGAGCCGGTAGCGCTGTTAAGGCTTGATACGCCGGCGCTGCCACCACCGCCACCACTGGTTAAACAAGTCGGGCAGGAAAGATTGCCGGCTGCATCGATACTGATTGGGCCGCTGGCCGATACAGCTACCGTGCCGCTGGCATTTGGTAGGGTGATAGTCTTATTTGAACCGCTAGGCGTTGCAAAGACTAGGCTATTAGTGATGCCGCTAGCGGTGCTGCTAAGTGTAACCCCCGCACCTTGCAGGGTTAAGTTCTGACTAGTAGCACCAACGGTCAGAGCAGCCGTCGGAGTGATGGTGTTAACGGCTAGTATGCCCGCAATAGTGGCAGTAGAGCCGTTATCGCTAATGATAGAGCTGCCAATGGCATTACTGCTGGTAAACTTGGCCAGAGCATTAGTTGTGCCACCAGGACTAGTCACGCCGCCGCCCACGCCCACGCAGTTGCCGGCGGTGGTACAAACGTCGTAACTGCCGGCTACGGCCGTTGCGAAGTTATAGGTGACGTTTGCTGTGGGTGATTGTAAGCCAATTGTTGTAGCATTTGCACCGTTTACGGCTTTAATGACGCTGCTGGCACTGCCTTGCAGGGTAAACGCCTGGGTTCCGACGCCGATAGCTAGTGAGCTAGTGGGGGTAATGCTATTAACCGTCAAAGTGCTACCGACAGCTACGGTGCCGGTAAAGTTAGCGGATGAGCCGATTGTCTGGCCGTTAACGGTGCCGCTTAGGGTGATGCTGCCAGCTGGGCTTACCGATAGTTTACTGGAACCGTTCAGCTTCAGATTCAACAAATTGCCGGTCGCGCCGACATTAGTATTATTAACCACCAGCATGTCGTTGGTTGCTTGGGCGGAGGTTAGGGTGAGCTGGCCAAAGGTTGGGGTCGCTGTTGTAGATATGCCCTGTACCGTATCTACGTTGCCACTAGTCACTGTCAGATCAGCGCTGTTAAAGCTGGCCAGACCCTTTACGGCAGAGGTGGCATCGTTAAGGGTGATAGTGCTGCCAACGGAAGTAACGCTGCCGCCAGAGACGCCGGCGATTGTCAGCGCGCCAGTTAAACTGTTGACGCTAGCCACGCCACCACTGCCGGGGCAGGTCTGAAAAGTGGGTGCACCAGCGGTAGAGACTAAGCATTGCCCGGCGCTACCGCTAGTGATACCGGAAAAGGCGCTAGTACCGTTACCGACTAGTACGCTATTAGTGGGCAAAACGCCCACACCAGTACCACCTTGGCTAACAGATAGGGCAGTAGTTAAACCGGATAGCGAAGTAATGTCACTATTAGCGCCGCTTGCCGCCGCTCCTAAACTCGTGCGTGCTCCGGAAACCGAAGTTGCCCCCGTACCGCCGTCGGCCACTGCTAAGGGCGCGCCCAAGGTCAGACCTCCTGTAACGCTCAGATTGCCACCAACCGTAACCACGCCGCCACTTTGGCTTACTAATGAGTCTTCAATGTCTTGCACTCCAGCAAAGTAGGCTAACTTTCCAACCGTACCGCCGCTGCTTGCAACGGTGCCTGCACCACCGCCACCCGATACGCTGACGCCGATCGACCAGTTACCGTTACCCGTATCAGTTACGGTTACATTGTTGGTGGCCGCACTGAGGCTCTGAATACCGCCTTGAGCATTCAGGGTCTTACCATTAAGGCTTAAACCGTTGCCAAGTGCTATATCACCAGTTTGACCACCCAAGCTCAGAAGACCACTGTTGCTCAGGGTAGTACCGCTAATAGCAATGCCGCTGCCAGCTACCAGTGATACATTACCGCTTTGCCCCTGTACGGTTAGGACGCCAGCGTTGCTTAAGGTGTTGCCACTGACCGCCAGGCCATTGCCGGCAGCGACTGTGCCGCTAGCTCCACCTAGATTGTTCACTAACGTATCGCCGGTTAATAGATCAACGAAGTTACTGCCATTGTAGTAAGACATCTTATGAGTAGTTTGATCATAGTATAACTGGCCGCTTATACCCGTTTTAGGTTGCGCGGTTGGCATTAAAACCAAGGAGTTGTTGACATTGAGCTGGCCGTTAATGCTAAGGGTCTGTGTACCCTGAACCGATAGGCCGGGGTAGTCGCTGCTAATGTCGGCGATAGGCAAAGAGGTAACGGCGTACCGATGTGTGACATCACTTTCTTGGCTGGCCAGATTCTTCTTTGTTCCATGGTGCAGGAAAATAAAGATGCCGCCACCGACGATCAGTAAGCCTAGAATCGTGAATCTCACAAGACGAGCGCGCTTTTTGGAAGTTTCGTTAGCAAGCTGTTGCTGCCGCTTGGCCCTATTCTCATCGGTTGCTATCAGTACTCTGTTAGCATCAAAATCGGCATCTAGGCTGCCCGTAGTCTGTACGGCGTTGAGTGCATCAAACGTAACACCCTGTTGAACTACAGGGCGAACAGAATTTAATTGGTCTTGATCAGTACCTGATCCGCCAGATGGATTCATTTTTTTGATTTCTATTTTTTGTTCACGGAAACCTACGTATATTGTAGTCTTTTTTTGGACATAACAAAATTTACTCACGATTTTCATGAAACGACGTTATGCTGTGGCCGGATGTTTAATTACCCCTGTTATTTCTTAAAAATAATTGAACAATTGATCATCACGAGTAGAAAAACCCGCAAAAAACTCCAACTTATCCACAGCTTAGCGGTCAAAAAGGGCTTGACAGTTTTTGACCCTTTTTTGAAATCTGTTGCAAGCTGTGAGCCTACATCGTTTTTGCGCCGCAGGTGTTGTAATAGCACTTGTGTTTTGATTTTAACTTTCATACACTGTCAGATAAGGGAATAAAGGGGGTGACTTATGGATATGCAAACAGAACAGCAAGTAGATAGCGCCAAAAAGACTACGGTCAAGCGCGGTGCTGCTAGTGGACGGAACGGCAAGCGCCTAGTATGGGGCGGTGTTTTAGTGGTCATCGTAGTTGTACTTTTAGTAAGCGGCTTCGGCATAGCCCGCAGGCCCTTGGTAAATGAGAATAAGAACATTAACAAAAGTGAATTTCAGGCCGTCTTCCTAACTAATGGGCAAGTTTACTTTGGTAAGCTTGCTGATCTAAACAATAAATATGTGACCATTAAAGACATTTACTATTTGCAGGTACAACAGAGTAACAATTTGCAGGGCGCCTCAAACAGCACCAGCCCCAACTCGCAGGTTTCGCTAGCTAAGCTGGGCAACGAGTTACACGGCCCAGAAGACAAGATGTATATTGCTAACGACCAGATGCTGTTCTGGGAGAATCTAAAGAGTGACAGCAAGGTAGTGCAGGCAATCGACAAGTACCAGTCGCAGCATTAAAAGAAAATTGGGGTGGCCAGCATTATCCTGCGTAAGGATATAAAGCTGTAGCAAAAATAGCTACAACTAATGCTTGACCGCCCCTGTTTTCTTGTGATAGACTTACGGAAGTCCACTTGAGTTTAGGTAAGAGGCATACAGAAAGAGTCTAAAGGCTTCAAACATAAACTTAAGGCGAGTACGATTCATTTTACAAATGGAGAGTGCCTGGAGTTTAGCAGCTTAAAAATTTGGTCACATTAGAGAAGAGAATGCAATTCATATTTGTTTTTACGAGCAAATATGTAATTTTTTGAAGACAAACGGCTATTGCGAAACATCCTGTTCCCAATTCCTTGCGGAACAGTGGTGCGTACCAATAACTAGTCAATTGCACAAGCAACTATGAGAAGCCTGCTTGCAGGCGGCTCATTAGTTACTTTCGTAAAAAGTTACTCAAGCGCACACAAAGGATGCCTTGACATACTATACCGATGAAGGACGCGATGAGCTGCGAAAAGCTCCGGGGAACAGCTAAATATGTTTTGATCCGGAGATGTCCGAATGGGGAAACCCGGCTAGAGTCATGTCTAGTCACACCTATCTGAATATATAGGATAGGGAGTAGGTAACCGCCTGAACTGAAACATCTTAGTAGG
>Ga0157374_10006167_pt1 | contig 10161 bp, 10 predicted proteins | sample M25metaG_FD_115308 | JGI IMG/M metagenome (GOLD analysis project Ga0157374, IMG submission 115308) | Miscanthus rhizosphere microbial communities from Kellogg Biological Station, Michigan, USA - M2-5 metaG | ecosystem: Host-associated > Plants > Roots > Rhizosphere > Soil | place: USA: Michigan... | reverse complement strand
CCGCACGATGGTCTGGCGCGGGCCGGGACCGCGATCGGCGATCTCGTCCTCGACCTTGCCGTCCTCGAGGAGGCGGGATATTTCCGCGCCCTGGACTTCGGGGAGCGGCCGATCTTTGCCGGCGATTCGCTCAATGCCTTCCTCGCGCTTGGTCGCCCAGCCTGGCGCAAGACGCGGGAGGTTTTGCAGCACCTGCTCGCGGCCGAGACCGGCACGCTCCGCGATGACGCGGCGCTACGGCGGCGGGCATTTCATGAGCAAAAGGAGGTGGCGATGCAGTTGCCGGCGCGGATTGGCGATTACACCGATTTTTATTCATCCTATCATCATGCCTTCAACGTCGGCACGATGTTTCGCGGGCCGGAAAACGCGCTCATGCCCAATTGGAAATGGCTCCCCATCGCCTACCACGGTCGCGCCAGTTCCATTGTTGCTAGCGGAGCCGACGTGCGCCGGCCGCATGGGCAAATCAAGCCACCGGATGCGGCCGCCCCGATTTTCAGTCCGAGCCGCGCGCTCGATTTTGAACTGGAAACCGCCTTCTTCATCGGGCCGCCTAACCAACTCGGGGAGCCGGTGCCAATCGCGCAGGCGATCGATCACATTTTCGGGCTGGTCCTGATGAATGACTGGAGCGCGCGCGATATCCAGACTTGGGAATATCAGCCGCTCGGGCCATTTCTGGCGAAGAATTTCTGCACCAGCATTTCACCCTGGGTGGTAACGCTGGAGGCGCTCGAGCCCTTCCGCCGGCCGCTCCCGGCGCAGGATCCGGCGCCGCTCAACTATCTGCGCGCGCCTGACGATTTCACTTTCGACATCAAACTGGAGGTGCAATTGCAGACCGCGAAAATGGGCGCGCCGCAAACGATCACCCGGAGCAATTTTGAAAATCTTTACTGGAGCCTCGCGCAGCAGCTGGCCCATCACACCGTCGGTGGCTGCAACCTCCAATCGGGCGACCTGCTCGCCAGCGGGACGATCAGCGGCCCGGCGGAAGATGCGCGTGGGAGCATGCTCGAACTCACCTGGCGGGGCGCCAATCCCTTGCGGTTGCCGGGGGACGAGACGCGCAAGTGGCTCGAGGACGGCGATCGCCTAACGATAAGCGGCTGGTGCGAAGGCGATGGTTACCGGGTTGGCTTCGGTGAAGTCACCGGTCGGATTGTGAGCTGAACGGCGCCGTTGCACAAAAGAAGAAAGCCCGCCTTGCGACGGGCTTTCCACACACACCTTGCAGAAATTTAGGCGCTGCGCCGGCGCCGGAAAAAGAACCACGCACCAAGAAGTGCGGGACCGGCCACGAGCGCAAGACTCGACGGCTCGGGCACGATCGCGAGATTATCAAAGCCGAAGTTTGCCCCCGGTCCTTGATTGAAGTTAAAGATTCTCAAGTTGTCGATGCCGCTAATAGAATTAGCAGACATGAAGTTTGTGCCTCCGACCGATCCAGTAAGTGTAAAGGAATAGCTGTTTCCTCCGTTATAGGTGAAGGAGAACGAAAACGGCGTATTGGATGCTGCGGCCACCCCAGCACTAAAATTCGACCCGCCATCGTTAAGCATCCAATCGCCAGAACCGGTCGTGACGAGCTCGATGGATACGTTCGTGCCGCTCATGAGATCAATCCCGACGGCGCCGCCACCAGAGTTGAATGGCGAGAAACCGAGATTGATCGAAAACGTCTGCCCGGGTGAAAGCGCTCCCGTAAAGGGCCGAATCGCATCTGTCGTTGTACTGGTAAAGGTATTGAAGAGTCCAAACGTGTTGGAGCCCAGACCGGTGGCGCCGATGTAGTGCCCGCCATCGCCATCATTGATTGTCCACGCACCAAAGCCGGTTCCCCCATTGCTGCCGGTATTCCAAGTGCCGCCGTAGTTGGAGGCGTTATCCATCGCTGGCAGAGCCGCGGAAACACTGCCCACCGCCAGACTCATTGCCATCAAAACCAAAGCTAGTTTTTTCATTAAATTTGAATTCCCCTTCGATTGCTTGGGAGCGGTTTCTCAATTTTTCTAGGGACTGTCAACAACCTTTTGTGAAATTTCCTGCAATTTTTTCCGGGCGGTCTACGAGGGAAGCCCGAAAAAAAATGTGGAATTGGCAAATTTATGGTTGCACGGCAGCCCAGTTGCTTGCATAAAGGCGACTCCCGTGCGCTTTCCCACCCTTCCTCATTTTCTATTTGTTGGGATTTGCATCCTCGCTTTCTCCGGCGCCCGCGCCTCCGGTATCTCGAAGTCGGATACGCGCTTCGTCTACGTAGATAAAAATGGCAAGGTGCAGTCGGCCCAGGTCATCTCCGGTTTCACCGGCAAGATGAAGAATCCGTTCCCGCATCTCGATCCCAGGCTCGCCCGTGCCGCCACCATCGCCGAGGAGCGTGCTCACGCCCATTCGCGGAGCCAATGCTGGCGTTACGTAAAAGAGGCCTTGCTCGCCTCCGGTTCGGTCGATTCCTACCCGCAGACTGCCCTCGCCCGCCAGGCCGGCGATGAACTCGTTAGTCGTTATGGCTTCAAGCGCCTGCCCGTACGCGATCCCTATGAGGCGCCGATCGGCGCGGTCCTCGTCTATGGATCGGGCCGGGCGGCTGGCCACGTTGAGATTCGCACAGCGCACGGTTTCGTCAGCGATTTCCGCACGCCGACGCCGTCGCGCCGGCCTTTGATTGGCGTTTACGCGAAAAATTCCTAGAGGCGACCCCTCAAAAAGGGGCGGGGGCTGCGACCAGGAACCAGCTGATCATCGCCAGCGCGATCAGGAGCTTGGCCAGCATTCCGGCGAGATTGCCTAACAACGCTCCCCATCCCGCCCGGCCGGCGGCGACGAGGCGTTTGCCGCCAACGATTTCGCCCGCCAAAGTCCCGATGATCGGACCGATGAGCAAACCCAGCAGGCCGAAGAAAAGGCCGACGATGGCGCCGACGACCGCACCGGCGACACCCCAGCGCGTTGCCCCGAAACGCCGCGCGCCATACCAACTGCCGGCAAAGTCGAGCGCATAGGAAGCGAGGGTGAGGGCCACCAGCACTCCGATACTCCACCAGCCAATGCTTTTCGCCGAACCAAGCATAAACCGGTGCAGAATGGCGGCGGCGAGGATCAAGGTGGTGCCGGGAAAAATCGGCAGAACAGAGCCCATCAGCCCGACCGCCATCAGGACCAGCGCCGTGCCCCACCAAAAAAGCTCCATGCGCTATTGTAACCGGGATCGGTGATCCCGCCGATCGGCGCCAACCTTGACAACCTGGCGCCTGTCCGCGAGCCTGCCCGTCCACAAAAAAGATTTCATGGCCAACTCCAAATCCGCCGCCAAGCGCGCCCGCCAAAGCCCGCGTCGCACTCTGCGCAATCGCAGCGTAGTCACTCATCTTCGCTCTCTTGCCAAGCAGCACGCCGGGAGCAGCGGGCAAGACCGGAGCACGCTCGTTTCCGCACTCGACAAGGCCGCCAAGCGCGGCGTCATCCATAAGAACGTGGCTAATCGTCGCAAGGCGCGACTCAACAAAGCCGCGGCCAAATCTGCAGCGGCCTAATTCGTAATCGTGCTCGTGTTCCCGCTCGCGATCGACCCACGGAGATCGATCACGAGGTGAGAAAACCCGATTGCCTTTCGTCCAGAAAAGTTGAGTTTTGCCCATGATTCCTGCGCTTGTTTTGATTTTTCTCGCGGTCGCGTTCCGGATCGCCACGGCCGTCGTGGTGCAAGGCGGCGGTAGCGCCTGGCTTTCGAATTTCGCGCCCCTCGCTGCAATTGCTCTCTGCGGCGCGATCTATTTTCCCCGCAAATACAAATTCACCGTCCCATTCGCGGCCCTGCTCGTTTCCGACGTGGTGCTCGATTTCTATTACGGCGCTTCGCTTCTGGATCCGTTGATCTTCTGCCGCTACTTCGCCTTTGCGCTTGTCGGTTTGCTCGGGCTCGTCGTCAGCCGGCACGCCTCGCTCAAAACAATCATTCCTGCCTCGCTCGCCGGTTCCACGCTTTTCTACGCCATTACCAACGTTTTTTCCTGGTTGACCGATCCCGGTTACGTAAAGAATTTTGCCGGCCTCATCCAGGCGCTCACGGTCGGCCTGCCGCGATACGGCGCCACGCCGACCTGGATGTTCTTCCGCAACTCGCTCGTAAGCGATTTGCTTTTCACCCTGCTCTTCGTCGCCTGCATGAGCTACGGCCGGCGCCCGGCTGCGTTGCCGGACGCTGCGGCGCGTCCCGTGCCTAACTAATCAAGATGCCGCCGCCGGAGCAACGCGACGAAGTCGAGATGCTCGCGACGATGTTGTTGATTCGCCGCTTCGAGGAGCGTGCGAGCCAGCAGTATCAAGCGCAGAAGATCGGCGGCTTTTGCCACCTCTACATCGGGCAGGAAGCGGTTGTGACCGGCGCGGTCGCCGCGACGCGGCCCGATGATTACCTGATCACGGCCTACCGAGATCACGCCCACGCCCTCGCCCGTGGCACGAGTGCCGATGCCTGCATGGCGGAACTTTTCGGTAAAGCTACCGGCTGCTCGAAGGGGCTCGGCGGTTCGATGCATTATTTCGATAAGACGAATCACATGTATGGCGGCCACGCCATCGTCGGCGCCCATGTGCCGCTCGCTGCGGGGATGGCGTTCGCTTCCAAATACCGCAAGGAGGACCGGGTCACGCTTTGCTTTTTCGGCGACGGCGCGATCAACCAGGGCGGCTTCCACGAGGCGCTCAATCTCGCCGGGCTCTTCAAGCTTCCAGTCATCTTCGTGTGCGAAAACAATTTTTTCGCGATGGGCACTTCGGTGAGGCGCTCGACGTCGCTCAAGCAGATCGTCGATCGCGCCGAGGGATACGACATGCCGGGCGTAGTGGTCGATGGAATGAACTTTCGCGAGGTGCGCGACAAGTTGAGCGAGATTATCGCCTCGATCCGGAAAGATCCGCACCCGGCTTTTGTCGAGGCGCGCACTTACCGTTATCGCGGCCATTCCATGTCCGACCCGGCCAGCTATCGGACGAAAGAAGAGCTGGAAAAATATCGGCTGGACGATCCGATCACGCGTTTGCGCGCCCAGCTCACCCGCGAGGGCAAACTGACAAACGAGCAGTTCGACAAAATGGACAAGCAGGCCAAGGAAGAAGTGATGGCGAGCGTGAAGTTCGCCGAGAAAAGCGCCGAGCCGCCACTCGAAGATCTCTACAAGTATACCTTTGTCGAAAATGACGGCGCCCAGGAATCGGCCGCCGAAACTTCACGCGCCACCAAACCGAAACGGGGTTCCACCGCGGTCAAGTCGCGCCGCGGCGCCGCGCCGGTCGTTTCGCCTAACGGAGACCAGGCGTGAGAGAAATCTCCTACCGCCAGGCATTGAACGAAGCGCTCGCCGAGGAAATCGCGCGCGATCCAAACGTCTTCCTCATGGGCGAAGAGGTGGCCGAGTACAATGGCGCCTACAAAGTGAGCCAGGGTTTGCTGGATCGCTTCGGCGCGGAGCGCATCATCGACACACCGATCAGCGAGAACGGTTTTGCCGGGCTCGGCATCGGGGCGGCCATGGTCGGCCTGCGGCCGATCGTGGAGTTCATGACCTTCAGCTTCTCGTTAGTCGCGTTTGACCAGATCGTGAACAACGCGCCCAACATGCTCACCATGTCGGGCGGCCAGTTCAACATCCCGATCACTTTCCGCGGCCCGAACGGCCCGGCCCACCAGCTCGGCGCGACCCATTCGCACGCCACCGAATGTCTCTACGCCAATTTTCCGGGCCTGAAAATCTGCACCCCCGCCACACCGCGCGACGCCAAAGGCCTGCTCAAGACCGCGGTGCGCGACAACAATCCGGTGCTCGTGCTCGAGTGCGAGCTTTTCTACAGCCACAAGGGCGAGATCGAGGACGAAGAGGTCGAACTTTTGATCCCGCTTGGCGAAGCCGAGATCAAACGCGAAGGGAGCGACGTCACCATCATCTGCTACGCGCAAACCGTGCCGATGGCGCTGGCCGCGGCCGAGCAGTTGGCAGGCGAAAAAATTAGCGCCGAAGTCATCGACCTGCGTTCGATCAAGCCGCTCGATTGGCCTGCCGTGTTCGGGTCCGTCAGCAAGACACATCGCCTCGTCATCGCCGAACAGGATCGTCCCTTCTGCGGCGTAGGCGCGGAAATTAGCCACCGCGTTCAGCAGGAAATATTCGATGAACTCGATGCGCCCATTCAGCGCGTGGCGCAGGAAGACGTGCCCATGCCCTACAACGAGCGCCTCGAACAAGCCGTCCTGCCCAATGCGGATAAGATCGTCGCCGCGGTGAAGAAGTTGTTCTCGACCTAACGAAGTTGCATCCCGCGCTTCTCAGAGCGAAGCGTCTAGAGTCATGCCTGAGATTCAAATGCCGAAGCTGAGCGACACCATGACCGAAGGGACACTGGTGAGCTGGAAGAAGAAGGTCGGCGATCAAGTGACGGCGGGCGAAATCCTGGCCGAAATCGAGACCGACAAGGCAACGATGGAGTGGGAGGCAACCGACGACGGTGTCCTGAAGGAAATTTACGTGCCGGAGGGCGGGAAGGTGAACGTCGGCGATCGGATCGCGTTTATCGCTGGGGAAGGCGAAGAGGCAGAAGCGAAAAACGAAGCACCCAGTCCAGCCGAAACCAAGAAAGAAGCCGAGCCCGCTCAGGAAAAAAAGGCGGCTCCAAAAGCGAAGGAACAAAAACCTGCTGCCCCGGAATCCGAGGTAACGCGCGTCAAGGCCTCGCCGCTTGCGCGCAAGATTGCCGAAGAAAAAGGCATCGACCTAACGAGTCTCAAAGGCAGTGGCCCGGGCGGCCGCATAGTGGAAAAAGATTTGGATTCCGCCGGACTTCCCGCCGCTGCGCCCGCCAAGAAAACCCGTGCCGCTGCGCCCGCAATTTCCGCCGGCGAAAGCGCGCGCATTAATCTCACCGGAATGCGCAAAGTCATCGCCGATCGGCTTGTCTCCAGCCTCGGGCCGGTGCCGCATTTTTATCTCAACATCGAAATCAACGCCGACGCCCTCATGCGCGTCCGCGCCGAGCTCAAATCTGCCGGCGAGGACGACGACGCGACCAAAATCACAGTCAACGATTTCATCCTGAAAGGCGCGGTCGTGGCCGCCTTGCGCGAGCCGAAAGTCAACGCCGCGTTTGATGGCGACGCCATCATCCAGTACGGCGACATTAACCTCGCGGTTGCGGTGGCGATCGATGAAGGACTGGTCACACCGGTCATTCGCGGGGCGCAAAACAAATCGCTCCGCGAGATCAGCGCGGCGGTCAAAGACCTCGCCCACCGCGCGCGAAACAAGCGGATGAAGCCGGAAGAATTCCAGGGCGGCACCCTAACCGTCTCCAATCTCGGTAGCTACGGCATCGATTACTTCTCCGCCATCATCAACCCGCCCCAGGCCATCATTCTTTCGATCGGTGCCATCGTAAGACAGCCGGTCGTGAACGAAGCCGGCGCGATCGTCCCTGGTTACCGGATGAAGATCGGGATGAGCTGCGACCATCGCGTCGTCGACGGCGCGATCGGCGCCGATTACCTTAAGGCGCTCCGGCAACTCTTGGAAAATCCCTCCCTGCTATTGTTGTAGCGGCCTCCTGGTGTGCTGCGGCATGAGGGAATGGCGATTTGTTCCCGCTAATTAGGCCGCTACCGTGGCCGACGATTTTGCCGCCGTGGCCAGTGTCCCGAGCGCCTCGCCGGGTGAGATCAGGCAAAGGCGGAAGCTGCTCTGGCGCACGTTGCCCAGGCGAATCACCGCCGGCTGATTATCTGCGCAATCGCCTACGAAATTAGATCGTGGTACGGCCGGCGGCCGGAAGTTGGGAAACGTTCGCACCTCCATCACGCAGATATCGTAGCGCGAACCGTCCTCGCGGCGGAAGCGCCCCTCGGGATGTTCGACCTCGCGCAAATCGCACGGGATCTCCACCCCGCTGGCCAGCAAACCCACGCCCCTCCGGGGTCCGCCCCGTTCCGCCAGCCGCAACGGCCCCCGCTCGGCTGGCCGTACCACTGGTCCCGCCAATTTTACCTCCGACGCCCGCTGTCCGTCGCGACGCATGTCCCCCGATCGTACGATAACGGGGTGAGGCTGGGTAGAGGATTCTGGCCGCGCAGCCGCATCTAGATTGCGTTGGCCTTGGAACCGCGGGCACGAATCACCAGCCAAATCTTCCGCGCGAGGAACAGCGCAACTTGGCTCAGGACAGCCGCCCCATAGCCGAAGAAATAGTAGGAACCGAGCAATAACGCGACGCCGATGACGGCAAAGATGATACCGGCATACATCCATAAGCCCGAAAGAACGATGACAGGAACGAAGACATACCGAACCGCGCCGGCGTACTCTTGAACTTCCGAAGCCGGTCCATAAATGAAGCCGAATATCGGAAGGGTCACGATAATGTGAAGCCAGCGAAGAATGGAACGTTTGGTGCCTTGATTCATGATTTTGCGCGGAACGATAAATCGATCAGCGCGATGCGGTCGAGGAGCTTTTTGACGGGACGTGGCCAGAGCGGGCACGGCCGCGAAGAAGACGCGACGTTGTCAGTCAGCGCCTGGCCCCAAACCAGTTTTTCGCGCAGGAGAAGAAAGCACGGCGCGTGCGCTCCCCATTACGGTTGCGTTCGCCGAGCGAGTGGCCAACTTGTTAGGCGCAGATGACACCGCCGCCGAACCCCTCCCCGCCTAACGAGAAGAAACTTCGTTTCGTTTCGTTTGCGATGCATGCCGCGCGCGGCCTGGTGCGCGACCAGACAACGCGACGCCAAACGATGTTCTGGATGGTGCTGGCGGCCGTGCTGATGCTCTTTGGCGGCGCGACTTTTCTTACGCCCTGGCTCGACCCGAAGGTCCGGCCGGGTTGGTTCATGCTTTACTGGCTGGCCTGTGCCTGGATCACGGTGACGGCGGTGTTGCTGGCGCTGCTCGATCTTCTCCTCGTGCGGGCACAGGCGCGGGTGGAAAAGCGTTCGCTGACGCAGAAGGTAGCCGCAGCACCCAAGGCGGACGATGCAGACTAACGAATTCGCGGAGGGAACGCAGTTGCCGCCGGTGGGCTGGAAGAAGCGTGAGCAGATGGAGGTGGATGAGCGGCGCACGCTCGCGCCTTTTGCGCAGAAATCGGGCGACTCGCGCGGGCGGCATTTCTTCGAGGAGCGGCACGTTTACCGGACGGAATTTCAGCGCGACCGGGCGCGGATCATTCATTCGCGCGCGTTTCGCCGGCTGGAATATAAGACGCAGGTTTTTCTAAACGGGACGGCCGATCATTTGCGGACGCGGCTGACGCATACTTTCGAAGTGGCGTCGGTCAGTCGCACGATCGCGCGCGCGCTGGCGCTGAATGAGGACCTGGCGGAAGCGATTGCGCTTGCCCATGATCTCGGGCATTCGCCGTTTGGACATTCGGGAGAAGAGATGCTGGCGGAATGCATGCGGGAGCACGGCGGGTTTGAGCATAATCGGCAGAGCTTGCGCGTGGTGGAATTGCTCGAAACGGCTTATCCGGCCTTTCCGGGACTGAATCTGACCTGCGAAGTGTTGGAGGGTCTGCGCAAACACGAGGAGGGAATCTCGCTTTCGCTTGAGGCGCAGATCGCCGATCTCGCGGATGAGATCACGTATTACAGCCATGACCTGGATGACGCGCTCGATTTTGCCATCATCGACAGCGACCAGCTCGATAAGAGCGCGATTTGGCAGCGAAGCCACGAGCGGGTCTCGGCGCGTTATCCGGATTTGTTAGGGACGGAGCTGCACAAGAATATCATTCGCGACACCATCGATCTGCAAGTGCGCGATGTAGTGGCGACGAGCGCAGCGGCAATCGCAGCGGTGGCGCCGGCAAGTGTGGAGGAGGTACGGCAACAGCCCGCGCCGTTAATTCGCTACAGCGACGCCCAAGGCGAAGCGAATCGCGAGCTGCGGACGTTTCTTTACGAGAATGTCTATTACCATCCGCGAGTCGCAGAGGTAAACCGGCGCGCCTGTGAGATGTTGCGCGCGGTCTTTGCCGCGTTTGTGCAGGAGCCGGAGCGGTTGGGGGATGCGGCGACGCGCCGGATCGAGAACGAAGGGTTGGAGCGGACAGTGTGCGATTACATCGCGGGGATGACAGATCGGTATTTGCTCGAGGAGCATGCCCGCCTCGT
>Ga0157374_10006166_pt1 | contig 10161 bp, 8 predicted proteins | sample M25metaG_FD_115308 | JGI IMG/M metagenome (GOLD analysis project Ga0157374, IMG submission 115308) | Miscanthus rhizosphere microbial communities from Kellogg Biological Station, Michigan, USA - M2-5 metaG | ecosystem: Host-associated > Plants > Roots > Rhizosphere > Soil | place: USA: Michigan... | reverse complement strand
TGGTCTTGCTCTTTGCCGCTGGAGTGAGTGTCACGGCCTACTACAAATCGCAGGGCATCAAAAAACAGCAGGAATCAGAACCGTTTAAAGCGCCCACGACCACAGCCTCTGTCCCCAACTGGTTTGAAAGCAAACAACGGGAAGGTTTAATTTCCGCTACACCCATTCAACCGGAACGGGCTTTTGCGACGGAATCACCAACTGAGATTCCGGGCACGGCTGAAAAAAGAACTGATGTTAATCTAAGCGCGGCTGAACCAGCCCCTATGTCAATCCAGCATAATACCTTGGAAGAAGCCCTACAGGCCCAGACGACTGTTTTTACCCGCAATATTTCTGAAGCAAAAACCATCACTGACGGGTCTGATTCTGCTTTACCTGCTCCAGGTCCAGCGCTTGAAACCTACCTGCCCCATACCCGGCAACCCGCACTCTCCAATTTTGAAATCAAGGCGGGTACGGTGATTCCATCCGTGATGATCAGCGGCATTCAAAGCGATCTGCCGGGGCAAATTTTGGCTCAGGTCTCTCAGAATGTCTATGATTCGGCCACCGGACAAATTTTACTCATTCCCCAAGGGACCAAATTGGTGGGCCAATATGAACAGCCCTCTAAAACGGGACAAAAGCGCTTGCTGGTGCTCTGGAATCGACTCATTTATCCCGATGCCTCCAGCGTGACGCTCGATCACATGCCAGGGGTGGATGCATCCGGGTATGCCGGGTTTCGGGGTTCGGTAGATACCCATTTTTGGCCTACCTTTGGCAAAGCCTTGATGCTGTCTGCCATTACCGGTGGGATTCAACTCTCTCAACCCCAAAGCGGGGGGAATTCCGGTTTTTCTGCCCAGCAACTGATGGCCGGTTCGTTGGGCCAGCAGATGAACCAGTTGGGTATGGGAACCATTCGCCAAGGTTTGGTCCAAGCCCCGAGCATTAGGGTCTCTCCCGGTTATCGCTTTGCGGTGATGGTCAACCGGGACATGATCTTATCCCCCTATGAAGAGGGAGAGAAATGATGTATCCTCCTGAAATCATTACCCCTCGCCCCAAAACAAGCATTACTGGTTACCTGTTTCTGGCAGTGTCCATTCTGCTTTTGAACGGCGGAATCACTCAATATCTGGCAGGGTTGACTCACTATCATCCTGCTTTGGGAAAACCGTGGATAGGTCATGTGTATCATCCCTTTGCCTGGATGCTCTGGCAGTGTCAGTATTACCCGCTAGCCAAGCATCGTTTTGATACTTTAGATGGCCTGTCGGTAGGAGGATATTTTTTAATCTTGTTTGGCTTTACCTTAATGCGCGGGAACAGTAAACGCAATCTGGCGCTTGAACGACAAGCCTTGCATGGCTCTGCCCATTGGGCAGACAAGGCCGTCATTCAACAGACCGGCTTGTTGCAAGGGGAACAGGGGGTATATGTGGGAGCCTGGACAGATGAGCGAAACAAACTGCATTCCCTGCGTCATACCGGGCCTGAACATATTGCAGCCATTGCCCCCACGCGCAGTGGAAAAGGGGTGGGACTGGTGGTTCCCACATTACTCAATTGGGAAGCCTCTTGTGTCATTCATGACATGAAAGGGGAACTGTGGGCCTTAACCGCAGGGTGGCGCTCCAAATCTGCTAAAAATCGGGTGTTTAAGTTTGACCCGGCGGCAGTCTCAGGCAGTTGTTCATTGAATCCGTTGGCTGAAATTCGCCTTCGCTCCGATCATGAGGTGGCCGATGTGCAGAATCTGGTCACCATGCTGGTGGATCCGGATGGTCGGGGTTTGAATGACCATTGGTCGAAAACCGCCCATGCGTTACTCACCGGCGTCATTTTACATGTCTTGTACCAGTCCAAAACAACCCCATCCCTGTGCGATGTAGCAACGGCTTTAAGCGATCCCAACCGGAATATTCAAACTCTCTATCAGGACATGCTCACCGGGCAGGCTTATCCAAATGCTCAAGCACACCCGGTGGTGGCCACCGTGGCACGTGAAATGCTGAACCGCGAAGAGATGGAGCAAAGTTCAGTCCTTTCTTCGGCGCTCTCGTATTTGTCGTTATACCGCGATCCCTTAATTGCCAAAGTAACCCAGACCAGCGATTTTACGGTTACCGATCTGATGAACCAAGAGCGGCCGATTTCCTTGTATCTGGTAGTCAGACCGGCAGATAAAGACCGGTTGAAACCCCTGATGCGTCTACTCCTGAATCAGATTGTGCGGGGCTTGACCCGAGAGCCCTTGTGCTTTGAACAAGGACAAGCCATACCTACTTACCGACATCGCCTGCTCTTGATGCTGGATGAATTTCCCTCCTTGGGAAAATTGGACGTCTTTCAAGAAGCATTAGCGTTTATTAGCGGGTATGGGATTAAAGCCTATTTGATCATGCAGGATGTGTCCCAATTACGGGCCGCTTACGGCTCGGATGAAACCATTTTATCCAACTGTCATATTCGGATTGCTTATGCGCCAAACAAACCAGAAACCGCTGAATGGCTCAGTAAAATGACCGGCACCACCACTGTGACCGTGGATGATATTTCCCATTCGGGCAAACGCTTTGGCTTTGCCCTGGATCATGTGAATCAATCGCAAATGACACTCGCCCGTCCCCTGATAACTCCCGATGAATGCCTGCGTTTGCCAGGAGCCCTCAAAGAGGAGCACACGGGGCAAATTACGCAATCAGGGGCCATGCTGATCTTTGTGGCAGGCCATGCCCCCATTTATGGCACCCAACCCTTGTATTTTAAAGACCCGGAATTGAAGCGGCGAGCTTGTATTGCGCCCCCGTATCCTTAGCATTTTTAACCAATGGAGGTGACTTGAATGACTTTACCCATCAAGATTTTTCTATTGGGTTTCGGTGGATTCTGGCTCCTGTTTTTAAGCCTGTTCTGTTCAGGCTTGCGACTCAACATCTCTTCATCCCTCCCCTTGGGGGTATATCAGGCAAATTTAAATCGGGTGAATGGAAGTCCCTCTCGGGGAACTTTAGTGCTGTTTTGCTTGCCCGATAGCCCAGCCATGCGGATGGCCAATCAGCGCAGTTACCTGGGTGCTGGACCCTGTCCCGGAAGAACCTTACCATTATTAAAGCCTGTAATCGCTGTAGCCGGAGATACAGTGATAATCCAAGCAGAAGGCGTGAAAGTTAACAGTGAGGCATGGTTACCCCACAGTCAGCGATTAAGCCAAGATTCACAAGGGCGAGTCATTCAAGGGATGCCTAAAGGGATTTACCGGGTCAAAGCCGATGAAGTCTGGGTCTTATCCACTTATTCTGCTCGCAGTTTTGACAGTCGCTATTTTGGCCCGATACCGGAAAATGATATTCAGGCGACGGTGAAACCGGTAATTACGGGATCATAGCCCCATGATGCCCAGTATTGAAATGATGCAGCATTGCGCCCCTTCGGTGGCTCCGGCAACCTTGGCCGCCATCATTCAAGTGGAAAGCGGAGGAAATTCCTTGGCGTTAGGGGTAAACGCACCCCGTCACCGAATCAGAAAACTCAAGCCCCATTCCATCCCGGAAGCCGCTTTTCTGGCTCGCTATTATATCGACCTGGGGTACAGTGTGGATCTGGGCCTGATGCAAATTAATTCCAATAACCTCAAAGGGCTAGGCTTAACCATTGAGGAGGTCTTGGAACCTTGCCAAAATTTGCAGGCGGGAAGCCGAATTTTAACCCGTAGCTATCAGGGGGCGGTGAAACGTTACGGGGAGGGCCAACCGGCCCTCAAAGCCGCGCTATCGGCCTACAATACCGGGAATTACGAACAAGGGTTTCAGAACGGGTATGTGGCCAAATATTACGGCCCGTCTGTTTTGATGACAGTACGGTCAGCCTTCTTCAGTCCAAGGCCGGTTCAGCGCCAGTGGGGCATGACCGCTGAGACCACGGTTTATAAATTGCCTCAGGAATAAATTAATCCATTTTTTAAGCTAAAAAAAGAGAGGAGGAGTGTCTCATGCGGCATATTTACGATTGGCTGTTTAGCCGGGATCTCAGCGATTGGGGAACGCCCGGGGTGGTGATCGCTTTAACACCAGAGGAAGCCCAAGCCTTGGGCGCTTTTGAAGAAGCGGCACTCACCGAAGCGGATGTGTTTGAAACGGAAGTGGATGAGGGACTAAATGATGCGGAATAGTCCCATGGAGCGGATGACGGCTTTGGTCATTGAACAAATCGAAAGTGGCAAAGCCCCATTTTTGCAACCTCAGGAAGCCGGAGTTTCCTATTTACCATTGAATCCCACGACTCAGAATCCGTATACGGGCATTAATGCCCTGTATCTGATGAGTGTGCCGGAACAATCCGGGTTTTCCGATCACCGCTGGCTGACTCAGAAACAAGCGGCAAGTTTGGGCGCACAAGTACTCAGTGGAACTGAAGGGGTGCCCGTTCTCTATTGGAAAACCACGGAACGCCGCCCCCGGACCGATGCTCAAGGCCAACTGATCAGGGATGAGCAGGGTCTGCTGCTGCATGAAACCATCCAGCTGGATACTCCGCAACTGGCGTCAGCCTGGGTATTCAACGGTGAACAACTGTTGGGTCTGCCGCCGATTGAACGTAACACCCTTCCTGTTCAGGAGCGACAGGTGAATGTTGAGCGGCTGTTGGCGCAATCCGGTATTCCGTTTCCTGACGATGCGCATCACCGGGCGGGGGATCAATCCGCAACAGATTCCATGACTTTACTTTCCAAAGCGCAGTTTGCGGATACGGATCGCTTTTATCAGGTAGCGCTGAAAGCCCTGATTCAACACAGTCATCATGGCAATCGTTCACAACAGCCGGTGGGTTCTATCGCGCATGCCAAAGAGGCATTGAGCTTGAATCTGGCCGGGTTGTTCCTGGGTGGGAAACTGTCGGTGGGTTATACGCCGGAGACACTGCAAAGCGAACGCAGTATGTGGGTGAATATACTGAAGTCTGATCCCCAAGCCTTGCTTCAAATCGCCAAGGCAGCAGAGCGAATTGCCCAAACCGTCATACGCCAAGAACAAGTTCAGACTCTGGTGCAAGCACCAGTGCCGAAAGACACGCTGTCACTTCCCCTGCGTTCCACCGAGCGGTTTTATATCGAGGTGGACTTTAATGAGAAAGCCCAGGCCAAAGCCTTGGGCGCCAAATGGGATCGACAAGCCAAGAGTTGGTATGTTCCACCGGGAAAAAATATCGATGCCTTTGTCCAATGGCCTACGCGGCAATCAGAACTCCAAATGAGCCTGATGGATCTGGACCCCATCCAGCAGTTTGAACGGGCACTGAAAGCGGAAGGCTTATTGCTTCAAGGAGCAATTCAATCCACCGGTAAACTGGTTCGTGTATCCGTAGAAGGAGATAAACCCAATGAGAAGAGTGGTGCGTATGTCTATTACGGGGACGGTCATCCCGCCGGATTTATTCAAAATTATAAAACTGGGATATCTTATAACTGGAAAGCGGATAGCGTGGCGCAAAGTTTGTCTACAGCGGATCGGGCGCGTTTGGAAGCGGAAGCTGCGGAAAAGCAAAAGCACCGGGAACAAGAACGAACCCACATAGCAGAACAGATAGCAAACCAGATTCTGGATTTTCTCTCGACTTGTCCTTTAGCAGAATCTCATCCGTATCTGGTCCAAAAAGGGGTGGCTGCTTACGGACTTAGGCTCAATACCCAAGGTCCGCTGGTTTTATCGGAGGAACAAAGCTGGAGTCATGCAGGCGATCTACTGGTACCGGTCTTTAACGTGGAGAAAGAATTAATTTCCACCCAAGCCATTGGGGCTGGGGGCCGAAAAAGTTTTCCGGCAGGGGCGCGGATGGAAGGCGGACATTTTGTGATCGGGAATCTCACGCAAGCCCCTTGTGTCCTACTAGCCGAGGGCTATAGTACGGGGGCAACGCTGCATGAACTCAGTGGAGGCTTACCGGTCGTAGTCACATTCAGTGCGGGGAATATGCCAGCAGTAGCGCGAGCCATTCATGAAAAATACCCCGATAAACTGCTCTTGATGGCCGGAGATAATGAGCATACCAAACCCATAGCCAAAAACGTGGGCTTGAATCAATCATCTGAAGCGGCCCGGTTAGTGGGTGGCTCTATAATTTTGCCTGAATTTCCCCGCAATGCTGAAGGAACGGATTGGAACGATCTGGTACAGCTCAAAGGGATGGACCGAGTTCGACAAGAACTGAAGCAAGCGATTCAGGCAGCAGTATTCAAAGCTGAGAAAAATCAGGTTTTAAACCTGGCTGAAGTGAATGATCAAAACCATCATTTGGGACGAAAAATAGAATGTTCTCCAGATAATGAGGAAACTTCACCTCAACGTAAAAATCGGGCCAGGATATGGTAACTGATTTCTCTATAAGATCCAACCCGAATCTACTGCTCTATTGAGTAAACAACTAGGGCGTGTCATTAATTAAGCCTTTTCTTCGCTCCTTGCTTGTGATCTAATCCATCTATAATCTATATTGGAATAAGATGGAGGAGAGATTGACATGGCTAGGAGATACGCATTGCGGGATGATCAGTGGGAGCGTACAACGTACAAGGATTTACTGCCGGGCTCTGCCGGTGGGTGTAACGGCAAAGGATAACTAGTTGTGTAGGCAGCTGTAAACGGCAATTAGTAATCGGTTATTTCTGCAAGCTATCCGACGGATATCTGGATACCCTTACTGATTCCCTGGAAAAGACTTTCATAAGGGTGTGCAAAGCATAATAAGCATTTATTTTAGTGTTTTAGCAGTTCTTAAAGATACAATGCCTACTTAGAATGTAAACATTTACAAAGAATCCAAATATATACTAGCATTTAAAAGATTTTTTGGTATTTTAATTATTACCTATTAAAATTTGTTTTTTGCCAAGCACTATCTATCTAGCTTGGCTCTTTTTTTGGCATTGGTCAATTAGCATAGATTGAGTAAAATCAGGGTATGTATTGCCCTAAATGCCGCTGTGCCGAGGCTGTGAAAAACGGCACCATGAACCAAAAACAGCGCTACAAATGCAAAGCGTGTGGTTGCAACTATACTCAAAGCACCTTAAGCCGAACGCCTGTTGCTAAAAGAGTTGAAGCCATTAAACTTTATCTGGAAGGCGTAGGATTTCGAGGGATTGAACGTCTAACTGGTGTTCCCCACAGTACGCTGATTAACTGGGTAAAGAACCTGGGTGCTGAAATAGAACGCCTTCGCCCAGAATTGGCGGAGCAGGTCATGACGGTTGAACTGGATGAGATGTGGCATTTTATCCAAAAAAAACACAAAAATGCTGGGTCTGGCTGGCGTGGGACAGAGAAGGAAAACGCTGCTGCGGAATGCAGGTAGGTCGCCGTAGTATCCAGACGGGTCAAAAACTTTGGCAGCAGTTAAACCTGTTTGAAACCTCGCTCGTTTGTACAGATTATTACCCTGCGTACCAAAAGTATTGTCCCTGCTGAACAACATGTCATAACCAAAGCAGAAACCTGGGGTATAGAAAGCCTGAACAGTCGAATTCGCCATTATCTGGCTCGATTCAGACGTAAAACATTTTGTTATTCTAAAGCGTTACACATGGTACAGGCCACGCTGACACTCTTTTTTACCCCAAATTGGGAATCGTATCTATGCTAATTGACCAATGCCTTTTTTTAGGTGGAATTCCCCACTGTTAAAAATAAATAAAAAAGCAAACCAAATGTGGCTGGTTTGCTGGATGAATAAATCATCAAAGATAGCTAATATAGTATACAATTCACAAAAAACTTAGCTCAAAAAATAACGATAATCAATACTCAATTTTAAACCCAAAGTTAATTCATTGCCAAAGAGCCACTTGCCACATGCCACTATATTTTCAAGCGCGCTGACCAGGCATATTTAGTGAAGCAGATTAAGAAGATGGTGACTCAAAAGTGCGTAAGGTTACCGACGCATTTATATCCTGCTCAGGAAGAAAGAATTGTTCAATATCTGTTTTTTGCTGCTAATGAGATTGTAAACAATAATCAATAATCATCCCAGTGTTTTAAAGCTTGGCAGACATCACCAGACAGTAGTTTCTCCCAAGTCTCGTTTTCCACTTGTCTAAAAAGACGAACACTAGGATACCAAGGTGAATCTGGGCGTTCTAGTAGCCAACGCCATTCAGAGCCGTAAGGCAGCAAAACCCAGACCGGCTTATTCAGCGCACCAGCCAAATGAACAATTGCTGTATCCGCTGAAATGAGTATATCTAGCTCATTTAAAATTGCGGCTGTATCGGCAAAATCCTGAATTTGAGGGCTCAAGTCTTCAATGAGCAAATTCAATCCGAGAGCTTCCAGTTCCTTTAACTGAGGCCCCTTTTGCAAGCTGTAAAACTGAATATGAGGTAATTCCAAAAGGCTTTGCCAGTTGGATAATGCAATGGTCCGGTTCCGCATGCCCACATCCGTATGACCACTGGCCCAGACTATACCAACTTTCAACTGATTCACAGGGTTCGGTTTAAAATGAAACTCTGGTTTAGGAGAGAACAGATAAGGCACTTGTGCCGGAATCGAAAATAAGTCGGTCTGAAACAAATGGGGCAAACTCAGCAAAGAAGCATGGACATCAAAAGGGGGCAGTGGATCACCGGGAACAAGGACCTCATCCAGCCATGATACGGTTTGCATGATTCGTTTGAGTGGGGCTGGACATTCCAGGATAATACGGCTCCCCGCTTGTTTTTCAATGAAGGGAATATAGCGGCAAAATTGTAAGGTATCACCAAACCCTTGTTCGGCATAGAGCAATAAGGTTTGGTTCTTTAACGGTGAACCATCCCATTTAGGTTGGGCATAGGGTTTGACCAAGCGTTTTTCATAGGCAAAGCGGCATTCATAGGCTGCAAAGCCTTGGCGTAAATTCCCGCTTTGCAATAGACAAGTGGCCCGATCAAAGGGGGCATCTACCCGATCTGGTTCTAACTGCAACGTGGTTTCAAAACAAGCAATGGCTTTTTCAGGTTCTCCGGAATCCATATAAACCAAGCCCAAATTATAGTGGGCTGCGGCAAAATCAGGTTGCAATTGAATGGCTTTGGTTAATAGAGGCAATGCTTCATCCAGTTGTCCCAAAGCGCGATAGGCACCTCCTAAATTACTTAAGGTACCCACATGTGTCCTGTCTAAAGCCAGGGCTTTGCGGTAGGCAATCACGGCAGCCTCCAGATGCCCTTGCATCCGAAGCGCTACCCCGAGATTGGCATACGCTTCCGCACTGGGAGCAATCTTTAAGGCTTGGTGATAGCAATCAATCGCAGCTGAAAGCTCACCCGACTGGTGCTTTTTCAAGCCTTCCTGAAGCAGGCTCTGTTGAGAAAGATTAGGTGTGCCAGCCTGCAGCAACAATGTTCATCAGTCCTGTGTTGTTTTTGACATCATTCAGTGAAGTAAAGCTAATGCCATTGCTGGTAGCGTAGCTTGCCATATTCTGGATGACCGTATTAATGTCGCTGTTGGTCATAAAGGTACCATCACTGGCTTGTAGGCGTTCAATGGAACCGGTTGACGTATTCTGGCCTTGCACCGTAATCAGATCCGCGCTATCACCCTGGTATCCAATCTGCAGATTCCCGTTTTGCATGTAAATAGCCACATTGCTTTTGGTAATGGTGCCATCCAAGCTGACCGTATCCAGATTACCCGTGGTGCTGTCATTTTCTTGAATGGAATCTTGTCCGTCATTCAATGAAAACAGGTACAGGTCATTGCCGGTTCCGCCATTGAGCGTGTCATTACCTGTACCACCCCGGATGGTATCGTTACCACCACCCGCATTAATGGAGTCATTGCCAGCACCGCTGAAAATATTATTGTTGCCATTATCACCGCTTAAATTATCATTGCCTGAGCCCAGGTTGATATTTTCAATCACCCCGGTCCAGCTAATGGTATTAGCGCCATCGGAGACTTCATTGCCGTTGGTAGACCACATGGTGATATTCAAATTTGTGGTTACCGTGCTTAAATCCACCAGATCTGACGTGGAAGTCGAATTAATCCAATCATTACCCCAGTTATTGTTAAAAGCATAGACATTGGTTCCACCACCACCAGCCAAGGTGTCATCACCAGCACCGCCGTTCAAGGTTTCATTGCCTGAGCCACCGGTTAAGGAATCATTGCCTGAGCCGCCCAGAAT
>Ga0157374_10006163_pt1 | contig 10162 bp, 8 predicted proteins | sample M25metaG_FD_115308 | JGI IMG/M metagenome (GOLD analysis project Ga0157374, IMG submission 115308) | Miscanthus rhizosphere microbial communities from Kellogg Biological Station, Michigan, USA - M2-5 metaG | ecosystem: Host-associated > Plants > Roots > Rhizosphere > Soil | place: USA: Michigan... | reverse complement strand
CGATGCTCGTGATCCTTGTGTCGTCGAAGGTGACGGCCTCATAAAGCGTCCAGCTCGTCGACTGCACGATCGCGCCCTCGATCTGGTTGATCAGGCCGTCCGGGTTGACCACCTGCCCGCTGTCGACGGCGGCCACCGCGCGAACCAGCCGCGCGCGGCCGGTCTCGCGGTTGACCTCGACCTCGCTGGCGATGGCGCAATAGGCGGCGAGATTCTTGTAGCGGGCAAAGGCAAAGCCAAAGCCACGGTCCGGCGCCTGCTGGCCTTTGCGCCAGCCGAACTCCTTCGCAGCCTTCTCGATCACGTCGCGTCCTCTCGCGTCGTCGAGATGCTGCAGCCTGAACTCGACCGGATCGGTATTCGCGAGCACCGCAAGCTCGTCCATGAAGCTCTCGATCGAGAACACGTTGTGATAGGCGCCGAGCGCCCGCATCGCGGAGATGCGCACCGGCATGTCGGGGATGAAATGGTGCACCACGCGCGCGTTGGGGAAGTTGTAGATCGGGATCGCGTTGCGGTCGCCGCCGCCTTCGGGCAAGGGCAACGGCTTTGCCGCCGGCACCGCAAACGGCTGCGCCATGTGCTGCGCCGCCAGCATGCAACCGGCGCCGCCCGGCCGCATCGAATGGGTGTTGCTCCACACCTCGAATTGCCAGTCGGCGATCCTGCCGCCGTCACCAAGCGACGCCTTCAATTTGGTGACCATCGCGGGTCCAAAGGGCTCCCAGGCATGCTCCTGCTCGCGCATCCATTGCACCCGCACCGGGCGGCCCGGCAGAGCGCGCGCGATCAGCGCCGCATCGGCCGCGGCGTCGTCGGCGCCGTTGTGGCCGTAGCAGCCCGAGCCTTCGACATGAACCACGCGCACGCTGGCGGGCGGCATGCGCAACATCTCGGCAATCGCGGCACGGTCGGGATAGACGCCCTGCGTGTGCGACCACACGGTCATCGCGCCATCGATGAATTGCGCGACCGCGCAGGATGGCCCAATCGACCCGTGGGCCTGATAGGGGCGGGTGTAGGTCGCTTCAATTGTCTTGTTCGAGCTTGCCGAGACAGCGCTGCGCTCGAAAATTGTCGTGCCTTGCGACGGCAGCGCCATCAGCGCGGACGGAAGCTCATCCTGCTTTGGCAGGCGCGCGCTCTCCTGCCACTTTGCGGCTGCTTCCAGCGCCTGCATCGCCTTGACCGCCTGGAATTCCTTCTCGGTCACGACAGCGAGGAAATTGCCGTCCCGGATCACCTTCAGCACACCGGACATTTTCTCGACCGCAGCCGTGTCGCAGCCGGCGAGTTGCGCGCCATAGCTCGGCGGCCGCACCACGCGCGCATGCACCATGCCGGGCAGCCGCACGTCTTGCACATAGGCTGCACCGCCCGTGACTTTGGCCGGGATATCGACGCGCGCGATCGATTGTCCCATGACGGTGAAGGTGGCGGGGTCCTTCAATTTCGAGTTCGGCTGCGCCTGCACATGCAGCATGTCGTCGGCGACAAGCTCGCCATACCTCATGCGACGTCCGTCCGGCGTGATCACGGTGCCCGCTTCGGTACGCAGACCTTCCACTGCTACATCGAGCCGCTTTGCGGCTTCCGCCATCAGAAGCGCACGCACCTGCGCCGCCGCATTCTGGATTGCGGTGCCGCTGTCCTGCATCGAATGGCTTCCTGACGTGTAGCCCTCATTGGCAGTCAGCTTCGTATCCGCGGTAACGACCTTCAGCGAAGCAAAGGGAACGTCGAGCTCTTCGGCAGCGATCTGCTGGAACGCGGTCTTGAAGCCCTGCCCGAGTTCAGCCTTGCCGGTGAAGACCGTGATCGCCCCGTCGGCATCGATCCGAATCCAGGAATCGAGATAGGGCGATGTCTTCAGGCTACCCGGCGGGCTCGGCGGCGGCGGTGCAGCCGGCGCACCCTGGTCCTGGGCGAACGCGCTCGTCAGTGAGAAGCTGACGATCAGCGCGCCGGTACCTGTGAGCATCCGGCGGCGATCGACGATGACCGGGGCGTTCATTGTGCGCTCCCTTCCTTGACCGGAGCGAGCGAGGCCGTATCCATCAACCGCGCCGCACGATGCACCGCGCGAATGATGCGCATGTGCGTGCCGCAGCGGCACAGATGCGGTCCCAGTTCGGCGCGGATCTGCTCGTCGGTCGGCTTGCGCACGCGCTGCAGCAGCGCCTGTGCCCGCATCATCATGCCGGCGATGCAGTAGCCGCATTGCGCGGCCTGCTCCTCCATGAAGGCGCGCTGGATCGGCGCGGGCTCCGCGACCGAGCCCAGGCCCTCCAGCGTGGTCACCTGCTTGCCATCCAGCAGCGCCAGCGGCGTGACGCAGGAGAGCACGGCCTTGCCGTCGACGATCACGGTGCAGGAACCGCACTGGCCGAGCCCGCAGCCGAATTTCGCCGCGTTGAGCCCGAGATCGTCACGCAGCACATAGAGCAACGGCGTGTCCGGCTCGGCGTCGACCTGATGATCCCTGCCGTTGACCTTCAATGTCATCATGGCTTGTCTCGCTGCGCTGGATCGGCGGGTGCATTGTCTGGACCTGCCGAATTCTGGACGAACGCGGTCTGCGTGCGCCTTGCTTCCGCGATCATTCGTTCGAGGTCGCTCCATGCCGGCTGCTGGCTGAAGCGCGACCGCAGATACTTCAACAACACCGCAATCTCGCGATCATTCATGCTGGCGGCAAAGCTCGGCATGATCGGGCTGCGCTCGCCCTCGACGGGGCGCACGCCGGAGAGCACGATGTTGGCGAGATTGCGCGGATTGCTCGCGCTGATCGCGGTGCTGAGGCTGAGATGAATGCCGCCATAGGGCGGCGGCCGGCTGCTTTCGTGGCAGCTTGCACACGCCCCGGCATAGATTTTTGCGCCTTCGGAATCCGGCACGGACGCCGCGCCCGGCTTTGCCTGCGCGACGACTGCTTCGCCCTGGCGTTTGCGATCCGGGGACGGTGCGCCGAACACATCGGCCATATAGGTCGCGATGGCATGGACGTCGCTCGCGGGCACCGCCGACAGGTTGCTGACCACCTCGGCCATCGGTCCGCGCGCCGTGCCATGATCGGGATGGACGCCTTCGCGCAGATAGGTTGAGAGCGCATCGGCATCCCAAGGGACCGGCGCCGGAGATTGCGTATTGATTGCATAGGCATGCCAGTTGTCGACATCGCCGCCGGCAAAGCTGGCGCTCGGACGCTCCGCACCGAGCGCGTTGCGTGGCGTGTGGCAGGCGCCGCAATGCGCGAGACCCTGGACCAGATAGGCGCCGTGATTCCACTCGGCGCTCTTCGACGGATCAGGCTGATAGGTACCGCGGCGCAGGAATAGGAGCTTCCAGCCCGCCACGACCAGACGCTGATTGAACGGGAAGGACAGCTGGTTTTCGCGCGCGGGCGCGCGCACCGGCGCGCGCGTCATCAGGAACGCGTACAGCGCGCGGTCGTCGTCGTCGCTGACATTGGTGAAGTGATCGTAGGGGAAGGTCGGATACAGATGCCTGCCCTCGCGATCGACGCCAGCACGCATGGCGCGGCGAAAGGCCTCTTCCGGCCAGCTTCCGATCCCGGTCTCGGGATCGGGCGTGATGTTGGATGAAAATACCGCGCCGAATGGCGTCGGCACGGCGAGACCTCCGGCAAAATTCTTGCCGCCGCGCACGGTGTGGCAGCTGTTGCAATTGCCGATCGCAGCCAGCTCGCGGCCGCGCTTGACGAGCGCGGGATCGAAGGTCTGCCTCGCGCCTGGATCGATTGCGGCAATGGCGGGCCGCCAGGCGATGGCAAACGCCACTGCTGCGCCGCCCACAAGCAGCACAGCCAAAATCCCCCCGATGATCCCTGACTTTTTCTTCATTGGTGCCGACGGCCTTTCAGGGTTCCTAGCACAACACGCGGCCGGTGCAGAGCCGTCCCGTTCCGCTCACCGCCTGTTGATGCCGCCCCTCATCGCCCTGCGGCCGATGTTGCGGCGCAGGCCAAGGAACTCCAGAAGCCCCTCTCGCGTTCCCAACAAGCTCCTTGGCATGAAGGCACCGATCGCGATGAGACGCAAAAAACCACCTCAGTCAGGCCCCTCCTCGCTCGCACTCGAGCTTGCCAGCCATGCCGCCATGGGCGTCGCCCTGGGACTGGGATTCTGCTTTGCGCTCGTGCTCATCGAGCCGGCCAGCGTCGCGGCGCTGATCAGCCATGCCGACCAGCCGAAAGCCACCGCCATTATGCTGCTCAGCTTCTTCGCGCTGTTGTTCGGCGTCGGTGCGACGATGACCGGCATTATCTTCACGACAATGGACAGCGCCGATCACTCGGACGGCGGCCACTAAAGGCCTGGCGCGCGAACCGAGCGCGACAAGCTCAAACTTATGTCGGTTTCGATCTGCGGATCAGTGCGTCGACGGCGGCGCTTCACTGTGATCGAGATTGCACTCTCTGAAATGATACGCGATTTCGTCGAGCGCGCGCCGTTCCCATTCCTCGGCCTCGGCCAGCCAGAACATCCTGCGCCCGGAATCCAACGCGGCACGCTCGCGACACACCTGTTCTTGACTGCGTATCTCCACGAGCCTGTTCATGAAGCCTCCACTCCTGCGGTGTGAAGTCCACTGACCTGCGCCAGCCTAACAGAAAAATGTTGCAGCTGTCTCCCTCTCCGTTGCTGAGGCCAACAGCATTCCGTGATCGCGACGTGAGCAGGCATCGCAATGCAGCAAAGCATTCATGTCAGCGCCTTTGACTAAAATTCCGCCGATCAGCAGTGGAATCCGGCATGCGGTGGTCGACAGTGTCATTGTCGGCATGCTGCTCTACAGCGAGCCGACCGACCCGATCCGCACCGTGTGCCTCATGCTGATCGTCGCCGGCATGGTCCGACTTGACCTCGACTTCTGACGCCTCCTCCGCGACCGCTGTTTTCTTGCGCAGGTTTCGCCACGCCTCGACGCCGCCGAACAGCAAGAGCGCGATCGACAGCGGCACGAGATGATAGAGAAAGCGGAACATCAGGAGCACGGCCAGCAGCTGCTCGCGATCTCCGCCGCCGAGCCCGATCAGGATGGTGGCGTCGAACACGCCCAGTCCCGCCGGCGCGTGGCTGGCAAAACCCAGCAAGGTCGCGGCGATGAAGACCGCCAGCAGACGAAACAACCCGATATCGAGTCCGCTCGGGATCAGGACGTACATCGCCAGCGCCGCGGCAGTGAGATCGAGCAGCCCGACGACGATCTGCACCAGCACCAGCGGTCCCGAGGGGAGACGGACCAGCCACTCGCTCCGCCCGAGGCTTCGCGGATGCATCCAACTCCAGACCAGAAAGGCCGTCACAGCGCACAACAGCATCAGCGCCAGCGCGCGATTGACCGCCGGCGAGACGTGATCGATCACGCTGATCGCGGTCGGCTCATAGAGCAGGCTGAACCCCAGCGCAGTCATGTTGCCGAGCCAGAAGGTCAGCCCGGTGAGGAAACAGATGTTGGCGACCCCGAGAGCGCCGACATTGTTGCGCGAATAGATCCGGTAGCGAATGACAGGCGAAATCAGCGCCACCGCGCCTATTCCGTGCGCGATCGGATAACTGGTGAAGCTCGCCAGCGCCGCGATGCGGTACGGCACGTCCTTGCGGCCCATCGTGTGCAGCGCCAGCCAGTCGTAGAGCGTGATGCTGCCGTAGGACGCGGTCACCAGAACCAGGGCCAGCGCGATGGTCGAGAAATCGGTGGCGCGGATGACGTCGAAGACCTGGTCGTAGTCGATATTCCTGAGCGCGTGCGTCAGCCCGAATATCGCCGCCGTGCCGATCACGACGCTGATGATCGCGCCGCCCAGGCCTTTGATGCGGCTGCTTCCGCCAAATTTTTTCTTCAGGGAGAGAATATTCAGGGCGCTGGTCCAATCAGTATGTCGACGCCAACCGGTCCGCCGACCGATTCGAGGCAAGGGCTGAATGATGTGCACGATGTTGTGACAGTTGCGTAACCCACTCCGCCAATTTTGCAAGCAAGATGTGGATGTTAGTAGAGATGCGCGATTCGAAATCCGGACTCAAAACGGTCGTATCCCGTTCACGATGGACAGCTAAGAGACGCGCACGAACTTCCTCCGCGCTCGAGGCCGTATGAACACCGAACTCGATTATAATCTGACGCACGATCAATGGGAAACCTTGAAGGCGCTGCGCCGCAGCGCACCAGAGCGTCGCGGCCTGAACCGGTTCGTGCTCGACCAGCTCGCAAGTCTCGGCCTTGCCAGCATCGATGATGGTCTTCCCCTGATCAGCGCGAAAGGCCGAAGCGTGTTGCTCCGCGGCTCGCCGCAATTGCTGGACCTTGTCGCTTGACGCGTTGCACACCAGCACCAATCGCACGGAATTGCACGGCGATTCCGGGGTTGACGACCATGCCCTCGCGTAACATACCTAGTCCCGATCGACTGAGTGGCAACTAGGGTTCCGGACGGCGTGACGCCGTCGCCGGTCCGAGCGTTGCGGAAACCGCGGTAGCACGCGGCAGCACCCGAGGGACAAAAGCCCAGAGGAGGAGATGTCGAGATCTTTTCTGCGCCTGCGGGCACGGAGGTCTCATGTCGTCTTTTTCCCTGCTGCTGGTTGTCCTTGCCGCGATCATTCATGCGACCTGGAATCTGCTCTCGAAGCGCGCCGCGGAGGCGGGCGTAGCCTTCGTCTTCACCTATAATCTGGTCGCGACCGTCGCCTATCTGCCGTGGGTGCTGTGGATCCTCATCCATAACGTCCACAATGAGGTGACGTGGAGCCTGCCCGCCGTGGTCTGCATCACGCTCAGCGCCGCCATCCACCTCGGCTACAGCCTGTGCCTGCAACGCGGCTACCAGGTCGCCGATCTCTCCGTCGTCTATCCCATCGCGCGCGGGACCGGCCCGATGCTGTCGTCCATCGGCGCATTCCTGCTTTTGCGCGAGACGCCATCCACCCATGGCGTGCTCGGCCTCATCGCAGTGGTTGGGGGCATCGGCCTGATCGCGACACAGGGTGACCTTTCCGCATTTCGGCGGCCGCGCGGTCAACAAGGCGTTGCCTGGGGGGCGGCCACCGGCGGCTTGATTGCCAGCTACACGGTCGTGGACGGATACGCGGTCAAGGTGATTGGTGTTCATCCCGTCCTGCTCGACTGGTTTTCGAACCTGGTACGATTTTTCATGCTGGTGCCGCTCGTCATGGCGAGACGCGCGCGCGTGAAGGATGCAATGAAGGGCAAGTGGTGGCTTGCCATCGGCGTCGGCCTGCTCTCGCCGATGTCGTACATCCTCGTCCTGACCGCCGTGCAACTCGGCGCGCCACTGTCGCTTGTGGCTCCGGCGCGGGAGATGTCGATGATGGTCGGTGCGCTGTTCGGAATGTTCTTGCTGCGCGAACCCATCAGTGCGGCGCGGATCATCGGCTGTCTGATCCTGTGTACGGGCGTGGTCCTGCTCGGAAGCTGATCTCGCGCTGGGGACCAAACATCGAGCTACGATCGGCCCACTTTGACCGGCGCGGTCTCCCGCATCAGGCTCATGGCGAGCAGCGCAACGGTTGCGGCCAGCAGCAAGTACCAGGCCGGCGCCAGCGGATTGCCGGAGACGTGCAACAGCCAGGTCACCACGAGCTGCGCCGTACCGCCGAAGCTCGCAATCGCCACGGCATAGATGGTGGCGAACACGCCGCCCCTGATATTCTGCGGAAGGCCTTCGGCGAAAGTGGCGTAGAAGGCCGTGAACGGCACCGAGCCGATCAGCGATAGCAATCCGAAGCCCAAGAGCAGCGACAATGCGCCAGGTGAACCGACGATCCACAGGAACACCGGATAGGTCAGCAACAATGTCAGCAGCTGCGGCCAGACCATGACAGGCTTGCGGCCATAGCGGTCGGCGAGCCAGCCGCCCGCGAGCGCGCCGATAATCTGCAGGCCGTTGCCGATCAGCGACGTGGTGAAGGCGAGCGTCGGCGGGACATGCAGCGTGTTCTGCGCATAGGTCGTCATGTATTGCGTGACATAGGAGGAGATCGTCCCGCCTGCGAGCACCATCACCGACAGTGCGATGATACGGGTGTGCCCGCGCGCCAGCGTCAGATGTCCTGGTGCTTCCGCGTTGCTGTCGCGCGCAGCGATGGTCTCCGGCAAGGTCCGGCGCATCCACAGCCCGAACGGCAGGCAGGCCGCGCCGATCAGGAATGCGATGCGCCAGCCGGTCGACTCCAGGAGCTCGGGCGTCATGGTCTTGCTCAGGATGACTCCGACCAGCGCGCCCGTGGTCGCCGCGATCTCCTGGCTGGTCGGCTGCCACGCAACGACAAGGCCGCGGCGTTCGGGCGGCGCGATCTCGATCAGATAGGCCGTGGTCGGTCCGACCTCCCCGCCCAGCGCAAACCCCTGTGCCATGCGCGCGATAATCGCGATGACCGGCGCGGCGATGCCGATGCTGTTGTAGGACGGCGTCAACGCCAGCACCAGGATCGCTCCCCCCATCAGCGCGAAGCTCAGCAGCATCGCCGGCCGCCGCCCGACGCGGTCGGAGTAGATGCCAAGCACAATGCCGCCGATCGGGCGGGTGACGAAGCCCGCGCCGAACGTCGCGAGCGACAGCATCAGGCTGCTGTATTCGCTCTGCGCCGGGAAGAAAGTGTGGCCGATCTGGATCGCAAAGAAGCTGTAGGTGATGAAATCATAGAACTCGAGCATGTTGCCGATGGTGGCGGCGAACGCGGCGCGGACGTTGATGTCTCCGCTAACTTTTGCAGTCTGTGACAATGCTCTGCCCCGAAACCTTGAATGAAAATCGAACATCTATGCGCCGATCTTCCACCGCTTATCCTATGGCCATTCTGCTTCCTATAGCTATGACATCCCGGAATTTGTCGTACCGCGCTATTCATGGTGCCCCCCGCGCGCCCGCAAGCAAAAATGTTCCCGCGGCGCCGACGCGCCCGGGGCATCATTGTTCATGACCCTCCTTTGGGAAGAGGGCGCAGGGAATGCCGGGTGTTTTGCGCACCCGCAGCCTCGCACGCAGAATGAAGAAAGCGTACGAGCATAGTCACTACGGGTGAGCCGAAACGATCCGGCACTCCCTGCGCAATGGTGTTACGGCTTACTCCGCGCTCTCCCCGGGGTACCGGGCTTGCTAGCCCCCGTCGTGAACAGGATCATCCATTCACTTGGCACCAGCGTCGGGGTGCCAGGACCACACGGCTTGACCGTACGCGCCGGCGCATTCGTCTGAAGCACCATCGCGTCCATCGCATCCCGCACCAACGAATCGTGACGATCGCGAGCCGCCCCTCTTCTCGAGCGCAGGACTCGCGAAGATAAACACATGTTTCCGAAAACCAGAAGTTATTTATTTTCAGTGTCACCCCTTGAAAGGGCGCAACACAATGAGAGCGTTCGGAAAAATCGCGTTTTGGCGCACTCTGAGCGAGTTAGGATTACCTTGGTTCGCCGGAGAATGTCTGCCGCAGTGCCGACAGGCGATCCAGCGCTGCTCTCGGCAGCGGGCCTTTTTGAACCGCGGCGAGCGCATCCTCGAACTGTTGCGGCGTCGCAATCCCGACCAGGATCGTGCCCATCTCCGGGGAAGACAGCGCAAATCGCGTGGCGGCTTCCGTCAGGTTGGCAGCGAACCCCTCCTCCACCAGCGGCATCAGACGGCATGCACGATCGAGGTCGGCATCGTAGCTCATGGCCGAGCCGATCGGCTCGGGCGCCGGGCTCGCAATCGGGTGACGCTCGGCTGAACCGGACAGCGCGCCGCCCGCAAGGACGCGAATGCCGACGACGCCCACGCCGGCTGTCCTGGTGTGCTCAAACAAGCGCCCATAATCCTGCGCCGGGTAGTTCGCCGGCAATTCCTCGGCGGCGGATGGATTGAGCATGTTGTAGACGACCTGGGCGCTGTCGAAGGCGTTTGAGTCGATCACTTGATGCAGTGCCTCCGTGTCACCGACTGCCGTGATCCCGAGGAAGCGGATTTTTCCCTGCTGACGCAGGCGCTCGAATGCCGGTACGACTTCGCCGAGCACCTGTCGGACGCCGAGCGCCGATCCGTTTTCTGTCCCGGTAATCGGATTGTGCAGAGGGAAGATGTCGACGTGATCGAGACCCAATCGGACGAGACTGCGTTCCAGCGATACCGTCACCGTGT
>Ga0157374_10006162_pt1 | contig 10162 bp, 6 predicted proteins | sample M25metaG_FD_115308 | JGI IMG/M metagenome (GOLD analysis project Ga0157374, IMG submission 115308) | Miscanthus rhizosphere microbial communities from Kellogg Biological Station, Michigan, USA - M2-5 metaG | ecosystem: Host-associated > Plants > Roots > Rhizosphere > Soil | place: USA: Michigan... | reverse complement strand
TTTTCTTAAAAATGTTTCATTCTTTATGTTATTCACACTTCTTTAAGAATCGCCCCTCTCTCTTTACTCTGAGTAAAATAAGAGCAAATAAGACACTTTGAGGTCCAGTTTCCGGAGGAAACAGCTCGTTGACGATAATCTATCACAGAACTAGAAATCTGATACTGTATTTGACCTTCACTTGAAGTATTGTTCTCCGTTTAATCTCTTGTTGCGATTCAAGTCGAGAGAATACCTGGGGTTAAAGTGTTGTTGAATCGTTTCCTTTTCAAGTGACAAAAGCAAGATCATCATCATTCTTATCATCCTGTGAAGTTGACTTCGACCTCTTTCTTTTCAGGAAGTCATTCATTTTTATGCTCAAGTCTTCCTTCACCGGAGACTGTCTATTGGCATAATTTTTGAGTTGTTGTTACATCACAGCGTGAATCCGTTTCATTATATGATGGCAGTTGTAATATTTTTCTTGTGCGTCATTCCTATCATGAATGATAGAAATTCTTTAATCCTCTTTTATCGCTTTGTTTCCTTTACGTTTTGTATTTCCTTCGACCATGTTTTGCCTCCCAGTTGTTGGTGTGGACACACAAGGCTACTCCCCTTGATTTTCTTTCATGTAAAACTGCTTTCTCACTCAAATACTATTTGTGTATGGAGTATGGAAATTTATATGGATGTGGGAGTGAGAAGGCGTGAGTTTCTAACTTAGAAAACGTTTAATTTTAAGTAGAAAAAAAACCATCATGATCTTAATCGTGTCATGAGAGAGATCTTGATGTCAAGAACCTGCAGATAACATACAACAATACTAACATTCCATAAAAAAGTAGCAGTAAATCTTGAAAAGGAAAACATTAGACACACGAAATGCTTCTAAAACACTTGTTCTTCTTCATCTTCTCATCTTGATATGCAAAGTGTGTTATGATATATCACAAGTCATGAGAGAAAGAAAAGTATCAGATACAAAAATGTGTAAACTTTAACCATTTGTTTTAACAATAAAAATCTGAATGATATTCTTCTTTTAATTGGCTTGAACACCAACTGCATGTATTCTTTTAGTTGTCAAGCAAATTAAAGCAATAAATTGCTCTGAAAAGTACTTTCTCTCTTTCCTTCCATGGACTGTTGTCTCAGAGCATGATGATCACTATTGACAAGTTAATGATTTCTTGTATAGTTTCGATGTCAGGCTGTTTGTGGCAAAAACGAGCACTAAAGCAAAACATCAACATTTTCAATGTCAGATGTAATGAAGACTGCACAACTGGATACCTGGGAACAGGGATCCGATCACTGTCTAATACACTCTGAAGCGATAACATACATCATGACAAGTGACAGAGGACACACGTTGTGTCGAGTCTTGAGCACGAGGCCTACGAAGGGATAAGAAGGGAAGAAGGAATTAAAATCCTTCTTTTTTCCCCACACTTACTTATGTCCTTTGTCTACTGTTCATGTTTTCTAAAACGTGACTTATAGTTTGTCTCGAGTTCTACATCAACAAATTCAATTCCTTATAAAGAACCCCTGTCTATTGAAGGACCTTCATTTGCAGAGCATCTCTTTCAAAGACAGATGCTTTAATAGAAATGAAATTCTTGTCAAACGAAACCATGTCGGGCGAAGAACATTTCATATCTTCCATCAACAATAGTCGATCACCAGACTCAGAAAATTGGTTGACATCGTCAGCACTAATGAATTTGGATGAATTCTTGGAACAGGTCGCCTACCATGACAACCTCTCAGGTAACTCCAAGATGAGATGCGAACCTGTTGTCCGAGTTGATTTTAGGTAAGTAATCCCTGTGTTAATCCAGTCTAATAAACATGTAGTGCTTCTGACCTCGCATTGGCAACCAGTCCTAACTCTGTCTACCAATTTGATCCGTCCAACGTCAAGTTCAATGAAGAGGAACTGAAACCTCAACCCATCATGACCAAGTCCAGGAAGCCCTTTGTCCCTGAGACCATGAAAGATGGGAGGTATTGGGCCAGAAGAGCAAAGAACAACGTGGCTGCCAAGAGGTCTCGAGAGGCCAGGAGACTCAAGGAAAACCAGATATTTTTGAGGGCCAACTTCTTGGAAAAAGAAAATTCTGCCCTAAAAGAGAGGGTCGAACGACTTACAGAAGAGAACATCCGACTAAAACACCAACTTGAACATCGTGTTTCACATAAAACCGAAGTTTAGTTCTATATTATTTATTCAAGAAAGAAATTTCAACCATATCTCATATTAAGACTATAAGACTTAATGGCTGATATATAGGTGAAATCAAATTTAATTAAAATTAACTTTATGGTTTGAAATGGAATGGCAAGTCATTGAAAGGAGATGTAGCTACTCTTCCATCCCTGACTGATTGCTTGGTATGGAATCATGAAAGGATATCCAAGGAAGAATGGCATGGTGTACTGATCACCTCCATTGAATGGTGCATAAGACATCAGTGGAGGATAAGGAGCAACAGGAGAGAAAGGCATCACGAATGGAATTCCCATGAATGAAGAGGCCGAGTTCGGAGTTGATGTTGAAGTCGATGATGAAATGGATTCTGTAGGACAAGATCTTTCGTTTCTGACTGTTATATTTGTCAGTGGAAGCAGTCTTCTTCTCTCAATAATCCCTTTCTGAGAACCATTCTTGACAGGAGATTCAATGGTTGACAACCATAAGTCAAACATGACATTCCGATAGAAAGTCATGTCCAGAGCCTTCGCGATCTTGTATGGGAAGGGAGGCAGAGCCATGATCTGTGATGGCATAACTTGATCAGGGAGAAGTCCTCTGCTGTATCTCTTCCTTTTGATCTTGAGTTTTGCAAAGTGTCTCTCTGTCATCATCTTCTCGATTCCGGCCGTGATATCCTGCTCATTCTGTCCAAAGACTGAAGTCAAGAGGATCTTGTAGACAAGGGATTGTGCGACAGCTTGGAACCTGAGTCGAGTTTGAGTGATGATGAGGTCAAAGTGAGACATTCCGTTGATAATACAGTGGGCAAGAAGAATGGGATCCTTGTCTCGAAGTACAAGTTGAGTTCCATAGGCCTTCTGTTGATGACCATGAGATGATTCTTCGTAAATGATGACGGTCCTGTCAAATACAGAACTGACGATTCTATAGATATCTTCGTCCGGGAACTTGGTCTCAGCCATGAGTTGTTCGATGGCTGACACGTGAACTGGTTTATCCAAAGAGATAACGTAGTCGATAACTTGCTTCTTGGCCTTCAAAAACAGGAGTTGAGTGAAGTACTCGATCTCTGAGATACAACGGAAGAGTGAGTTGGAGCCACGAGGCACGTGTTTCCTGGCCAGTCCATGTCCTGACAGGTATTGATCGAGTTTGTTCATCAAAACAGGCATGATTTGAGGAAAGAAAAGTCAAGACGTGATGGCAAAACCTTTGCCTTTTATTTGTGCGGATGAGACGTCTCGACTTGTCTTTTCAAGTCTGCCGCCTTAACAGTCAAGACTGGCGACATGATGTCTGGTTTTATGCATAAAGTTATCATTCCAAGGCAGAGTTAAAAATCAGGGTCCCATGTCTGAAGGCATCAACTCCTGTAACAGTTGTAACTTTTTCCTCCTCAGTATCTCCTGCTGAACTTGATGTTGAGAAGGGACGGAGGGAACATGAGACACAAAAAGTCTGGGTCCGATGAAGTCGGCTCCTTCTTCTCCCAGACTTGATTCCTCTTCTTCAACCTCTGTCTCCATCGAATCTACATTCAGACCAAGTGCCTCTGCTCTTGCTTTTGTCTCGGCCTCCTTTTCCAAGGGAACAATCAGTCCGTCATCCTCATCTCTGTATCCATAGTAAGAGGAATCAATGTTGAGCATGAGTTCAGCCCTCGTCTTCTTGGCTGCAGGAGGAGGTCCTTGAGAAAATAGTTCCCTGACCCCTGGAAGATCCTTGGCAGCTCCAAAGTACTTGTACCCTCGATTTCCCGGGACTTCTCTCCCTTCAAAGTCAAAACTGGGACCTGACGACCTCTTGAAGTGGTTTGTTCCTCCCAACTCAATGATCCTGTCCTCCCAGTGTCTCTTCTCCCGAAGTAGTTTGTTGATCTGGTCATTGATGTCCCGTATCCTAAATTCACCCAGACCTGCATTCTGTATCTGAGCAACCTTCTTGCTAATCTGTCTTACGATGTCCCGTCGAAAGAGCTCGGCATCATTGAGGTCATTGCATTCAGAGGTCAAGAAAGGTCTCTTCTTCCTCTCTGTCTTGCCATCGTCCATCTGAGCAGCCCTCCATCTGGCCAGGGTTGTCATAGCCTTCTCCGCATTCCTTGCCATGATTGGTGTCAATAGTTTTGGTCGAAATAAATGGAAGTCCAAGTCTTGAGCAGATGTTTAAATGAAGAGACCTCTGGAGGAGAAGACTCAAGTCAGCCTTGTTTTCCAGTCGAAGTGTCAACAAAGACAGTTAGTATTCAATTCCAATGACTTTGTTCAGGTGATGTGTACTGTAATGGCCATCGAAATGAGTCGATCTCTTAGTAGGATGGTCCTCCAAGTCGTGTTGTGTCTTCTCATAGTCATGAGTTGTGTCAAAGCTGACACTGCTCCATTGATTGACAAGGATGTCTATGGAGTGATGGCTTCCTTTGGAGACTTCGATTCAGACAAGTTAACAGATGTCTTTATCATCAGTCCTGATGGCAAATCTTTTTCGATTCTTCAAGGATCCAAGACTGAGCCTTTGCTTCGGAAAAACAAGAAGTGGGTCTGTTCTCTGCCCAACAATATTTCATCCCAAGAGACCATTGTCGCCCTCATGCCCTCGGACTTTCATGGGATGGCGATGATGGATGTCCTGGTTGTGACCAAATCAATGAATGACAAGATTTACTCTCTGTTCCTGGTTCAGGGTAACAAGCATTCTCTGGACTGTAATTCATTATCCCATAAACTCAATGTCAAGTTTAAAAGCCAACCTCTCTTGTTGGACATCAATGGAGACATGATAGCAGACATTTTGGGAGAAACACTGGATGCGAATGGCAATGGAAGGAGACAGGCTCTTGTCTTCGGATTAAATGCAACTTTCGAGACGACAGACATGTTTTCTCAAGACTTTGCGACCAAACAGATTCCTGAGATGAACTCGAATGCATTTGTTGACCTCAATAACGACACTGTTCCTGACCTGTTTATCATGGGAGATGACATGGAATATTGGTTCCTCGACAAGACTGGATTCGGTTCAAAATTATCTTCAACTGTCCTTAAACGTCCTGATCATGATTCCAAGTACTCAGTCATTGGACAGAGTTCTTTCGTGGACATTGACTCTGATGGTATTATCGACCATGTCATTCCTGTTTGTCAGGATACCAACTGCCAAACCTCTTCAATCTTGATGGCTGAACACGGAGGACATTCATGGCATGAGGTCGCATCTGGTCTACATCTCGATGGTGATGCAAGCAAACAGGAGTATAGCTATGCCATGCCGACAGAAAAGAATCAGATGCACTACCCTTTGGCACTGAGGGCATCGGACTTTAATGGGGATGGGTTTACGGACTTTGTTACCATCATGAGAGCAAAGGGAACTGACCAGGCTCTAGTTGTCGTCCTCCTGAATAAGCCATCCAATAACACAATTGGCAGGACCTACTCAGTATGGATTCCTCAGGTGCAGACTACTCAGTCTAAAACGAGGACACCAATCCTGGCCGCCTTCTTTGATTTGTATGAGGATGGCAAACCAGACATTCTCGTCTCATCCGTCGAAACAAATGATTACAACTACGATCATGTCTTTCTTGATGCACACATTAACCATTTAATGGATGATGCGACTTTTATTAAAGTCATGGTTGCTTCAGGTCTCTGTTACGACGACTGCTCTGCAGTCAAAGGACCTAACTCTACTCCAACATTCGAACCATCAGATGAGAACGTATTAGTCAAAGGAGTTGCTTATGGAACGAATCAACCCGGACCACACATTTGCCATGAATTGATTGACACTGAAGGCTATAGAAGATTTGGATGTAACGGGCAGTTGACTCAGTCGGCAAACTTCCCACTCCAGATGCCCTACACTATCTTTGGGTTGGGATCAACTCCTAACTTTGTCGATGTCTTGAAGGCTACGATCCCTGGAGCCAACACATCTTTTATCAGAACAGGTTACTGGACCCAAATCGTCCCGGATGCTCAGGTCGTTCTTATTCCCTACCCAATGGATGCCCCTTCTCAGTGGAGGTCCAAGCTATTCCTCACTCCATCAGACAAGGTTCTCTCCACACTAATCACTTTGGCCTCGATTTGCATTCTTTTAATCATCGTCATTGCCTTCCTTCATAGAAAAGAGATTCTCGAAGACATTGCTGAGCACGAAGAGTATAAGAGACATTGGCCTGACTCTAGATAATCTGATTGTGATTAATGTTATCCAAGACATCATTTAATGGTTAAATAAATCAGTAAATTATTATTCCTCTACAAAAACACGGGTCATCGAGAGAGACATGAGACCATCAAACCCTCTTCTTGTCAGTAAGAACTCGGACAATTGAACCAACCCCTCCCATAGCAAACACCTTCTCATGCCATGTAAGTAAGTGCCCAGAACTGCCTTCCGATGGGGTTTCGAACCCTCTGTATATGTACTTCATTAGAATGTCAACCAAGTCCGGCTCCAGAGATTCAATGGCCTTGTCAACCTCGCTCGATTTGGTCGACATGAGGACCTGCTGCATTAGCTCAGCTGCCTTATCCTTGGCCACTTGGTTCTTTGTATTGAGAGGGGCAGTCGAGAGAAGACATCTCAGGGCTTCAGCCTTCTTTCCTGCCTGAAGTAGCCTCTTGATCTCGTTCTCGTCCACTGCTATGGGTGAAGTGGGTTCCAGAGAGTTTGGCTCGTCTTCCTTGAAGACATTGTCTCCATACTGATCGATGTCTATCTTGCGGAATCCAGTGGAAGCTCTTCTTGTGTCCATCCTGGAGGTGTGTCTTGGATGTCTATGATGATGAGTCAATGAATAATAGACTGGTTTGAGGGACTGTTTGTTAGTCTCCGTCAGAGAAGACTGAAACAGAAGCTAAAACAAGACCAGATCATGATGATCATGATGTCAGTCACTTGAGATCAATTCCAAGGTCAGACAGGTCTCAGAAACTCGTTCAAAGAAGTTTAAACAAACCAGTTCTCCATCTAAATCTGTCATTTACCGTTGTCCCCCATTGATTAGGCACTTATATCTCTCACATGTCAGGCATTTTCGTCGATAATTATCATGATAAATCATGAAATGTCTAGTGATATCGTTTTAATTAAGTCTAGTGATATCGTTTTTGAAATGCATGTCATCAAGGTTTGACAACAACAAGGTATCATGCTGATGTACATTAAAAACTTGTTCGCATGAAAGAGGAAGTCCAATTTAACAAGGTCATCAGGAAGTCAATTTAACGCTCCAAGCCATCCGTGATAAGAGGTATACAAGAGCTATACAGCATGGAATAAATTCAAGGGAAGTCGGACTCTGATCAAGTGATAAAAGTCATCGGTAAAGCATGCCATGGGAAGAGAAAATGAGGAGGCAGTGAATAATGATTCTCAGGGAATCAAGACGTGTTTTTATAACTTAAAATTTCAAATTCTCTTGAGATCTTCTTGAGAAGAACATGTACAGTAAGTTAGTGAAGCAGTAATAAACTGCAATACTAATGAGGGAAATACAAGTCAGGTTCTCCTTTTATTATTCTTTGTTCTTACTATTTCTCAGTTGTTTTCATAATTTCTGCTAAGACGTTGATCAATGGGTTTACACGATTAAGTTGTTACTGGAAATCTAGAGAATGAGAATCACGAGAAGAGAATGAGAGAAAGCAAAGCAAGAGAGGAAGAGGTTACTTCTCATAGAAATTTGGGAACCTCGTTGATCAACCTACTCATGTCATGTCCTTGACTAAATTAAAATATATAGAAAATATGCAAATTGATTATATGAAGATGATATGATGTAAAAATCAGACATTCCAGTAAATCGTTTAATGAAAACAGAATTGTTTGATGACTCATTTTTAGGAGACCATGACTTAACAGCAAATCTCTAAAGATTTAAAGATCATCGACTTATGCTTAATTAAATGCAATTGAATCATTAAACATTATGAAGGACAAAACATGAGTAAACCTGACTTATTCCTCACTCATTAGTCATAATGTTGTTCAATTTTTACATTCTTTACTCAGGGTCTGATCAAACTTCCTGTTAATGTCTTTTCTTCCTTTAGAGTTGGATCCATTCATTGACTGGGATTGACTTGGAAGTGTTGATTCTTGCATCTTCGACTAATTTTGTGAACCATAACCACTGAAAAAATGAGTGAACAAATGATGACCAAGAGAATGCAAGTAATGGCAGCCGCGAACCCCATGATTGGCAAACAGACCCCGTAGACCACTTCCTCCCGACGGCCATCAAAGACCTCTGGCATGTCTGTAGTCGCATTTGGGAAGAAAGCCAAGTCAATGGCTGTTACGACTTGAAACCCTTTGTTGACGTTAATTTGATTATCTTTACTTCGTTTGACGACTGACCTTCGCAGCCTCATCGATCGAGGTCCCTGTGGGAACGAATCTGACCGGGCTTGAGCTGGTGGGGCAGTTGATGGGTCACTCCTGTCTTTGGAATGAGAGAATGAACTCGCAAATGGATTGAGGACACTCAAGGAAGGCAATGGCAGGTGGAAGGAAGGGATGTTGAAGAGGGGTCTCTTGCCCAGTTTTGGGACCGGGATCTGGGCATTTGGAGGCAGATGCACGAAGTTAGTGAAGGGCATTTGCAGGGGAGGCATTCCAGGGGCCAAAGGAATGTTCATGATGTTCACTACAGGTTCCTGGTTCACAAGTCCAGAGGGGATTACAATGTGTGGATGTTGGTGTGGGATGTGTTGGTGGGGATGGTGCTTCGGTGGCTGATGTTGAGGACGAGGAGACTGTTTCTGTTGTCCATGAGGAGGGTTAATCAAAGGTTGGAATGTAGAAACCATAGGTTGTGGTGTGGTTTTGTTTTGAGGAGAAGGATGGAAGTATCCTCCTGATTCTTGTCCTTCAGGTTCAAAAATTGGTCCGGGAATTCTCGTCGTAATTATATCGCTCTCTTGATTGAAAAGACCAGTAAAGTTGATTAGAGGTTGTGCTTCAGGAGGCAAGAATGCAGCTGCATTTTGTAAGTTTATTCCAGAAGCAGCAGCTAGCTGTTTGACTTGGTCACTGGCGAGTATGGAAGAGAGATCTTTGGGATTCTTCATGATGTTCGATGCGAAAGAGCTTAAATCGACATTCAGTCCCAAGTCCTGGAGGATTTTATTAGCCTGACTCATGTCGGAGGGAAATAAGGAAGTTTGGTCAGTAATTGTAGGTGGTTTCTTCTTATCTGCAGGGACATCGATCTCCACTACTTTAATGACAGGCTTGGAATCATCTTCAGCAGGTGATGGAGGCAGAGGAGTAGTAGAGGTGGGTGAATCGGAAGAGTTAGATGCAGAAGCAAAATGAGGTTGGTCTCGAGATTCTTCGCCGAATGGATTGGCTGAATCATGAAGAAAAGAAGGATTGTTTTTAAAGATATTTAAGTCGATCCCTTGATCTGCCAGGAACTGACTCGCATGATTAATGACAGTCTGGTCATTTATTCCCGGCAACTGAAGTGGAGGCCTTGATCCTGCATCGTGATAGACTGGCTTGGGATCAGATTCCTCTTTCACTCGAGTTACCTGGTGTTGGTTTGATGCAGATGCAGATGGATTGTTGTTTGATGTCCCCAATTGGATCTTAGGGTGGAGTTCACGGACAGGGGTAGGGTATGGTCCCTTCTGACAGGCTTCAGGACATCCATGTCGACAGACCTCAACTGTACACTGGATCTGCACGTTCATGGTGTCTGGGAATTTGAATGCATAGAAGTGAGAGTAAGAAATAACTGTAGCCTTTCCATTGGGGTCTTTAATTTTGTTGAAGGAAGAGAGCATTTTTGGTCGGAGGACACATCCATGCTCATCTGTCAGATGAATAGGTGGTTTGACTCCGTCATGAGCGAAGCAGGACTTTACTCTCATGTCAAATTGACCATTAAAGTCATTAATGGAGACGACAATTGTCATGGGTTGTCCAACAGGAACG
>Ga0157374_10006161_pt1 | contig 10164 bp, 7 predicted proteins | sample M25metaG_FD_115308 | JGI IMG/M metagenome (GOLD analysis project Ga0157374, IMG submission 115308) | Miscanthus rhizosphere microbial communities from Kellogg Biological Station, Michigan, USA - M2-5 metaG | ecosystem: Host-associated > Plants > Roots > Rhizosphere > Soil | place: USA: Michigan... | reverse complement strand
GCCCTACGCGGACGAGGGAGGCGGCTACTCGGGCCCCTCGGAGGGGGCGCCGGGCAACCGCAGCGCTTACTCGTACCTTCGCGACACGAGCGGCGAGGTCACGGTCGTCTCGCCGCTGAACGGCTCCGTCGAAGCGCGGCGCAACCTGCCGATCTCGACGGGCGACGAGCTGAAGACGGACGACCCCGGCCGGGCCGAGGTGGCCCTGGCGGACGGCAACGTCCTCCACGTCGGCGGCGGAACTCGGGTCAAGTTCGCCTCGCTCGGTAACCAACAGGGCTCGGACGACGCGGTCTCGGCGATCGAGCTGTCGGAAGGCTCCGTCATCCTGTCGGTGATCGGCGGCGACGAGCACGCGACGCCGCGCGTGGACACGGACGACGTCAGCGTCTACGGCAGCGAAGGAGCGCGCGTGCGCGTGAACGCGGACATGAGGCGCGGGACGTCGGTCGTCGTGCGCAGCGGCTCCGTGGAGGTGAAGACGCGCGCCGGCTCGTACACGGTGCGCGCCGGAAACTATCTGATCGTGCAGGGCGACCAGGAGCCGGAGATCGCGCGCGGGAGCTTCTCGCGCGACCGATTCGACACGTGGGCCGCGGATCGGCTTCCCGTCAACGAGGGAGCTCCGCGGAGCGCGTCGGCGGAGTACGTCGGCCAGGATTACGCCGGAGACGTCTCTTCGCTCGACGGTTACGGCAACTGGGACTACAACGACGAGGCCGGATCCTACGTGTGGCGGCCGGGCGTCGACATCAACTGGACGCCCTATTCCTACGGCAACTGGTACTACACGCCCGCCGGGCTGACCTGGTGGTCCTCCGACCCGTGGGGCTGGTACCCGTTCCACTATGGCAACTGGTTCTTCAGCGCCGGCTGGAACAGCTGGTGCTGGTCGCCTGGCTACGTCTACTCACCGGCGTGGGTTTACTGGGGTTACTCCGGCAACTACCTGGGCTGGTGCCCGGTCGGCAACTACAGCCACGGCTGGCACAACGGCCACGGCGGCGGCTGGGGCCATGGCGGCGACGGCGGGCACGGCGGCAACGGCGGCGGCTGGGGCCATGGTGGCGGCAACGGCGGCAACGGTGGGAACGGCGGGAACGGCGGAAACGGCGGCGGCCCGAACGGGGGCGGCAACGCGCGCGGTCAGGTCGCGTACGCGATCAACGGCCGGTTCCCGACGCGGACCGTCGACATGCGGGGCTGGAACTTCACCAACGCGAGCAACGTCGGCGCGGTCAACGGCCGGCTGGCGGTGACGTCGGGAACGCGTGTCGCAGGGAAGCTCGGCGATCAGATCGCCGTGTCCTCGCGGCCGATCGTGGTCGATCGCGCCGCTACGTCCGGAGGCGGAGGCGTGCGCGCGGCGCTGCAGAACCAGATGAGAGAGGCGCCGCGGAACATCGAGCGGACGGCAGGCAGCGACTCGCAGCTCCTCGGACCCGTGCTCGCGCACCAGCAGAACCTTCCGAAGGAGACGCTGGACGCGCTGGACCGCCACACCGCGGTGGTCGAACGCGGGCGCGTGAGCGGCCCCGGCGCCGCGGACATCGCGCCGCGCGGCGCGACCGTGGCCGGCTCGGGTCGCAGCGGCGGTCCGCGCATCACGACCGATCGCACCACGGGACGGACCGTGATCACCGACCGCGGCCGCGCGCCCGTCACGACCGCTCCGGGTACGGGTATGGGTACGGGTACCGGTACGGATCGCGGAACGGTCTCGCGCCCGTCGCGCGATCTGAACGCGGTCGATCCTCGCTCGGCCCAGCCGCGCGGAGGGGTCACGGCTCAGCCGCGCGTCGGTGACGCGTGGCGCGGCCAGACGCTTCGGCCCGGAACCAGTCAGGGCACCATTTCGGACCGCGCGATCGCGAGGCCGGACGTCCACCGCCCGCCGACCGGCGCCGGTCGCGAGGTCGCTCCGTCGGACGGCTGGCGCGGCCGCGCGCCGAGCCGCGCCGATGCGGGCCCGGACCGACGCGGTGCTCAGGCGCCTCCCTACAGCCGGTCGCAGGACTCGTGGCGGCGTCCCGAGTCCGTGCCTCCCGCGCGACGGGTCATCGAGGGAGCGGTGCCGAATCGCCGCGCGCCCCAGGGCTACACGGCGCCCGACATCCGCGGCCGCGAGCGAACCTACCCGTCGTCCCCGGGTCGCTCCGAGCCCCGGTACGACACGCGTCGTGAGTACGTGCCGCACGAGGCCGCTCCGCGGTCCATGGACCGCGCGCCGCGTCCGGAGCCGGCGCCGCGCTACGAAGCTCCGCGCTCGTACGCCCCGGCGCCCCGCTCGATGGAGCGGGCTCCGGCTCCGGCGCCACGCTCCGCACCCGCGCCGGCGCCGCGGTCGGCCCCCCCGCCGAGCGCTCCGCGTTCGGGCCACACCCGGGGACGCTGAATCGGACTTCTTCCTGAGGTTTCCTCCTCTCGCCGCGCCCCTGGCGCGGCTTTTTTTTGCGCCGGCGTTGGCGCTTACGCTTACGCTAGCCGCAGGATGAGCCGGTCTCTCTCGCACGCCGCGCTGCCGCGCGCTCCCCGACCGGCCGCGTGTCCGGCGCGACGGTAGGATGCACGCCGGTGAGCCGCCGCATCCGAGTCCTTTTCGGCAGCGCCCTCTTCGTCTTCTACTGCACGACGATCGGGGTCTATCTGCTGCTGCGTCCGTGGACGGCCCGCGCCGGTCTGCCGGGGCTCCTCGGCTCGGGTTTCGTGCGCGGGTTCATCTCCGGCCTCGGGCTCGTCCACCTCGCGGCCGGATTCGCGGACCTGCGCGTCCTCTCCCGCGCGCTGCAGGGCGGCGGACCGACGCCGGTCTCGGGCGGGCGGTGAGGCTTCTCTACGTGACGGACCGCGGCGCCGTCGGAGACGAGAGGTTCCGGCGCCTCCTCTCCCAGCTGGCGGATGCGCCCGGTCTCTCGGTCAGCCTGCGCGAGCGCGGCGCGAGCGATCGCGCCGTGCTCGAGCTCGCGATCGCGGCGCGGGACATGCTCGGCCCACGGGTCTCGCTCTTCCTCCACCGGCGGCTCGACATCGCGTTCGCGGCCCGAGCCGACGGCGTGCAGCTGCCCGAGAACGGCCTCCCGCTCGCGCGCGTTCGCGCCGCCGCGCCCCGGCCGCTTCGGGTCGGGATCTCCACGCACTCCGCGGCCGGGGCGGCGGCCGCGATCGACGCCGGGGCGGATCGCGTCCTGCTGGGTCCGATCTTCGCGACGCCCGGCAAGGCCGCCTTCGGCCCTCCCCTGGGACCATCCGCGCTCGAGGGGCTGCCTCCAGCCGCCGATCACGAGAGCGAGGTCTACGCGATCGGCGGAATCGACGAGAGCCGGATCCCGGAGCTCGACCGCTGGCGAGACCGGATCACCGGCATCGCGGCGATCCGGATGATCCAGGAGGCGCCGGATCCGAGAGGAGTCACGGCGCGGGTCGCCGCGCGATGAGAGTCACCGGCACGGATCGCAGTGCGACGAGACCCCGCGCCGCGGAGGCCCAGCCGGTGAGATCCATGCTGGCGGCCGCCGTCCGGCGCATCCTTCCGGCCGCCGTGATCCTCGCGCTGGCGTCGGCGGCGGTCTGGCTCCTCACGGGCCTCCACGTCCCTCTGAAGGACGCCGCCGCGCACCGCGACTACGGCGCGTTCGCAATCGGCGTCGCGGGAGCGCTCCTGGTGGCGCGCGTCATCGAGGTCCTCTTCTTCGACTTCGCGTACCGCCTGCGCCGGGGCACCGAGGCTCCCGCACTGCTGCGGCAGCTCGTCGGCGTCCTCGCGTTTCTCGTGATCCTCGCGGTGCTCTTCCAGATGCTCCTCTCCGCGAACCTGGGGACGATCCTGGCGACCTCCGCGATCCTGACCGCAGTCGTGGGGCTCTCGCTGCAGGAGACGCTCGGAAACTTCTTCTCGGGTCTCGCCCTCGCCATGGAGCGTACGGTGCGCGTCGGCGACATGGTTCGCACCGGCGAGACGATCGCGCTCGTCGAGCAGCTCACGTGGCGAGCCATCAAGGTTCGGACGCTCGAGGGGCAGGCGGTCGTGATCCCGAACAGCGTCGCGAGCAAGGACCGCCTCGAGGTCTTTCGCCGCGGCGGGCCTCCCCTCGCGCGGATCCTGCGCATCGGGCTCGAGTACGACGCGCCGCCGGCGGCGGCCCGCGAGGCGCTCGAGGCCGCGGCGCAGGACGTCCCGGGCATCGCCGGACATCCCGCTCCGCTGGTCTTCCTCGCCGGGTTCGAGGCCTCGGCCGTCGCGTACGAGCTCCGGTACTGGCTGGACGACTATGCCCGCTTCCTCGAGCTCGACTCGCGCATCCGGGAGCGCGCCTGGTACCAGCTCAGGCGCCGAGGCCTCTCGATCGCCTACCCGGTGATCCGGCAGCATCAGTACGCAGCCGGCCCGCTCCGTGCGCCGGACCATTCGGCGACGATCGTGAGCGCCGTCGACTCCAACGACCTCCTGCGGCCGCTGTCGCGCGAGGAGCGGCAGCGGCTCGCGGAGAGCGCGCGCCTCGCCCGATTCGCGGAGGGCGAGGTGATCGTCCGCGAGGGCGACACGACCTCGTCGATGTTCCTCATCGCGTCCGGAACGGCCGGCGTCTCCGTCCACCCGGATCGGGGGCACTCGCGGGGAGTCGGGACGCTCGGCCCGGGTGCCGCGTTCGGCGAGATCAGTCTGCTGACCGGTGAGCCCCGACTCGCCACCGTTCGGGCCCTCACCGGCGTCGAGCTCGTCGAGATCGACAAGTCGACCTTCGCCCCGGTCCTCGAGGCGAATCCCTCGCTCGTCGAGAAGCTCGAGGAGATCATCATGGCGCGGCGGCAGCAGACCGCCGACCGCATAGACGAGATCTCCCAGGTCCGCGAGATCCCCGAGTCGCTGCGGACCAAGATCGCGCGCTTCTTCGGACTCAAGGGGCTCGAATGACGAGCGGCGGCCCCGGGATCCTCCTCGGCATCGACCTGACCGAGATCGATCGGATCGCGGGCGTCCTCGAGCGCCACGGCGAGCGATTCCTCGCCCGCATCTTCCTCCCCGGCGAGATCCGCACGCGCCGCCACGCGAGGTCCCTCGCGGAGCACGTCGCCGGACGCTTCGCGGCGAAGGAAGCCGCGATGAAGGCGCTCGGGCTCGGGTGGCGCGGACTCGCGTTCCGGGACATCGAGGTCGGCCGCGACGAGCGCGGGAAGCCGCTGGTCACGTTTCACGGAGCGGCGCGCCGCCGCGCCGAGGCGCTGCGGGTGCGCTGGGCCGAGGTCACGATCACGCACGGCCGGGACATCGCCGCCGCGGTGGTGGCGCTGCTGACCGGCGGGGACGGGCCGTAAACGTCTCACGGGCTACGCTAAACTCCGCCTCGCCATGGCCGACGCCCCGGACTACAAGAGCACTCTCAACCTCCCCCGCACCGACTTTCCGATGAAGGCGGACCTCGCGCGACGCGAGCCCGAACGGCTGGCGGCGTGGGACGCGATGGACCTCGAGGGAGCGATCCGCCGGTCCCGGGCCGGATCGCCGAGGTTCATCCTCCACGACGGTCCGCCGTATGCCAACGGGCACATCCACCTCGGCACGGCCATGAACAAGATCCTGAAGGACGGCATCGTCCGGAGCCGCACGATGATGGGCTTCGACGCGCCGTACGTGCCGGGTTGGGACTGCCACGGCCTGCCGATCGAGCAGAAGGTCGACAAGAAGCTCGGCTCGAAGATGCGCGCCATGGACGCCGTGGCGGTGCGCCAGGCCTGTCGCGACTATGCGCAGAGCTTCATCGACATCCAGCGCGAAGAGTTCCGGCGCCTCGGCGTCGGCGGAAACTGGAAGCACCCGTACCTGACGATGAGCTACGGCTACGAGGCGACGATCGCGCGCGCGTTCGGCGGGTTCTATGCGAAGGACCTGCTCTTCCGGGACCTGAAGTCGGTTCGCTGGTGCTTCACGGACCGGACCGCCCTCGCCGAGGCCGAGCTCGAGTACGAGGAGCGCGCGGATCCCGCGATCTACGTGGCGTTTCCGACGGAGCTCCACCTGGGCGAGCGGCTCGTCCCCGACGCCGCGTTCCTGATCTGGACGACGACGCCGTGGACCATTCCGTCCAATCTCGCGATCGCCGTCCACCCCGAGGAGACGTACGTCGCCGTCGAAGCCGGCGGGCGCGTCTACGTCGTCGCCGAACGCCGTCTCGACGCGGTGACGAAGGATGCCGGGTGGACGGACTCGAAGGTCCTGCAGCGCGTGCCGGGCGCCGCCCTGTCGGGCGCCGTATACCGCCATCCTCTCCCTCCCGAGTCGCGCGCCGAGCTCGACCCCGAGGACGCGTCGCGTGCCTTCCGCGTCGTGCTCGCCGACTACGTCACCATGGACGCCGGGACGGGGCTCGTCCACACGGCGCCCGGCCACGGCGAGGACGACTTCCAGACCGGCAAGCGCGAGAACCTCCCGATCCTGTCTCCGGTCGACGAGGGAGGACGCTTCACGACCGTCGCGAAGTACCGCGGCAAGAAGGTCCTCGACGCGAACCCCGAGATCGTGGAGGACCTGCGTGGCGCCGGCGCACTGGTCGGCGTCGACATGCACTTCCGCCACGAGTACCCGCATTGCTGGCGCTGCAAGAACCCCGTCATCTTCCGCGCGACGGTCCAGTGGTTCGTCCGGCTCGACGATCCGAAGACCGACGTCCGCGCCGGCGCTCTCGCCGCAATCGGCCGCACGGCCTGGATCCCGTCGTGGGGCGAGGCGCGCATCGCGGGCATGGTCGAGAACCGCCGCGAGTGGGTCGTCTCCCGGCAGCGGAAGTGGGGCTCCCCCATCACGCTCCTCTACGCCATGCGCGACGGCGAGCGAGCCGAGATCTACCCCTGGAAGGACTCCCCCGCGGAGCAGGAGAAGTTCTTCGAACGGCTCTCCGGCATCTTCGCGAAGGAGGGCGGCGACGCGTGGTACGCGCGCCCCGCGGCCGACTTCCTCCCGCCCGACGCGGACCGCCGCGGCTTCTCGGAGTTCGAGAAGGAGACCGACATCCTGGACGTCTGGTTCGACTCGGGCGTCTCGCACATGGCCGTGCTGCGCTCCGGGGAGTGGCCCGAGCTCGCCCGCGGCGGCGAAGGCGGCCGGCCCGCCGACGTCTACATCGAGGGGCACGACCAGCACCGCGGCTGGTTCCAGTCGTCGCTGCTGACCTCCGTCGCGCTCTTCGGCGACGCCCCGTTCCGGTCCGTGATCACGCACGGCTTCTTCCAGGACGTGTCCGGGCGCAAGATGTCCAAGTCCCTCGGCAACGTCGTCGAGCCGCAGGAGCTGATCCGCCGTTACGGCGCCGACATCCTGCGGCTGTGGGTCTTCTCCCTGGATTACCGGGACGACACCCCGATCTCCGAGGAGATCCTCGCGCGCTGCGCCGAGGCCTACCGGAAGATCCGAAACACTGCCCGGTACCTGATCTCGAACCTCTACGACTTCTCGCCCGCCGAGCACGCGGTCGGGACGGAGGCGCTCACGCCGCTCGACCGGTACATTTTGTCCCTGACCCGCGAGCTCGCGACCCGGATCGCGAAGGCCTACGACGCCTACGAGTTTCACCTCGTCTACCATCTCCTCGTGAACTTCTGCGCCACGACGCTCTCGGCCTTCTACCTGGACATCCTGAAGGACCGCCTCTACGCGTCCCGCGCGGACTCCCCGGAGAGGCGCGCCGCACAGACCGCGATGAACCGGATCGGCCGTGCGATCGCGACGCTGGTCGCCCCGGTGCTGCCCTTCACCTCCGAGGAGATCTGGCTGGCGCTCCCGGGAAAGAAGGAAGAATCGGTTCACTTCGCGCGTTTCGAGACCCTGAACGACGTGGCGGAGGACTCCATCCCCCGGGAATCCTGGGAAAGGTTGACGCGACTGCGCGAGGAAGTGGCGGCCATGCTCGAGGACGCGCGGCGGGACAAGCGCATCGGCTCCTCCCTCGAGGCGGCCGTCGTGCTCGGCCCGAGCGAGTCGCTGCAGCGCGACCGGGAGGCGACCGGCGCAGCCGGAACCGGCCTGGCCGATCTCCTCATCGTCTCCGAGACCGTGGAGGGCGGCGGCGGGGAGGCCGACGCCTGGCGCGACTCCCAGGCCTATCCGGGTCTCCGCATCGCCTTCCGCCACGCCCGCGGCAGGCGCTGCGACCGCTGCTGGAAGGTCACGCCCGAGGCGGAGGCGAACGGTCTCTGCGACCGCTGCCGCAGCGTCGTCGGGGAGGCCGCGGCCTGATGCGTCGCGCCGCGCTCCGGGAATCGACTCTCTACCGCGGGGCCTACCTCGCGATGTCCCTCGCCGTGCTGTTCCTGGACCAGTGGACGAAGGGCTACATCACGCGAACGATGGAGGTCCACCAGTCCCGATCGATCGTCGAGGACGTCTTCGACCTGACCTACGTGCGCAACACCGGCGCCGCGTTCGGCCTCTTCGCGTCCGTCGACTCCTCCATCAAGGCGATCCTCCTGAACAGCGTCGCCGTCGTCGTGTTCCTGATCGTCTCGGCGTACGCGCTGCGGTCCTCGCACAAGAGCGTGCGGCTCCAGGTCGGCCTGGCGCTGATCCTCGGCGGGGCGGTCGGCAACCTCATGGACCGCGTCCGCTTCGGCTACGTCGTGGACTTCCTCGACTTCGCCGTCTCCGGGCACCACTGGCCCGCGTTCAACGTGGCGGACTCCGCGATCTGCATCGGCGTGGGCCTCCTGTTCCTGGACATGCTCCGGAACGAAGAGGAGCCCGCCTCGCCGCATCCCGACGCCGCGACGCAGGGGTAGCACCATCTTCCCGCGCCTCGTCCACATCGGGAGCTTCTATCTCCCGACCTACGGCGTCATCCTGGCGTTTGCGTACCTGACCGGCATCGCCCTGCTGCGGCGGAAGGCGCGGGCCGACGGTCTGCCCGAGCAGAAGGTCCTCGACCTCTGCCTCTACATCCTCGCCGCCGCGATCATCGGCGCGAAGCTCCTCCTGGTGGCCGTCGAATGGCGGCGCTACCTCGCCAACCCGGCGAGCCTCGTCGAGGTGCTCCGCTCCGGGGGCGTGTTCTACGGCGGGCTCATCTGCGCGACGACGGTCGCCGTCGTGTACATGCACCGGAACGCGCTGCCGGGCTGGCGGATCGCGGACATGGGGGCGCCCTCCATCGCTCTGGGCGAGGCGATCGGGCGCTGGGGCTGCTTCGCCGCGGGATGCTGCTACGGCAAGGAGTCGCACGGGCCGTTCGCGGTGACCTTCACGGACCCGTTCGCGCACGACGCGGTCGGGACCCCGCTCGGGGTGCCGCTCCATCCGACGCAGATTTACCTCTCGCTCAACGCCCTCGTCATCTTCGTGATCCTCCAGTGGGCATACCGCCGGAAGACCTTCGACGGCGAGGTGTTCTGGCTGTACGTGCTCCTTTACGCCATCACGCGCGGCATCCTCGAGATCTGGCGCGGGGACCTCGTCCGCGGCTTCGTGATCCCGGGAGTGCTCTCGACGTCGCAGGGGATCGGCCTCGTCACGGCGCTCGTCGCGGGAGCCATGCTGCTCGTGCTCGCCCGGCGTCAGCGCGCCGAGGAGCTCTAGAAAAGCGGCAACGCATCGCGCCGGCGCTCGCATAGCATCGGCGTCCCATGCGCCGCACGTTTCAGGTCGGCTCCCCCTCCGCCGGGACGCGGCTCGATCTCTTCCTCGCCGGGGCGTGCTCCGACCTCTCCCGCTCGCGCATCCAGAAGCTCATCGCCGAGGGGGCGGTGCGCGTGGACGGCGGAGAGGCCCGGCGCGCGCATCACGTGCGGGCCGGCGAGGAGGTGACGGTCGAGGTCTCGGAGCCGCGCGAGATCCCGCTCGAAGCGGAGGCGATCCCTCTGTCCATCCTCTACGAGGACGACGAGCTCCTCGCGATCGACAAGCCGCCCGGGCTCGTCGTCCACCCGGCTCCGGGTCACCCTTCCGGGACCCTGGTCAACGCGCTGCTGCACTACGTCCGGGATCTCGCCGGGATCGGCGGCGAGCTCCGGCCGGGAATCGTGCACCGGCTGGACCGCGACACCTCCGGCGTGCTCCTGGTCGCGAAGACCGACCGCGCGCACCAGATGCTCTCGCGGCAGATGCGCCGTCGCACGCTCCGGAAGGAATACCTCGCGGTCGTCGCCGGCGTCCCTCGAGTGCGCAAGGGAGAGGTCGCGCTC
>Ga0157374_10006159_pt1 | contig 10165 bp, 10 predicted proteins | sample M25metaG_FD_115308 | JGI IMG/M metagenome (GOLD analysis project Ga0157374, IMG submission 115308) | Miscanthus rhizosphere microbial communities from Kellogg Biological Station, Michigan, USA - M2-5 metaG | ecosystem: Host-associated > Plants > Roots > Rhizosphere > Soil | place: USA: Michigan... | reverse complement strand
TTATGTATTTCTGACGAGCATTTTCTCACAACAACTTCATCTCAGGGATTTGTACACTGAACTTTGCACTTTTCTTTCAAACATCCATACTGGGAATATAAAGACACCCAGTGTCTCTTCTTCCATCAGATGATCTATTCCTGCAAGACGTTGACGCACTTGACTTGCTCATGAGAGAGAGAGAGAGGGAGAGATAGAGTTTACCCACAAACTCGACTCCAACCAAATAAGAACTCATTGCTCTTTTCGTCATCGAAATAGAAGGTGAAGTAGTAGGAAAAATATTGAGGGGGAGATGGATTGCAATGAGAAGGACAGCAGCAGCTTGTATTTTCTTTTCCCCTGATTCCTCTCGAATCTGTCTCCTGTGTACTCTCTACTCCTCCTTCTGTTCTGTCTGTTCTTTCTCTGTTTCTCTTGTCGTGAATGAACTCTCCTGACTCGAGTTCGATCGTCTCTGTTCTCGGGGTGAAGTTAGGACGTTGTTCGCGTTCTTTGCCCTCTTATTCTTCGATCGATACAGTGTCAGAGACACCAGTTCTCTTCTGTGTAAGATTCACTGGTTTATCCTCTCTTGTTGTATTAAAGTCCATCCCCACAAGATTCTTGAGAGAAGAAGTGTGTCCTTTCTTTTGTTCTCTTCAAGTGTTGAACGTGTTCTGAAGGCATGCAAGGAATCTGTAATGACTAGTGAATACATTCACAAGAAACCTTTTCCTGCCTACGACTGCCCATTCATTCAATTCAATAAAGTTGTTGTTGATTCCGAACAAGGAGTTGAAAGGAATCATGAACCTGAACATGATTTTGTTTGATTTTGTTTGACATTCCAAGTCATCTTCGGAATTTAATCGATACATGAGAACATGAAAGAGAGTAGAGTAACAGTTAGAGTAGAGAGAAAGTGACAGGCAAGTAAAATGTAAGTAAAAGTAGATGCATGTAATGTTTTGCAAGGAATGACTGGGCGTTTTGCCACCGAATACACTCAGAGACAAGAAAGAGAAAGAGAAGAAGACAAACGGTTGAATAAATTGGAGCAGGATCGTCATCATCATCCTTATAATGTTTCAAAGAAAGAGACCGGAGTTACTCGCGTTCATTCACTCCTGTTCGAGTTCGAGTTCGAAAGAACTTGATCTAAAAACAGAGCTTCTCGCGACACCTCTTGGCTCTGAATCGAGTCTGGAAAATGAGTTTTGTCAAGTTTTGCCGAAGATCGTCTCCCATGTTCACGCAAGTGTTTCATTCATTTGTCGCCTGTGGTGTCAACGAAAAGAAATGTATCATGAATAAAGCTATGCATGTCATGTATTACCACATGTTTGCTTTTATCATGGGAAGATGAAGGAAATGAAAGGAGAAGCTCTTGCTGAGTTGTTTCCTTGTTCCTTCATCAGACAAAACATTATATACCATGTAAACCTCATGTACAGTTAATAATGTAATCATGCTATAAAATGAACGCTTTGACACTAAAAACATTTTTCCTTGTTATAATTCCTAGTAGGTCTGTAGGTCGCAAGTAGTTCTTGGAAAATGATTAACAAAAAGAAGTGTATATCTCTGGCACTTGTGATGCGAATGACGTCAGTTCATGCAATTATTGTACATTTTCTTGTTGGATTCTCGCTTATTCTGCCAATTACTTTACTAGTAGTAGTATTCTAGTATATTATTATTCTGTGGCGACAGGTCCTTCAATTGATAACACAATAGGTTGTTTGTCACAGTTTCCTGTCATCTTGTTATTTTGAAAAGGAAAATGTCAAAGTTTGCACATGTTTTTGTTGGACCACAATCTCAAAACAAAGTGCAGGTCATACAGGACTCATGACTCAATTTCCTTTCTCTCCTCTTTTTTCGATTTTTCGATGAGTAAGTTGTTTCATCGATGCCTCAAGTTATGACAGACTCGAGATTCAAGAGAGTGAAGGAGGATTGGATTTCTTGTTTCAAAAGAGTTGTTGGACTGAATGTGAGAGAACAACTGCCAATGACATGAGGCAGACAAGATCGAAGATGATGATGATATAAAGGATCAAAGAAGAGAATGTGAAGGAGAAAGATGCCTAAGTCAACGGAAAGAACAAGTATGTACTCGAGCATGAAAGAGGAGAACGTGTCTCGAGGGGAGACACTTGAGTACAAATAAAGACAAGTACTTTCTTCTCTCCTTCTCGACCACTACTAACCTAAGGGATATCATCAGGTAAGACTGGGCGCCAACTAAGGAAGTACTGAGAAGGTACAGGATACTCTTTTATTGCACTTCTACTTCTACATCTACTACTACTGTACTACTCGTAACCCAAGTGTTACAAGAAATCTGGACTAAACAAACAAAAAGTAGGGCAAGACTTAGTGGGCTGAACAAGAAAGAAACGTCAAAGAGAACCTTCAAACGAGTTTGGCAGGAGAGAACATCCTTTTTCTTGCTTCATTCTCTCGAGTTCTTTCTTCTTCGCCTTCAGAGCTCTAGAATCTTGGAAGCGAATAACAATGAGGAAGGAAACGATGGAAATGTCATCATCCTCATCATTTCCTTCACCATCGCCATAGTTAATGTATCTCTTTAGAAGACAATTGAGTTCTGTATGATAATGATGGTGCACAAGGGCTTGGAGTGAGAATTAAAATTCAAAGCTTCGTTAAGAAGATGGAGGAGAACCTGATTCAAACAAGGTTTGAGTACAGTTCTTGGTTCATGTTCTTTTTGGATAAGAAAAGACCAGCCCTTTTCCTCATCTTATTTGAGCACAAAAAGACTTTGGGCATCATCATCATCATTACATTACAGTCTCTTGTGCATCAAGATCCCTATTTTCTCTGACATAAAGACACCTTCTCTCATCCCTCTCATCCGTCGAATGATTCCTTCACTGCTTTTATACAATTTGTATGTCAGTCAGTGGATGGGTATGTTTCTCTCTCTGTTTTTGCCGGTCTGTCTCTCTTTTCCCATCATCGTTATCTCTTTACCAAGAATTCTTTCATACCGCTTTTCTCATCTTTTACCTTAGTCTCTCTCAGACTTTCATTTCTTCTCACCAGTCATTCACTCAATCTGTTCAGTGTCTCTTGAGGTGCATTACTATCTCGTATTTTCTCTCAAACAAGTTTTCTCATGCAAGCAAGCAAGACAAGGTGAATGTTATAGTAAGTAAAGGAGAATAAGGTCGGAAGGAGACAAGAATTTAAGGAACAGAGAGAGAGAGAAAAAAAGGATACAGAAGGAAACATGCAACTCTCCTACTCATCATGACAAAATGTGCTGCAGGTTCAGGTGCAAATCGATACAACAAGAAGAGGGCACAAGACTCCCTGTGTTTTCCAACAAGATTTTTCCCAGACAGACATGTCTTGAATGTAGGCAATGCTTCTGAGCAGAACATTCTTTCTCTCATGATTGTCGTCTTCTCCTTCTTGTGCTCCCAAGTCTTCTTTTCTCCTCTCATTCGGTTCCTTTTCTTGCTCTGATGCGACCGCTTTTCTTCTCTTGTCTGTCAGTTGTTCTATCTTCCCATGCTTTCTTCTTCATTCATTCTTCGATTACAATAAAATACCCCTCTATTCTATTGGTCTACCTACCCAGTCATCATTCCGATGCATCTTTCTTTTCATCAACAAATATTGCTTCTTCAAGAAGAAGATTCTTCCTTCTCTCGTTGTTGTTGTACTACTGTCTCTCTTGACAGTTAATCATATCAGACTGAAAAAAATGAGTACACAAGTCCTCTTCTTCTCGTGCACATCATGTACAAGTGAACAGGTTCACGAATGAAAGCATCTCTTTTTTCCTTTCGTGTCATCTTCTCGTGTCGTCAGAAACGAATAAAAGAGAAAAAAGAAGACTAAGATGAGCTCAAGAAGAAAGACAAATGAAACCAAGAAAGTGTGTTGATCAGCAGACTAGGTCTCTCGAGTTTTTGTCTCGAGTTCTTGTTCTCGATCTACTATTCTCTCATGTGCTTTTACTACTGTCTCTGATGCAAGTTTACTGACTTTGATGTCGAGTTGTGTCATCATTCAATTCGACGACAGTCCTCCTCGACTACAGTCCTGGCGGTGGTCATTCTCACATGTTCACTCATCCATGTCTGAGAGAACAAGTGGACCACGAGAATGAAACGATAAGAGAAGGGAATTGGAGATCAAACCAGAAGAAGAAGAAGTAACTCACATATCACATCAACAACAACAAGACCTCATCATCACCAGTTTCAACGTCCAGTTTCATCCAATAATAACACTGTAAATTATCAAGGTTTTCTTCTTCTTCTTCACCTTCTGAGGCGACTTATTAACATCAAGGGTTATATAACAACATAAAATATGACTCATGTTATCATGGAGGGTAAACAGCCAGAACCGCAACAGTCTGTGATGGATCTCTTCTTTCAAAAGTGGTTCTCATCTACTGATGAAGAATCTCGTGAGGAAAATCAACATTTGAAGTCGGAAGAAGAAGGAAGAGAAAAGGAAACAGAGAGGAAAAGTATAAAGGAAACTTGCGAGGACACTAAACCAAGAAAGTCCTTACTATCCTTCTCTCTTGTCTCATCATCAAAGCAAGTAATACAATCAGATTCTTGTTGTTCATCATCATCATCAACATCATTCTCGAGCTTCTTGTCATCCATGAGGGGATTTGTAATCTCATGTCCCTTCTTTGATTCCTTGATCCAACTGCACCCAATTTTATTGCTCACAGCCTTAATATCAGTTTATTTGATGACTGCATGTCTTGTAACTATGATTGCAGATGTCATGACTGGATGGTTGAGGCCCATCATTTGCTTCTTCTGGATCTCTTTGATGACCAACAAGAATACTGTCGCTTCTTCTCTTAAGAACAAATCGACTGAATCGAGAATCTTGAATTCTAAAGGACTAGTGCTCGAAGCAACTACTTGTCATCAAAGTAAACAAGAACAACTAGAGCAACAGCCGTTGCATCAACATCATCATGACAAAAGCCAATCTCGACTGCATAATCAAGACATTGTATGGAGCAATGGATTTCTGTTTGTCCTGTTGTCTGCCATGTCATTGATTCAATTTGTCGTAGCCTTTCTTTACAAAACAACTGGAGGATCCATCATTATTTGGCACCTGTTTCACGCCTTGTCATCAGGGCTGCTGTCACTTGTAATTATCTCGATGACAAAAATTCCTACAGACAAAGTCGTTGAAATTACTGCCTTTGCTTTTGTTGTTGATTCTTTGACTCCTTTACCATCCCTCTCGACATCCTCTTCTTCCTGCCTACTTCGCCTCTGCCTCTTCTTCTTGTCTGGACTGATAGGGATTATTGGTGCTCGAATTACAGAGCGAATCTGTCTAAGTAATCGACCCTTGTCTTCCTTCTCAAGTAGTTATTCATCTGCACCATCATCATCATTATTATTATCCAGTTACTTCTCTCAGTTAAAATCCATCAACAACAACAACCCTTGTAAGAGACGTCATTCGAGTCCTGTTCGAAGACCACTTGTCAGGCAGACTTCATTCCCTAATTTGGGTGAAACAAAATTTACTTTCCTGGTGGTCTCTCTACAGCCCTTATCCCTCATGTCAGTGTAAGTGTATCAAAAGAGTAACATGGATCACTGTTTGAAATGCAAATCCTTTACGTGTCATTTGCTCTTTTCCTTAACTGAAATGATTCATTCCTTGACTGATTCATTCATTCCCTTGTGATTCAAATGTCATCTCCAATGACTCACTTTGGCTGCAATTTTCTTGTTTCTTCTTGTTTTAATTTGACACCCTTGACATGGAGCACACATTTCTTGCCGTGACTTTTATTCTTTATTTTTTGCTTCTTGCTCTTGTTGTTCAAGTATTGCTTTCGAGTTGAAGAGTTAAAGTGCTTTCTTTTTATCCTTTTCTGTCATCATGTCCTCCAACGAAAAGAAAAGTGAATCTGTGCCATGACATTCATTCCTTTTGCATGATTCCGCCTTCATTTCCTCAGGACTTTTAGTAGTCTCTAGTTTTGTTTGACGTTGTCATCGTTAGAATTTAGAGCTGAATTTTTCAACGACAACATCTCTCCTTCTTTTGGATTCGTCATTGCTTTTTTATGCAAATCCTTTTTCCTGAAATCTATTTTTCTAACAACAGACTGCGACTGATGCAGCCACTTTGGCTGAAGCCCATGGACTCATTACAGATGTTTTGAATGATACGACTCTGCCTCCACAAGCCATTGGGAATCTGAGGGCCGTGGCATCACTTTTAGCTCCTCCAACTCCTACTCCAACGACTCAAAGGGTTAAGCCTGTCGTTGCATCCTTTTCTTTGGCAGAAGTTTCACGGCCGACTTCCTCTGATTCTGAGGAGATTCCTTTCGTCAACGAAAAGAGCTCTGCCTTCTCAAAGGTATTGAGAAAATTGTCTGGAAATATCTCTTCTCTTTTTTCTGTAGATGTCGAGTTAGATAAGACCACTGAGGTCCCCATGACCTTTTCAAAGTCTCTTTGTTCAGTTTTAAATTGTCTGATGGTCTCATGTCCATTTCCTGTCTTTTTTTTGAAGCAATTTTATGTCAAGGTTATTTACAAAGAATTTTTTACTTTATCTCTTCAGGCAAAGAATAAGACACCACTACAATCGTCATCAGGTCTCCTTCGAAGAATGTCCACCTGCACATGGAGTACAACGACAACTGCAACAGGACTTCCAATGTTGGAACCTGAGCCCTCGAGAAAAAGAGTAGCCAACTTTCGTTCCTCAGATTTAAATTCACCCTCTTCATCCTCTGGAGGCAACATTCCTGCCTCCAGTCCTGGAAAAACAGCAAATAGTCTCTCACCTTCAAAGACTCCTCAGACACCGACTCAAACTTCATCAAAGTCCTCTCGATCATACTCGACTACGAGCATCCCTGCAGTCGGACATTTATCTCAGTTCAAAAAGAGTCCATTGGGAGATGTATCTTCTCTTGGTTCTCCTGCTTCAAATCCTGCTTCACTCGGACATCTCTCTTGCTCTTCCGACCAGGCTTTGCAGGAGGAAGAGGATTTCGATGACGAAGACATTGAACAGGAACAAGAAACTCATCTCCAGTTGAAAGTCTTCTCTTCTAGAATTAGAGAAGAGGATGAGGATGAAGAACAAGAGGATGACGATGATCAAGAGGATGACGAAACCGCTGTTACTTCCTCTTCGACACGTGATATCGAACCTGTATCTTCAAAGGTCTGTGATATAAACTTAAAGAACAAAGACAGGGTAATTGAAATAGAAAATTCTCCTTCACTTGATTCACTTTCCAAACATGGTCATCAAGAGCAGGCCAACAGGAGTAGTAATAATAACAGAAGCCTCTTAACCTCAGATTATGATTCGAGTAGTAATGAGTCTCCTTGTGATGCCAATCTTGCTGTAACGGATACTTCTACAGTCATTCCCTCCACCTCTGCTTCCACATCAACTACATACTTAAAAGGACCCTGTTTACTTTGTGGTCGAAAAAGAGCGAGAGCTTCCTTGGAATCGATCCATAGAAAGAGCATCTCAGATGCAGGGAAGAAAGCCTGTTGGCCAAACACAGATTCACCTCCACCAGCCATTCCTTCCAGACTGGATCCCTTTGGCAGGTACATCGTTAAGGATGGTCAGGGGTATGACTTGGAAGAGCTCTCAGTGGACCCCTTGTTAAATCTCATTACGGAGTGGGATTATCCAATATTTGAACTAAAAGAAGCAGCAGGAGATGCCATCCTAAGTGAGATGTCCTATCGAATCTTTTATGAAACAGGTCTGTTGGAAGCATTCAAAATACCTCTCCAAGAGTTTCTAAATTACTTTCGGTCCTTGGAATGTGGATACAAAGAGAAACCTTGTGAGTACTTGAGTTGTTATTGTTATTAATTTTGATGTTTTCTTGCTTCTGTTTGAATGATACTTGAAGTGGGCTGGTTGTTGTAAAGAAGTACATCACAAGTCGTGTAGGTTGTGAATGTCATGATGGTCTTGATACGGGTATTATGTTGCACAAGATGTAACATGGATAGGAATGGTACTGTACTTTATCTTGTTTGACTGTCCAAGCATGAGATCCGCCTTCTCAGTCCTGATGAAGAAAGAAAAAAGAATCCTTGGCAGTCTCATCCCAGGGTTGAATGAAAGAAATAATGTCTTTTCTCTCTTGTTCTTTCTCTGCTAATCAGACTCTTTCTTATCTCATCACGTCTTAACAAAGATGTTTTCTTGTTCTTTTTTCCTTCTCCATTCGAATCAATCAATCACGTTCATGCCCTCCTGACTTGTGTGTGACTCGTGTGTTCAGACCACAATCGAACTCATGCGGCAGATGTCCTTCACGGAGTCTACTTCTTGACATCTCAACCCATCCCTGGATTCGAACAGATCCCTGCAGACTCAAATGAGTCTCCATTGATCAAGACTGGTCCATCGGCAGGGCCTCTACCACAGTCTTATTTACGTCACATTTCTGTCTGTGAAGACACGTATGGAATTATGGGAGCTAATTTCCCTGCCTTAGAACTCTTGGCTCTCTATACTGCTGTGAGTTTTATCATTTTAGTGTATTCAAATCAATTCACTTTAACTGGTAGAGCGAAGACGAAAACGAAGAAAGAATACGAAAGAAAAATGAAAGAAACTACTGTAGGATACGATAGTCCTGAGGAAGGAAGTTTGTTTATCGAATCCTTATTTTGTAGTCCCAACTTTACATCGGAATTTGTGCATCCTAAGCTGCTGAAATATTTTTCTTTTCTTTTTCTCTCCTGACAAACTTAAATGACATTTTCATCTCCTTCATCTCACCCTCGACTTTATATTATTTTTCTTGACTGGATCCCCATGACATATTTCTTTTCTTCATCATCCTTATCTACTGAAATTTACAGGCTGCCATGCACGACTATGATCATCCGGGTCGAACAAATGCCTTTCTTGTCTCAACCTTTGCTCCTCAAGCCCTGCTCTACAACGATCGATCAGTCTTGGAGAACTATCATGCGGCAACAGCCTGGACCCTCTTCTTCTCGGACACGGAGTACAATTGGCTTCGTTCACTTGATCGGGCAGAATTTAAGAGGTTTCGATTTCTTGTAGTGGAGTTAATCTTGGCAACTGATCTCAAGAGACACTTTGATATCCTGGCAGAGTTTAATGCAAAGGTAAGATTAGGTTGAATGTTTTCTCTCTCATTTCAATTCTTGGTTCCCTTGTATGTATCTGCTTCAGACATTCATGAGGTGTCAGTTGTTGCGCTAACTTTAGTTGTATTCACTCTACTTCTTTTCTCTCTCCTGCATGAATGCATGAGAATGAGTATTACAAAACATTGCATAGCAAAAGTACAGTATGGCAGTAGTAATACAGTACATCAGTCGACTGCCTCTCAAGTGTAGCAGAACAATCTCTTTGTTCCGGAGGATCCTCTCATTTCCTGATGTTTCAGCATTTCTTTCTTTTTCTCTGGCTTGTTGTTGTACAAGCCATGTTTCCGTAGAAAAATACTCTTATTCATCTGTAGTCACACTTGTACTCCTCCTACAAAGACTTCTCTGTATTCTCTATTCACTCCCAGAGTAACACCTATTCCTCCCAAATCAATGTGACACACAAACTGTTATTACATGCATGGTCTGATGAATTCATTGTCGAAGTCTCACGACAACAACCGAACGAGAAAAAGGAAAAGAACCTAAAGGGCATGGGAATAGGATTTAACACAACTTGTTCTGAAGCCTTCGAGTCCTCATCATCGTAATCACTTGACTGCTGATGACGATGTCATTCCCAAGAGGCTTCATCCTTTATCCTTGTTTTTCTCTCTCGACTTCCGTCTTTTTCTCTTCACTTCCGACTTTTGCTGTATCTCATTGTGTCATCTGTGACAGGTAAACGATGAGTCCTCTCCAGGAATCGATTGGATGTCAGAAACAGACAGGCTCCTGGTGATGCAAATGTCTATCAAACTGGCCGACATCAACGGACCCTGTAAACGACAGGAGACTCATCTTCAGTGGACCAACAGAATCGCAGAGGAATTTTATGAACAGGGAGATGATGAGGCCAGACTAGGTATGCCAATCTCTCCGTTTATGGACAGAAGGAACCCCCAGCTGGCAAAACTACAGGAGGTAACTTGGACATGATATAACCTTGTTTTGTCTTTTCT